>VOFF01000595.1_pt1 | contig 40000 bp, 45 predicted proteins | sample 5384061 | NCBI WGS metagenome assembly VOFF01 (sample SAMN12384725, study PRJNA508395) | human gut metagenome | isolation source: healthy gut E | host: Homo sapiens | reverse complement strand
AGGTCGGCGAGCGGATCGTATTCGAGGATATGATCCACTACACGATGGTCAAGACCACGATGTTCAACGGCGTGGCGCACCCCGCGATCGCCGTCGCCGACGCCGACGGAGCCGTCCGCATCGTCCGGGAATTCGGTTACGCCGATTTCAAAGGGCGCATGTCCTGAAAACCAAAGATACCCAAAGATACTACATGGAGAATTTTACACCCACTCATTACACGCTCGAATGCGTCGCTACGGGGCGGCAGTTCGAAGACGAAGGCTGGATGCTCGACGATCCCTGCTGCAAAATCCCTTCGATGATCCGCACTCGTTACGCCGTCCGGCAGATCGACGTGCGCCCCGACAGCTACGGCTTCTACAAATTCTGCGACTGGCTGCCGGTCCGCCGCATGTTGCAGGGTTCGAGCGCACCCGTAACCTACAAAAGCAAAGGGCTGGCCGACTACCTCGGCCTGAAAAACCTCTATATCACCTTCAACGGCTATTATCCCGAGATCGGCGCGAAGATGACGACCTGCTCTTTCAAGGAGACCGAAGCATACAGCGTCTGCGCCCGCATCCGCGAGGGCGACAACCGGATTCTGGTGGTCGCCTCGGCCGGCAATACGGCGCGCGCCTTCGCCAAAGTCTGCTCGGACAACAACATTCCGCTGCTGTTGTCGGTGCCCGAAGAGAACATCTCGGCGCTCTGGTTCGACCGGCCGCTCAACCCCTGCGTCAAACTGATCTGTCCCGAACGGGGCGGCGACTATTTCGACGCGATTTTCCTGAGCAACCTGGCCCTCAAATCGCGGAAGTTCTACGCCGAAGGCGGCGCGAAGAATGTCGCCCGCCGCGACGGCATGGGCACTACGGTGCTGTCGGCCATTTTCAGGCTGTCGGCAGCGGCACGGGCGCCATCGCAGCATGGGAGGCCAACAGCGCCTGAACGAGGACGGCCGCTTCGGCAACAAGACGATGAAACTCGTCGTCTCGCAGAACGCCCCCTTCGTCCCGATGTTCGACGCCTGGCAGGTCGATTCGCGCGAGATGTTGCCCTATGACGAGGACAAGGCGCGCCGCGATGCCGGAGATCATCGACGCCAAGGTGCTGTCGAACCGCCATCCGCCTTACGGGCTGGCCGGCGGTCTGTACGACGCGCTGAAAGCCACGGGCGGCGATATTTTCGTGGCGACGAACGCCATGGCCCGCAAGGCCCGCAAGCTCTTCAGGGAGACCGAAGGGGTCGATATCTATTCGGCGGCGGGCGTCGCCACGGCGTCGCTCATCAACGCCGTGGCCGCCGGCAGGGTCGAGCGGGACGCCACGATCATGCTCAACATCACGGGCGGCGGCGAGGAGCACTTCAAGGAGGGCAAGGAGCTGTGGTATCTCAAGCCGAGCCTGGTCTTTCCGCTCGATCCCGATGCCGACGACGTGGTGTCGAAGGTCGAGGCGCTGTTCTGATCCGAAAAATTGCTTACCTTTGCGGCGGTTCGAACCGGGGGCGTGCAGCCGGCCCGGTCCGGACCGCCGGATTTTTATTTTATCAACCCAAACAAAACGACAACATGGAACACATTCTGCAAAGCGGATTCCCTGCTTCAAGCGTTGGAGCCGCAAGGGCTGGTCGGTCTTTGCGAGCCTGCACCGCTACGTGAAGATCGGAGTCCTCGCCGCCGGAATGTCGATCCTGCTGCTCGCGACACGGGGCGCATCCGCGCACAACGCCGACACGACCGCCGTCCTCAGGACGTTGCGGATCCGTGAGGTCGGCATCACGGGAACCCAGACGGCTCCCGTGCGGAACGCCCGGTCGCACACCCCGCTTTTCGACCGGAAAGCTTTCGCCGCGGAGCCCGTCCAGACGCTGGAGGCCGCTCTGCGCCTCGCGCCTTCGGTCGATATCCGCGAACGCGGAGGCAAGGGAGCGCAGGCCGACATCTCCGTCCGCGGAGGCTCTTTCGACCAGACGATGGTCCTTCTCAACGGTATTGATTTCACGGATGCCCGCACGGGGCACCAGTCCCACGCGCTGCCGGTCGATCTCGACTGCATCTCGTCGGTGGAGCTGCTCGACGGCCTGCCGGGCGTCGGGGCCTTCGCCGGGGCGGTGAACGTCCGCACGGCGCCGCTGCGGCCGACCTACCTGCGCTTCGAGGGTGCGGGCGGACAGTACGGCTATGCCTATGCCAACCTTTCGGGAGCCGTCACCGAGGGACGCCTCTCGGTGCTCGGCGCGGCTTCCTTCCGCCGCAGCGACGGTTACCGGCACAATACGGACTTTTCCAATTGCAATGCCTACGTGCGGGCCGTCTGCGAGGCTCCCCGTGCCGGACTGTTCGATTTCCAGGCCGGATACCAGGACCGGGATTTCGGGTCCAACGGATTTTATGCGGCCTACAATCCCGACCAGTGGGAACACACCGTGACGGCGCTCGCGTCGCTCCGGTGGCTCAGGAGCGCGGGCCGCTTCTCGTTCGGCGCCTCGGCGAGCTACCGGAAGAATTTCGACCGCTACGACTGGACACGCGGGACGGCGATGAACCGGCACAATACGGACAATGTCGGAGCGCGAGTCTGGTGCGATTACGGTTGGGCGGCAGGCACGACGTCGCTGGGCGGTGACTACGCCTACAACCATATCTTCAGTACGAACCTCGGCGAGAAGCTCGACACGCCGCACGGCCGTTACACCCATGCCGACGCGCGCCATACGGGCAACCTTTGGCTGCGGCACGAGAAACACTGGCGGCGTTTCGACGCCGCGGCGTCGGCCGGGGCGAGTTTCACGCCCTACGGCGGGGCGGCTCTCTGGAGCCTCTCGGGCGGCTGGCGTCCCTCCGGGGCGTGGCGCGTGGAGGCCAGTGCGGCGCAGTCGATGCGCCTGCCGACCTTCACGGATCTCTACTATACCTCCCCGGCACAGGTCAATAACCTCGGCCTGCGGCCCGAACGGGCCGTCACCGTCCGCCTCGGGGCGGGGTATTCCCGGGGCTGCTGGAGCGCTTCGGCCGATGCCTACTACCGGGCCGGCCGCGACATCATCGACTGGGTGTGGTACGACGATGTGCCCGAAAATCCCGAGGCATGGCGCGGCAAGTGGCATTCGGAGCAGACGAGCCGTCTGAACACCTTCGGGATCGAGTTCTCGGGAAGCTACACGGTGCAGGAAGGATTTCTGCACCGCGTGAGGGTCTCCTACGGATACGTCACCACCGACCGTAACGCCGACATCGTGGCCAGGAGCGCCATGGACTTCATGCGCCACAAGGCGGCGCTCGGGGTCGAATTCCGCTTCCTGCGGCGCATGTCGTTCGCGCTCACGGGTTCGCTCTTCGACCGCAACGGCGACTATACGGCCTATCCCGTCGCAGGAGACTCCTCCCGGACGGAGACGCGCGGTTACGAACCCTATTTCCTGCTCGACGGACGTCTGCAATGGGAGAAGGGGTTCTGCCGCCTCTATGTCGATGCGACGAACCTCACCGACACGCGCTACTGCGATCTGGGAGGTATCCCGCTGCCGGGCTTCTGGTGTACGGCGGGCGTGGTGCTGACCTTCGGACGGTAGGCGTCTCCGTCCGCTCCGGAAGGCGGCCTCTCCGGCGCCGCTGATCCGGAGCCTTCCGGCTGCGTTTCCCGGTCCGGACCTTCGGGTCCGGACTTTCTGTTTTTTTGCCCCGGACGCTTTTTTCGTTACGATTTTATCGGAATTGTTCCGAAATTCGTTATATTTGAAGCAGAGAATCCGAAAACTGCATACGATATGGAAAAGCGAATCGTGGAGTGCGTCCCCAATTTCAGCGAGGGACGCGACAAGGAGGTGATCCGCCGGATCGTCGAAGCGATCGAGGGGCGGGCGGCGTGAAGGTCCTGGACGTCGATCCGGGCGAAGCGACGAACCGCACGGTCGTCACCTTCGTCGGCGCGCCCGAGGAGGTCGTCGAGGCGGCTTTCGTCGGGGTGAAACGGGCGTCCGAACTGATCGACATGCGCCGCCACAAAGGGGCGCACCCCCCGCATGGGGGCCACCGACGTCCTGCCGCTCATTCCCGTTTCGGGCATCACGCTCGAGGAGTGCGCCGCGCTGGCGTGCCGGCTGGCCGAACGCATCGCCTGCGAACTGCGGATTCCGACCTATTGCTACGAGGCTTCGGCTCTGCGGCCCGAGCGGCGGAACCTGGCCGTCTGCCGCGCCGGAGAGTACGAGGCGCTGCCCGAGAAGCTGGCGCACGCGGAGACGGCCCCCGATTTCGGGGCGCGTCCCTTCGACGAAGGGGTGGCCCGTACGGGAGCCACGACGGTCGGGGCCCGCGATTTCCTGATCGCCGTCAATTTCAATCTCAACACCACCTCCACGCGGCGCGCCAACGCCATCGCTTTCGACGTGCGCGAGAAAGGGCGGCCGGTGCGCGAGGGAAATCCCGTCACGGGTAAAATCGTGAAGGATGCCGACGGCAACCCCGTCATGCGGCCCGGCACGCTCCGCGCCACGAAGGCCATCGGGTGGTATATCGAAGAGTACGGCATCGCGCAGGTCTCGATGAATCTGACCGATATCGCCGTGACGCCCCTGCATGTCGCCTTCGACGAGGTGTGCCGCAAGGCCGACGCCCGCGGGGTGCGCGTCACCGGCACGGAGATCGTGGGTCTCGTGCCCAAGCGGGCGCTTGTCGAGGCGGGACGCCACTTCCTGCGCAAACAGCGCCGTTCGACGGGTATCGCCGAGGAGGAGATCGTCCGCATCGCCGTCAAGTCGATGGGACTGGACGATCTGACAGCCCTTCCGCCCCGAGGAGAAGGTGATCGAATACCTGCTTGAAGCGGAAGATAAGCAAAAGCGTCTTATCGACATGACCTGTAAGGAATTCGCCGATGAAACGGCGAGCGAATCCCCGGCTCCCGGCGGCGGCTCGATCGCGGCCTATATGGGAGCGCTGGGCGCCGCGCTGGGCACCATGGTCGCCAACCTCTCCTCGCACAAGGCCGGGTGGGACGCCCGCTGGGAGGAGTTCTCCGACTGGGCCGACCGGGGACAGGCGTTGCTGCGGGAGCTGCTGCATCTGGTGGACGAGGACACGGCGGCTTTCAACCGCATCATGGCCGTCTTCTCGATGCCCAAATCGACCGACGAGGAGCGGGCGGCGCGCAGTGCGGCCCTGCAGGAGGCGACGCTCTATGCCACGGAGGTCCCGCTGCGGACGATGAAGGCTGCCGCGAAGGTCTTCCCCGTCGTCCGTGCGATGGCCTCGGAGGGCAATCCCAATTCGGTCTCGGATGCCGGCGTGGGCGCACTTGCGGCGCGCAGCGCGGTGCTCGGGGCCTGTCTCAACGTGAAAAATCAACGCCGCCGGTCTGAAGGGACCGTGCGAAGGCCGACGCCCTCGTGGCCGAAGCCGAGGCGCTGGCCGCCGAAGCCGTGGAGGCCGAGGCCGAAGTGCTGCGAATCGTGGAAGAGAAGATAAAATAGCGGAACGATGACTTTAGCCGAATTTCAAGCCGATATCCGCGCGGGCATTCCCGACCGGCTGCCCGCCGCGAAGCCTTACGACAGACAGATCAACCATGCGCCCAAGCGTAAGGACATTCTCACGCCGGCCGAGAAGGAGCTGGCCCTGCGCAACGCCCTGCGCTACTTCCCCGCCAGGCATCACGCCGTGCTGGCCCGGGAGTTCGCCGCCGAGCTGCGCAAGTACGGCCGGATCTACATGTACCGCCTGCGTCCCGACTACGAGATGCATGCGCGGCCGATCGACGAATACCCTGCGAAGTGCCGGCAGGCCGCGGCCATCATGCTGATGATCCAGAACAACCTGGACAAGGCCGTGGCGCAGCATCCCCACGAACTGATTACCTACGGCGGCAACGGCGCGGTGTTCCAGAACTGGGCGCAGTACCGCCTGACGATGAAGTACCTCTCGGAGATGACCGACCGTCAGACGCTGGTGATGTATTCGGGCCATCCGCTCGGGCTTTTCCCGTCGCATCCCGACGCGCCGCGCGTCGTGGTGACCAATGGCATGGTGATCCCCAACTACTCGAAACCCGACGACTGGGAGCGGATGAACGCCCTCGGCGTCTCGCAGTACGGGCAGATGACCGCCGGATCGTACATGTACATCGGGCCGCAGGGCATCGTCCACGGTACGACGATCACGGTGATGAACGCCGCGCGCAAGCGCTTCACCGGGGACCGCACCTCGGCGCGCGGCATGCTGTTCGTCTCGTCGGGGCTGGGCGGCATGTCCGGCGCGCAGCCCAAGGCGGGCAACATATCGGGCGTGGTGTCGGTCGTCGCCGAGATCAACCCCAAAGCCGCGCGGAAACGCTTCGAGCAGGGATGGGTGGACGAACTGCATGAATCGCTGGATGAGCTGATCCCGCGTATCCGTCAAGCTGTCAAATCGAAAGAGGTCGTATCGCTGGCCTATGTGGGCAACGTGGTGGATCTTTGGGAGCGGCTGGCCGACGAAGGGATCGACGTGGATCTCGGTTCCGACCAGACCTCGCTGCACAACCCCTGGGCAGGCGGTTATTACCCCGTGGGGCTGAGCTACGAGGCGTCGAACAAGATGATGGCCGAGGAGCCGGCGCGTTTCCGCGAGTGCGTGCAGGAGTCGCTGCGGCGGCAGGTCGATGCCATCAACCGCCTGACGGCGCGCGGCATGTACTTCTTCGACTACGGCAACGCCTTCCTGCTGGAAGCCTCCCGCGCCGGAGCCGCCTGCATGGCAGGGCGGCAAGCGTTTCCGCTATCCCTCCTACGTACAGGACATCATGGGCCCATGTTCTTCGACTACGGCTTCGGACCCTTCCGCTGGGTCTGCACTTCGGGCCGCGCGGAGGATCTTGACACGACGGACCGTCATCGCGGCCGAAGTGCTGGAGGAGATGCGCGCACGGCGCCGGACGACATCCGGGACAGCTCGAAGACAACCTCCACTGGATCCGCGAGGCCGGACGCAACCGGCTGGTCGTCGGTTCGCAGGCCCGGATCCTCTATGCCGACTGCGAGGGCCGCACGCGGATCGCGCAGGCTTTCAACCGCGCCATCGCCGACGGCCGCATTTCGGCCCCCGTGGTGCTGGGGCGCGACCACCACGATGTTTCGGGAACCGATTCGCCCTACCGCGAGACCTCCAACATCTACGACGGCTCGTGCTACACGGCGGACATGGCCGTACAGAACGTCATCGGCGACGCTTTCCGCGGCGCGACGTGGGTTTCGATCCACAACGGCGGCGGAGTGGGCTGGGGCGAGGTCGTGAACGGCGGCTTCGGCATGGTGATCGACGGCTCGGAGGAGTCCGGCCGCCGCATCCGCGAAATGCTCCTGTGGGACGTCAATAACGGCATCGCGCGCCGCAGCTGGGCCCGCAACGAGGGCGCCATGTTCGCCATCAAACGCGAAATGGAACGCACCCCCGGCCTGAAGGTCACGCTGCCGAACATCGCCGACGACACGGTAGTGGAAAGGCACTGAAAAACTGTAACCGGCTCCGCCGGTCATCGCCGGCGCACGGCACATACACAATCAATAACGCAGCCCTTCCGCGACCCACGCGGAAGGAAGCAGTAACAAGACAACCAAATGAAAACGCATAAGATTTCATCCGCACACATCACTCCGCAGCAGGCCTACGAAATTGCCCGCGGAGGATACAGGCTCGAACTGTCGGACGATGCGCGCACGCGCATCCAGCGCTGCCGCGACTATCTAGACAGCAAGACCGAAGAGAAGGACGCAGCACCGATTTACGGTGTAACGACCGGCTTCGGTTCGCTCTGCAACATATCGGTAGACAAGAAGCGTCTGGGCGAACTCCAGAAAAACCTCGTCATGTCGCACGCCTGCGGAACGGGCGAACGGGTTCCGTCGGAAATCGTCCGCCTGATTCTGCTGCTGAAAATCCAGTCGCTCTCCTACGGTCATTCGGGCGTACAGGTAGCGACCGTGGAACGGCTCATCGACTTCTTCAACAACGGCGTCCTGCCCGTCGTCATCTACCAGCAGGGGTCGCTGGGTGCATCGGGCGACCTCGCTCCGCTCGCCCACATGTCGCTCCCGCTGCTCGGTTTGGGCGAAGTGGAATTCGAAGGGAAAGATGTACCGGCATCCGAAGTGCTGAAAAAGTTCGGTTGGGAGCCCATCGAACTCCAGTCCAAAGAGGGGCTGGCGCTGCTCAACGGCACGCAGTTCATGAGCGCGTTCGGCGTATGGTGCGTGGTGAACGCACGCCGCCTGTCCGAATGCGCCGACAAAATCGGCGCCATGTCGCTCGACGCCTTCGACGGCCGCATCGAGCCGTTCTGCGAACCGGTTCACGAGGTGCGCGCCCATCGGGGCCAGCTCGACACGGCACGCGCCTTCCGCGAGCTGCTGGAGGGCAGCGAGCTGATCGCACGCCCCAAGGAGCACGTACAGGACCCCTACTCCGTTCCGCTGCATCCCGCAGGTACACGGCGCATCGAAAGATACCATCGACTACGTGGAGAGCGTCATCACCACGGAAATCAACAGCGTGACGGACAATCCGACGATCTTCCCCGAGGAGGATATGGTCGTCTCGGCGGGCAACTTCCACGGGCAGCCGATCGCCCTGGCGATGGATTTCCTGGCCATCGCGGTATCCGAGCTGGGCAATATCTCCGAACGCCGCATCTACAAGCTCATTTCGGGTGCGCGGGGACTGCCGAAGTTCCTCGTGGCCAATCCCGGGCTGAACAGTGGCTTCATGATCCCGCAGTACACCGCCGCGTCGATCGTCAGCCAGTCGAAGGGGTTGTGCATGCCTGCGTCGGTCGATTCGATACCCTCGTCGCAGGGACAGGAGGACCACGTGAGCATGGGCTCGAACGCCGCCACGAAACTCTACCGCGTGGTGCTGAACACCGAGCGCGTGCTGGCCATCGAACTGATGAACGCCGCGCAGGCCCTCGAATTCCGGCGTCCGGCGCGCACGTCTCCCGAGCTGGAGCGGATGGTGGCCGACTACCGCCGCCGCGTGCCGTTCGTCGATAACGATTGCGTCATGTTATCCCCACATCGGCGGGAAGCGGTGGAATTTCTGCGCGCACGATGAGACTGTTAGTGAGGAATATCGGCCGCATCGTCGGCATCGAGCGCGAAGGGCGGCTGCGGTTGTGCGGTGCGGAGATGGACCGCATGGAGACGCTCGGCGACGCGTGGCTGCTCGCCGACGGAGGCCGCATCGCCGCCTTCGGCCGCAGCGGCGGGGAGGAGGGGATCGCCGCCGACCGTGTCGTGGACGCCGGGGGCGGCATGCTCTTTCCCTCGTTCTGCGATTCGCATACGCACCTGGTCTATGCCGGAAGCCGCGAGCAGGAGTTTCTGGACAAGATCAACGGCCTCTCGTACGAGGAGATCGCCCGCCGGGGCGGGGGGATTCTCAACTCGGCCGACCGGCTGCACGAAACCTCCGAGGAGGAGTTGTTCCGGCAGGCGATGGAGCGCGTGAAGGAGATCGCGGCGATGGGAACGGGCGCCGTGGAGATCAAGAGCGGCTACGGACTCTCGACGAGGACGAGCTGAAGATGCTGCGCGTCATGCGCCGCATCCGGCAGGAGATGCCGCTGGAGGTGCGCGCCACCTTCCTCGGGGCGCCCACGCCGTGGCGCGCGCCTACCGCGGGCGGCAGGGGGAGTATGTCGATCTGGTGTGCAACGAGATGCTGCCCGCCGTGGCGGCTGAAGGGCTGGCCGATTTCGTCGACGTCTTCTGCGAGCGTTGCGCGGGGCGGAGACCATGCCCACGTTGCTGCCCGGGGCCGCGTTCTTCCTGGGCATGGACTATCCCCCGGCGCGCGAGATGATCCGCGCGGGGCTGGGCGTGGCGCTCGCTTCGGATTACAATCCCGGGTCGTCGCCTTCGGGCGACATGCGCATGGTGGCTTCGCTGGCTTCGATCCGGATGCGGATGACCCCTGCGGAAGCGCTCTGCGCCGCGACGCTCAACGGCGCCTATGCCATGGGGGTGAGCCGCGACTTCGGTTCGGTGTCGGTGGGCAAGGTCGCCAGCTTCTTCCTCACGCGGCCGATGCCCTCCGTGGAGTTCTTTACCTATGCCTACCGCACGCCGCTCATCGAACGCGTCTTCCTGCGCGGCGAGGAGTTCGGCGGCGCGGCATGATTTTTGTTCGGGTCCGGGTATGGGATTTTGTTTTTTCTCGGATCCGTCGCGCTCCGGTTCCGGCGGGAAGTGCGGCCGGGAGCCTCTCTCCGGAGGGGATTCCCGAAAGCTCCCGATCGGCGGTCTGCGGACGGCCGGATCGGCCGGTCCGAAATGCGTAAGCCGGAGCGTTGCGGGATACGATCGTTGGTTTTGGCTCCTGCTGGGCCTTGCGTTCGGCGGAACCGTAAATGCGCAGCAGATGGAACCATTGACACGCCGTGAGAGGCGGGTTATCGAAGAGAAGGGTACGGAAGCGCCCTACACGGGACGTTATTACCTTCACCGCGAGGCGGGGACCTATGTCTGCCGCCGCTGCGGCGCGCCGCTCTACCGTTCGGAGGACAAGTTCGATGCGGGGTGCGGCTGGCCGAGTTTCGATGACGAGATTCCCGGAGCCGTGCGCCGCATACCGGATGCGGACGGCCTCCGGACCGAGATCGTCTGCGCCCGCTGCGACGCCCATTTGGGCCATGTTTTCACGGACGAGGGGTTCACGCCCAAAAATACGCGCCACTGCGTCAATTCGCTTTCGCTCGGGTTCGTCCCGGCTGCGGGGGCGGAGCCGGAGGTCGCGGCGGGGGAGTGCGGCGCGGCGGCCGGAACGGGGATTGCTTCGGAACGGAATGCTGCGGCCGGCGGACCGGCGATTCTTTCAGACCGCTCCGACAGTTCCGTGCCGTCCGACGGCTCTGCGGTCTCCGGTGAACCGGACCGGACGGGGGATGTTTCGGACCGCTCTGCGGATTCGGTCCGTGCTGGCGAGCCGGATGCCGCGGTGAAAACCGAAACGGCGATCTTTGCCGGAGGGTGTTTCTGGGGCGTGGAGTACATGCTCGCGTCGCAGCCGGGGGTACTGGATGCGGAGGCGGGCTATACGGGCGGCCGTACCGAACACCCGACTTACGAAGAGGTGTGCGGCCACCGCACGGGACATGCCGAGGCGGTGCGTGTGACGTTCGATCCCGCTCAGGTCTCCTACGAGGAACTGGCGCGCCTTTTCTTCGAGATTCACGACCCGACGCAGGCGGGACGGCAGGGCCTGACATCGGTCCCCAGTACCGTTCCGAGATTTTCTATACCTCGCCCGAGCAGCGCAAGACGGCTGTCCGGCTGATCGCCGAACTGCGTGCGAGGGGGTATCGCGTGGTGACGCGCGTGACTCCTGCCGGATCGTTCTGGCCTGCCGAGGCGTACCACCAGGACTACTACGAGCGCCGGGGCACGCAGCCTTACTGCCACGTTTACACCAAGCGGTTCTGACCGCCGGGTCTGCGCCTGTTTTTTCCGGCGGATCCGTTTTTCGTACCGATTGCATATATGTCCTCCCTTCGTCCGGCGATTTTTTGGTAATGATGCCAAAAAGTGGTTGGTGTCGGGATTGATTGACCAGAATGGTTCATTTGCGTTTTTAATAATTCCATCATTGCTGTTCAGGAAAAGATACCACTTTACAAAGTCCTTAAAATGTTGTTCCGAGAGTCCGCGATGGATTCTTAAATTATCCTTCAAGTGACCGAAGAACGACTCAATAGAATTTGAAGATTTAGGTACATTAGGGTATCGCGTGTATGAAAACAGATCGGGTATGGCACGCTTGATATGCGAGACACTTCGATGCAGCATCTTATGCGTAAACCACCATCTTCCCGACAGCTCATCTACGGTTTTTTCATTGATAAATGGTTCGTGTCGCCGATACCAGTCAATAAAAGCCCGTATCCATAACTGTGCCTCATCATGTGTTTGTACTCCATTTAACAAGTGCACCAGTTCGAGGAGTTCCTGTGCCGCTACGGTCTGTGGTTTGCGTGTAATCCACGTCTCTATCTCTCGCGCTACATGTACCGTACAACGCTGCAAGATCGCCTCCGGACACACTTCCCGCACCGCTTTTATGATATTGGGAGATCCATCACAGGTGACACTCTCAATTTGAATGCCGACATCGCGTATAGCCGTTAGGTCTGCTTTCAAATCCCGCAGCGTTTCACTCCTGGTTATGCGATAGAGGAGGGTCATCTTGATGTTGTGATCCCGATATACAACCAGACAAATCTTATTTGAGAAGTAGGTGCCGTCGATCAGAAGATTTACCTTCTCGCGTCGCTGTATCTGCCATAAAGGGCACTGGGGCAAGAGCCGATAGAAGTATCTTTTTAGGGTGCGTTCGCTGTATCCGCTCTCACTCGCAAGGTCACAAATACGCTGTTTACCGCGAACCCAACGCGCGAACCATATAAACTTGTTTTTATCGGAAATCCAGTCTCGACGATCCGTAAAATAGCTGCCACAATTCTTACAATAATAGCGGCTGCAACCGCTACGAGTCCCCCATTTTATTGTCTCTAAAAAGCCACAATGAGGACAGCGTATTTTTCGTTTTTTTGACATAAAAATAGAGATTAGTAGAAACCCGTTTCTACTAATCTCTATTTTATCCTTATAACTACCAAATATTATGTCGGTTAAGGTGGCCGATGCGGAATTTATTTTATTTGCACCACAAGCCAACCACTTTTGGGCGGCTCATTATGAGCCTTTTCCGCGCCGCCACGTCGTTTTCGCTCGTCATAGCCTACCGCAATATCGCCAGCGGCGTGGCTTCGACCATCCATTTCATGTATCCGCTGGCCGTGGCGCTGGCGATGATCTGCTTTTTCCGCGAGCGGGGATCGGTGCGTACTTTCGCCGCGATCGGCCTGTCGATCGCGGGGGCGGTGCTCCTCTCCTCGGGCAATGTGGATTTCACGCAGGGCGACACCCTCGCGGGCATGATCGCCGCCGCGGTGTCGGTCTTCTCCTATGCCGGTTATATCGTCGGCGTGCGCCGGAGCCGCGCCGCACGGATCGACTCCACGGCGCTCACATGCTATGTGATGGCTTTCGGGGCGCTGTTTTTCCTCGTCGGCGGATCGCTGACGGGCGGCGTCCGGATCGAGACGGACCTCCGTGCATGGCTCTGCATTCTCGGGCTGGCGCTCCCGGCCACGGCCGTCTCGAACATGGCGCTCGTGCAGGCGATTCGCAGGATCGGTCCGACGCTGACCTCCGTGTTCGGCGCGATGGAGCCGTTGACGGCCGTGGTGATCGGCGTCGCGGTCTTCGCGGAGCCTTTCACGGCGAAAGGGGCAGCGGGTATTCTGCTCATCGTGGCGGCCGTGCTGCTCGTCGTGCTGCGCCGGGACCGCGGCGGGGTGTGATGCCGCGATCCCGGCGTACGGTATTTTCGGCGTGCGTCACAGACTGAATGTCATCGAGATCGGGTAGTGGTCCGAAATGTAGGGCGCGCCGTAGTCGCCCGTGAGGGTGGCGAAGCGCAGGCATTTGAGCTTCCCCGGAAGTAGAGGTGGTCGATCACGATGGTGTCGGGCGCCGAACCGAACCCGTTGAAGGTCCCTTCGCGGTCCGTTTCGGCGCCTTGTCGCGCGCAGACTTCATGGTTTTCGTGAGCGGCCGGAAGATCGGACTGTCGGTCGGGGTGTTGAAGTCTCCGCCGAGAATGGCCGGAGTCTTGCCCGCGATGGCGGCGATCTGCGCAACGACGAGTTTCACTCCTTCCGCGCGCGCCGTTTTGCCCTTGTGGTCGAGGTGGGTGTTGAAGTAGAAGAAGGTCTTGCCCGACGTCCTGTCGCGCAGTTCCGCCCAGGTCATCGTGCGGTTGCAGGCTCCGTCCCATCCGCGCGAGGGGCGGTCGGGCGTCTCGCTGAGCCACAGCGTGCCGCTGTCGAGCAGGTCGAAACGGTCGCGGAGGTAGTAGATCGCCATGGTCTCGCCGGCCTTGTCGCCGTCGTCGCGCCCCACGCCCACGCGGGCGTACTGCGGGCACCCTCGTCGAGGTATTGCAACTGGTCGGCGAGCGCCTCCTGCACGCCGAACACGTCCGGCGCTTCCTGGCGGATCATCTGCCGCGTGGCGTGGCGGCGGTGTTCCCAGTCGTTCGGGCCGTCCCCTCCGCCGCTGTTGCGCATATTGTAGGAGATGAGTTTCAGGGGGCGGGCCTCCTCTGCGGCCGGAGCCGGGAGCGAGAGACACGCGCAAGGAGCAGAAGCAGGTACTTTTTCATGGTTGTTTCCGGTTGAAAGTGACTTTTGACAAAGGTAGCGAATTTTCCGGATTTTTCCCGGTGCGGGCCGCTTTTCGGGCGGATTCCGCTCGCCGGATGCCTCTGTCCGGTCCGGTGGCCGGGCGGGAAACCTCCGCCGTGCGGCTCTCCTGACCCGGTTCGATCCCCGGAAATACGGGCGCGCTTTTTGCACATTGTCTTTCGTACCCCGTTCGCGGGCATCCCATTGTATTTTACGGAACGAGCATTTTGCAGGGTGGCTGTTCATCCCGTCCGGGGATGGCTCATACGAATATCCTCTCCCGGCGTCTGAACCGCGAGGCGATCAATCTGGGTTTCAGCGGCAACGGGCAGTTGGACTGCGAGATCGCGCACCTGACGGCCGAAGTGGATGCGGGAGTCTTCGTTCTCGATTTCGTTCCCAACGTGACGGTCGAACAGATCGAGACGAAGCTGCTTCCGTTCTATCGCATTCTCCGAGACCGCCGTCCGGATACGCCGATCGTCTTCGTCGAGGACCCAGTCTTTCCCCATACGTTCTTCGACGTGCAGGCCGCCGCGTCCGTCCGCCGGCTCAACGCGGCCCTTGCCGAACACTGCCGGCGGCTCAGGGAAAGCGGCGAGCGCAATATCTACAACTCCCTGCGATGTGCGTTCTGCGGCGCTGTCGGAGATCACGGGGCCCGACGATCACGGGGTTCCGGGGTAAAATTCGCCGACGGCTACACCTACGACGGTCGGCCGAGCGGAGCGGCCGAGCGGAGCGCGCCGACCGGGAACCGGCAGGATAGTTTATGACATCAGTGAAAATCACATTCCGCCCGTCTGCCTTCAAGGAAGAAGAGGGTACGTTATGCTTCCGCCTCGTTCTCGGCCGCCGTATCCGCCGGATCGGAACCGGATACCGGCTTTTCCTTTCGGAGTGGGACGAATGCCTGCAAAGCGTCGTCATCCGTCCGCAGTCGGATGACGAACGGAAAAACTACCTGACGGTCCTGCAGAGCCGGATCGGTGCGGATGCGAGGCGGCTGAACCGGATCATCGCCTCTTTCGAGCAGGAGCGCCGCAGCTATACGTATGAGGACATCCTGGCCGCCTGGCGGGCTTCGAAGGGAGATTACCTGTTCGATTTCATGGAGGAGATGATCGACCGTTTCAAGCGGCAGGGGCGGATGCGCACCAGCGAAACCTATGCGGCCGCGCTGCGCAGTTTCGCCCGGTTCCGGAACCGGCGGGACATCCGGCTGGAGGAGATCGACTCCGACACCATGACCGCCTACGAAGCCTATCTCAGGCGGACGGGCGCGAGCAGGAATACGTCGTCGTTCTACATGCGTATCCTGCGGGCGGCTTACAACCGGGCCGTGGAGCGAGGAATCGTCTCCCAGAAGCAGCCTTTCAGGCACGTGTACACCGGCGTCGATAAAACCGTCAAGCGGGCCATGCCTCTGGATGCGCTTCGGCGGCTGAAAAATGCGGACCTGCGATCGTTTCCCCGGCTGGACTACGCCAGAGATATGTTCCTGCTGAGTTTCTATACCCGTGGCATGTCGTTCGTGGACATGGCATACCTGAAAAAGGACGACCTGTCGTCCGGAACGCTTACCTACTGCCGGAAAAAGACCGGCCAGCGGCTTTCGATCCGTTGGGAGGGATGCATGCAGGAGATCGTCGCCAAATACCCCGATCGCCATCCGGCCTATTTGCTGCCCATCATCCGGAAGGATGGCGGCGACGAACGGCGCCAGTATAAGAACCGCGGGCAGTTGATTAACCGGTATTTGAAAAAAATCGGCCGGGAGATGGGATTTTCCGTTCCGCTCACCATGTATGTCGCCCGGCATACGTGGGCGAATATCGCCCGCAGCAAGAATGTTCCTCTGGCGGTCATCAGCGAGAGCATGGGCCACGATTCGGAGACGACGACCCGGATTTATCTCGCGTCGCTGGATTCCGCTGCGGTGGATCGGGCGAACCGGGTGGTTATAAATTCATTATTCGAAGGCCCGGAGGTGTGAAAACGACTCTCTTGCAAAGAGATTTACTTGTCCAAAAGTAATGGTTTCTTTCCGGAAAAACAATATTTTCTTGTGAAAAAAATGCGTGCCGATTTTTTCCCGCCGATCGACCGGTCGATCGGCGAGGGGGGGGATTTCGCTGATTGTCAGCATGTTGTTTATTGTGAATATCTCTTTGCAAGAGATATTAAAAACGAGGCCCATGAATAAACGATTATTATTGCTGTTGTTGTTCGCCGGAATCTGCACGGCCGCGAATGCCCAGAAAGTCGCAGTCAAAACCAACCTGCTGTACGATGCCACGACGACCCTGAACCTCGGCGCGGAGTTTTCGCTGGCTCCGAAATGGACGCTCGATATTTCGGGAAACTGGAATCCCTGGACTTTCTCGGACAACCGCAAATGGAAACAGTTGGCGATCCAGCCGGAGGTGCGTTACTGGCTGTGCGAGCGGTTCAACGGACACTTTTTCGGCGCGCATCTGATCGGCGGGTTGTACAACTTCAGCAATCTGAATCTGAATTTCAAGCTGTTCGGTACGGATTTCAGCCGGTTGAAGGACCACCGTTACGAGGGTTGGATGGCGGGTGTCGGAATCGCCTACGGGTATCATTGGATGCTTTCGCGGCATTGGAGTCTGGAAGGTTCGCTCGGAATCGGCTACGTATATACGCGGGCGGACAAGTACAACTGTCCCCGTTGTTGCAGCCGACGGCTGGAGAACGACAGACCGCACGATTACTTCGGCCCGACGAAAGCGGCCGTCAACCTGATCTATGTATTCTAAATAGCTGAGAGATGAAACGTACTATGCTGACATACGGCTGCCTGCTGGGCGCTCTTCTGGTCTCGTCGCCGCTCGCGGCCCGGCATACGCTGCGGAGCGGAGCCGCCGTCGGGGATTCCCGCGTGTTCAGGCTGCGCGACAGCGTCGTGGTGGAGATGCGGATCGACCTTGCTGGAATGGAGGTGCGGTCCGACCGTTCCGTCGTACTGATTCCGTCGCTTTGCGACGGCGAGCGGACGATCGCTCTGCCCGCCGTGGAGGTGATGGGGCGCCGGCGTGCCCTCTACTACGAGCGAAACGGATCGCGGACTTACGCCCGACAGCCCTATCGGGTCGTGCGGAAGGACCGGAAGGCGGCGCAGACGGTGGATTACCGCGTGGCGCTGCCCCGTGCGGAATGGATGGATCGTCTTCGGCTGGGAGTGACGGAAGACCTCTGCGGATGCGGCAGGACCGATCCCGGACGTTGGGTTTCCCTGTGCGAGGCGGACGTTGAGTTCTCACCCTGCCTGGCCTATGTCACGCCGCGGGTGGAGATGCCGAAAAGCCGGGAGCTTCGGGGCAGGGCCTATCTGGACTTCGTGGTGGACCGGACCGAGATCGATCCGACATACCGCCGCAATCCGGAGGAGCTGGCCCGGATACACGCCACCGTCGATACGGTGTACAACGACCGGGATTTCGGCATCACCCGGATCTTCATCGAAGGCTATGCCTCGCCGGAGGACACCTACGAGCACAACACCGGTCTAGCGAAAGGACGCACCCGCGCCCTGAAGGAGTATCTCAAGGCGAGGTACGGATTCGCCGACTCGCTGTTCGTCACCTCCTTCGTGCCGGAGGACTGGGGTAACCTGCGCAGGTATGTGGCCGAAAGTTCGCTGCCCGACAAGAAGTCCCTTCCGAGCTTATAGACGGCGGCATGGAGCCGGACCGCAAGGAACGCACCCCTGCGTATGCGTCATCCCGAGTCGACCGCATCCTGCTGAAGGAGTGTTATCCGGGAGCTGCGCCGCACGGATTACAGAATAGATTACCGCATCCGGGGATTCGATGCGGACGAAGCGCGGGAACTCCTGCGCACCCGGCCGGAGAAGCTGAGCCTGCACGAGATGTTCGCCGTCGCGCAGACCTGTCCGGCGGGCGGCGCCGAATTCGCCGAAGTGTTCGAGACGGCCGCGAGGCTCTATCCGGACGATCCGGTGGTGAACCTGAATCTGGCGAATGTCCTGCTGGCCGGGAAAAAGCCGGAGGCGGCTCTGCCGTATCTGGAGAAAGCGGGGGACGGCGCGGAAGCGGAGAACGCCCGGGGCGTGGCCGCCGCGTTGCTCGAACGCTACGACGAGGCGGAACGGCACTTGCGCCGTGCGGCGGAGGCGGCCTGCGGGAGGCTGCGGAGAACCTGCGCGATCGCGGGAGACGGGAATTCCGGACGGAAATAAGACAGAACATTCATTTCAACATTTGCATTTATGAAAACAAACGGTACGAAAATCGGAGGGACGATGCTGGCGATGGCATTGTTCTTCGCCGCCTGCGCCGGCGACGACGGAAATCCCGGCGACCCGGCGGAAAAACCGGGGCAGCAGGTCGTGGACGGATACGTGAAAGTGGCGATCAACATGCCGACCTCCTCGGGACTCACCCGGGCGGATGATCGTTACGACGACGGAGAGTCCAACGAATACAAGGTAAACGAGGCGCTGATCGCCTTTTTTCGGAGGAACCGAAGAGGCGAATGCCACATTCCTGAAGGCTTATCAGTTGGATGTGTCGGGCTGGACGGTCGATAATGGCGACGAGCAGATCACGCAGACCGCGAGCTATGTCATGGAGGCTCCTTGCCGTCCCGAACGGCGTCAGTCTGTATGCGTTGGCTGTCGTCAATGCGAACGGTATTCTCACGGTCGGTGACGATGGCATGCTGATGCGGGACGGCAGTCCGGTTTTTGGCGAAGGGGCCGGTACGATTGAGGCTTTGCGGGCCCGGGTGGAGAAAACCGTGGACGCTTTCATTTCGGCTTCCGGGAACGATAACAGCAGTTTCTTCATGACGAACGCCCCGCTGTCGGACAAGTCCGGTTCGACAGCCAACGCTCCTCCGCTGCGGCTTCCACGCTGGTGAAGGTCAAGGTGTACGACACCAAAGAGGCTGCCGGCGCCGAGGAAGCCGATCCGATTTTCGTGGAGCGCCTCGTGGGCAAGGTCTCCGTGTCGATAGCCAAGGGCATAACGGCGGGGGATTCCGAGAATACCGTGGAGGTGGAGAATCCCGGCAGCATCTACAACGGCGATCGGGTCGTCCTGGAAGGCTGGGTGCTGAATGTCACCAATAAGAGTACCAGACTGGTGCGCGATGTCGGCGGCCTGAGCGAGTGGGTGCAGTACAACAGCGGCGATTCGCGTTTCCTCGCGGGCAGCGCGGTGAAGCAGGACGTCGGTCGCTATCGCATCTTCTGGGCGGTGGACTGCAACTACTCCGATTCCGACGGGCATGAGGAGAGCGATTTCGACATATACGACAATGCGACGGCCCCGTCGGACATCGACTGGAACACATCCTGGGAAGAGAAGACGAACGTGGCGTACTGTCTGGAAAAAATACGTTCGACACGAAACACCAGGACAAGAACGAAACCACGTCCGTGCTGATAAAGGGACGGTACAACCGTTCGGAAGATGCCGCGGTAAAGAGCTTCTTTATCGTGAAGAACAACGGCGTGCTGCTCTCCGAGGAGGAGTTCGTCGAAACGGTGAAAGCGGCGGTCACCGGGCTGGAGGATGCGGAAATCCGAGTGAATTCCGAGGCGGCGGGAGGATATTACAACACGGACGGCAGGAAGTTGAGCGACCTGCTGACGGTTACGGGAGCGAATGCCGATGCGCTGACGAAGGTTGTGCCGGAGCTGGGTACGGTGAAGTACTACAAGGACGGCGAGACCTATTACTGCACCGCGCTTGTCCGCCATTTCGACAACGGCGAGACGCCCTGGGATAACAGCGAATCATATACTGATGAGAAGCATCTGGGCCGTTACGGCGTAGTGCGCAACACATGGTATCAATTGACCGTCAACAGCGTTTCGGGTCCGGGCGAACCGGAGATCCCCGATGTCCCCGACGAGCCGGACGATACGACGGAAGGCTATATAAAGGTCTCCGTGGATGTCCTTTCGTGGGCGCTGCGCACGCAGGAGGTGGATTTGTGAACCGCTCGGTCCGAATATGAAAAACAGACGAAACCATGAAGACAGGTCAAGCCATCCGACGCGGAATGCGGTCATACGGCAGGTCGCTGCTGAGCGGCAGCCTGCTCGTGTGCTGCATGTCGTGCACCGACTGGATTTACGAGGATCGTAGCGGATGCGACCGCGGCGTGTATCTGAATTTCCGTTACGACTACAATCTTCAGCGTGCCGATATGTTCTCCGATCACGTGGGCGGCGTTACGGTCTATGTCTTCGACGCCGACGGCGACTTCGTGACCTCCCGGAGCGAGGCGAACACCGCCGGTTCCGCACCGCTCCGGGCGAAGGACTACCGTATGCATCTCGATCTCCCTGCGGGCGAGTACCGCTTCGTGGCGCTGGCCATGCAGAAGGAGGTGGCGGAGACGCAGCGGGGGCCCGGGGCGAAGTTCCGGATTGCCGGACCCGACGGAGGGAAGATGGAGGGGCTGAGCGTCACGCTCGACCATGCTCCCGACGGCCGCGTGGAACACGGAGGGCTGCCGCTCGATACGCTCTGGCACGCCATGAGTCCGCGCAGCGTCGTGACGTCCGATCTGTACGCCGTCAGCGAAACGCTGTCGCTCGTGCGCGACACGAAGCATATCGACGTCGTACTGCGGGAGATAGACGACCCGGCGGGCGTGGACGTGGCGGACTACGACTTCCGCATCACGGACCGCAACCTGCGTCTGCGCTACGACAACAGCGTGGACGAGAGCGGGCCGGCAGTCTATACGCCCTACGTCGCGTGGAACACCGAGGACCGTACCGGGCGCGAAGCTGCGGAGGGCGTCGGACGCATGGCGCATGTCGGTTTCATGACCTCGCGCATCCTCTACCACGACCGCGCCGAAGAGGATGCCGTGCTGACGGTGACGCATCGGGAAACCGGCCGGGAGGTGATCCGTGTCAATCTCGCGGACATGCTCGCCCGACTGCGCAGCGCCGACGAGCCTGCATGCCTGCTCCGAACAGGAGTTCCTCGACCGGGGCTATGACTATCGCATGACGTTTTTCCTGAAAGGCGATACGTGGGAAGCGGTGGATCTGGAGATCAGCGTGCTGAACTGGAGCAGGCGGATACAGAACGTGATACTTTGACGGTCGAAAGGAAATTAGCGTATGAAAGAGGTAAAATCGCGGATATGCTGCTGGCTGTTGTGTTGTCTGGCGGCCGGATGTGCGGACCGGGACGCATCGCCGGCCGACGACGCTTCGCGGAACCCGGCTGCGTGCGGGGTCTCCCTGAACCTTGCGTTCTCCGTGGACGGCAGCGGTCCGGATGCGTCCGGAACCGGCGAGGCGCCCGGATTCGACTCCGAAAACGCCATCCGCAATCTTTATGTGTTCACCGAGGTCTCCGGTCGGAGAACCGCCTATCCTTTCCGGCACGTGCTTCTGGACGAGGACGGGACGACCGGCCGGAAAACGGCGGTGCTGGAGTTGCCCGTCGATGTGCGGGAGGTCGGGGAGATGTTCCTGTACTTGGGCGCCAATCTCGACGACCGGCAGGCCGAGGCTTTCTGCGACGGCAATAAAGCCTATACGCTCGACGGAACCGAAACGCCTTACAACTACAATGTCGTGGAGTCGTTCGCTCCGGGAGTGGCGACGGACGGGGGCGCATCGTCTCTCCGCACGGATATCGCCATGTTCTGCACGCAGAGGCAGAAGGCCCAGCCCGTCGTGGGCGAAGACGGGGAGCGGGTCGTCGTCGAAGCTGAGTTCGAGCTCAGGCGGCTGGTGGCCAAGGTGCTGGTCACGTGCAGGGAGGATGACGGGCATTCGGGCTATGCGCCGTTGAAGGAGGGCGGAAGCCTTGCGACGAACGGAGGGTGGATAAGGCTGGAGGATGTCTATTTTCTGGTCAATTCGCTCAACAAGTCTTCTTTCATCATGGAAAAGGAGGGCGAAGATCCGAACAACGACCTGACGTTCTACCTGGACGAGAAGGGCGGATACGACGGCAGCAAGACGTCGAAGGATTTCGTTTATGCCGCACCCGGCCTGCAGTATGAGGTGATCGGCTTTTTTCAAACGGGCGCCCAAGTACGAGGAAAACCGGCTCCCGGACGAAAACCGGTGCGGCGGCTATCGTCCGGAGGAGGCGCTCTACTGTCCCGAGAACCTTTTCGGGGCGGTCGCCGACGAAGGGAAGAAAAAGGTGCTTGAGGAATACGAATACGTGTGGCCGATGATTACCCATGTCTCCGTGGCGGCCAAATACACTCCGGGCAGGCTGTGGATCGAGAAGGAGGTCGCACATGTCCTCCGGCGGATCGACGCAGGAGAGGTGGCCGACGAGCGCGGTCTGAAAACGGCGCTGGAGAAGTGGAGCGAACAAGCGGAGGCGGCCGGGGATCCCGTGATGGAGGTGGAGTGCCCCGACGAATATGTTTCGCAGACCCTCCTGACAGAGTCGCTGAAAAAGGAAAACTATTACAGCGAAGGAACTTACGACCCCGATGGCGGCGGTTTCCCCCGGCATACTTACTTTTATTACGACAACCGGAAGGACGATACGCGGGAAGACCGGTACTATACTTACGGCGCCGTCATCCGGATGCTGGGCGATTCGTTCGACGCAGAGGAACCCGAAAAGCTGGGCAACTACCTTCCCTATACGCAGGGTTGGGGATACTATTACACCTATATCGACGGGGCCGGCGGCGATCCGCCGGCGGCGCGACCCCCCTTACCCCGCGGGGTGGTCCGGCGGAATACCTACTATATTTTGATCGTCAATTCGTTCAGCCATCCGGGCTCTTCGATCCACGACGGCGGGTATATCGACGTGCATACGCTCGTCGAGGAGTGGAAAGAGGGAGGATCCGGGGAGATCGAGTTGCAATGACGGAGCGAAATCCTATGAAACGGAAATTATACCATCTTGTCTTGGCTGTCGTCGCGCTGTCGTCCTGCGGGGACGATAGCGCGGAGCCGCCGCACGGGGAGACCGCCCGGACGATAGAGCTCAACGCGCGTACGGAGGGGCGGAACGGTTCGGCGGGAAGCGGCGTGGAAGCGGCCGGGAACGTCGCGCGTCTGCTGTTCTGGACCGAGGCGACGTTTCACAACCTTTGGATGAAAGAGAGTACGGCGGACGCCCGACCGGACGCCGAAACCGTATTGCCCGAAGCCATCGACAACTACAATTACGACGGCGGGCGCGTCTTCTCCACAGGTGTCCGGTATCTGGGGGGCCAACGCCCCTTACCATGTCACGGGCTACGCCCCCGGCTACGCCCTGGCCCCGGTCGCGGAGGGTAATTATGCCAAGCTGAAGGTGGAGGAGAGCCGGCGGGACGGAAAAACCGATTTCCTCTCGTGCGACGGCAATGCGGAGCATATGGGATGGACCGGCAATCCGTTCACGCGGAAGGAGCACGAGCTGAAATTCCGCCATCTCACGGCCTGCATCTCGTTCGAGGCCCGGCGCAGCGCGCGGATGCTGAACAAGGTGGCCGTGAACAATGTGGTGGTTACGGTGGCCGAATCGAACGGATTGAAATCCCGACCGCTTTCGAACGGTACGTGCAGCGGGGGACGGAGGAGAAGGATGACCGGAGCACCTACCGCATATCGGAGGCCGGGCCGCAGTCGGGCGGCATAGAACTGTCCTCGCCGGACGAAAACTATATCCGGCAGGACGAGCGGAAGGAGATCGGCGCGTGTTACGTGGTGTACGGGCTGAAAAAGGAGGAAAACCGGTTTGTCTATGATCCGTTCGAGGAATTGGCGGAAACGTCCGCAGAGAAGTCGCTGACGATCAACGTCGCGGCCGATTACTCGCTGATCGTCGTGAACGAAGCGGGCGAGCTGGAATATCAGTTTCTGCGGCGGGCCGAGTGGGCGGACCGGACGGTTTCAATAGCGACGAAAACCGGCGGGATGTTCTATCCCGGCTACCGTTACGAGGTACTCATCACGTTCGACAGCGATGAACTGCTGTTGGAAGGCAGGAATATCGACTGGGAAGACGGAGGCGAACACTATCTGCCGGTATATCCCCCCCGGGACCGGCGACGAACAACGATAACGGACCGAATAAAAGCGACATTATGGAAAAGAGATACCGATCGGCCGTTCCATGCGCATTGGCCCTGTGCCTGGCGGCGGCCGCATGCCGGGAGGACCCGGCGGCGGACTTCGGACCCGGCGGCGGTTCGCTCCGGCTGGATGCGCGGAAAGAGGAGACCGTCACACGGGCTGCGGGCGAAGGCCGTATGTTCGATGCGGGCGTCGGTTCCGCATCTGGGCCTGCCGGAGTGGCACGACGGACTCCGCGGAAGGTTTTCCCGCGGGGGCGTTTCCGGAAAGGAGTCCCTGTTGAGGCGGCTTGCACTATATCTCTCTGGGCGAAGAGTACAACGGGAAGCTGCACGGACCGAAGGATTTCTACGGCCTGACCGATAACATGCGAGCGGAGGACGGCGACGGTTTCCTGCTGCCCGGCGAGGGTGACGCTTCCTATCGTATCGAGTTGAACGAGCAGTTCGTCTGCGGGTATCCCGACTATCTGCGGGCCGAGTTGCCGTATAACGGAGAAGCGCTTCCGGGCAACATGCTGACGTTGAATTTCCGTCATATCATGTCGAAAGTGACTTTCAAGGCGGTGCAGCAGAGCGATGAGGAGATCGCCGGGGAGAATCGGCTGGAAGGTGATTTCCGTCTCCTTCGGAAAAAAGACGATGAAGCGGGTATTCCCCTGAGCGGAACATACGATGTGCTGACCGGCGAGTTTTCCGTATCGAAGCGGGGATCGCGGCTCGTCGAGCCGGAGAAGCCCGTAACGGTTCCGGTCCGCACTCCGGGGCAGTCCGACGCGGAGGCCGTCCAGGTGGGCGGACCCGTTCTGATCTTCCCCTCCGGCGCGGAGCGTGCCGACGTCATCCCGCAATACGTGGCTGACATAACTTTCGATGACCCTGGCGGAATATTCGGAACGGGCGGCGAGACGACCCTTTCGATTCCGGTCTGCGACAGTTGGAACGCCGGGAACCCCGAAGCTCCGTTGGAATTTCTGCCGAACTATCGGTATATGCTGGTCTTCAATTTTCTGCGCGACCGCGACAAGCGCGTGGTAACCCTCGTGCCGCAGGTATTCGACTGGCTGGAAGGCGAAGGGACGGTCGATACGCCCGGTTATCAGGAGCAGGATCTGGGGCAGCCCGTGACGTTCAACGGCGTCATGTGGGCCGACCGCAATCTGGGAGCGACCAGCGCCCATCCGACACGCAGTTACGAAGACTGGCTCAAAAGCGTGGGGTATTTCTACCAGTACGGGCGGAACATTCCCTATTTCCCGATGCCTCCCGCCAAGAAGAACGATCAGAAGGGGAGGTGGATTTATGAAGATCTGTCGGATATCGGGATTTTGAAGGAATCGCTGGTCAGCGGAGGGGAACTCACGGGAAAAAATCCGCTCTTCCCGGTGGTCGATCCCGCTTCGTGGAATCTCGGAAACGGAACGTACTATTACCAACCGGCTCAGACGACGGCCAATGACGAATGTATCTGGAATCTGGGCGATGCGGGTGGAGGCCATACGTTTAGTTTCAGCTACGATGGGGCGTATTCCCTCGGGAAACTGGAGAGGAAAAGCAACGGGGGAGAGACGCCCCGCACATGGGCCGACCAGAGCGAAACTCCGTGTCCTCCCGGATGGCGGCTGCCCGCGGAGGAAGACTTCAGAGGCATTCTTCCGGGATCGGCCTATTCGGGGAACATCACGTTCAGAGTATATACGAACCTGAATAATGCCGGATCGTGGGAAGCGACGATCGACAATAAATCGCTTGAGGAACCGGATTTCGAGAAGGCTTTCAGCGAAGAGAATCTAAAAGAGATAAAGGTGCTGGAAAAGTCCGGATTGTACGATAAAAACGAGCCGGCATACAGCGGACGATTCCCTTATATTTACCGGAAAGAGATGGAGGATTTCGGCGGAGCGGATACCGAAACGTGCGAATATATCCTGAGTATGGGAGACGATGATCGGGTCCGCGTCAAAGACCGGTCCGGAGAGTTGCGAAACAACGATAAGGAACATATATACAACTGGGGCGTGGTGTACGGCATCAAACGACAGGGCACGACCAGGGCCTATCGCATGAAATGGGAAATCGAACTGGTTACGGCCGATCCGAATCCCGAAAAGAAAGACGGCGTAGTCGTCTATAATGAGCCGTTTCGGGGCGTACTGGTCATTTCGCGCTATCGGACGAGTCCGAAGGACAAATTCACACCCGACGCCGACGGGGATTACGGCGAAAGTTTGAGGTCGTTCGACTGGGACCATCCCGCCGAAGTGCTTTACCTGCCCGTCGGCGGTATCGTCAATAATTGGACGGGCGGGAATATTGCCAATGTGGGTACGGAAACCTGGTATGCGACCAATGAAACGGCGGAAGACAATAGGAAGAAAATCATGTGGTTCAAGTTCGCAGGGTCGCAAACCGCCAGCCAGAGCATCATCCTTTCGGACAAATCCCCGCTGGGCGATGCCGTGCAGGTCCGTTGCGTGCGCGATCTGAATGCAGATAAACGATGACGACGATGAGGAACGAACAGCGTATGAAAACCGCGCTTTATGCTCTTCTGCTGGCTGCGGCCCCGCTTCCGGGGTGCTCGTCCGGGGAGGAGAGCGCCGCTCCGGTTCCCGGGGGAAAGGTCGAGGTGCGTCCCGTGTTGCCGGGGCTTCTCGGTTCGGTGTCCGAAAACGGCCCGTCGGTGCGGACGGCTGCCGCCCGCGCGGACGGACAGGAGGATATCTTCTCCGGAAAGGATGCGGAGCCCCTGCCCAACGGCAGCACCCTTTGGCTCCATGTGAAAGAGCAGGGGAGCCGGAGGGGCGGGGAGGAGTACACGAAGTCGTATGTCGTGCGCGATCTGGACGGAACGCGGCAGGCGCTCTATCCCTGCCGGGTGGAATACGACGAGGAGGGCAACGTCTCGCAGGTGACGGAGACGGGCGTTCCGCTCTACCTGACGATCGGCAAGACTTACGAATTCCGGGCCATGTCGCCTGCCAAACGTCTGGTGGAAACGGACGACGGGCATCAGGCCGTCAGCGTGAACCACAAGGAGTATCTGATGGCGACCGACGACCGTTATCCGAGTTCGGCGAAAACGGTCGTCCGCCTCGACGGGGACGAGGGCGCGGTTCACTATGTGAAACTGAAGCCGTTGGCGCACCAGACCTCCCGGCTTGAATTCACCATTCGCAAGGAGAAGAACGACCCTGCCGTCTTTTCTCTGGATGTCATGCCGCAGGGGGTGGAGGTGTCGGGCGTACAGAAGTATTACCGGATCGAGAACGAGAAACTCGGTTGGAACTGGTGCTGGACGAAGTCCCCGCAGGTGTATCTGGAAGCCAAAACGGGCGATGCCGACGAACGTTTCACCATTCGCCGCAGCGCGGCCTATGCCGACAGCTTCATCACGAACAAGAACGCTACGGAGCTGTATATCAAGTGCCCCATTCTGCCGACCGATGCGTATTCCGGGGCGGTCGTCGTGCTGTTCAACCTGTCGGTGAACGGCATTCCCACCCAATATGAAATGATGCTGAATCAGAAAGTATTCGAAGCGGCCTACACCTACCATTACGTAGGAACGGTGAAGATGGAGAACGGCGTCTCCACCATCACCTGGCAGTATGTGAGCTGGAACGAAGAGTTACCCATCCTGTAAAAACGACCCGTCATGAAACGGATATGCCTTTTTCGCGTTCTTTGCGCTCGTCGCCCTGTGCGGAGCGTGTACGCAAACGATCCCGTACCGGCCGATCCCGAAGCCGTCAGCCCGGTTTGCGCCGCTTACAGAATCAGTGCCCGGGTTCTGCCGATGGCGGGCGGGGAGGCCGCTCCCGGTTCGAGGGCCTTGCTGCCGATGACGCCCGAGGAGGAGAACATGATACGCACGATCGCCGTACTCCAATTCGATTCCGAGGACAACCTCGTGCTTGTCGCCGACGGGGAGCGTCCCGGGAGCGAATCCTATTACTATTTCAGAAACCTGACCGAGGACGAGGACACGCCCAACGGGACCCCGTCGCCTGAACTGGACAACGTGCGGTTGCAGTCCGGCGACGGGCAGAGGACGACGATCTGCCTGATAGCCAACATGACCGAAGCCCAGATCGCGGACCTGATCCTGAAGGACGACGGGCGGACCCGGGTGCAGTTGTCCGATTTCCGCCGGAAAACGGTGGACATCGGGAATATTCTGACCGAGGAGGACGGAGCGGGCGACAGGAACGAGAATATCGGGCATGTAAAACAGATCTACATGTTCGGGTATTACGAAGGGGCTGCCCGGCACCGAAAGCGGATTGTCCATCTACCTGGGACGTATCATCGCACGTATCGAGGTGAATTTCACGATCGACGATCCCGAAGACCTGAAAAAGAAATTCTACATCGGACTGGCCAACATGGAAACGAAGGCCTATGTCTTCCCGGGAGCGCAGTCGCCCAATGCCGAGGATGCCTGGTTGGATATGAAGCCGACCGAGCGGAGCGAGGAGATCAGGACCGGGGCCTGCCAATTCTACTTTTATGCCGCTCCGCATTCGACCGATGTTTCCGACAAGGCCACCCGGTTGCAGATATGGTACGTGGACGAAGGAACCGTCCCTTCGGACGACAATGTTTCCGCCACCGTCCTGTTATGCAATAATCCGGATACGAAGCCGGAAGATGCCATGGAAGGGGACTATTATCTGAACCGGAACAGCATCTATCATGTCAATATCCATTTGAGCGAAAAGCGGGACGGTACGCCTGTCGTGCGCTCCGGTTGCCGGCGACGGTAAGATCATGCGCCGGGACAAGGTCGGCAGGGCGTGGCCGTACCGTTTCATCGGCGGCCTGTTTCACGGCCGGGCATCTCATGCCCGAACGAACCGTCCGGCCTCGATCGAAAAAGAGCCGTTCAGAACATCTGAACGGCTCTTTCGAACGACGGAAACCTATTCGGCCCGAACGGCTGCGGCTTTGTTTCCGGTAGAGAGTCTTTGAACGGCAGCCGGTGCGGACTGTGAGGTCCGGGTTCCCAGCACGCCGTATTCCGTCGATGTGCGGACCATCGTATAGGGACCTGCGAAGAAATCCTTGTATACGTACGGGCTCATCGCCTGGATGTAATAGTTGCTGCCGTTGCGGACATCCCAATAGTCGAGCGACGTGATCGTGCAGGATCCGCCTCCGGACAGACCGTAATTGTATCCGTAGATGGCGCCTTTCCCTGTCCTCGGACGAGGATGCCTGAAGGGCCTCTCCGTATCCGAGCGATATGAGACCGCCGTACCCGGAGCCACCTTGGGTATAGACAAATCTCGGGAAGAGCGTGAGCTGGCCGCCGGTACTCAATGTCCCGCATATCTGATGGTGGATGTCGAACGTGCCGTCGGCCTTGAACTTCGCTTCGCATTCGTAGTCGTTCTTCAGGTAGGTGTATCCCCATCCGCGGATCAGGTACGTACTGTTGATCTCTCGCGGACGGATTTCGATGACGAAATCGTAGGACGTACCCGATACTTCGGACGACGCCGAGGTCACGGTCCATGTCCCGATCCATTGCCTGTAGGCATCCTGCATGTCTGCCGGCAGTGCGGAGGTCGTTTTCTCCGCGCTGAAGACCTTCGTGGTGTAATTCAGCGTCGAGGGGTCGATTCCCAGGCCCACCACGACATACTCCGTTTCATCGTACAGGTCGGAAAGAGTCCCTGTCATGTCGCCCTTCTTCAGTTCGTTCGCGGAAGCGATCGTCTCGCAGATACTTTTCCGGAGTTGCGTGTCCGACATGCCTTCGATTTCGCTCTTCCTGAACGCCCGGACGATGTACGGGTCGTCCGGATCCGTCGCGGTAATTTCGTATTTCAGCGAATTGTAGGTCGTTTCCGTAATGTTTACGGTCAGTTGGTTGTCCGAGTATTTCGGAGTGATCCGGACGTTTTTCTCGGCATTTTCCAGGTACTCTCCGCTGAACGACAACTCTTCCACGGTCACGCCGTCGATGGTCAGAGGTTCGTAGAATTTCGCACCGGATTTCGTCCAGATGAAGGGCGCGGACAGGACCTCTGCCGATTCGGTTTCGGTGGCCTCCTTGAGCGTAATCCGGAATACGCGCGAGGTAAAATTATTCAGAGCCGATTGGAATTCCAGCGGATAGGTCGCATCCCCTACGATGCAGCTCGTATAGCCCAGCAGCATTTCCGTTTCCGCATCTACATAGGCTTGCAGTTCATCGGCCCAGTTCACGCCCTCATCGAGCGGATACATGCGGATGTAATTGCCGGATTTGCGTCCTTTGAGTTTTACGCATTCGGGAGTGGCCTCCATAACGATGAAGTCGGAATCCCCCTCCAGACCGCCGTTCGCCGTGCCGATTCCCTGATTGGCCCCGGTCCCGGCATCCGAATAGAAATGAATGATCTCGTTGTAGGTGTTGAACGTGAGCATCGGCCCGTTGTCCGGCTCTACGGAGTAGTAGGACTCGTCCGTCTGCGCGGGATCGAAATTCTCGCTGGCGGCGGTCACCTTGCCGTCGGAAGAGAATTTCAGGAACATCGTATAACCTCCGTAGATGCGCGATTTCTCCGGATAGAGCTCCACGCGCCACCCGTTGACGGCGCCCTGAAGAACGTTCTCGGCCCGTTCGATGGCTTCGTTCATGCGTTCCGTCGCGGATTTCGGGAATTTATCCTCCTCGTTCAGAAGACAGGAGCTCAGTACGAGGGGCAGCCCCAGCAATATCAATAATCGTTTCATAGGTTTCACATTTTTTTAATACGGAACAGAATCAGATATCCAGGTCGAGTGTCGGCACGTCCTGCTGACGTCGCAGGACGATCTCGCGCAGACTTCTCCAGGTCGATACCCCAGTCATTCTCATAGTATTTATAGACGATGTCGAATTTCTGCTCGATCATCGAGCGTCTCGCGCCTGCCGTCCGCAGTTTCGTTTCCCAGGCTTCGGGCGTGTTGGTGACGTAGATCGAGGCGAGAGCTCCACGAACTCCTCTCCGTCGGAAGTCGAGGCGTAACGGCTGATGAACCCGTCCTGCAGAGCGCTGGTCTCGGTGGGATATACCTCCCAGCAGGAATTGCCGACATAGCGGATACCTCCGTCCGACTTGCCGACGATCTGTTCGAAATCGGACGTGTAAGGCTTTTTTCTGATTGAGGATATGTCCGAACTCGTGATGTATCGTTTTGAAGTAGGAGGAGTTGAGAGCATCGACATTGCGCGGATCCAGCGTATTGAGGTTGTAGAGGGTGATTTTCGTACCGCCCTCGGCCGTACCTAGTACGATGGAGCCGTTGTTGTTGTAGGCCGGGCTGCCCACGAAGAAGAGGTCTTTCGGGAAGTTGGCCCGGATGAAGTCCCGGCTGCCGGTGATTTCGTCGTAGGCTTGCAGACAAAGATAGGAAACCAACTGCGCCATTTCGATCGAGCGTTCGTAACGCGCCGGAACCAGATTGTAGGTCATATCGGATTCCATGTCCTCGTAACGGTACATGACCCGGATATTATACGGTTCGATGAAGTTCTCGAGGAGCCACTCGTCGAAAGGCGTTTCGATCTCATAGCCGATACCCGTGATTACGCTCTTGTCGTCGAGTCCGTCCTCCGAGCACGCCGTGTTCGAAAGTGCGAATACCAGTGCGGACAGTGCAAATATCGTTCTTTTCATAATATGCATTTTTTAATCTCAAATGGCGGATTACCTCGGATTGGCGGGCAGACCGCTCGTGATTACGTCGTTCGGTAGCTGGATGGCCCGACGGTTGTCCCGCACTGCGAGCTTGTCGGTCACGGCGCTGACATGTCCGTCGGTGGAATCGAGCGTGCGACGATAAATTTCGATGCCGAAACGCTTGATGTCGAACCAGCGCAGACCGCAATGCAGCGTTTCGTAGCGACGCAGCATCAGCAACGTATGGACCATGGCCTCCTGGGTTTCGTCGAGATCGAACGCAGGGTGCAGCCTCCTTTTTCGGCGTAGGACCTTTCTTGTTCATATCCGACTGGTTCTGATCGGTTTCCGGCCGGTAATATTCGGTGCCGGCGGCCCACGTCGTCACGGTCTCTTCCGTCAGCGGCGTGTACGACTTGCAGGCGTTCGACAGGAAGAGGTTCATGTCCTTCAGCGCGTTCGGATAATCTTTCTGCATGATGTAGGCTTCGGCCCGTGTCAGCAGCGTCTCGTCGCCCGTGAAGAGCGGACGGTGTGGATATAACCGGTTCCTGCGACGGGATCGGTATATTCGAACAGATACGGCGTATGGGGGCAGCAGGGTCTTGTCCAGACCGCTGTTATATACCAGCGGCCGCACCTTCCATTCGTAGGGTGCGAAGGGCGTATTCGTGCAGGAGATGCTCTCGGTCTGGCCGATCAGCCATCCGTGGTTGTAACGGCGCCCCGAGGAGTATCCGCCGAAATAGGTCCCCGAAGAGGAGTAAGCCGTCGCCAGCAGGTAATTGCACGGCAGGTCCGTACTGATATAGTAGGTGGCTGCCGTATTCTGGGTGGACCCGTTGTTCATCGGATATTCCAACAGCGCCTCGTAATCGCGGAGCCTGGGATTCGGGGGCGTTGGTCAGCGCTTCCGAGGCATATTCCGCGGCTTTGTCCCATTTCTGATAATACAGGAAGAACCGTGCGGCGAAGGAATAAGCCGCTTTCCGGTTGAAGTGGTACTTGGGAACCGAATAGATCGCGTCGTCGATAAGCGGCAGTCCTTCCTCGATATCCTTTTCGATTTTGGCGTACACTTCGGCTACCGTACCGCGTTCGTATTTCGGGTCGAGTTCGGTTTCGGCCTTCTCCATGTAAGGGATTCCCATGTCGTCCGGATAGTTGGGATCGTACTGCTGGCAGAAAATGTTCACCAGCACGAAGTGGGCATAGGCACGGCAGATAAGCGCTTCGCCTTTTGCGGCGCTCAGCTTGTCGGTCATTTCCATTTTCCCGAGAGCGTCCAGCACTTGATTGGCATTCGCAATGGCCAGATACTGCGAACTCCACGTCCTGATAAGCGATTCGTTGTTGGATTCCACGGGCGGATTCCAGGAAAAACTCTCTTCGTAGAAACGACTCCAATCGCCGTAGGTTCCGCCGTGGTCATCGACATTGTCCGAAGCCAGTTCCAATACGAACCACGGCTGGTTGCTGGCATAAGCCGAGACCAGCATGTCGATGGCCTTTTCCTCCGAATCGACCGTCGTGCGGTTGTCCGGGTTCTCGTCGAGGAAGTCATTGCAGGAAGAAAAGCCTGCGGCAAGAGCTCCGGCGAACAGAATATATGCAATGTAGTTTTTCATATCGTTTTCGTTTTTTTGATTACAGGCCGATACGCAGTGTCAGCGTGAACTGCTTGGGAACGGGAACCGCGACGCCTCCGGTGTTGAAGAACTCGGGATCCTGGCCGTTGAGCTTTTTGTCCGCGTAGATCAGAAAGAGGTTCGTAGCCTGGAACTTGAGCGAGAGGCTCGACATTTTGAGTTTCTGTATCCAGCGTTTCGGGAAGTCGTAGGTCAGCGAGATCTCCTTCATGCGGATGAAATCGCCTTTGGCGATGCGTGCCGTCGAATAGTTGTAGGCGTTGTAAGCGTACGACAGCGAGTTGTCGTTCTTCTTCTGCCGGGTCGAAATAATGGTCGGCACGTCCGTGAAGCGTTCGTCGCCGGGAACCATCCAGCGGTTCTTGAATTCGCGCGGCATGGCGTCGAGATCCGTATAGGAATCGGAGAAGACCGGATCGAGACGTACCACGTTGCCGAAAGAGTAGGTGATGAAGATGTTCAGTCGGAGTCCCTTGTAGCGGAAAATGTTGCCGAAACTACCGACGTCGGTAGGTTCCGACGGCCCCGAATAAACCAGATGGTCGAAACGCTCCTGTTCCTGGAAATTGATATTCGTCGTCGTCAGCTCGCCGTCCTCGTTGATGAAGGTCGGAATACCCTCTTCGTTCAGCCCGCGGAAGTCGTAGGAGAAGATCGAATTCACGGGATAGCCCTCGCGTGAGAATCCGATGCCCGAAACCAGATCGAAGGCGCGGGTCGATGTCTCGAACTTCGTGACTTCGTTCTTCATGTGCGAGTAGATGATGTCGGTCGTCCAACTGAAGTCCTGCGTCTGGATATTCTTCGTGGAGAGCGAAAGCTCGATGCCGCGCGACCGCATCGTGGCGACGTTGCCCAGGCTTTTCGATCTGACCTCCGATGCCCTGCGTATTGATCGGTCCGATCAGGTCGTAGTTGTCGCGTTTGTACCAATCGACAGCCAGATTGATCCGGTTGTTCAGAAAACCCAGGTCGGCGCCGATGTTCAGTTCGTGCTTCTTTTCGTAGGTCAGCTCGCTGTTTTCCAGTTCCGAGAGAGCCAGTCCCGACTCCGAAGCGCCGGCCGTCGGACGCCACGGCGTCGTACTCTTGATTACCGCCAATGCGTTCGTCACCGACGGACGGTCGGCCGTCAGCGAATACGAAGCCTTCAGCGAAAGGTGCGACAGCGCAGGCTGCGCGCGCTGGAACCATGTTTCCTCGTGCATGTTCCATGCACCCGAGATGTTCCATGTCGGCAGCCAGCGCGAACGCGTCGTCAGTCCCACGGCGTTGTTGCCCTCGTAGCGGAATGTGCCGTTGATCGTGTAACGCCCTTTGTAGGAATAGGTCCCGTTGAAGAAGAATGCGGCATTGCGGTAATAGGTCTTCTCCATCGTATAGTAATCGGTGTTGTCCTCCTTGCCTTTTTTGAAGATGAGGTAATCGTAGAACGGAATCTCTCCTGCGTCGTATTGCAGACCCCAGCCGCGGAACCACGTCGTTTCGCGGTCGATCTGGTTGGTCTCCATACCCGCGTATGCATTGATGATATGCGTGTTGTCGATGGTCTTGCTGTAAGTGGCCGAAAGGCGGAAGTCGTAGGAGAGCATCCGGTTGTCGGTCCGCTGATAGATACCGCCGGCGGGCAGTACGCTCACGGGTTCGGCATAGATGTCGTCCGGGTCCTTGTAGAGAAACGAGTTGTTGTCCCGGATCGTCGTCGTGCCCATGGCCCGGTATGCCTCGGCCTGATTCGCATTGTCGCGGACGTTGTGTTCCTGCGAGGTCCCCGAATAACGCACCGAAGCCAGAGCCGCGGCTTCGAAACCCTTGAAAGCCTTCCATTTCAACTCGCCCTGGAACTTCACGTCAGCCACGTTCAGGTCGATGTAGTTGTTTTCCAGCTCGTGCAGGATGTTGAACGGAGCATAATTGCGCACATAGAATTCATTGGGATCGAGCACGCGCGAAGTGTTCAGCGCATACGAATAGGGATTGATGTCGAAGTCGCGTTTCACCTCGCCGGTCACGTAGTCGGTCGTGGAGCCGAGAGTCCCGGGAGCTTTCTGCTTGCGGTACGACCCGTTGGTGATCATATTGAATGAAAGGGCGTCCGAGATTTTGTACGAAGCGTTGAGATTGGCAGTGTAGCGTGCGACTTCGCTCTGCTTTGTCCAGCCCGGATCGAACAGGGCGCTGACAGAGGCGTAGTAGGACGATTTTTTCGGTTCCCGACGTGATGCTCACCGAATGGGAGTGCATCACCGTCGGCTGGAACAACTCTTTGAACCAGTCCGTATTCCGCCGCTCTGCCGCCTGCAGGAACGCGACCTGTTCGGCGCTGCCCTGTTGCATCGCTCCCGAATTGATCAGCGCATACATTTTGCCGTAGATACCGCTCGCCGAGGCGTTCGTGACCCGCGAATTGCCCAGCCAGCCTTTGTAGGCCATTTCCTGATAGACCGACATCTGGTCCTGGGAGTTCATCAGGTTGAAGTTGCTGTAGGAAGGGATCATACGGTACGTGAATTCGCCCGTATAGTTGACCCGGCTGACACCCGGACGGCCCTTTTTGGTCGTTACGACGATCACTCCGGCCATGGCGCGGGCTCCGTAGATCGACGTGGCCGATCCGTCTTTCAGAATATTGAAACTTTCGATGTCTTCGGGATTCAGACCTGCGATGGCCGAACCGATCAGGGTCGTGGCGTCTCCCGAGGAGAGATCCTCGGCAGAGATGTCCTGAACGTCTTCCATGATTACTCCGTCCACGACCCACAACGGCTTCGAGTCGCCGTAAATGGAGGTCGCACCGCGAACGCGGATTTTTGGAGCCGTACCGAACGTACCCGACACGTTCTGTACCGAAACGCCTGCCGAACGGCCTTCGAGGCCGCGGCTGATATCGCCCATACCGGAAAGTTTCACGTCATCGGCCACCAATTGATCGGCCGCACCGGTAAAGAGGCGCTTGTCCGTTTTGGTCATACCTGTCACCACGACTGCTTCCACTGCCTGAGCGTCGGGTTCGAGGCGCACGCGGACGTTGGGGGAGATGGCTGTTTCCCGGGTTTTATAACCTACATAGGAAATTTGCAACTTCCCCCCTTCCGGGCCGGGATCTGAAGGAGGAATTCGCCCTTCAGGTCGGTTGAAGTGCCGATGGTCGGATCATCCTTGACGATGACCGTAGCGCCGATAATCGGAGCGCCGTTTTCATCGACGACCGACCCGCGTACCTGGTCGGATTGAGCAAAAGCACAACCCACTACCGCGAGTATGCAAACCAACGATAGCGTAATTTTTTTACTCATAAGCATTAGTTTTTGATAGTTTGTAAAAGTAAAGCGCTTCGGTATCAAAAAATACAAAATATAATTTAATACGCACTTTTTGTGGGCATAATATGGCCGATGGAAATACATTATATCAAAAACGAATGAAAGAGATTGCAATTTTTTTTCTTCAAATGTGCCGGCCGATTACGATATGGAATCACCGGATTTTCCTTTCCGGCGTCCCGGTCGTCAGTGAAAACGGTGCGGCTTGTCTGCAACGAGGTCGGAATCGGCGGTTTCGGAGAAAGAAATGGGCCGTTGCGGAGGCCGCGGCCCGGTCGTATGACCGAACGGCCGTATCGCCGTGTTTTCTTACGATCGACTGCATATCCCGCATGACGGAGGGTGGGTCCGGTGTACTTTTTTTCGGGCCGTAAAAAGTACACCGAATAGGCCGCATGCGACATGCTCCGAACCGCATTTTCCTGCACTTCCGGAAAAAGCAAAAAGCCTTGTAAATATTTTATTTACAAGGCTTTTTGCTTTGATGTCTTGCGGTGCGTAGGGGACTCGAACTCCCCACACATTGCTTTGACTTTCAAGGCCCTTTTTGCGAAGCGCATTTTGGTACACCGAATTGGCCACTACCAGTTTACGTCGTATTTCACAATCCTTTTGGGCTTTTTTCTGAGACAGAAGTATGAAAATTTCTTTTAATGTGCAAAAATTCAAAGAATAATTCGAATCCAGTCATAACATATAGGGCAGATTCATGACGGTATTGGAATATTTTATTGAGCAATTAAAATCTACAAAGAGAGTATTCCATTAATACTAATGCGTAATTAATAGATATATAATTACTTATAATGATTTTCATATAAGTAAATATTGACTCATATGAAGTTTGGCTGTATTGTTCCCAATTTTGCCTGTCAGTTATTATTTAGAGTAGGGTAGGATGGAACGTACGGAAGAGATTTTAGAAAATAGTTCGGGAGATTCGGCCGGATATTTCCTATATGAAACGTCATCGTAATTTGCTTTGCGGAGTTCCGATCCTGGAGGTCGGAGAAGTCTGCGACCTGTTGAAAATATACGATCGTCAACTTCGCCGTTGCTATGAGCAAGGATTGCTCTCGGGTTTTTATTTCGAGATCGTCTCGTTCGAGCCGGGACTGGGATACCTCGCGGCATACCTTTACTGCGGCGGACAGTGGGCGGAGTTCTGACCTCCGCATGCATGCTTACCCCGAAGGCAGGGATACGTCCGGCCAATCGGTTCCGCCGCAAGTGAACCGCAAATTCAAAAACGAACATTTACCATGACCCTGAAACCCGAAGATTTCCACCGTGCGCTGGAGATCATCACCCGGAACAACCGCATCACCGTGTCGTTCAACACGCCGGTGGACAACAACTATGCGAATACCTATCCGCTCCTAATCCACGAGAGCAACGCCACCGTGCTGAAACAGCTCCACGACGAAGGCTATTCGCTTTCGATGACTGAGAAAGGATTGTGTGTCATGAAGTATTAACCTCAAACGACAAAAACTATGGCATGTTATAAATTTTATTAGGACACGAAACACACGATTTGGCAGCGTACCCGCTTTACGGTCGAGGCTCCGACCGAAGAAGAAGCGATACGAAAGGCTGCCGCACTCATCGAAGACGGAATGTTCGATGCGGAACCGGAGGACGACCGTATCCGCATCGGGGAATCCGAACTATTGTTCGACACCCTTTCGGCGCTTTCCACCGAGGAAAACGACGGAGAGGCAACAGTGGAGATCTATTCCGAAACACCCCGAAGAGACCGGATGATAGCCGAAAACCGGGACGGAGCGGCATGGGACACGTGGTGGCCGGAGCTCGGCGCCGGAGATATGGAGCGGATAACGGGACTCCGACGCTCCGACTTCAGCACGGAAAAGGATTGCGAAGATTTCATCGCCGCCTGCATCTAATGGGGAATAATCATTCCGAAACCGAAAAAAATCGCAGTCTGGAAAAAATATCGGGAATAACAAAAAACAGAAATCGCAATGAAACCATTCGAGAAAATCATGAAGCGCCCGACGCTTCCGAACTATTACCGGCAGCGCCATTTCCAATGGCCCGACACGCTGCCGGAAATTTTCGACTACCTGCGCAGCACGACGAACTGCCGTTCCTGTACGGCGGCGACAACTGGCCTTACGATGCGATGTGCGAGCGGCAGCGCCGTCAGGGCGTCTTTGCATCGCAGTTCCTGACCCCCCGACCGCACGGCGCGCCAAATGGCGGCGCTGGCCGTGCGGTCGTTCGACAACGAGAGCCGTATCGTGGACGCCTGCTGTGGCACGGGGCAGGCTCACGCGGGCGTTAATCGCCGAAGGAGTGCATACCTCATCGATTGTCGCGTTCGATGCCGATACGGACATGGCAGTTATCTATGGACGTCTGTATCCCGAGGCGACCGTGATGCGGAGTCTGTTTCAGGAGATAGATTTCCGCTGCGAGAACGTCATCGCCAACCCGCCGTTCGAGACGGCAGAGTGTACAGTGTTCCTGCGCTGGCTGGGCGACGTGCAATATCCCGGCGACAAGGCCGTATTGTTGCTGCCGGTGGGATTCATCGACAAGCAGCGGCCCAAGATGATGCAGAACGTCGTGCGGAGGTTCTGCACTCTCTGTCGGACACCCATGCAGGAATCGTTCGCAAGGACGAATTGAAGGGCCGAGATCGTCGTACTGCAACGGCTGTAAAGATCTGCGGGAATATTTCGCTGGTAAATTCATCTCTTTCGCCGTATCGAAACGATACGGCGAAAGAGACTGTCGTGCGTTGATCGGCTTGCCGAAGGCGCTATAAGGAATACGGCCGTGTGAAACGGAACACCCGGCTGAAAGAGCGGCTGAAGATGACTGCGGGTGGTTGAAATATCTTTACCGAATGAAAATGCCAGACTGACCCCTTCTCTCAATGTGGATACAGAAAATCGCCGGAAACGTTTCGAACGTTCCCGGCAGCATCGCTGAAATCCGAATTCCATTCGGACGAACGGTCTGTCTAACACTCTTCGACTGTTACTTTTTTGTATATAATTTTGGTATATGATCA
>VOFF01000357.1_pt1 | contig 40000 bp, 62 predicted proteins | sample 5384061 | NCBI WGS metagenome assembly VOFF01 (sample SAMN12384725, study PRJNA508395) | human gut metagenome | isolation source: healthy gut E | host: Homo sapiens | reverse complement strand
ATAAAAGATTAACTTCCTGATTTTCTATATTCCGTATTACTGAATTTTGATTTTCACAATTATTAGGCGGCTCATTCTAGTATTGTTCCATACTTTTAAAAAGAAAGCTCTGCAATCACCCGGTTCCCAGAGAAATTAACAGGCTGATCAATAAGGGTTTTTGCTTCATTAAAGAGCTCCCTTTATTTTTAGAATTAATTTATTATATTCTGCTGTCATGGAGACATTCTACTTTTGGCTGCGTTACTGAGAATATTGTCTATTGTCTGCTTTATTGGTTTTTCCCTGAATCCGTGAAGTTGATTTCCTCACATACTCCTTAAACCCTATAGTTTCATGCTTTTGCAATATTTTTTTTCCAATATTGTTATTCACCCACCAGGTGAAAGCAGTCTGTGGTAAAATAGACATAACAAAATCTATGGATTGAGTCTTTTTACCATGAATAACAACCACCGAATCACACTGAACACCAATAAGAACATTATTGTTGAGTTTACAAATGAACGTATTATCCCAGCCAGCGGTCTGGCTGTTGTTTTGATCCCATAACGGTTTAACATCGTTCTGGTAGATCTTCCGACATACAAAAGGTCAGCTGCAGGAAGATTCCAGACGATACTCTGGTAATTTTCTTTTATGAAATTGGGTGATCGCATCTGGTTTTTATAATCGCTTCCAAGCTTAGCAAAAATCTTATTCCACGAAATTCCGATACTGACTGTGATCCCCAATTCCTTTTTACACGGCTTCTAATCTCGTCTGCAATCTTTTTTCATCCCCTTTTAAGGCGGTACTTCCAGTCACATCCAGCCACGCTTCATCACATCCATAAGGCTCCACCAGATCGGTATACTCTCCATAAATCTCCCGCAGCATGGAAGAAAACTGTAGATAAAGCTCCATTCTGGGCGGAACAACAACCAGATCCGGACAGGCACTTTTAGCTTGCCACAAAGCCTGTCCTGTCTTTACCCCCTTTTGCTTGGCAGTATAATTTGCTGTCAGAACAATCCCACGTCTGGATGCCTGATACGCTTTAATCGCAGGCTTGTCCATAACCTTGGACCAGTACGCAGCGATCTGGCAATGCGCAGACCCACATACAGCCTCCATGTGATATGATTTCTTCTGGTATTCCACACCTTTCCATGATTATTGGCAGACGTCTTGGTATCCAGATTATCAAGCATGCTTCATCTATCTGTTCCTATCAAAATATCGTTTTGCAAGTTATCAAGACGCATTCTTCTTTAATTCAAGGATTTTCTTCCTGATTTCTTCTATAACTAATTTAAACGCCTCATCGTTCGTTTTTCCCGTTGGATCTTCCAGTCCCCAGTTATCGTCAAAAGGCCTGTCAATAAACGGACACCCTACATTGCATCCCATGGAAATCACGATATCAGGAGTTGGAATATCGCGAATCAGTTTGCTGTACTGACCATCTGCTTCCATATCTATTCCATATGACGTTTTCATAATCCGGACTGCATCCTGATTGATCTGCGGTTTTGTCTCTGTGCCGGCAGAATAGCTTTCAAATATATCAGATGCCAGATGCTTTCCGAATGCTTCTGCTATCTGGCTGCGGCATGAATTATGGACACAGATAAAGCTACCTTTTTCTTACTCATAGAAGAGTCCCCTTTTCTCTTATATCTTACTCCTTTTCCATAATTTTACAGTTCCTCCCTGGTGCTCGTTTCATTTTTCTGCTCCAGCTTCTTTCCATAATTTTCCTTCTTTGTAGTGCTTCCGGCAAAGCGCCACATAGCTTTCATTGGAGCCAAGCATGATCTGCGCACCCTCCCGTACAATTTCTCCATTTGCATACCGGGTATTACACTGTGCACGTTTTCCACACCAACAGACAGTCGGTACTTCCTCAATGACATCTGCAATCTCCATCAGACGTCTGGAGCCAGGAAATAAGCGGTTGCGGAAATCGGTGCGCAGTCCATAGCAGATCACTGGAATATTATAAAAATCCACAAGGTCGGACAAAGTGTCTATTTCCGCTTCCGAAAGGAACTGCGCTTCATCCACCAGAACTGCATCCACTTTCTTTCCCTGATACCGGTATTCTGTATTTTCTTTTTTCCAGATCGTAGAGATCTCTTTTAAAAATTCATCCACGTATTCTGCTGAAGCAGATAATCCCATACGAGACTGGATCTTGCGTTCTCCATCCCGGCTGTCTGTTCTTGGTTTTAACAAAACGGCATACTGACCGCGCTCTTCGTAGTTATAACGGACCATTAGTATGTTTGCTGATTTCGAGCTTCCCATTGCTCCGTAGCGGAAATATAATTTTGCCATTTTCAGACTCTCCTTATGCTCAGTGTTCTTTCAAAAAAAGCTTTTCCATATAGCTTTTCCTTCTATCAATCAAATTTCAGAACCAGTTGTCCGTCGATCCAGCTTTTCTGATCCGCCTGATGTATTTTATCATCCGCTTTTAAATTTCCAATCAAAAACGGGGGATTTCGGATCATGCAAAGCATAATTCTGACGAACCGTTTTGGTATCGTAATTAGCATAACAATATTTACATCCATGAAGACAGGTATTATATGCTCCAATATCATTTCCCATAAAACAGGCACATTCTTTCCGTAGTGGCTGCTTTTTCGGTATATCCAGCGTGGTATGGAGGGCTTTTTCGTATGTTTCCTGTGTCATACAGCCATTGCAATCTGCCCCATAACAGGCTAATTCTGTTCCTTCTCCACAGGGATATACTTTCATTCCATGTGCCGCGGCTATCTGTATCATGGTTTTCCCAAGTGACAGACGTTTTCTTTTGGTACAGCTTGGGCTTCCGGAAAATTTCTTCTCACTTTCTGGTACAGGTCGATGAAACTGATCACGCAGGTATGGGTATAGCCCTCAAGGGCCTGTGCGATCTGTGTAAACTTTTCGATATGGACCTCTGGCGTATAAGTCTCATTCAGAATATAGGGTCATAACGCCATCCCATGGAATCCGGTCCTGTAATCTCAGCCAGTTGCCGAAATGTATCTATTACCGCTTCTACATCTGGAACCAGAGGCTCTATTTCTTTTCGATAAGGGGTAATGGTAACGAACCAGTACATTCCATATGTTTTCAGTAAATCCGTGTGTGAAAGCATAGGCGCCGGATTTTTTTCGAGCAGAACGCAATCAGATCTACCACAGAAGGCGAAAAGGTATATCTTGTTACCTGCTGCGGCTGGTATGGATTCGAACCATCACGTAGCCCTCTTTTTTTTCCGGTTACACAGCCATTCCGAATAAAACGCCGGGATATCCGTCCGCATACCGGTCTGAATAATCATAAATGTGCTCCCTTCTTTTTTATGTCAGCAAACTCTCTTACACATTATTTCTCATTTACAAGCTTCCCTGTCATATGCTCAATTCTGATTGCAAATAGCTGGACACGGCTTCTTGCAGAACCATTCATTTCTTTTTCTACTTCTTCTACTGTAGGGTAATATTTTTTCTGCCAGTTTTCGAAGACGGTCTTCTATAATCTTGGTATCTGTGATAAGTTCTGCTTTTCCAAACACAACAACACTTGTGGCATTCCACTCCCAGTGCCCTTCTTTTTTTGAAACCCTGGTTCCAGGTTGTCAGACACACTTTATTACATTTCTGGATTGCATCCATCTTGTGTCCTTCTCTGGCTCCATGAAAATAAATCGTATGATCAGCCTCTTCATAGTAAAAATTAATTGGAATGGTATAGGGATACCCTTCATCACCAATTACAGAAAAAAGCAGCTCTTTTTTCATCTTTTAATATTTTTTTACATTCATCTTGTGAAACCTGTTGCTTAAATCTTCTCATCTCGCGAAACATAAGATATCCTCCTGCCAATTATTTTCCTTTTCAATGGAATCTCATTTTTAGATTACATTTTGATTAAGGCAAACTCCATTTTTCATCTATATAGATTACCAGACAATTCAATTGGAAAGAATCACATTCAGAGCAGTTCCAGTTTTTTCTCAGAATTGCTCTTTTTTTTGCTCTGAATCTGATACTTTCCTAATGAATTGTACCATATGCAAATAGAATTTACAAACATTTGTTCTGCTTATTTTCTAAAAAAATAGTGCGCCTAGCTCATCACTGAAGTAACGAGAATGCGACGCGCAGTTATTCAAAACTTTATCCATATGTTTTCCCTGTAACTTTCCAAAAGTATTTGAAAAGGGACTGTTTCCAGCCCCTTAATTTCTGTAAATTTCCTTACAGATATGAACAACATGACAATTTGTGCCCCGATATCTTTTAATCTGCATACCACGATGGTTCATTTATATACCGAATAGTTCTTCTCCAGGAGCATGTCTCGCACTTAAAGCATCCCATTTCGGTTCTTCCATCACTATATTCAACACGTCGCTCCTCATGTGGTTCAATTGTTCTATGCGTGAAGCAGAAATGCTCTTTATTATTTATTGATTGTCCGTCACACTGGATAATTATATCTAAAAAGTTTACAGCTTCTGTAATGTCTTTAAATCCATTAATTTCCTCAGGTTCGATCCTTAAAGGGTAAAATACGTGGCATTTATTTCTTTGTCTATTACTTCTTTATGGCCTGTTGCCTTCACTGCTTTCTGTGCTGCAAATACTGCACCACAGATTTCACAGTATCTTACTTCCGTTAATCCATCTTCTGTGCAGGTCGCTGCTACTTTTGACAGGTTTTTGTCAGTCCTTTTATACTTATATAATTTTCAAAATATTTACTTTTCTGCCAAAACTGATTCAAATCCTTCTTCTGCTTTTCTTACTGTGTCTTCTATGATTTTCTCTGCAATTGGTTTCAGATCCATTTTTAAGATCTGACCGATTACTTCCTCTTGTTTGGCTTCCGGTACTTTATATAAGGTAAAAGCAGCATTTCAGTAATCTTCTTAATTTGTTTTCCATGGTAAAATAGAGGTCGCATTTTTTTTTTGCCATAAATCCTCTGGTGATTCCGGCAGAGGCAATGTCCATTTCATAAAAAATCTTTCAATTCTGCTTCTTTTATATATTGTGAAAAAATATGCTGAATCTTCTGCGCCGTGCTCATATAAATATATTCTGAGGTAGTAGGAAGAGAATATCCTACCACATATAATTCCCTCAACGGTTCTGACAATTCGGCTATGTACATCTGTATCGAAACTTCTACTCCATAGACAAGCAACGGATCCGGGGTTTCCCCTAATAATTTCTCAGCCTTATCAAACTGGCTTCCAAACATTGTTTTGACCAGGGTAAGCAGCAAGGTATTCACAAGTATATGCGAAGCAGTAATGTTCCGTATCAGGATATGCTTGCATTGGTGGAAAGGCATTTTTCTGTACTCAGGCAAAATTCTATGCGGTACTACTCTATATTCACGGAAAAAGGGCTGCTTTGGATCTTTTCAACAGCAATGTTATTGTAGATTTACCGCCTCAGTTTGTACCTCCTCTTGAGCACGAAGACATTCTTGCCATGCTCAGGCAGCTGCTGTCAGATATTGCAAAGGATAATATTTGTGGCCTTAGCACCCGCCCGACACAGCTGAAACTTCCTCGACTATATGTCTATTTCTGTCAGTGCGCAAAACAAGATTAATATTTACCCGACAAACGCTTTTTTATTTGGCACATATTGTTGTAATATTCATATTTCAGACGAATCATTGTGCCGGATCTTTCAGGATTTCGTTCAGTCACTGCCAGGAAGTCCTATGGTATATTCAAAGGAGGACTGTTTAAAGCTACTGGATCAGCTTACTTTGCCATTTTAATTTACGCCGGCAATGAGCCATATTCCGGGCAAAATTATTGTTTCGCCTTTTTTCATATATAATAAATACATTATCGCTGCGAATCACTGCAAAATATGAATGTATCAGTACACTGATTCACAGCTTCCAGATTTATTAGAAATGGAGTGTTCGGATATGGAATTAAAAAACAGAACTTTATCGAATTTTGCAGAACTGGTACGAACCGGAGAATGCAAGAAATTCAGAGGCCGTCTGAAGGTCGGTGTGGATCTCGGTACTGCCAATACGGTCCTTGCGGTTGTAGATAGTACGAATCGTCCTATTGCCGGTGTCTCTGCACCCTCCCATGCAATCCGTGACGGTGTTATTGTGAATTATTATGAATCTGTTCAGCTTGTTACAAAATTAAAAGAAGAACTGGAAGAAAAGCTGGGCACGGAGCTTCTCTATGCCGCTGCTGCCATTCCTCCGGGAGTTTCAGAAGGCAGTGTGAAGAGCATTGGATATGTATTGGAAGGTGCCGGTTTCGAAGTAACCAACATTGTTGACGAACCTACTGCGGCCGCTGCTGTATTAAAAGATTACCGACGGGGCAGTTGTAGATGTGGGCGGCGGCACAACCGGCATCAGCATCCTCAAGGATGGCAAGGTAATCTATACGGATGACGAGGCAACTGGGGGCAGCCATATGACGATGACAGTTGCCGGTCATTACCGGATTCCCTACGAAGAGGCAGAGGTTCTGAAGACCACTCCGGAAAAAGAGAAGGAAATTTTTCCGGTTATTAAGGCAACGGTTGAAAAAATGGCATCCATTACCGAGAAATTTCTGAAAGGCTATGAGATACCTGCAGTTTATGTGGTAGGCGGCTCTGCAAGCTTTCAGGAATTTACCAGCGTGTTTGAGAAGAAGCTGAACCTTCCAGTTTACCGGCCGGTTCATCCCCTTTTGGTCACACCGCTTGGAATCGCTTATAACTGCCAGCTTCCACAAAAAGCTCGCTGATTCTAATAACAAAAAAGCTCTATCGTATTTTGATCTGTCCAAAAGTTAGATTTTTGGTGCTTCAAAATACGATAGAGCTTTTATGTTGCAAATAAGTGAATTTCAGTTTTCTAGTATGGCTCACGCCCTGCCAGGCATTCACTTTTCAGGAGACGTTTGACAATAATCTTCTCCGGATGGGCAAGGATGGCGGCATCAAACAGATCTGTTTCTGCAGAACAGGGAAAACCATGCTTCTGTCTTTATTTGCTACCCAGGCAGTTTTTTGAAGTAACTGGTTCTTGACACATGATATCCCTTGCATTATAATACGTTTAACAATTAGGTTAAATGTTAAATGAAAGGCTGTGATGGACGATTGGGATTACAAGATACACTGAAAGCACTGGCAGATCCAATACGACGTGAGATTCTAAATTTGTTAAAAGGTGGACGGCTTTCTGCAGGAGAGATATGTGAACATTTTTCTGTGACGGGGGCGTCAATATCCAGACATCTGGCAATATTGAAAGAAGCTGATTTGATCCGAAACCAAAGAGAAGGAAAATTTATTTATTATGAACTAAATACTTCTGTATTGGAAGATGTCATGCTGTGGATCACAAATTTGAAAAGGAGCATCAGACGATGAAGGAAATGATAAAAAAATATAGGGTTCATTAATCAGCTCTATACTGGTAATTTTTGTAGGAGTCCTGGTCGGTTTTACGAGTACACACGGTAAATGGATAAATGTATTTTTTTGTAGTAACGCACTGTATATTTGTAGCAATCATATTTTATGATAACAGAAGCCGACAACAGAGCCCTAAAGTTATAGGAATGGCTATATGGATGATACCTGTTATTACATTGCTCTATAATGGCATTGCCAGATTGGTAAATACCGGGGCAGATATGGAGAACCTGTTTATGGCATTCATGTATTATGGAACAGGATTACTGTTTATGATCATAGGAAATTATTTGCCAAAGGTGAAACAGAACAATACGATAGGGATCCGGGTTATATGGACATTGCAGGATGAAGAAAAATTGGAATGCAACTCAAAATCAATATCATGAAATTCTGAAATAATCCCTTTAAAGTACAGCAGCATAGATGCGCCTAAAGCCCACTCTATATTCGCCTCATTAAATCGATGTGCAATTTTCTGTAGTAATTCAATTTTCTTCTGTATTTCAGGCATAATATCTCCCACTTGTATATTTATCTGGATAAAACATGTTTGTTACTGATTCCTACGGATCACTCTGCAAGGACTGCCTGCAGCAATCACATTGTCGGGAATATTTTTTGTTACAATACTGCCTGCTCCAATCACAACATTATTCCCGATAGTAACTCCTGGTAAAATAATAGCTCCGCCACCAATCCATACATTATTTCCAATGATAACTGGTGCTGTTTGTGTTTTTACAATCATGCTTCTTAAGTCCGTCAGATAAAGGTGGCTTGGAACTGTTTTTTGAGTTTTTGTTTAACTGCTCTTTCAGTTCTCGGATGGTCTGGTTCAGACTTGTAATCTCAGCAGAAAGCTCAGCAATGCGAGCACTTTGTTCTTCGTTTTGCTTCATCAGAAAACGAACGAATTCTTCTGTGATATTAACTGGCATTCAGACCACCTTCTTTCCGCGATTTTTTATATTTCTATTGTAACGGAAATGCCGTAAAAAAAACCAGTCAGACAAAAAAAGATACTTCCTTAATCCAATCCTCTAACGCCAGACCCTCTACAGAACTCTCCGTATTATTCGTTACTACTATTATCCCTCTGATCCTCATTACAGCCATTGTTCCTTTGACCTGCTATAACAAAATGGCACAAAAAGCATTGATTTTATAGACCAATTAGTCTATTCTAAAATAACTACAACAAAAATATTCTTGGAGGGGTATATGACGAAAGCTCTGACTAATTATGATAAAATAAAAATTTCTACAGCACATGTTTTCCTGCAATATAATCAGGCTACAATGATACATAAATATTCATTAGATTACAATTCTGACTGGTTATATATTACTTTTTTATTAACCGTACCTATCGTATTAATCGAAAAACGGGAAGTGTTCAGTGGTCAGATAATGATTTTGAAATAATTCATGAAGCCAATCACAATGAAGCAATGACTATTTATGATGTTTTTTATGTTATTCAAAGGATAGATGCCATCTGTCACATGAATTTATAAACATAAACAGCCTTTCCTCTGTCCGAACAGGAAATCTCTCAACGAGCAGCGGATTTTTTTCAGAATACCGCTGACTTTTTAACGGAAAAACCGTTGAATTGCGTAATGCCTGTATAGCACTTTCCGGAAAGGAACTGGAAAAAAGGAGATGTTGCTTTTAAATTAAATCTTTTTCCTTTTTTGCCGATTATCATTCGTTTCTGGGAAGCTGATGATGAGTTCCCGGCAAGTCTTCAAATTCTTGCAGACAGGAATACTTTAGATTACATGCATTATGAAACGCTTATGTTTGCACTTACACATCTGTTTTCCAGACTGAACGAGGAAATGCGAAATGAAAAAAGGTGAAGAATCCAGACAACTCCTGATTGAGTGTGCGGCTGAATTATTATGGAAAAATGGATATTCTGCTACTGGAATCAGCGAAATTCTCAAACAAACAGACCTTCCAGTAAGAAAAAATATGATTGAAATGTACCTGGAATACCGGTCATATCATGGCATCTGAAAGGAACTTATGTAAGTTCTGAAAAAATATTTTTGGGGAGGAATCCTCCCCATTCTTATATCGTGGTACTTTCAAAGATTAAATTGTTAAAGCACTCTTTAAAGAAAAAAGTCCTATGCAATTTTCCAGAGTGGCACTCCATTAGTATAACATGCAATTAATATTTTTCCTGCTGCCTTATTACTTCTGATAATATTGACAGCAGCTTATCAGCCTGGACTGGCTTTGCTATATGTTCATTCATTCCGGCTGCAATAGCCTCCCGCTTATCTTCCTCAAATGCATTTGCTGTCATTGCAATGATTGGTATACACGCCTTGTCCTTATCTGGTAAATTTCTGATTTCCTGTGTTGCCTTATAACCGTCCATTTTAGGCATCTGGATATCCATGAGGATCACATCATATGTTCCAACCGGCATTTGCATTATCCTGTTTACACACTGGATACCATCCTCCACACGTTCTGTTTTAAGACCTGCACGCTCAAGTATTGCTTCTGCAATCTCTGCATTCAGATCATTGTCCTCTGCCAAAAGGATATTCCTTCCCTCAAGTATTTCACTGCAGGATTCTGGATTTTCAGCATGTTTTTTTTTACATAATAGCTTTCATCCGCTATCCTGTGTTTTAGTGTTACAGTAAAAGTGCTGCCCTTTCCAAGCTCACTCTCCACATCGATTGTTCCACCGAGCAGATCAACATATTTCTTTACTATTGACATTCCAAGTCCGCTTCCTGTGATTTTGCTCTTCGTGGTGTTTCGTTCACGAGTGAATGCTTCGAAAATTTTTGACAGATAATCCTGGCTCATACCAATTCCGGTATCGCTCACCCTGGTCCTTACAATCATGTACCCAGGCTCCTCGCAGGGTAATTCATCTATATCTACCATAACAGAACCACCGGACGGAGTGTATTTTATGGCATTGCTCAGGATGTTGACAAATATTTCTTTTTACCTTGGTAGTATCTGTCAATATATTTTCATGCTCTACATTCATCGTGTAATGAAGCGAAATATTCTTTTTCTTTGCTTCATCCTCAAATATTTCAAAAAGAGTCTGCCGGATATCTTCAATCCGGCCATAGTTCTCATCAATCTCCATCCTTCCGCTCTCAATCCGGGCCATATCCAGTACATTATTTATGATTGACAGAAGAAGATTTCCAGACTGCTGCAGTTTTTTTAAATGTTCTGAAGTTTCAGGCATTTCCTTCCCATTTAGTTCATCCTCCATAAGCTGTGCATAACCCAGAATTACATTCATAGGAGTACGGATGTCATGGGACATATTGTTAAGAAAACGGGTCTTTGCAAGACTGGCATCCTCTGCTTTTTTCAAAGCGATTTCCAGTTTGTCATTAAGCTTTTGTGTATCATTTGCAGCAAGCTTTGCGACAGCTTCTGCTTTCCTTGCCTTCCGTAAAAGTACGAGGATAATACTAATGATAGTGAGTACAAAAAATCCTGCCGTAGCAAAAAAAGCAAGCATATTGTCTTTTACAAAATCCAAAAATGTTACCTTATCTGCTGTACTGTCATAGATAGCAAGTGCGCTTGTAAGCATGCCAGACGGCATGCCCTTTAAAGTTTTATTCAGTATCGACAAAAGAGTTCCCTCTCCGCCTTTTACTGCAAAGCATGCCTCCATTGTATTTGTAAGTGGAACACTCTTGAAATCTCGTTTGTTATCATATACCATCGCCTGGCTTGCTCCCATGAGAAAACAGTCTGCTTTTTTCATGAATGACCATATCTGCTGCATCGTCAAGCGAATCACAATCTATAAGCTTCCATTGGGGATAACTGAATGCAATATGCTGTTTTAAAGCTTCTTTTTCCTTTGGCACAGCTACTGTATACACATTACCCTCGTCAAAATTTTTCTCATCAGTTACTGCCATAAGATTGTAGGTCCAGGCTGTGTTTGTAAGTGCATAGCCTTTTTTTTCTGCAATATCAGGATTTCTGCCGGCATAAAAAATCATGTCAATCTCTCGTTCTTGTAAAGCCTGAAGCATTTCATCATATTTATCATAGGCCTGTATATTAAATTTCAGCGTCTGATTTCCCAGACAGTCTTTGGCATAGGAGACATATTCTGGTAGCATACCGGTAAGTTTTCCAGTCTCTTCGTCCAGGGAAAATACTGCCGCATCATTACTCAGAAATCCGATCCGATCCCATCATGTTCTTCCAGCCAGGATTTTTCTCCACCTGTAAGACTCTGATTATAATCAAGAGTAAAATACTTCTTATACAGATCTGCCTTAAAAAAAGGACTGTCCTGTTCCAGCTGACGCATAGCATAGTCCAGCTTCGTCTTGATATCGCTACGTTCTTTTTATTTATTACAAAATATATGCCGGATTTACCAATCGTGGTAACGGATGATATTCCCTGTTCAGACCAGATGGATTCCTCCAGAGATACAAAACAATCGATTTCATGATTCGCTAATTTCTTTTTCGACATCATTATCACTATTCACATTTACATGTTTTGTATGTATGCCATTCTTATTTTCCCATTCTGTCAGCATGATTTCAGGCTCAGTACCCCATGAGCACACCTACACGTTTCCCGTCCATAGACTTAAAATCAGACGTCACAATATCCATATTTGACAAATCAGCATAAAGAATATATTTTTCCTCTCCCATCGGTTCATCCGAAAAAAGCATCTTTTCTGCACGTTCATCGGTGTAAGAAATATCTCCCATAATATCAATCTCACCCTTTTCAAGCATGTCAAAACAGTCTGACCAGTCACATTTCACATACTCAAATTCCCATTCGGTATAACCTGCCAGAGCCTGCATGAGTTCGTAGCCATATCCTCGTCTTACACCGTTTTTGTCGACATAATTAAAGGTATCCTCAAATGAGCCGACACGAATGGTCTGTGTCTGTTTTTCATCATTATTCGTTCCAGCGGCCTGGCTGTATACTGATAACATCATCCACATTCCCAGAACTAGCAATATACATACAAATAGTACGGCTGATTTTTTTCTACTTTTATCCATATTCTTATTTCCTTTATCCGTTTGTGTTTTATGATGTTCCAAACACCAGGTCAAAAACAGCAAGTATTGTTTTTATATCAATCGGTTTTGCAATATGTGCATTCATCCCTGTTGCTGTGTACTGCTGCTGTGTAATTTCCATCATCTCTGCAATGCCCCGGGTGATAAAAACGCTGCCAAACAGGCAGCGCATCTCATTTCATGCAACTGGCTGCCATTTTACAGGCCCTGTAGCTTTGCGTCGCAGACTTTCATCTGTTTTGCCGATTTCCATATTAGAGCATTTAAAATTATACAAAAAACTGATTTTATTATACTCCCTTGCTCCACTTTACACAAGAAAAACCTCACCGCTTTAACGCTTAAAAATAATTTGAAAACCTGCTAAAAAGTTGTTAACCGAACTTCTTAGCAGGTTTTTATTACTAATCTGTCAGATTATTTTGTAAAGTACTGATTAACTCCTCTATAACTATCGGTTTGGATAAGAATCCATCCATACCATATTCCAGGGCTTTCTTCCTGTCCTCATCAAAGGCATTAGCAGTCATGGCAAGGATGGTAATTCCCGACAGTGCCGGATCACTAAGCGCACGAATCTGACGGGTGGCCTCGTATCCATTCATTACCGGCATCTGCACATCCATCAGCACCAAATCATAATTACCCGGAGTCGAATTCTTAACTTTCTCCACTGCCTCTGCTCCATTTTTGGCAGTATCAACTAGGAATCCATATTCATTAAGGATCTCCACCGCAATTTCGCTGTTCAGTTCATTATCTTCCACAAGCAATATACATCTGCCTCTGAAATCTGAACCTGCTTCTGGAAGAACAGACTTCTACTGCTCAGCCTGACTCTGGCCGATAGCAGTCATCAAGATTTCTCGGATATCTGACATAAACAGAGGTTTCGCGCAGAAAGCAGTCACCCCTGCTGCTCTGGCTTCTGCTTCGATATCTGACCAATCATAAGCAGTCAGGATAATAATCGGCGTATCATCACCAAGGCTGCGGATCTGACGCGTAACTTCAATTCCATTCATATCCGGCAGACGCCAGTCAATGATATACGCGTGGAATGCATCTCCCAGTCCATAGACTGCCGTGCACGGAGAACAGCTTCCCTGCCAGAAAGTGTCCATTCTGAGCGCATTCCAACCTTTACAAGCATCTTTGTCACACTGTCACAGGTATTGAAGTCATCATCTACAACCAGTGCCTTAAGGCCTTCCAATTCTGCAATCTTCTCTATACGGTGCTGCTCAGGCTGAATCCGTAATGGCAGACGGACAATAAATTCAGTACCTTTGCCCTGTTCTGTCTGAACCTCAATAGTTCCGCCCATCATATCCACGATATTCTTGGTGATTGCCATGCCAAGCCCTGTACCCTGAGTCCTGCTGACTGTGGAAGTACGCTCTCTCTCAAAAGGAGAAAAGATCTTCTTCACAAATTTCCTGACTCATGCCGATTCCATTATCCTTTACCCGGATTTCATACAGTTTACAGCCTTTCTGTGTACCCGGATACTCTCTCAGCCGGACAGAAACGGTTCCTCCTGCAGGAGTAAACTTAACCGCATTGGACAAGAGATTCAAAAGTACCTGGTTCAGCCTCGTCTTGTCACAATAAACATCCTCATTGGTAACATCCATGGCATCCATATAAAGCTCCAGCTGCTTCGCATGGATCTGTCCACTGATGATCGTCTTCAGGTCATGAAGCACATCCGACAGACTGACCTCTGTTTCTTCCAGGTGGATCTTTCCACTCTCAATCCGGCTCATATCCAGGATATCGTTGATCAGTGAGAGCAGATGGTTGCTGGAGGAAAGGATCTTGCCCAGATAATCCCGAACCCTTTTCTGATCATCAATATTACTTACAGCCAGTGTAGTAAAACCAATGATCGCATTCATTGGTGTACGGATATCATGAGACATATTAGAAAGGAAAGTACTCTTCGCCTTGTTTGCTGTCTCTGCCGCATGTACCGCCTCAGAAAGTGCCTGATTCATTTTCCAGTCATCGGTACGATCCGACATAACCAGGATATATTTCTTTTTTCCGGTTTACTTCACTGCACATTGCAATGTTATGAAACCAGCGGTGTTCTCCTGTTTTCAGATGAATATATTCAAGATCCCATTCCTTCTGCTCATGAACCTGGATCTCCTCCAGATAATTTTTCTCCGAATCTTCCTGTTTCTCTGAATATAGTTTTCCCAGAATACAAATATCCTTATGAATCTGTTCTGCTGTAATACCCAGCAGCTTTTCCGCATTCGGGCTGACATAATCTGCCTGATAGGTTTTGACATCCAGCATCAGGAAAACGTCATCCACGTTCATTGAAAGCTTTTGAACAGTTCGTCACTGTACAGAATCTCCGTATCCTTTTTCCTGAGGTTCATTCTGCCTTTTTGAATAATAAAACTAATAAGTAAAAGCGGCAATACAGAGCACGACCGCACCAACAAGAAGTATCGTACTACGCTGCAGACTGTTCATACTGGCATTGACGATATCCGCCTGGACAACTCCCAAAAACATCCAGTCCTGGATATCCGATTTTTCATAGACCAGATAATAATTTCTTCCATCCAGATCCAGCAACATCGCGTCGGTACGTCCTGCTTTAAACTTCTCTGAAAGTTCATTGACCTCTTTTTCGGACATATCAGAATGCTCTCTCAGAACACCGAAAAAATTATACACGTTCCCCCATGTTTCAGAAGAATGATCAACCACAACACGGCCATTAGGATGAACAACATAACTCTGGGCATTTCCATCAAAAGCAGAAATATCCAGCACATTTACGATATCAGAATTTTCATAGGCAATGGCAATCGCATCATATTCAAATCCCTGATAACTTCCATGAGGCCTAGGGGTGGCAAAAACAAGGAGCTGAGATTTTCCGGGAACCGATGCATTCGCAATAACATCATTTCCCTGCCGGATCTCATCTTCAACATTTTCCTGTAATCCAAGGTACCCGGTTTCCCCTGTTGGCATCTTATAGTTCCCGTCGGCTGACAGAAAAAAGGAATTCCAAAATCCGGCATCCTCCTGCGCTTTCTTTATATAATCACGAATTTCATCTTCACTGATGTATTCTGTAGATTCTCTCCCCACATATGAAGATAGGTCAGATTTTTCTTTGTCAGCTCACTCAGCATATTATCAGACTGACGAAAAATTTCTGTCAGGTGAGAAACACTTTCCTCATAAACAGTCTTCGATACAAACCCAAAATATCGGAAAACCATCAGAACAATTCCCAGTAAAACAGCTGTAAAGACAGCGATCCGGAATCGTTTTCTCCTAACAGTCTTTTCTCTGCCTTTGTTATGCTTCTTAATATCCATTCTTCTCACCTCAGAGTCATGTAGTCTTCTGGCTCTGCAAGAATGGCATCACCATCTGAAACATATGCTGTCCATGTATCATCCACAGAGGTGTCTTCTCCCTCAAACGCAATGTTTTCATCTGTCGGATAAGCCTCCATGTGTTTTGGTATTGCAAGACAGGTTACTGTAAAAGTATCATCGTTCTGAACTTTTTTTCCATCCATTGTAACGTTGCTCAATGTATAACCATCATCTGTTTCTTTAATTTCCACAGAAATACCGCTGAACACAGGCAATGAGCCTCGGTTAAACGGAATAAATCCGCCCTCATAGCCTTCTACAAAATTTCTGACCAGTTCTGTCAGTTCTGCCCCGCTTATCCTGCAGCTATATGCCGACAGACTGTTTGGCATGATCATATCACCTGCCATTTTTTCAGTATAGCCGGCTTTCAGCACATTTCCCGTAAAGCTGTTTCCAGTTGCGATCAGCACATCTGATCCATAGATGCCGCGCAGCGTGTTTGCCATAACAGAATATGCAGCATTGCCTCCACTACTATGGAAGCGGTTGGAATAAGACTTCTGTGAATCCAACACGATATTCTCCGAAATAGCTTCTTCCTCAAGAAGCTGAGAATCAAACGACTGATAAGCCTGCCCTGCATTATATTCTCCTGAGATCATCTTAGACACCACATCCCTAGAAATAGAAAAAAAGTCATTTGATGCTATACGGATATACATATGATTTTCTTCGATCACGGATTTCACATCTTTCAGATATTCCGTAAGCTGGATATCCACATCCTGACTGTAGCTTAACAGATCCTGTCCATCATAAATGATCCTCTCCTGCGCATCCTCTGAAAGCATTGTGCCCAGCACCTTCATTGCTTTCTTTCGACGTGTTTCATCCTTTGTCAGGTCGCTATTTAAAGCTACCTGGAAATATGGCGTAGTCATAATCCATTTTTCACCGTTTTGCTGAAAGAATGGAGGAAATGTTGTGTTAATGCCCTGATCCTGAAACATTTTTACACCGGCAGAAGTGCCGAAATACATGGCAAGCTTGCCACTTTTATACATCTCAACGACATCATCATAATTCATATCCAGATCATCCTGGCTCAGCCCGGTATCCTGAATGAACTGCTCCATACGTTCAAAAGCCTTTGGCCAGACTGTACTGTCCAGACCTTCTCTCTTTGTATTATCCGGATCACTGTAGGCAGTACGCCACTTTCGTCCATCCACGGAAGACAGCTCTGATGCTGACAGACCTTGCAGTGTTTCCATACAGGTATAATCATAGTAATAATCTGCTGTAAACCCACGAATCCCCACTTTATCAAATGCCTGGCAGGCAGAGACGAAGCTTTCATAATCTGTTGGAAGAGGGATATCATACTTTTCAAAAAGATCTTTGTTCACTACAAAGCCATGTGCATCCGCACACACCGGAAGCCAGTTTACGCTTCCATCCTCATTCATAAAATTGTTGAGGTAGGTATCATAGACAGCACCTGCAACATTGGTTGTGGAGAGATCCATCAGACTGTCTTTCAGTGGACTCGCATCATGGAGTGAAAAACTACAGCAGGTTATAATATCCGGCAGTCCGCCGTTTTCCTTCAGAAAACGGTAGAAATCCAGATCGTTATTACCTACGACAAATTCAACATTGATGTCCGGAAGCTGTTCCTGGATGTATGGTGCATATTTTTCATACAGCTTTGTGCTCCATAAATACACTGTGATTGTTTCTGCATCTTCTTTTTCCTGTACTTTTCCCGCCGCAGCCAGACAGAAGTGACATGACTGTCACCATCACCAAAAGTACAGAAACTAACTTGTTCCATTTTTTCTTTTTTCATTATGACTCCCCTCTGAAACTGTGTTTCATTAGTTTATGAATTATCTTTACCAATAGCTTTACATCAAAAGGTTTGGCAATATGTTCATCCATTCCTGCTTCTTTTGCTTCATCCTGTCCTCCGTGAACGCATTTGCTGTCATCGCAATAATCGGTATCACCTTTGCATCCTCCCTGTCCATAGAGCGAATCATCTTTGCGGCTTCATATCCATTCTTGACTGGCATCATGATATCCATAAGAATCACATCAAATTCGTCAGGCCCGCTATTTCAAACATTTCAACAGCTTCCTGACCATTCCATGTTTTTGTCACATCTGCGCCTTCATTCTGAAGCACAAACTCAGCGATTTCCATATTCAGTTCATTGTCTTCCGCCAGAAGAATATGCAGTCCCTTTATAGATTTTTCTGGATACCTCCGTCTGTTCTTCACGTTTATCCGCATCCGGATCTATTTTAAATGGAACCCGGATCACAAAGGTAGTTCCTACGCCTTCTTTCACTTTCAAAGGTAATGGTTCCACCCATTTTCTCGACCAGCTTCTTTGAAATTGCCATTCCCAGACCTGTTCCCGCAAATTTTGTGCGGCTTCCTGCATGTTCCTGTGCAAATGGTTCAAAAATATGTTTCTGGAACTCTTCTGCCATTCCGATTCCTGTATCCCGACAGACAAATTCCATCGTCGTCATTTCTGGCTGTTCAGATGGAATTTCAATGCAGCTGATATAGATATGTCCGTTTTCTCTGTTATATTTCATCGCATTGGACAAAATATTCATCATCACACGTTTCACATACCTCGGACTTCCGATAAGATTCCGGTGTATGATTTCTTTTTTCTCCCACTCGATCTGAATATTCTGTTCTGCAGCGATCTGCTCGATCACAATAAGTACTTCCCTGGAGATACTGCTCAGATTAAACGGTCTTTCTTCCAAAACAACTTCACCTGACTCCAGCTTACTCATATCCAGAACATCGTTTACCAGTTCCAGCAGCAGATGGGATGCCTCTTTAACCTTTGTCCTGCATTCCGTCTGCTTCTCCATATCATCTGCATAATGATCTGCCACATTGATCATGCCACAGATTCCATTGATCGGTGTCCGGATATCATGGCTCATTCTCTGGAGAAACTCGGTTTTTGCCTCATTGGCTGCTTCTGCTTTTTTTGCAGCTCTCAGAAGTTCTGCTTTATATTTTTCATCTTTTTCCTGTTCCAGTTTCCGGTGTGTCTGATTGGTTCTATATGTCCAGAGCCAGAATATACTGAACATCAGGAAATAAAGAAAAATAATGCTTATCACACTTAATGGAAGATTATGAAATACTTCCGTATCCGGAAGATACGCATAGATATAATAATCACGCTGCTTCAGCATAATTCCATAGCATCCGGTTCCTTCGTTTTTCAAGTGAAAAATGTGTTGACTGTCTGTATGCCTCTTCATTGCCTGAACAACTTCGTTGTCGGCTGTATTCTGCCCCAACAAACTCTCATCATTGCTGGCAACAATTGTCCCCTTGTCTGCAACAATAATTGTTCCATCTTTCTGGACGCTATAGCCGTTTAAAAGGCTCTGTATCGTCAGAGTATAGTTTCTGACAAATTCCGGAGGTGTATAATAGTAAACAGCAACAATCCCCGGTGCATCTTTTCTGGCACAGGCTGCAATGTCAATACGTGATCCGTCTTCTCGGTCAATTCGTTCCGAATAGGATCTTTCTTCATATCCGGTAAAATCTATAATAATTTCTTTTTGCAGGTATTCTGTAATCTCATCAGTCAGAGACTCATCCGTGCTGTATTCACAATCCATCTTTCCTTCTGCATTCAGTACAATGATGCCATCCACCCAGAGAGTCTGCAGGTTTCCTTTCAGGAACTCCTGGCTCAGCTGCCCACCGTTTTCTGTTTCCATGTCGATATTCGTACTCATTTGTCTGGCACTTTCAATCGCCCGAAGGAGACTTTTGGATTCCGAAGATTCATTATAATGAGTATAGGTGGAGCACTGCACTTTGACATAGTTTACAATCTCCACCATTCTTTTCTCTGCTTCTGCCTTTTCCACATAAAAGAAATAAAACAGTGCGACTGCAACCACACAGATTCCAATCAGACCGCCGACCAGCTGGATTCGTTTTTCTTTTTTCTTTCTCTTAATATCCAAGATCATCCACCTCCAGATACTTCTGGGGATCATCCAGATATTTTTCAACGATTTTCAAGCTCGTGCCATCCTGACGCATTTCTTCCAGTGTCTGTTCCATCTGTTCACAGATTCCTCTGTCATCCTCTTTTGCAAAAGCAACACCTATTCCGGTGAGCATCAGAGGTTCTTCCAGAATACGGAAGCTTGCATCATAATCTTTCATATACTGGACAATAGATTCCTCGTGTGCTGCAACTGCATCTACATATCCTTTCCCCAGAAACGTATAGATCAGTTCTCTGTGTCCAAGGCTGATCAGATTGCCCAGCTTGGGGATTCTTTCATCCGTCCGGTTCAGAAAGATACCTTCCGGTTTGGTTGTAGACTGGACGGCAAGGTTCTTTCCCTCCAGGTCACTCAGTTTATAGATATCACTACTTGCATTTACAGCAACCACCTGGCGGCTTGCTATATAGGGTCCCGCCCAGCGGTAATCGTCAAGGCGCCCTTCCATGGAAAAGCAGCCCATGATACAGTCGATTTCTCCGCTTTCCACCAGTTCTTTTTTCTCCTCCCAGTTAATCTGGACAACGTCCACCTGATATCCCATTCTTTTGAAAGCTTCTGTAGCCAGTTCTACATCGATTCCCGTCGGTACACCATCCTCATTCAGATAATTGTATGGTGGATAGTTGTCGCTGCCGAGGGTAATAACAGGCTTTTCGGTTTCTTCTTTCGTGTTATCTGTGTTTTTACACCCTGCCAGGGTAACTGCTAAAATTCCCACAAGCAGAATGCCTGCAATCACTCTTTTTCCTTTCATTTTTCTTCTATTCCTAACTATCCTTTTCGTTTTTTTATGTCTGGTTACTTTCCATTTATCACTGTACAGTGCCCTGCGTTTCGGTACCCCCCCACGCCGCCAGATTTTATACTTCTTATTGTCTTTTCCAGCGTCTTCATATCAACCGGTTTTGAAATATGGGCATTCATACCGGCTGCCAGAGAATGCTGTATGTCCTCTGAGAATGCATTGGCAGTCATGGCAATAATCGGAATCGTCTTTGCCAGTTTATGTGAACTTCTGCGGATTGCTTTCGTTGCCTCATAGCCGTTCATGACAGGCATCTGTATGTCCATCAAGATCATATCATAATCACCCTGGAGCAGACTGTTCAAATGCTTTCAAAATCTCTTCGCCATTTTCACAGATGGTACATTCTGCACCCTCAATCTTTAACAGTTCCGTCAGAATCTCCGCATTCAGCTCATTGTCCTCTGCACACAGGAATCTCATTCCTTGCAGGATATTACCATCCTGCTCTTCTGTTTCTTCCTGCGCCGCCAGAGCAGCTGTTCTATCTTCTGCAATTCTCAGATCTATGAGAACCTCAAAACAGCTTCCCTGCCCTGGTTCACTCTCCACATCTATGGTACCTCCCATTGCTTCAACCAGGTTTCTGGTAATAGCCATTCCCAGACCGGTTCCCTGTATCTTATTCGTCACAGAACCTTCAGCACGGGTAAACGGATCAAAGATCGTCTCTTTGAAATCTGCCGACATTCCCATACCATTATCTCTGACTAAGAAACGGTACTTTGCATAGACAGATGAGTTTGTCTCACATTCTTCTAGAAGAAGCTGAATTTCTCCACCTTCCTGTGTGTACTTCACTGCATTAGAAAGCAGATTGCTGAAAATCTGCATCAGGTGAACCTGATCACCATTCACCCACTCATGCTGGATGTTTTCTTTTGTGATTGTAAGTGTCTGCTGCTTTTCATATATTTGAGAATGAAATATAGTGTCAAGCTCCTGTACAAAATCCAGAATAGAAAAATCCGTATACTTAAAGACAGTTTTTCCTGCTCAATCTTGCTCATATCCAAAACGTCATTAATAATTCCTAACAGATGCTGTGATGAAGTGTCAATTTTATCTGCATACTCTATTACTTTGGCTTTATTACCTGCATCATGTCTGATCAAGGACGTAATACCAATGATCGCATTCATAGGAGTACGAATATCGTGAGACATATTGGCAAGAAAACTGCTCTTTGATCTGTTCGCTTCCTGTGCCACCTGAAAAGCTTCCTCTGCCGCCTGTTTAGCCTGACGCAGCTTTGTATTCACTTTTTCCAGCTTGGCATTATTTTCCTGTTCCACACGGATCGCTTCCTGCTGGTTTCTGTGCATAACAAAGGAAATCCCCAGTATAACGCAGGCTGCTGCGATAACCGTAAAGATAACGATAAATACCGTGACAAAATTGACAAGTTTTAAGGTATTTGCAGCAACATACTCCGCCGGAACCAGAAAGATAAGTGTCCATTCCGCATTTTCCAGTCTTTTTAATCCGTAAAAATATTCTGTTCCGTCCAGAACTGCATTAGAATAACTGCAGCCTTTTTCTTCCAGTTCCGCCTTTGTTTTGTCAAAAGAAGAATTGTGAAGATACTTCATATTCTGTAAAACCGAAAATACATTATGCCCTTGATCAATTCCACCTGATTGCTGTTGGACAGTTTAGATCCATTATCATCCAGTACATACACACTGTTGTTTCCGTTATAAGCTTCACAGCTAAAATATGGATTTAGCTGTTCCATATCCTGGGCAATTCCAAAATAAAGAATTGTAGTTTTCTTTTCTCCGTTTTGAAGCTGTATTGGCTCCGGCAGATGATTCAGGAATACCATCTCTGACTGATTATCTGTCATGGAATCAAAAACAAAACTGATCTGTTCGGGTCTGTCTTCAAAATAGTCCAGATCACGAAAAAGTCCTTTTTATCCGTCTTCTGTATAATATCTACCCTGTGAATCCACTGCCATCAACGTGATCTTATGATCTGCATATGCTGATAATTCATATTTCTTTTCCATATGTCTGCAGAGTTCATCTGTAGTCTGTACGTTTGCATCTCTCAGATAATTGCATTCTTCCGTTACCCGGTCCCAGTTTGAATCAATCACATCCTCCAGATTCTGAAACATCTGACGGGTAATCTCTTCCATCTGGTTTAATCGTTCTTCATAGATGATATCCCGGATATAACTATGATACAGGAAAAAGAATGCAAAAAACATCGCTATACCAGTCATACAACAACCCCATATTAAGTTCCGGTAATTCTTTGCCTTATGCATCCTTCCCCTCCGCTTATTTCCATTCAGCGTCTGCTTCATTTAAAGTCTCAAATTGTCCAAAATACTCTTTTGCCGCATCCATACCTACAATTCCGCTGTCTGTCACTTCCGCTTCCGATGCCAGTTTTTCACTGATTCCGGAAATTGCAACCTGATAAGTCTTTCCATCCTCCAGTTCCATATCTTCAGGATTTACCAACATATATGGATAATTCTTGCCTGTACCAACTGCATCATAACCTTCTTCATATAAATGCCTGAATCTGTTTTCCTGTCAGCCGGATTGTTTTAATCGTCTGTGACCAGCCAGTCGGAAGAATGATACATACATCATAGTCTGTAATATTCTTTGCATACAGTTCTCCGCTCACACCATCATTGTTCTGGTTCGTACCATTTCCACTGACCCATGTTCCAAGGGATATAAGAGCAACGTCACTTCCGGTTGCCTCGGCAAAGCATCTGCCCACCAGCTTTGCACAACTTTCCTGTGAAATTTCCTCTGTAGCTGTTGTGATCACTTCCGGCTGATTATTTACCACGCTGTTCTGATCCTCATCCAGCTGATCTGCCACATCCTTTATTGATGCCTTATCCTGCATGAATTCCTGCATTTTGGTTCCGGTATTTACAATCGTATTTTCCCATCCGGAATAAATAAACGGTGTCGTATTCCCTGCATTGATAAAATCCGAAATATCTGCATAGTAGGTGTCATCTGCCTTCGCATCTTTGAAAGGAAGCAGTCCTGCTTTTAATGTACTGTCCGGATACAGGGCACTGGTTCCTTCTACCGTAGACAGCACCCTCATAACTTTTAATGCATCTTCAAGTTTCTCAGGATCATTCTCCAGCTTTTTATTCAATCCATAAAAACGGTTTACATTTAAAATAAATACATTCTTGCTTCCATCTTCAGACAGGTATGGCATCAGACCAAATTTGTCCGTTGTATCTTCTGAGTCCATAATGCCATTCTGTGGTCCCAATAGAAACAGTGAATTTCCCTTTATAAAAAAGCTTCTCTTGTTTTACTATCATCTACCGGATCACTGTTGCTGCAGTCAAGCATACCGAGATTTTTCCATTTCTGGATATATTCCATGCTGTCCATCATGCCTTCCGTGTCACTGACATTTGCCTTTCCTGACAGGTAATCTTTCTGCCACTGCTTTCCCAGACATAGTACCAAGGAATCCCGCATCCGCAATATTACATACATACTGAAAGGCTGAACCAGGGTACTGAATCTGTGCCATACATAACGTAACTCCTGCTTCTTTTGCCTTGTCTGCAAGTTCTTCAAGCTCTGTAAAAGATGTTGGCAGCTTCCAGCCATGCTTCTCAAGCAGTGTTTTATTATAGGTAATTCCATAACAGTTGTACAAAGATGGAAGCATATAAAGTGCACCCCTCATCGGATACATCTTTCAGACGTGATTCCACATAATTATCTGTAAAATCGTATCCTGAGAGATCAATCATCTTATCACTGACATCCACCACATCTGGCTTATAAAAAGTCTGTGTGCAGATGTCCGGAAGATCATCCGCCTCTAACATATTCTGCAGACAGGTTGTTGTATTTGACCCGCTATACGTGATTAACTTCCAGATTAACCTCTGGATATGTTTTATGCACCTCTTCTATAAAGCTGTCCACTTCCAGATAAGGAGCCATAAAAGTAATTGCTTCGTGCTTCTTTGGTGTTTCATCTGTTTTCCCACACCCTATAAGTCCTGTTGCCGCTATACATGCCAAAATAAGACATGCACTTTGTACTTTTTTGATTTTCATATTTTTCTCTCTCAAATAAAATTATTATTGTTACATCTATGAAGTAACACCGTAAAAAAAAACACCGTCTCACAGACAGCGCACATCATTTCATACAACTGGCTGCCATTTTACAGGCCCTTTAGCTTTGCGTCACAGACTTTCATCTGTTTGCCGATTTTCTTATTATAGCTTTTAAAATTCTGCAAAAAACCTATTTTATTATACTCCATCGCTCCACTGTACACAAGAAAAACCTCGCCGCTTTAACACTTAAAAATAAAAAAGAACAGCCGATACATATACTGAACTGTTCTCCCTTCTTCCGAAGTCCACGCAGCATTGACATTACTGTTTCCAGACATGATCTGCTGAATTTATAAGGCATCCCAGATTCCTTTATTTTCAAAATTAAATGCCGCATTTCGTGCATCCTCTACAATTTCCTTGTCATAACCTAACATATCCAAAAGCTGAATCGCATTTCGGGATGTGGCTCTTCCATTTTCAGGACATAGGAAAATACCACCTCTTTTTCCTGTACGTCTTCCTCAAAATGATAGTTTTCATACTGGGAATCCAAAATGTACGACAGTTCTATGTCATGAGTAGCTGCAAAAGGCAGCACCCATTTTTGCCGAAGTGCATTTAAAATTCTGGATGAAGCAGCAATCCTCTCAACCGTATTTGTACCTCGAAGCACTTCATCAATAATACATAAAAGTGGCTCCCTTTTCTTACTTTCTTCCAATATTCGTTTCAGCGACTTGATTTCTACAATAAAATAGCTCTCTCCACTCTCTATATCATCCCGCAATGCCATAGATGTCATAACTTTCAAAAACGGTGCCTGGTAGGATGAACAAGTACAGGTAACAAGCGTCTGGGCAAGAATACTGTTCATTGCAACATTTTTTAGGAATGTAGATTTTCCGGATGCGTTAGAACCGGTTACCAAAGTTCCTCCGGCTACTTGAAAGCTATTGGCAACTGCCTCCTGAAGCAGTGGGTGATACAGATCTTCTACAGCCATTTCAATCTGCGTGACACCACTTTCCCCAGCTTTTAAACTCAGGTTTGCACCAAAGCGTAAGAAGTTCCCGAAAAGATGCAATGGAAATACACGCGTCCAGTTCTCCAATATTATCAATAAGCTTCAAAATAGAGTCCGTTTTGTCCTGAATTTTTTTCAAAAGGCCGTTATAAACCAGAATGTCTATATGAGTCAGCATTCTGATATAGTCCATAAGAATCTGTGCCGGATCTCCTCCATCTGTATTTTTACTGGTCAAAAAAATTGCTTTCCGGTTAAGACCCTTAAACACCGCTCTGGCTTCTGCAATAGCAGACATCTGCTTTCTTGTTTCTGACCATTGCACATTCTTTATTTTTTCTGCAACAGATAACATTCGAAGCAAGTGTGCATAACAATCCAGGTAAGCTTCGATTAATTTTCGGTCATTGCCTGCATAATAAATTGTAATATTTGTTATCATTAAGACCATGAAGCAAAAAAAAGCCAACTACTGGCTTCACAGGTAAAAGCACTGCAACATTCAACACCAACAGTATCAACATAAACCAATGGATTCCTGTTTTTACCTCAGAGAGAACTTTTAAGAGCCAATACCGTATCCGACAAAGAACCTAATCTCGTTTTTCCAATCTGCGACAGGAGCAGCTGCATATGCTCCCGTTCTTTTTCATGTTGGGAAAAAAAATCTATCAACTCATCTCTTTTGTCTATTTCAGCCTGAGAAAATACCGGTCTTCGCATCATATCATAAAGCACATCTTCCCCAGGAGAAGAAATCGTCTGATTTACCATCTTATAAAGGCGATCCATATCCAGATCATTCCAGGTAATATCGTCTATTGCAAAGCCTTCTTTTTTCTCTTCGTCTAAAATAATGGGAAATCTGCTCAATATCGCCAGGCTCATATTGCCTGGTATACGGCTTCCCCCAGTTTTTTCGAATTTTAGTCAAGATACGCTTTTTATTTTTATAATTTTCATATATAATCCATAAAACAAATAGCAAAAGACATACTGCTATTGTCAAGATTACTGATACATATGGATTCATTCCGCTTTCACCTCTTTTTATGTAATCAATTCAATAAAATTGTATTTTTTAGTTCCCTTGCCGCAGCTCCCATAGGATGCTGGCTGTCATACACCAGGCAGATCTGGCGTTCCGGAATTTCATCTTTTAATGGAATCTGTACGATCTCTTTTTTCAAAAGGGAAGGTGCGGCCATTGGCTGGGGCAAAAAGGCAAGCCCGAGCTCGCATTTTACCAGAGGCAGGATCTGATCCGCAGTGGCAGCTTCCGTATCCGGGGAAAGATCCAGGCCATGAGATAAAAAATACACTGTTGTAAAATTTATAGGTCATAGTTTCCCGCCCAAGAGAAATCATCGGATAGTTCTTTACCTCCCGAAGGGAAAGCTCCTGGCTGCCAAGGGCGGTAAAAAGTAGTGCCACCAACCAGGATCTCCTGAAAGGGCATGAGCATGATCTGTTTCAATGGGGAATCCACCTCTGCCGGAGTGGAAACTACTGCAAAATCAATCCAATTCATGGCCCGGGTAATATTAGGGGCTGGCTGTTGTTTAACGCCTGAGCCGCCTTGGTAAAGTTGTGGTATTTTGCCACATAATAAAAGATCTTATAATACTCGAAGTTAACGTCCATAATATTTTTCCTTTTCTTTTGGCGTATCATATGTTTATTCCAGCTATATCAATTATAGTTTTTACTTATTTCTACGTCAAGCGTATTATGTACTCGAAAATCATATGGCGTTGTACTTGCCATATGTTTCCCTCTTAAGGTAGAAACTACCACCCCTCCCCCTGTATATCGCTTAAGAGGAAAATACCCTTTAGGATGATTTCTACTCCTAAAGGGTATTTTTATAAATAATTATTTATTTAATTTATGAAATAATATAAAACAATACTTAACCGCTCAGGTATTTTCCGGATAAATCCCAATAAACGTTAGAAGCGGAAGTACACGGAAATCATGTAAAACAATTTTCACTTTCTGGGCTTTTTGCCCCTTAACAGAAATGATCTTCTTATAACCAATTACCGTTCCTGTGTAAATACTGTTCCATATTTCCCCTTCTTTAACAAATACCTCATATTTTTTCTACTCTCTGGCTATAGCAGACAGCCTCTTTTTAATACCAGATACCCTCAAGTTGTATGAACCGTCCAGACAAATGGTTATTTCTACTGGCAGTTCGCTGCTTTCAGGCTGAAACCAGGTTTCTGAAGTATCATTTGTCAAATTGGAAGCCGGATGCGTTGGATCTTCATTTTCTGAAAAAATCATGTGCTGTACTCATTAAATTATGAGTAAAAGATTTCTTTTTCCAACTTCCAAATTCTTCCAGACGTTTAACATCATTTTCATGAAGAAGCCCGTTTGGCATAGGTGGAATATTTAACAAAAAGGTTGCATTTCCTCCAACAGCCCCAATATAGATATAGATCAGCTCCTCCAGACTTTTCACCTGATCATCTTCTTCTGGATGATAAAACCATCCAGGTCTTATAGAAGTATTTACTTCTGCCGGATACCAGATCAGATTCGTTTCACCTTCAAGCGCTCTTCTGCTTCCAAGATCTTCCATGTCGCTGGTGATCCGGCGCATTCTAAATTCCTTATCATCGGTCTGCTGGCTTCTTTCCTGTACACTCTCTGCAAGGGCTGTACGTGCAGGAACAACACTCCACTCAGATTTTCTTACATCGCCAGCTTCATTTCCGCACCACCTGATATCCGGCCCACACACACAGATACATGCGTCTGGCTGATATTTTCTGACACATTCATAATAGCGTTTCCAGTCATATATCTGTTTTTTTCCATTTGGTCCTTCTCCGCAGGCACCATCTAGCCAGACACTAAAAATATCTCCATAACCGGTGAGAAGCTCAGTCAGCTGTGCCAGATAGTAATCATCATATTCTTTTCCGCTTCCGTAACAAAGGCTTGTTGCGATCCCATGGTGAAAGATAAATTCCAAATTTCATCCCATAACGACGGCATGCTTCAGACACTTCCCAGACCACATCTCCCCTTGCCATTTTTCCATGGACTGGAGACAACGCTATGGCTGGTATATCTGGTCGGCCACAGGCAGAAACCATCATGGTGTTTACAGGTAAGGATTACCCCTTTCATACCTGCATGTTGTGCTGCAGACACCCACTGGTCTGCAACAAACTCTGTAGGATTAAAAATTTGTGGTGTTTCTGTTCCATCTCCCCACTCACGATTGGTATATGTATTCATTCCAAAATGAAAGAACGCATAAAACTCTGTTGCCTGATAGGCAATCTGGCGGCGGAGGGAACTATTTTTATTAATTCCTGATCAGTTGGCATTTTATTTCTCCTTTAATTTTCATATATTTTTCAGAAAGAAGATACTATGCAGACAGCTGCAAAAATAGTTTCATCCCTTCAACCCGCCTGCACCAATTCCCTGAAGCAGATATCTTTGTCCAATCAGATAAATAATGATTGTTGGAATCATAATAATTACAAGTCCTGCAAACAGTGCACCCCAGTCCGTGGCATATTTCTGCACTTCAAACAAGTTTGCCATTCCGATGGGAAGAGTTTTCTTTGCATCTTCCGTAAGAAGAACAAGTGCCAGCGGATATTCATTCCAGAATCCCATGGCACTTAACATCGTAATGGTCGCAATTCCGGGTTTTGCAAGAGGCACCATAACTCTTGATAGCAGTTGGATATTAGTAGCACCGTCAATTCTTGCAGATTCCTCGTAATCTCTGGGTACTGCAGACATAAAGCCCTGTAAAGTAAAAATACAAAAAGGAAACTGCATAACTGCATAAACAAGGCATAGTACCGGCAGGTTATTTAATCCATTCACAGCCTGTAATTCCAGAAACAAAGGAATCATAATGTAGGTAGCCTGCAGAAAAATACATGCCATATAGATCGCAGAGATCAGTTTGCTGCCCGCAAAACGGTATCTTGCCAGTACATAAGAAATCGGAATAACCAGCAGCAATAGCAATGCCGTAGACAACACAGTCACAAACACAGAATTTCCAAAATACGCCGCAATATTTGCCTTCTGCCATGCAGCGACAAAATTATCCAAATTCAATGATATCGGCAGCGCATAGGGATCTGTCAAATATTCCGCATTCGTCTTGAACGCAGACATCAAGTTCCAGAAAAGCGGGTAAAGAAAAATAATCGTAAACAGAATCATCAGGATTCTGATACACCAGGTTCTTACAGTTTTCATCAGTGTCCCTCCTATTCTTTTTCAGCTGACAGTTTTCGTAGAGATCATCGCAAGGACAATTGCAAGCATAAGCGTAAACATGGCGATCGCCATCGCATATCCAAAGTTAGCATTTCGCATACCCTGCGTGTACATATACTGCAGAAGGACACTGGAAGCACCGTTCGGACCACCGCCCGTCATGACGTTGGACAGAGTAAAACTTAAATTGATAGTACCAGACAGGGGAAAGTATATAGGTCGTTCCAATTGATCTGCGAAGCAAAGGAATGGTGATCCTAAAGAACTTCTGCACTCCTGTTGCACCGTCAATGGAAGCAGCTTCATAAACCTCCTGGGAAATCCCATCAATGGAAGCCACATGCATGACCATGTAATAACCAATGGCCTGCCACACCAAGGCCGCACCGATACACCAGAGCGCTGTTTTTCCCTCTCCGAGCCAGGCGTGCTTCCAAGCGGAAAGATGGAACAGATCCAGCATATGATTCAGAATTCCTCTTGTGGGATTAAACACAAAAGACCACACAATACCAACTACAGTCATGGAAACAATACTTGGGAAAAAAGAATACGGTCCGGTAAAATGACTTTTCCTTGAGCTGTCCCTGAGTAAGGATAAATGCAAATACAAGACTTAGAAATATGGTCACAGCCGGGATTACCAGCATCAGCTTAAGAGTATTAAACAGTGCCTGAAGAAAATCCTTATCCTGGAACATATACTTGTAATTATCCAAAAATACAAATTTGCTGTTAAAGCCTACGCTAAGTGCAGTGGAACTGGTAAAAAGACAGATAAATGGCATTTACCATAGGCACAATCATAAAAACAATGGTTAAAATCAATGCAGGAAGCGTAACAGGGCTATAAATAATCTGGGCTTCTTTACCACGCTTGTTCACCTCTTTAAATTTAAATATTTAAAAATGTGGATGACATCACCGATTGGCGATATATCTATTTGGGTTACAAAAGGCTGCTGCATAGATTGTGTAGCAGCCTTTCCAGGCTTTTACCGTTTTTATCCGGCTGGTATATGAAGTTTAGTTGGCAGCTTCCATATCAGCACGAACCTGTGCAAAAGCATCTTCCACATTCTGTGCCCACTCTTCTACTGTCATTTCATCGTTCATAACAGAAGTAATCGGGTTAAAAATCTCATCTTTCGGGTTGATCTTGCAGTCAGCCGGAACTGCTGCGAAGCTCATAATCAGGGAGGAAGCATTTGCCTCGTCATAGATTCCGTACATGTTGTAGATTGCTGTAGAAAGTTTGTCTTTTGCCACTTCACGGGCACTCTTTGTTGCGTAAAGGGCACCGGAAGCTTCTGCAAAAGCAGATACAGATTCATCACTATACAGGAAACGAAGAAATTCTTTTGCGAGTTCTTGATTCTTGGCAGCTGCCGGAATAGAGAACTGCTCGCAGCTGTCAAATACATAGTGAACATCGTCTGCATTCTCTGTCGGGATCGGAGCCATGGCAAACTCAAATCCGTCTTCTCTCGGAGCATCCTGCATCTCATTTTCCATCCAGGTTCCATTTGTGATAAAAGCAGCTTTTCCAAGCATCATCTCTGTCTGAGATTCAGTATGGTTCATACCTACAGTGCCCTCTAACAGGTTGCCTTTATCTGCAATCTCTTTAATATGACTTAAAGCCTTTAACACACCCTCATTATTAAAGGAGCCTTCTTCATAATTTGCGATCTTTGTGAGAGCTTCTTCACCACACTCATTTGCAATTGCCGGCCAGAGCATTTCTTCCATATATCCCGGATAGATTCCCTGATAGGTGAAAAAGTGCACGTCCGTCAATATCTTTTACGTTATCACCAAGTGCAAAGAACTCATCCCAGGTCTTCGGCACTTCCAGATTATTCTCATCAAAGAATGTTTTGTTGTAAATCAGACCCTGCGGACCACTGCTGAATGGTGCCAGATAAATCTCATCGTCTCCGTATGGTGCACACTTTGTACTGGAAAGGATCCCATCTGTAATGTCGTCCCGAAGGACTCCGGTTCCGGCATAATTCTCTCCGTCAAAAACATCGTCCAGGTTGAGAAGCGCATGTTCTTTGATCAGAGAAAGGATCACACCGTCCTCACCGCCATCGTTCAGACAGATAAAATCAGGTACATTTCCAGCAACAATCTGTGGACGAATGATATCTCCAATTGTAGGGCTGATCGTCATATTTACTTTCACGCCCTCATGGCTTTCTTCAAAAAGCTCCACCATCTGATTCCAGTAAGCATCCCCGTATCCACCCTGGAAAATGGCAATGTTCAATTCCTGTTCTTCCGCCTCTGCAAATGCAGTGAGTGGTGAGAGTACGCTAGCTGCGCTCATCGCAAGGATCATAGCAGAAGCTGCAAATCTTTTCTTCATATGTTTGTTTCCTCCTTCTTGTTGGCTTTTATTATGTTTGCCTGATGATATTAGTATAATGGAAAAATCTTTTGTGGTAAATTCACAAAACAATTCTTTATATGGAACTTTTTCTTGTAAAAATTATATGATATAGATTTTCTTGCGGCATATATGTATTATTTTTTTTTCATCTTTTGCTTTTTTTACATAGATTATTCTGTTTTTTTTTCCTGTATAATGAATGAAAATAATAATATTTTGACAGATACCCGTCAGTGGTCAGCAACAGGAGGAGCCTCCATGGAAAAAAAATCATTTTTTCAGGGATTTCGTAAATTCAGTATCAAAACAAGGCTTGTCATCGCTCTTTTGCTGATATCCATTATCCCATTAGCAGGAATCAGTGGCTATTCCTTTCATATCTTTTCCGTAGCACTCCGGGAAAAACTTTCTGCTTCCATTTCTCAGACTTTATCGATGATCAATCTGAATATGGTAAGTGAGATTGAAAAATATCAGTATCTGTGTGGTTCCATCTGTATTAGTGAAGAGATTAAAAAAGGTCTTCTGAAAAAGGATATGGCAGATATGGAAAAGAATCAGGCGATACTGGAGATTCAAAGCATGATCCGCAATAAAATCATCTATCCGGCACAGGCCAAAAATATCACCGTATATGATACCGACGGAAATATTTTTTATGATCTTGGCTATGACGGTTTCTATCAGGAAGATGTGGACCGGATCCTGTCGCAGCTTGAGGAGCAGGACCAGGATGTGTGGGCTTATGCACATACTTACCGTGACAGAAATATTCTGGTTCTTGGAAGAAGGATTTACGAGCAGTATTCCAAAAGCCGGGTAATCGGCTACACTCTGATTTCTATTGAAGAAAAAAAAATCTTTTCCAAGACAGTACTGGAGCCTGTGGGACTGTCAGATTCTTCCAATATTATGTATATGAATCTGGATGGAACGGTGCTCTCTTCCTGGAACCGAAGTATAGCCCTGGGGGAGAAAACGGATGAGGAGCTTCTGAAAAAAAATCCAGGAAAGGCTTCCAAAGAAAACCGATTCCTTTAGTATCCATGAGAATGGGGAGGAACAGCTGGTGACCTATATTTTTAATAAAAATCTGAATCAGCTGTTTGTATATACCATGCCTTACCACTATATCAATTCAGAAGTTTATGCCATGCTGAAACAGATTCTTGTAGTGGTAGTGTTTCTGGTTTTACTATGCATCGTAATTGTAGCCATGGTATATCAGTGAATTATGTCTCCTATTAAAAAAGAATGCTGGAATTCTGCCGTGAGGTTTCCGAAGGAAAATTATCTGTGCGTATTCAAGACAAGCATAAGGATGAACTCTCCCGGCTTTCCGGAAGCATGGATCATATGGCAGATACCATTGAACATCTGATGGATCAGCAGAAGACTCAGGAAAAGAAAAAAGAGAGCTGGAGCTGCAGATGCTTCAGTATCAGCTGAATCCTCATTTCCTTTTCAATACTCTGAACAGTCTTCGGTTTGTGGCTGCCATGCATAAGGATCAGATTGTAAGCGACGGAATCCAGGCGCTCAGCAGTCTTCTTCAGAATACGCTCACGAATAAGAACGAATATATCACCGTGCAGGAAGAGCTGGAAAATCTGGAAAATTATTTTTCCATTCTTAGGATCCGGTATGCAGGAAGCTTTGAATATTCTTTCCATGTGGAGGAGGACGAACAGCTCTCCTGCCTCGTTCCAAAGTTTATTCTGCAGCCCCTGGCAGAAAACTCGGTGATGCACGGTTCGTCAGATAATGGCACGGTGATGGAGATTCAGATTACCTGCTGGCGGGAAGATGAGGATGTAATGATCGAACTGTCTGATGACGGCAAAGGCTTTGAGGTAACAGATGACGCCCTGGCACCTCACCCGGACGGAAAAGGATTGGCGTCGCCAATGTAAATGACCGGATCCAGCTGAATTTCGGACGAAAATACGGGCTGAAAATTAACAGCCAGCCGGGAAAAGGAACTACTTGTACCCTGACCCTGCCGGAGCTTTATGCGGACACGCTTTCATAAAATACACAACTAGAGCCTTTTTCAAACACGCTCTGGTCAGAAAGGACGATACATGTACAGTATACTGATTGTGGATGATGAGCCTATTGTAAAATTGCGCTTCGTTCCATCCTACCCTGGGAGGAGCATGGCTTTTCTATTTGCGGAACGGCATCAAATGGACTTGAGGCACTGCCTTTGATCGAACAGCATCATCCGGATGTGATCATCACAGACCTGAAAATGCCTGGGATGGACGGGCTTGAGCTGATTCGGACTTTAAAGGAAAAGAATTGTCCGGGAGAAATTCTGGTACTTAGCAATTACGAGGATTTTGATTCTGTGCGAAGTGCACTGTTGCTTGGTGCGGCAGATTATCTGCTAAAAATTAAGATCCAGCCAGATACCCTTCTTGCCTGTCTGAATAAAACGGTAGAAAAATTAAAGGACAGAGCGCCCAGGCATTGGGAAACCGAAAAAAAGGATCGGAAGAGGATATAGCAAAGCTGCTCTGGAATTTTTTCAGAAGGATGTAAAGCTTTCAGATTATATGGGACAGCATGCTAAAACCCGACTTGCATTTATGGAAGCTTCCTGTGCCGTCTGCTATGTAACCTTTGAGAAGTATTTATCTAATGACGCATTCTCCATCTCCGGGAGTCTTCTGCGGGATATGATCCTGGATGCGGTTCGGGAGTGTTGCAGCCCTATATTCTGGTGCTGAACGATTATAGCGCACTGGTTATTTTTTCCCAGGCTGAGCTGTCCGGCAGTGAAATTAAGGTGGAACAGTTGGTAAAAAAAGCTATACAATCGTTTTACCATGTATCAGTCCTTTGCACCAGATATGCCCTATCAGGAAGATGTTGGAAAATTACGAGGAAGCGCGAAATGTGTTCCGGGAATTTTCCTCTAATGAGGGACACTATAAAACTGACGTTGCGAAGACCCTGGAGTACATGGAGGAAAATTACATGTACAGGCTGACCCTGTCTTCTATTTCTGCAAACGTAAATTTAAGCTCCAGTTATCTGTGCAGGATTTTTTAAATCTGAGGTTTGCACAAGCATTACCAACTATCTGAATAATTTGCGGATACGCAAGGCTGCAACCTTGATCAAGGAGAATACCATGTCCATGAAAGAGATTTCTTCCATGGTAGGAATTGATGATCAGCTTTATTTCAGCAGGCTGTTTAAGAAATGCATGGGAATTTCGCCATCGGAATATGGAAAGAGGTATCATCAGTAGACAGATCATAACACCAATATACCATAATGAAAGGAATAAATATATGGAATTGTATTATAAAAATCCGGCAAAATGTCTGGCTGGAGGGATTTGCACTGGGAAATGGACGAATGGGAGCGGTTATTCACGGAGCTTTGGATCATGAAGTGTTACAGTTAAATGAGGACACCTTATGGTCGGCTCCCCTTACAGCGGACAGACCGTTTCCCCTCGAAGTAGTGAAGCAAGCCCGGGAGCTTGCAAAAAGCCGGGAAATATGAAGAAGCAAAACAGGTTATGGAAAAGAAGCTTGAAGAAGCTGAGGATGTACAGGTTTATCTGCCCTTTGGGGATCTGCATCTGGATTTTGTGGAGGATAATTATGATGCTGATGGAGATACAGTTGCAGGTGCTTCGCCGGATTCAGATACAGCTGTGACAGATTATGAAAGGCATTTGGATTTAGATCGGGCTGTGGCTTCTGAGTGCTATGTGAGAAATGGCGCTAAGCTTACACGTACCTGCTTTATCAGCGCACCGGCTCGTGGACTTGTGTATCAAATTAAAAGCAGCCGGCCATTTTCTATTTTGGTCCACTGTGACGGAGCCTTTATCCGTGAGAAAAATTATACGGAAAATCATTTCACGCTTACCGGAATCTGTCCGGGAAGAAGCGGACTGAAAGTTACTAAGGAAAATAAACCGGAAGAATTCCTTTTCCCGGACGAACCAGAGCTTCAGGGTGTACACTTTATAGGAGAAGGGGGTGCGTAATTGCAGAAGGTGGAAGAGCTACTGGAGCTGCTGACGGAATTCTATTGGAGCATGTAACTGGGGTGGAAATCCGTATGGCAATCCGTACCAGCTTCCGGGGATTTGACAAAGCATATACTGAGCAATATTCCGATGCCCAAATTCATCATATGCTGGCTGCCGATTTAGAAAAACTTTCAAAACCATTTGAAGAGCTGCTGAACGAGCACGTAGAGGAATACAGGTCTTTTTATGGGAGAACTTCATTAAAACTGTGGGAGGATGTACCGAAGATTTCTGCTGAAACTTCTCAGTGTGATCTGCGGGAGCGTCTTACCGCATTTCATGAGGGTGCATCTGACCCGGAGCTTTATGCAATCCTGTTTGCTTTCGGAAAATATTTGCTCATCTCATCTTCCAGACCAGGAACCCAGGCTGCCAATCTGCAGGGAATCTGGAGCAATGATATTATTCCACCATGGTTCAGTGATTTCACCGTAAATATCAATACCGAAATGAATTACTGGATGACAGGGCCCCTGAATCTTGCCCAAATGCAGGAACCACTGGTAAATCTTTGCAAAGCGCTGGTTAAAAATGGACAGAAAACCGCCAGAGAACTGCTTAACTGTGAAGGAACTGCCTGTTTTCACAACACGGATATCTGGGGTAAAACTTCTCCTGCAACAGGAAAGGCGGTGTGGGCGTTCTGGCCTTTTGGGGAGGCATGGCTCTGCCGAAATCTGTTCGACCAGTACTTATTTACAGAAGATAAAGAGTATTTGAAAGAAATCATGCCTATACTTGAGGAAAATGTGCGATTCTGTCTGGCTCAGCTTCAGGGAAACAGATCAGGGACTTGCTATCTGTCCCGCTACCTCACCGGAAAATCTATTTTATGAGGATTGTTCCGTGGCAGAATACAGTGAAAATACCATGGCCATTGCAAGAAATCTGTTTCGGGATTATGTGAAGGGCTGTGAAGTGCTTGGCTTGCAGAATCAGATAATGTGTGATGTCTTTGGAAGCGCTGGAGCGCATGGTACCTACTGCTATTGGAAGCAAGGGACAGATTCTGGAATGGAACCAGGAATTTCCAGAGCAGGATGTGCATCATCGCCATGTTTCTCATCTTTATGAGCTTCATCCTGGCTGCGGCATTACTCCACAAACACCGGAATTATATAAAGCAGTGAGAAAAGAGTCTTGAACTTCGGGGGGATGAGGGGACCGGATGGAGTCTGGCTTGGAAAGTTCTGATGTGGGCCCGCATGGAAGATGGCGCTCATGTGGAGAAAATTATGAAAAACCTGTTTTATGTAGTAGATCCAATGGAAGAAATGGGAATACGAAGAGGTGGTATCTATCCCAATTTATTTTGTGCCCACCCACCGTTCCAGATTGACGGAAACTTAGGTTACAGTGCTGCGGTTGCCGAGATCCTGGTTCAAAGCCAGGGCAAGAGCTTGTCCTTCTCCCCCTGCGCTCCCACCCTCCTGGAAAAATGGGGAAGCCACCGGGTTCATTGCCCGCGGAAACATCTGCGTGGATCTTAAATGGGAGGGGAAGAATGTCACCTACACCTTAATTCCTGCTCATGACACCACTTTACGTCTCCGCGTCGGAAGAGGGGCGTGAGAGGCTATTCACTGCGTGGGGGTGTGGCATACGAAGGAAATGGGATGCTAAGCTGAGGAAGAACTTTGTGAGAGCAGGCGGTTTTCCGCCCGTCTTATTCGCCTGTTTATTCGTTACTCTGGGAGGCGTCCTTCGTACATAATACTCAGTTCACCATACACCTGTGCCCAGTTGCGGATCGTACTGGTCCATTTCTTTGTAGCTTCAAATGTGGCAAGATACAGTGCCTTTAATAGAGCTGTATCGCTTGGAAATACGCTTCTCTGGCGATTCAGTTTCCGGTAGGTAGAATTCAGAGGATTCAATAGTATTTGTAGTATAAATCACCGTCCTGACCGTCGTCGAAAATTTAAAAATTGGAAAAATTCTATGCGTTGTTTTCTCATATTTGCAGATAACGCCAATCATCTAAACTAATTAAATATATTATAAGCAAGTGCATGTACCTAACATAAACCATGGATTGGCATGTAGCTTCTATACGAAAGCTTAATACCTATTTTTTATAGTTTCTTCAATCTAACTCATATATTTTTCCATATCAAGCTTCTTTTCTGATTTTGCAACAATTAGGGATGCTGTCACATCGCCCAGGCTGTTGCTCATTGCACGCATCATTCCAAGCAGGGAGTCCAGTCCCATGACCAGTCCGATTCCTGCAAGCGGAACATTCAACTGTGTCAGAAGTACAGACAGACATACAAGCCCCGCTCCTGGAACTCCTGGCGCACCTACAGAAAAAGAACAAACACGGAGAAAAACATAGACAGCATCATTCCACCGTTGATATCAACACCGAAAACTCTTGCCAGTGCCATGCCAAATATCACCAGATATATACAGGTTCCGTCCATATTTACCGTTGCCCCAAGGGGAATAGACAGGGAATAGATTTTCTTTGATATACCAAGTTTATTCTCGCAGGCATCCATGTTCACAATGATCGCCGCATTACTGGAAGCCATGCCGAACACCAAGCATTGTGGGACTGTATTTTTTCAAAAAGGGAATCGGATTCAAACGGCCGATTACTCCAAGTAATATACAATATACAGTGATCATCGCCACGATTCCTACTGCAAAAGTTCCCAGCATGGCCAGCATGGACAACAGCACATCCGGTCCTGTCTTTAATACAACCGATACAATGGAGCAAAAGGTTGCAACAGGTATGAAGCGTACCAGCATCACTGTAATCTTCAGGGGAACAGGTCATTGCATGCTTCGAATATATCCTTTAATAATCTGGAATGCTCCCCGATCTTCTCTAATGCAATTCCAATCAGAACTGCCAAAAAGATGAGCTGCATCATGTTGGAATCTAAAAACGGTTTTACAAAGTTTGCCGGAATGATTCCTACAATTGTATCCTTGATTGAAATACTTACATCCGAAACCGACCCCGCAGCTGCATCTCCAGCCAGTTTTGCCGCAAGCTCTGGATTACCTGGCTTCAATAATTCATACACACCTGTTGCCGTAAGAATTGCCAGAACTGTGGTAAGCAGGTAAAAGCCCATGATTTTTCCACCAATACGTCCGGCTTCTTTCAGATCTCCAAATTGGGAAATGCAGCATGCTATGGAGAAAAATACTACCGGGCCTACAATCATCTTCAAAGCATTCAGGAACATTGTGCTGATAGATGTAAAAAATAGTATTGTTCAGTGCTTCGTTCACGCCTGAAGGTACAAACACTTTCATCAATACACCTATTACGATTGCAGCTATTAAAGCCAGCATTGTATGTAATACCATGGCATGGGGATTTTTCTGTACTGTAATTTCTACCAGGTTCATGTTGTTCTTGTTTTT
>VOFF01000183.1_pt1 | contig 40000 bp, 33 predicted proteins | sample 5384061 | NCBI WGS metagenome assembly VOFF01 (sample SAMN12384725, study PRJNA508395) | human gut metagenome | isolation source: healthy gut E | host: Homo sapiens | reverse complement strand
GTATCAAATTCGGTAGCGCCTGCTCACTGACTGTAACCAACGACTGCCTGCAAGGCATTTATGACGATATGGATTTCTTCCGCGATAAATTGGTTCTCCGTCCCTCGGAAATCTCCAACAGTCCCGAAGTCGTTCGCCGTTTAGGAGTTATTTCCATCAACACAGCTATCGAAGCTGACCTCTACGGAAATGTAAACTCTACGCATATCGGCGGTACGAAGATGATGAATGGTATCGGTGGAAGCGGTGACTTCACGCGTAATGCTTATATCTCCATCTTTACTTGTCCGTCCGTTGCCAAGGAAGGCAAAATCAGTGCTATTGTTCCGATGGTATCTCACCATGACCACACAGAACACGACGTCAACATCATCATTACCGAACAAGGCGTTGCTGACTTGCGTGGTAAGAGTCCGAAAGAACGTGCACAGGCAATCATTGAAAATTGCGTTCACCCGGATTACAAGAATATCCTCTGGGATTACCTAAAACTAACCGATGGTAAGTCTCAGACTCCGCAAGCTGCACGTGCTGCACTGGCTATGCATGCAGAACTTGCCAAAAGCGGAAATATGCAAAACGTAGACTGGGCACAGTACAAGTAAATACTTTAAAAACGGGGCTTGCCACCATACAGATAGCAAGCCCCGTTTATATTTTCTACAAAAGTCATTATACGGCAATCCAACTGCCCAATATTTTTCCTGCATTATAAACAATACAAAAACAGAAAGCAACAATACCTATATAGACCAACCAACGAGTAAATTCATTTCCCATAAGCTTTTGCCAAACACTCTTCAATACATCAATTATTCCTTTCATTTTAATTGTATTTCTTACATGAATGATCTACTTTATCTTCCTCTAATCACTTCATCACACACGGCATCCTGAAAAGCACGCGCCTTAGCTCCTGAAAGTACATTTTGGTTCATAATGGCAAAAGCAATCTCATGTCCGTTTGTTGTCCGCAGATAACCTGCCAGACAATTAATAGCTGTAAAAGAACCCGTCTTGGCATGTACATTCTTATAAGAAGGAGTTCCGCGTTTCATACGATACTTCAATGTTCCATCTACACCACCGATAGGTAAAGCTTTATATAGTTTCTGAAAAACATCCGTACGCGAATAGGCAAATTTAAGAAAAGCAATCAACAAATTGGGAGAGATATAGTTATAATTGGAAAGTCCACAGCCATCAGCCAGTTTATAATAATCCGGATCTTCTCCCAAAGCTTTTATCTGCTTACGGATAACAGAGAGCCCATCTTCATCGGAAATATGCTTTTTACCAGTGGCCTGCGCGCCCAGACGACAAAGCAAAGCCTCAGCATTCAGGTTATCGCTTTCTTTCATAATCTGGTTGATTACATCCTGAATAGCAGTTTCCAACAAAGCTATTTGAACCGAAAGACTATCCTTCTGCAATTCGTTGAAAGCATAATTTACAGGACATTGAATACCTTTCGCCTGCAGACGTTCGAGGAAAGTATGCATAAAGAAATCCCGTGAAGAATAAATATTCACCATACCGGTACGCTTGCCTTCTACATTCCCTTTTACAACTATGTTGTTACCATTCTGTAGCCAATCTCGGGAAACTCCGAAACGCCCGGCAGCAGGAGTACGGGATTTGGTTTCATTCGTTACGGTATAATAGGAAGAGGCAGGAACACAATCGAGACTTGCCAAATGACCCCGTTCACCGGGAGAAGCCGTAACAGTGACCAGACCTTTATTCAGCATCAATGGCGAGAGATAAGGTTGATAGGAGGCAGGCGTATCATCCCAAGCCCAACCGCTTCCCCAATAAATGGAGTCTTTCATAGAAACATCTCCATATACATGGCCCGATATCACCGAGAATGGGAAAACAACTTACCGCATTTACCAATGAATCCAGAGCTTCATCGTCAAATTCAGGGTCATATCCACCCACAACATACAAATCACCTTTCAGCGTATCTTGTTCAATCACACCCTGATACCATACTTCTGTTTTAAAAGGATCATCCGCATCCGGATGGGCAAGGGCGGTAATAGTAGTCAGCAGTTTCATAGTAGAAGCCGGACGAGAGAGCTTATCCGCCTGATAAGTATATAAAGGCTTCTCGTCAGTCAGGTCGTATATGGATATGCCAACGTTGGAGCCGACAGGAAGTTGATATTTAATCAAGGTATCCAGACGGGAAGAGAGGTCCTTAACAACCGTATTTTGTCCCCATACAGTTACAGGAATAAACAAGAGGGAAAGAGCAAGAGACAATAGATATTTTTTTCATGCTAATTTAGTTACTGACACTTATCACGCTTCCGCCGGACGGAATTCCGCAACCGGTTTTTCAAATTTTCCTCCACAGGCATGGCAGACATATTCCCAATGATTGTTTCCCGGAGGAGTTGCTGCCAATAAAGAAGCAATAGCCGACATAATGGCTCTCACCCGATGCTCTTTCTTCAACACAAATTTAATATCGGATGAACCGCAGAAAGGGCAATATTTCAATTGTTCCGGAATCATTTGGTTTTGCTCCAACAGGCGGACAGCAGCCTCGTAATCCGCTTCATCGACCAGTATATCTACTCCAGCAATGTTATTAATATACCCACGCAGCAACGTGGACATATTCTCATTATGAAGAAGAGAAGAAATACCTTCATTCTCTAACGCTCCTTGAATGATGTGTGCCTGGGCTGCATCATTACAAGTCATCAATTTTACAGTTTTCATTGTTCTAATCTTTAAGTTGGCAAGGAAACATATATCCATCGCCTTTAAGTCCTGAAAGGACGTAATCAGATATATCCCAATTTCGTCCTTTCAGGGTTTAAGAGGGACTCTTGTGCATAGAGTCTACCTTATATATAAAAGTATTGCAGATTACTTACAGAACTTTAGTACTACAACGCTTCTTTAAAAATCTCTGAAACCGTGGGATGCGGGAATACTATTTTCTTCCAGGCTTCAGTAGTCAGTTTCAGTTCGATAGCCATGCCTGCCAGAGTGATAATTTCAGAAGCCGGATTACCCAGTATGTGCGCTCCCACTATGGTCTCGTCATCTGCTATCAGAAGTTTACAAACTCCATTCACTCCTTCGTTCTCAGCAACAAAACGACCGGAATAAGCCATCGGGAGTTTTACAACACGATAATTAATACCTTTCATTTGCAGACTTTCTTCTGTCTGCCCTACTCCTGCAATCTCCGGATTGGTATATACTACACCGGGAATAGCCCAATAGCTCATGACATCTTTCTTGCCAAGTATTGTATGCACAGCTACTTCCGCCTCACGAACGGCTGTATGTGCCAGCAAAGAATAACCAGTCAGGTCACCACATATATATACTCCCGGAGCAGAGGCTTGCATCTGTTCGTTTGTACAGATATTCCCTCTTTCCGTTCTTTTTAATTCCAGATTCTCCAACCCGAAACCTTTCGTTACCGGACGACGACCTACACTCATCAATAGTTTCTCAGCAAGCACGCTGCCTGTACCTTCTGCATTCTCAAAATTAACCTGTACTTGTGGCTTCCCGTCTTCGGAAGAAGCCTCAGCAAGAGATACGACCTTCGTACTAAGCATAAACTTGATTCCACGTTTAGCATATTCCGCACGCAGAAGAGCGGAAAGCTCTTTATCCATACCTCCCAGGATTTCATCAAGCATTTCGATAACAGTGACCTGCACGCTCAGACTATTAAAGAAAGAGGCAAACTCTATACCAATTACTCCACCACCAATAATGGCAAGTGAAGCGGGAAGTTCCTTATTATCTAGAGCATCGCGGTGCGTCCAGAAAGGTACAGTATCCACTCCGGGAATAGGAGGGATGAATGTTTCCGAACCGGTACATAGAATCAGATTCTCGCACTCATAAGTCTCACCACCACTACACTGCACGGTATTCTTATTGATAATGGTAGCTTCTCCCTGCACGATATTCACTCCGTGGGCAGTCAGCTTACCTTTAACACCCAACACCAGTTTACGCACCACTTTCTGTTTACGGGCAATAATCTTCGATAAATCAAATGAGGCTTCGGAAACAGTGACTGCATATTTGGAAGCATGACGCGCAGCATCATACGTTTTTGCCGAATACAATAAAGTCTTGGTAGGGATGCAGCCTTCATTCAGACAGACTCCACCTAAACTTTGCTTTTCAAACAACACTACGCTTAGTCCAGCTTTCCCGGCAGCTTCGGCAGCAGTATATCCCGCAGGACCTCCACCGATAATGGCAACTTGGTATTTCATAGTTTCTATTTATTTATAGGTATATTGCAACTCAAGACCAGGATTCTTTTCTTTAAGTGCGGCTATCAGCCCTTCCGGGTCAGCAGGAGTAATCGGGAAAAAGCCTTTCTTCAATCCATTTTGATACCTGACCACCATCTGGCGAACGCGCCATTGCCATCCTTTGGCAGACGGGTTATAGAGGATACAGTTCACTCCGATCGCCTTCTGAGATACACCGAACACTGTCTTCACCCAAAGGTCTCCATTTTCTTTAATGATATATTTCCTTTGGTAATTACTGATCAGGAAAGGAATAGCCACAATGAATCCACATAAGGCAGACGCTTCTTTCAACAACAGGTATGCAACGCACATAAAAGTAAGAACAAATACTATTACCCATTTTTCAGTAGTAGTCATACCTTTCGATTTGAATATTTTTTCCATGTATACAGGGGTTATTTATAAACTGCCTGCAAGTTAATAAAAACCTCTCTTATCTGCACAAAAGAATTATCCTTTCTTTATCTTTTTCACCGTACGCTTCATCTTTAAAGCATATAAATTCAGTTCTATCGAAGATTCGGTTTCTGTTGTATCTTCCATCTCTTCTACAGACAATAATTCGTGAAGTAACTCGCTACTGCGCTGGGTTAATGTTTTCTGTTTGCCTTCATCTGTTTCTGTTGACAAGATATTTAGATTACGAGAGAGCTCTCTCAAATGGGCAAAAGACTCTATAATAGCAAGAGTTGTAGCCGTAGCACGAGGACTTTTCAAAACGGTAGCAAGCATGTAAAGACCTTTTTCGGTGAAAGCTTTAGGTATTGCACGTACTTTAGGGGATAAATTTGCGGTCGAAAGTTTCGACCGCAAATGTCGTATCTCACTTTCATTCAATTCAATAATGTAGTTCTTAGGACAAGGTACAACTAATATTCTACAAAAAGCACCGCCCCTTATCTTTTTTCTTACTAAAAAAACATACCTTTGCTTGCAGTATTCCTCAATAAAATACGTCTATAAACAAAAGCTATTTAAACTAACGGAACTAAAGGTACATGAAACGAACAAACTTATTCCAACTGCTATTGTTCTCCACTTTCATTCTTTTATGTGGGACAGCTTGTGATAACGGTGAAGATGAACGCCTTTCTCCTATGAAGAAAGTCATCATGGAAGGAAATAATAACAGTGTGGAAATTATCATGAGCCGGACCAACTGGAAGATAGTTTCACTTACTTCCCTTGATGGATGGAACCAGTTGGCAAGCGGACTGGAAGGATTTGGCACGATCTATTTTGACTGGGGAAGCATCACAAGAGATAAAGAAGACGCCCTGACCATACAGGCCAACGAGAACCTGGAAGATGAAGAACGGGGACTAATTATCAACCTGAGTACCAGTAGCGGACTCTATACAGAACAGATCATTGTACAGCAAAATCCCGGAGATAAATATGAAATAAAAAGCATCACCTACTCACTGGAAGAAGGAGACGGAGAATTCTGGATGGATTCACGCCCCTATGGCCTTACCTTCCGAAACTATACGGACAATTCCACCACTACTACCATATTTCCTTATGACCATGCACCTGAAGAATATCAGTTCCATTGCCCCAACGATCTTGCCTTCAAATTATTGAAGTACGAAGAACCTTTAGTGGATGTCCCGGAAATAGTAGACGAAAAAATACAGTTGACAGGTGAGAAAGTAAAATATAGCCTATTTCCACAACAGTATGACAGCAAACTAAAGTATACGGAAGTGAAAGTAGAGACTCCCCCTCAGAAACAAACCAAAATTTCGGGACTGATACTCTATAAATTGCACCAAATAACCTATACATTGACACTCACAAATGTACGTACACAAGAAGAGAAAATTGTAAAAGGAGAAATGTCGAGGAAGTTTCCTTATTTTCACACGAAACCCCGTACGGAAGTCAGCGAACTACCTTCGCAAGAATAACTCATTCTCTATTCACTATAATACCCAGCATCGTAATCTCTTTTTTACTAATGCTGGGTGATTGCTTTTCATCCAGCTTACGACAAACCAACTTCGCTACCTTCAAGGCGTCTTCCTTCGTTGCAAAAGCTATTTTCCTCCCTACAGCAGGTATATAAGGCTGACGAATCAGTGTATCTCCCTTTATGGAGTACCATATACCCATAGCCACCCTCCGCCTGCATGGCGCGGCAGGTAAATTCCGTCTCACCGGTATTCGTGCAGCCGAAGAAACAAGAAAGGCATACTGCCACCAGGGACAGTACACCAATCTTTACAATAAACACTAGCTTCATAAATCACAAAAACACTAATCAACATCTTCCTGCTCATAGGGCAGGAGTTCATAAACATCATCAAAATAGCTGGTTCCCGAAGCCCCCGTCAATACAAAGCCACGTTTGCCCGTAGAGAAAGATACAGCATAAGCGCGCGACGAACCTCCTGAACTTACATTATGTACATTCGTCATTGGCGTATAGTCATCATCGGAGTCACCATACCACAAATCCTCATCAGGATCATACACCCAATAATCACTGGTTACCCCACTACGGGTTCCGGTAGCAATATACCCTCTTCCGTCTATCACGAAAGATACAGTACCTAAGCGCGCTATGGCGTAATCATCATCATAATCTTCATCGCTATTAGTATTGGCAATGTCGCGCAACTGAGTCCAGTTGTCACCATCAAACTTCCATAAATCATCAACCAGTGTGTTATTGTTCTGCCCACAGCAGACATAAGCTACATCATCTATAACGAAAGCCGTACCATACCAACGTTTATATCCTCCGAATCCATTTACGATTTCCCATTGTTTTCCGGTAGCGGCATTAGGATTAAAACGATAGAAATCTTTCAGATAATTATCATTGAACCCTGTACCCACATAGCCGTACCCTCCGATTGAGAAAGCCAATGCACCGAGACGTACACCACCGCCAAAGTCATCCCTCTGCGTCCAAGTATTCGTAGCGGGATCATACTCCCAGGTATCTGCCAAATATGTGGGTTCGGTCTTCTGAATACCGGTAGTAATGTATCCTTTGTCATTCAAGGTAAACGAAGCCGCACTATGGCGTCCCGCTGCCGCATCGGGCATATCGGCACATTGTGTCCAATAATCTCCATCCATATTGTATTCCCAAAGGTCTTTCAGATATGTCTTATTCGACCCACGATAGCCACAACACAGATAACCCTTATTTCCAATGGTGAAACTGCTGGCCTGTCCCCGCGCTACACCGTCCAAGTCCGATCTTCTCATCCATACACCCTGCGTGTATTCATCGTCGTCCGTACAACTGCCAGCCAAGCATCCAACCGCCAGCAGTATCATTCCAAATAATAGTCGATTCATTTTTCTCAGAACTTATTTTGATTTACTATATTTTTGGTAACAAAAGTAGGCTACAGGTACTTCATCAACAAATATAACCGACAAACGGCACTAAATTTCCGGTAAATACCTTTACCGATAAAACCTGCTCGATAGCCGATTTTAATAGGAAGATATAGAAGTTTCATTTTTTCCTTTGCGACTCTAAAAACCGCAGCAATGAAAAAGAATTATTGTATAGTCTGATTATAATGATCGCCGCCATCTGTGCTTGTCAGGATGAAAATTCAGAATTAGGACAAAGTCTGGTGAACAGTTCTTTCTATAATGTATATGTAGATACTTGTACGGTGGACATCAGTACCATTCTTATGGACTCCATAGAGACCAGGGGAGACAGTATTTGTCAGTTAGGACACTATAAGGATTCCTCATGGGGTGAGGTCTCCGCCGCTTACTATGCCGAATACTCTAAAAACAGCTTTACTCCCAACGAGGATTATAGTTACAGCTTCGACTCGTTAGTACTGAGGATGACGCCTTCCGGCAACTTCTGGGGCGATACCTTAACACAGCAACGAATATCTGTTTACCGGCTAAAACAAGCCATCTATCTGGACGATGACGAAAATTTATACAACAGTACTATCCTGCCTACCGAAAGCATGCCTCTATTCAGTTTCACTTTCACGCCAACCCCCGGACGAAAGAAAGAGTTAGAAATACGTCTGCCCGATGAACTGGGAAAAGAGTTACTGAATGATCTCGTAACAGAAGAAGACTATTTCGACAGCCAGGATAAGTTCAAAGAAAAGTTCCCCGGACTGGCACTCATGGCCGAAAACAGCGGAGAATGCATCACCGGATTCATGGTAAACGATTCATCCATGGCCATCACTCTGCACTATAAAGAGATAGCCAGTCAACGCACAGAAAAAGAACTGACCTTCAGTGTGAACACTGATTATGCCTATGCCAGTATCCGTCACGATCGCACCAGTACCCCTCTCGCTACCTTGGAAAGCGGAATAGAGAACCTTATCCACTCCGGCAATCTGGGCAGGCGGGCATATATGCAAGGATTGACAGGATTCTATAATCAGATAGAATTTCCCCATCTGAATAACTTGCAGGATGCAGGAGAAATTGTCTCCATAGAAAGCGCCACACTCTACCTCTATCCGCTGGCCGGAAGTTATAACAGGCTAAACCAACTACCGGAAGATATACGCCTTTACATCACAGATGAAAACAATGTATTGGAAGATTATGTATACGGCAGTGATGGTGTTACGGTACAGACCGGAAATCTGACAGTGGACGATATGTTCGGGCGGGATACTTATTATTCCTTTGACGTAACCGAATTCATCCGCAACAACTTCGGTACGTGGGGCATAAAACGACAGAAGCTACTCCTGAGTCTACCAGAGAATGAAATGACAATGACTTTCAATCAAATAATCTTCACCAACGACCCCGACCAGGAGAGACAATGCAGATTAGAGATCAGATTTAAAATATACAACGAAAAATGAAACATTACCACCGGATTCCCCTTATGCTGTGCAGCTTCTGTGCAGCAAGCCTTTCCATCATAGCCCAAAATAACACCAATCTACCCACTTCTATGTATGGAGTGGGTGAACTAAGTACCAGTGACGGCGGACGTTATGCCGGAATGGGCAACATAGGTATTGCCCTGAACAGAACCGGATTCCAAAATACCTTGAACCCGGCAGCCATCACCCGAATGGATAGTACCTGTTTCATATTCGATGTCGGTGCATCGGCTTCATATGCCCGTTATTCCTTTCAGAATGATCACAGTTCCAGTTTTATGGGTAATCCCAACCGCTTCAGCATAGGATGCAGAATCCTGCCACGCTGGTATGCCATGATAGGTGCTGCACCCTATAGCAGCGTGGGCTACATGATCCAGACCGAAGAAGAAGTGGAAGGTATGCCCGGAAGTTATACCTATTCCTTATTTGAAGGATCGGGAGGACTATACCGTTGTTATCTTACGAATGCCTTTGCATTGACCAAACGCCTGTCCGTTGGCATAAATCTGGGTATCATACTGGGAACGGTGACCCAAAGCGAAACGCAAGAAAGTGCCATTGTGGAGTACGAATCTTCTAAGCGTGCTTTTTATGCCGACTTCGGAATACATTATGAATTCAATACCACCGGAAACCAAAAGTGGGCAGCGGGACTTGTATTTGCCCCCTCCCTTCAGGTTAACCACGAAAACAATCTGACCTATAGCAATTCTTCCACCAGTGAAGGTGTCGATAAGAGTTATCATAGCCGGACGCAATATTTGCCTATGCACATCGGCACCGGAATATCAATGACTACCGAACGTTGGGTAGTGACCACCGATTATAATTATCTGGATTGGAGTCGCAATACCTCATCTTACACTTCCATGAAATACGAAAACCAGCACAAATTGAACATCGGGGGAGCCTATATTACCAATCCACGCCTTCCCCGGTCCACTGAATTGATGGGGGGAATAGGTTTAAGTAATTCGTATATAAATCTGCGAGGTGGAAAAAATGAAATGCCTGGAAGTGAGTGCAGGAGCAAGTTTTCCTATCCGGTACTCCTATCTTTCATTAGGCGCCACCTGGCGGAAACAAATCAATTCACGCAGTAGCCTGATGCAGGAAAGCCGATTCAGCATGAATCTGAATATTACGTTTGGAGAAAAAGAATATCACGGTCAAAATTGAGGTAAGGGAATAGTATTCTTCTGACGGGTTATGAACTAAAAGAACAGAATAGCGGTACATATTGTTTACAAATGATATATAGTCCTAACATAGTCGTATACTGAACCTAATTCAGTCGTATAGTGAATGCCATTCAGTCGTATACTGAATAGGGTTCAGTATACGACTGAATAGGGCATGGTTTAACAATACTGATAATCAGAAAGTTACAAGAGCCTATGCTGCTATCAATAAATTCTAACAAATCCCTGCGATATATAGCGCAGCTACTTTATCGCCCTATCACTTTACCACCTTATCACTCTTTAATTCATTTCTGTAGGATATGAGTCAATTCCGGCAACAAGCATTGAAGCATACTAAAGGACAGAATAATCAGAAATATAATTCTTCAACTTCTTTCGGTAAACCTCTCCGATAGGGATACTTCTTTTTTATCCAGAGCAATTTTACTGCTCTCTATGGTACGTATGCAATCTTTGCGAATAATAAACGAGCGGTGCACACGTATAAATTCATCAGAAGGTAACCTCTCCTCCATATATTTCATTGTACACAGACTCAGTATAGGCTTTGGTTCATCCTTACTATAAATCTTCACGTAATCGCCCAACCCTTCGATATAAGATATTCTGGATATATCCAAACGGAAAATCCGATTGTCAGACTTTACATAAATCACTTTAGACATTTCGGGCTGAGATGCATCTGCCTGAGACTTTTCGGAAACGACAGTAAGCTGCATCCCTGTTTCACCTTTCAGACTGAACCAGCGCGAAGCCTTATTCACCGCTTCAAAAAAGATAGGAAAATTGATTTCAGATATCAGGTAATCCAATGCATCCAGACGGAAGCACTCAGCGGCATACCGGGGAGTATCTGCAATAAAATGACACGGGTGAACGGAGAAAGCAATTTACTGAATTCCATTCCGTTGATTCCCTCCATTTCTTCCTGCCCGATTCCTACGAAGTAAAGGTGTACCTTGTTGTCATAATAACCTTTCAATGCCTCAATAGGATTACTGTACTTCCCACACAAAGAAAGAAAGGGTGTTTTTGGCTATGAACACTTCCAGTTGTTCACTCACCTGTTGGTCGGCATGCAAAATAGCACAAGTCAAATTCATCATCATTTCTCTTATTTTTAGAAATTAGACGAACTACTTTCCGGAAGGCTGCAAAAAGAAAATCGAGAATTAATATTTCTTCACTTCACTTAAACGATTAGTAAGAGTTTTTATGAACAGATCTTCCTTCACCGGAAGCAACAAAGCACATTTTCCCTTCGTCCCGTACTTCACCAGCACATAGCGCATCACGGCGAAACGTCCTATTTTCATAGAAGAGGCTCGCTCTACAGAAATAATGTCTTTCAGGAGGATTTCCTCCGAACGGGAAAAGCGACCGTAAAAAAGGAGAAGCCTGCCGTCTGTGGTCAGCGTATACGTAGTATGGATAAGGCGCTCGATAGCGATGATGAGCAGGAGCATAAAAAGAATAGCCATAACGGCATGCTGCATCCACATGGCATAAATGACGATGATCGTTGCCAGCACCAAAAACAAATATTGTCCCACAGCAATGCGGGCATGGAAAATACGATTCATTTTATTCTGTTTTTGCTGCTAAGATAGGTATTTTTATGGAACGACGTGAGTTATTCTTCTAATATCTCCCTCAGTTTATCACCTAACTGCTTTTCTCCCTCCAACCTCATTTTCCAACATACCGATTTATGGAACATATATACCTGCTCGGCAGGCAGGCAAAACAGTTTCTCAATTTCTTCTACAGACTGTCCAAGGGCGACCAACATACAAAGCAGTTCCTCATCTTTCGTAACACCGGGAATCAGTTCCTGTACTTTCCCTATAAAGTCCGGATAATGGAAAATAAATATCTCGCGGAAAACAGCACCACGCGCTCCGCAAAGCATATCTTTCGAAGCATAAGGCGAGTCTTCGGAAATCATTTCTATCAAAGCCCGACTGATCTCTTTCATACACAATCGGGATATTTTCTCTACTTTATTCATTGTCGGTTAGTTTTCTATTATTAGTTGCAAATTTGCAGAAACTATAAGATAAAATCATAAACAGCCAATATACAATCCAATATACAAAAATGTATCTTCCTCATTATCAACCATGAATAAAAAGTCATAAAATTATAGATATCATTTTTTTCTTTCTTTTCCAAATGGAATTGTATCTTTGCCCAAACAAAGTAAGTTTTTAGAATCATGAATATAAGGAAGCCATTATTCTTGCTCTTACTATTTGTAGGAGCTTGTTCTACTGATTCACATTCTCCAAGCACAGAAGATGTCGGACAGTGGCAACAAACAGTAGAAAAACTCACCACATTACTAAAAAAGGAAAAATTCCGGGAAACTGAAAATATGACTAAAATAAAGTTAGCGGAATTACTGGTAAATGTAAATGATACAGAAAAGAATGACACGCTGATCAAATATGCCCGGCAGATACTTTCTATCTCTTATTACAACTACTTAAAAAGTAAGCAATTTCGTTCCGGCATAGAGTATATGGATAGTCTCAGCCAGATTCCGTTCATACAAGAAAACTGTAAACATGAACTGTTATCCGCCCGGGCAAGTATGCACCAAATGTATGGAGACAATGAACAAGCCATCGAGTTAGCCAATGAATACCTGCAACTACCTGACTATGAGGACACAGACCGCTTTATTCCACAAGCAGAAATAATCAGCGGAGTTTATATCTATTCCGGAAATGATATCCCCCAAGCCATCCGAATATTAGAAAAGGCCATGAAAGCTTACCGGCAGGGAGGAAAGTACCGGAATATGCTTCGCATCATGTCCCGACTCGGTATTTATTATCGCCTCATCGGAGAATATGAAAAAGCTGTCGCTATCAACCAGGAAGCCATCAGCAGTTATACCGACAGTATAGCTCCCCCTAATATAGTAATAGCCTATGGCGAACAAGCCAACCTTTATGCAGAATTGGGCATGTACGACCGTGCCCTGCAACTGAATACGGAAGCTCAACGCTATTCGCTTCTGAAAGACAGTTTCGGACTGGGCGATCTCTATCGTTACCGGGCGGCCATATTCGGTCAAACAGGAATTAAAGATTCCATATTTTACTATTTAAACCAGGCTGAGAAGATATCAGCCCTGCAGGGCAGCTTCAAAGGAGTATTTGTGAACAAAGTTACCACAGTAGAAGCCTATCTGGAGTATCCCGATTCTGTACAGAAAGCGCTAACGCTTGCATTAAGTGTCTGTCCGGACAGTTCCCGCATGCCGCAATGGGCCAAATATGAACTGGAACTTCATTTAGGGCGAGCTCTATTACAAACAGGAAAAGCTACGCAAGGAATACCTCTGATAGAGAAAGCCACACAAGGCTTTATAAAGATGGATATGAAATCCAGAGAACAAAAAGGCCAACGATATACTTATGGACTACTATCTGGACATGAATATGAAAAGACGCATTCATTCGTTGCTATAGGCGTAGCCAAACTTTTTACAGATTCACTGAATTTAGCTGAAAAGATGCGTGCTGTCGCTGCTGCCAATATCCGGTTTGATACCGAACGGAAAGAAAAAGAAAATACTTTGCTCTCAGCACAAGTGAAATTGCAAAAGCAACAGTTATTCTATAATATATGTATTTCAATTACCCTGCTGTTGACACTTATCATTTCTGTTGCCTATTTCATAAATAAACGAAAGTCCAATCGTTTGCTCTTAGGAAAACATAAACAGGAAATAAAGAAATTAATCACCCGCCAGCAAGAACTGAACCGCCGTAACGAGCAGTTAACCGAACAGATAGAACAGGCAATGGCTACCAACAACCTGACTTCTATCCGCCAACTGACCGGGCAGAACCTTCTCAGCAAAGAAGACGAAAATGATTTCAGACAATCGTTTGCTGTAATACACCCACTTTATTTACCCAGATTACGGGAATATTATCCGCAACTCACCCGCAATGAAGAGTTGCTTGCCATGCTCATCTGCATGAACCAAAGTACGGATGAAATAGCTCTGATTATGGGTATTAACCGTAACAGCGTCAATATGATACGTTCACGTATGCGAAAGAACATAGGACTTGCAAAAGAAGAGTCTCTGGATGAAGTTGTTAAACAGTTCTTATCATAATTTTATGAATTAATATACGGGAAAAGTACAATGAAACTACTTATTTCGTAGCTTTGCAGTACTTAAACATACAAAATATGATTAGAGAGTTCGACTTTTTAGTAATTGGTTCCGGTATAGCCGGCATGAGTTTCGCTCTGAAAGTAGCTCATAAAGGTAAAGTAGCGCTCATCTGCAAAACGGAATTGGAAGAAGCTAATACATTCTTCGCACAAGGGGGAATCGCCTCAGTAACCAATACACTGGTAGATAATTTCGATAAGCACATTGAGGACACCATGATTGCAGGTGACTGGATCAGTGATCGTGCCGCCGTAGAAAAAGTGGTACGTGAAGCACCCGGACAAATCAAGGAACTGATAGAGTGGGGAGTAGAATTTGACAAGAATGACAAAGGAGACTTCGACTTACATAAAGAAGGCGGACACTCTGAATTCCGTATCCTGCATCATAAAGACAATACAGGCGCCGAAATACAGGAAAGCCTTATCAAAGCTGTAAAGACGCATCCTAACATTGAGATATTCAACCGCCATTTTGCCGTAGAAATCATCACACAGCATCACATGGGGATTATTGTAACCCGCCATACCCCGGGTATCAAGTGCTACGGAGCCTATGTATTGAATGAAGATACAGGCGAGGTTGATACTTTCCTTTCTAAAGTAACACTCATGGCTACAGGTGGCGTAGGTGCCGTTTACCGGAATACTACTAACCCATTGGTTGCTACCGGAGACGGAATTGCTATGGTATACCGCGCCAAGGGCTTCGTACAGGATATGGAATTTATTCAATTCCATCCAACTGCCCTTTATCATCCGGGAGACCGCCCCTGTTTCCTGATAACGGAGGCTATGCGCGGGTACGGTGCCGTATTGCGCAACATGGGAGGCGAAGAATTCATGCAGAAATATGACCCACGTCTTTCTCTTGCTCCTCGTGACATTGTAGCACGTGCCATCGACAGTGAAATGAAACAACGTGGTGATGATCATGTTTACCTGGATGTTACCCATAAAGATCCGGAAGAGACCAAGAAGCATTTCCCGAACATCTACGAAAAGTGCCTCAGTCTGGGTATTGATATCACAAAGGATTATATACCTGTGGCTCCTGCCGCACATTATCTGTGTGGTGGTATCAAAGTTAACCTGAACGGAGAGTCTTCTATCAACCGCCTGTACGCTGTAGGAGAATGTTCCTGTACTGGTCTGCATGGAGGCAACCGCTTAGCTTCCAACTCTTTGATTGAAGCAGTTGTCTATGCCGATGCTGCTGCTAAACATGCTCTAAGCATGCTCGACCGTTATGAATTCAATCATGAAATACCTGAATGGAATGCAGAAGGTACTGTGACTAACGAAGAAATGGTGCTTATTACTCAAAGCATGAAAGAAGTCAACCAGATTATGGGTGCGTATGTAGGTATTGTACGTAGTGACCTACGCCTGAAACGTGCTTGGGTACGTTTGGATATGATATATGAAGAGACGGAAGATCTTTTCAAGCGCAGCAAGGCATCCAAAGCTATTTGCGAGCTGCGTAATATGGTCAATGTCGGTTACCTGATTATGCGCCAGGCAATAGAACGCAAAGAAAGTCGCGGATTACATTATACGATTGATTATCCGCACGCAAAGAAATAGTATAAGGACCTCCCCTATGAGGGCATACGCTTGTAATGCAAAACGCCCGGATGTTTCTTCAAACGAAACACCCGGGCGTTCTTTATCATAGAAATAAGAATTTCTTAATAGTTTTCTTTCTTCACTTCGAAGTAAGCCTGCGGATGCAAGCAAGCCGGACAAACTTCGGGAGCTTCTTTACCTGTGAAGACGAAACCACAGTTACGGCATTGCCATACTACTTCGCCTTCCTTAGCGAATACTGTAGCATTCTCGATATTATTTACGAAAGCCAGATATCTTTCTTCATGACCTTTTTCGGCAATTGAAATGTTGCGGTACATAGCAGCAATTTCATAGAAACCTTCTTTTTCTGCTACATCAGCAAAGTGAGGATAATCCAGAGACCATTCTTCGTGTTCACCGGCAGCAGCTTCTTTCAGGTTATCCAATGTAGTGCTGATAACACCGGCAGGATAGCTTGCAGTAATTTCTACCATACCACCTTCCAGATACTTGAACATACGCTTAGCGTGTTCCTTTTCCTGGTCAGCTGTTTCAGTAAAAATAGCAGCAATTTGTTCGTAACCTTCCTTCTTTGCTACACTTGCAAAATAAGTGTAACGCATTCTTGCTTGTGATTCTCCTGCAAATGAGGTCAACAGATTCTTTTCTGTCTGAGTTCCCTTAACACTTTTAGCCATAATCTTTTTTCTTATTTAGTTAGTAAATTACGTATCAATTGTCGTTAGTCATTCATATTAACAACACAAAAATAAGTTTTTTGTTTGATATTTACACACTTTTTATTCATTGTATTTATCTATGAAAGCATAGATAAAATCTATTTCCGGAAATATAATTCGGGAAAAACTTTATCTTTGTATTTGGTAAACATAAATACTTCCGACTATGAAAACAATAACTAAATTATTAATTCTCTCATTCATAATGATGGGAATTACAGCTTGTTACACTTCTATTCCGCTAAAGGTAGGTGAATCGGAGAATAATACGACCTATCAGGTCAGTTATCTCTTTGAGCACGATGGGTGCAAAGTATATCGCTTTTATGACAGAGGCAACTATGTCTATTTTACGACACGTGGGGATGTTACCTCCATCAAGAACGATTCGACTCAGGAGCGCAGGGTTACAATCTATAGAGATACGATCTATTCAAGCAATAACGAACTAAAACCTTAATAGTCATCTGTGTAAGTCAGCACCTTCAGTTTTTTCGAGATTCTGTATCATTCTGCACTATTTCTACCACAACCTCTTCTTCATCAGTGTATGGATTTACAATCTCAGCTACTTCAGCAGCAGTCTTCGGCTTCACAGTAATGCCTTCTTTGGTCTGCTCAACATACGCCATACGTCCGTCGGGTAGATAATACAGGTAGTCAATGCACACGCTTCGACGCCCTGTGGCACCGGATTTACTATCTATGGTAAGTATTGCATTATGGTAGAACAGATAGTTTTGTCCCTTGAATTCAATGATTCCCGGATGTATGGTAAAGCTATTTTCTGCCATTCCTGTCAAGACTCCACGATACGTCCATGGGCCATCCATGCTTGGTGCCGTGGCATAGCTAATGGTTTCACGCCCCTTACCCATCGATGCATACGTCAGATAGTAAAGATTTCCACGTTTATGAATCCATGGACCTTCCACAAATTTCGGCATTTTAAGAATCTCTATGTTTCCGTCCAGTTCTGTCATATTGGGTTTAAGTTTCACTAAGAAGCAGGTACCATTACCCCAGCTCATCCATGGTGTGCCGTCATCATCCACAAAAACAGTCGGATCGATATCGTTCCACCATCCACGAGGACCGTTAGGAGTCATATCATCTGTAATAAGCGGTGTACCCCGAGCATCAATGAAAGGTCCCGTCGGACTATCTGACACGGCAACGCCTACTACTTTACTATTATATGGCGCATCAGCCTGCACCGTTGTATAAGAATAGAATTTCCCATCTTTCTCTACAACCTGGGAAGCCCATGCTTCTCCAACTCCCCACGAGAAATCCGTAGGTTTCAGCACACAGCCATGATCGGTCCATGTTTTCATATCTTTTGTTGAATAACACAGCCATTCGGTTATGTTAAAGTCCTGTCCTTCTTCAGCCTCATCGTGACCCACATAGAGATACAGTCTACCATTATGCACCATAGGTGCCGGAGCAGCGGTAAACTTATCCGTCACTATCGGATTACCTTCCGAAATAAACTTCACTTCATTTCTTTTCTCACCACAGGCAGATAAGATCAGATACAAACTAACAATAAAAAGAGTGTTTCTCATGATCAAAAACAATTAAGTAAGTAATTCTATTTTTTATATTCTCACTGAACCGGTGTAAATTTATAAAGAAGTACCCCATGAGCCGGAACATTGAGAGGCAATGGTTTCCGTCCTGTATCCAAGATTTTTATATCCTTTTGCCTCCAAAGGTCACGCACAGTTTGTTTACCAGTAATGTTCAGTTTTTCAAAATCACGGAAAGAGATATTAGCCTTTTCTCGGTCGAAATTACAGAAACCAACCGCCTTACCGCCATCCTCAAGTTCTTTCACATAAATACGTAATTCTCCTATTGAATACGCACATGTGGCTTGTTTACCCAAAGGATCCTGATTAACAGCTATCACCTCATTGTTAGTCAGCAGACTTAGGGTGAAATCATCCATTTTTTCCAAATCGCAACCTATCAGAAGTGGTGCAGAGAATAAACTCCAAAGACTGAAATGGAGATACTGTTCGTCAGGTTTAAGCTTGGTTTGGTGAGGATTTCCCCAACCTACAATACCAAGAACCAGCATGTCCGGATCATTCCAGTTACCAGGTTTCGCCCATGCAGCTGCACGGTCTTGAGAAAGAGCAATACCTTTTACACTTTCCCAAGTATCCGTGATATCGTTAGTCGTACGCCAGCACTGGCCTCCGACGGCATCTCCCCATTTCCAAACATCTCCCATACCATACTGGCACAAGTTATAAACAATGTCCCTGGGCTGTTTACGTAAATAATCACCCATAATCTTAAATGGCTTTCTACCGGCAATTGAATCCCCACCCCCTTGAAATGCCAAGGAAGACACACTGTAAGGATCCTTATCTAAATCACGGTCAAGAACTCCCCCGTAACTGCACCAATCATATTTCAAATAATCAAATCCCCATTTACCATACATATCAGCATCTTGCTTTTCATAACCATAACTGCCTACGCAACCTCCACAAGTCCACGGACCAGGTGAAGAATAAATACCCACTTTCAGTCCAAGTGAATGTATATAGTCCGTTAACCCTTTCATATCAGGAAATTGAGCATTAGGTATGATATTACCTTGATCGTCACGCAACCGTCCACCTCTGGTCCGGTCGTTGGGATCTCTGTGATGTTGCCATGAATCATCTATATTGATATAAGTCCAGCCATAATTCACTAAACCACTTTCAACCATAGCTCTTGCTGCTTGCTTCACTTTCTCAGCCGAGACTTCATGTCCGAAGCAGTTCCAACTGTTCCATCCCATCGGCGGAGTAAGAGCAATCCTGTCACCACACTCAATACGAAGTTTTCTTTCTGCCGTCCCTTTCACATTTTTCGCCTGCAAAACCACTTCAAATGTACCAGCCCTAGTTAGTTTACCCGTAATCAGACCCGTCTCCGGGTGAATCTCCAATCCTGCCGGTAATCCCTCTGCTGCAAATGTCATCGGACGATCGCCTGTAGCCGCTATCTGATATTGGAATGGGGAACCGGGACGCACCCCAAACACAAAAGCCCCATTAATTCTCGGCGTTGCGGGGCAGCAGGTGGAGTCAGTATATAAGGTTCCGTAGCAATGAATTTAAGTGTAGGAAAACTCTTCTTTCCTTTTGATATTATCTTTGCATCCGCCCAGTCAGCATGGTCATAGTAAGGCCCGTCACCACCATCAGCAACTATCAGCTCAAGCCTTTTTGACTCCATCCAATGAAACCGAACATAATTTAGGCGCATCTCCTGCCTTTACAATCCCACTGGACCAAAGCCTGGCTCCATCTCCTATTACAATAAATTCGGCAGACGTTTTTATGCTCGATGATCTCATCATCCAGCCCTACCTGAGCCGTAAATGATACGGCTTTGCCATCAATTGAATTGCTATCTCACTGACTGAATGGGTACCTACTCCACGTTCAAACGTTTGTCCTCCGATTGTCAGGGGTTTTACCGTCAACCGACTTATTTTTCATAGCTACTCCATTACCTTGAGTCATAGCTGTCAGATCCAAATCATCAAGCCACACAGTATGGGATTGACCACATCCTGTAGTAATGGACTCTATTACAAACCCTACGAGGGCTAAAAACTGTTTCATATTATTCTTCATATTTTAAGATATTTCCAGATCATTGCCTTAAAAAACACTACAGTGATATCACCATTGATTTTCCCTCATAGACAATGCTCTTGTTCACTTTTGGCTGATAAATTCCAGTGCCCGATTCCGGCGTTACAATTACAATATTGAAAGCCATTCTTTCCTTCATTCCTGCAAACGAACCTTTTCTGTCACTGATAGTAAGGGTTTTATCCGAATCATTCCACTTCAGATCAAACGTGCTGAACTGACCTTTCTCATAATTGTAATTGATTCCTTCGTCTTCATAAACAGAATAAGAACCATCAGCCCCCGGATAAATACGGATTTCCCACGGTTGTTCCGTCTCCTCAGCTGCATACTGTTTCTGAGGTCCTAACGGCAATATAGAACCCGCTTTCACAAATAAAGGAGTCTTCATAAGATCCACATTTATATCAGTGAATATCCCTCCCTTATGAGGTGTACCATCCCAGAAGTCTACCCAGCCGGCTGCACATTCCGGAAGATAAACTTTCATTCGGTTAACACCGCTTTCTACCACCGGAGCCACCAGTATAGAAGGTCCGAACATGAACTGATAGTTTTGTTCCAGTGCAAAACGGTCTTCAGGGAAATCCATCACCAACGGACGCATCAAAGTAGAACCATTGAATGAAACCGCAGCATTTTGTGAATAGATATAAGGAAGAAGTCTATAACGTAAATCCAGATATCGGGCAATGATATGTTCCACCTTTTCTCCATATCGCCACGGCTCGGTATTACTCATATAGCCATGCACACGCATCAGTGGGAAAAATGTTCCTGCCTGTATCCAGCGGATCAACTGTTCATGATATCCGGTATTTGTATACTGGTCGCCTGGACGGAAAAAACCACCTGCATCATAAGTCCACCAAGGCAGCCCTGTCGCCATCTGCCCCAATCCCCCTACGATTTGTCGACGTAAGGTTTCCCAGTCATGTCCTACGTCTCCCGACCATGTGGCGGCTGCATAACGTTGCATTCCTGAAAATCCACTGCGAGTAAAAATCATAGCTCGCCTGTCTGAATCATCCTGACGTAAACCTTCATAGATTGTCTTGCTGACATACATCGGATATACATTCCGGTAAACCTCTCCCGGAGTTTGTTCACGATTGATGCGACGGTTCTGCAAATCATCATTCTCCGGTTCAGTGGCATCCTGCCACCAGGCATCAATACCATATTTCAATAATCCGGTACGGAAATTCTGCCAATAGAAAGCCGCTGCGTCCGGATTGAAAAAGTCAATCCAGTCACTGCCCGGTATGTAATATCCCTTTTCCTTGGCTTGTTTTCCCACTTCGGACTGAGCATCAATTTTAGACCATACAGAGATCATCAGACGCACATCCATCTCATGAAGTTCCTTCATCATACTTCCCGGATCAGGATATCTGTCTTCATCAAACTTCATGGCATTCCAGCCATATTTTCCCCAATATTGCCAGTCCTGTACAATTATATCGATAGGCAATTTCCGTTCCCGGAATTCACGGGCATTCTCCAGCAATTCCGCCTGAGTATTATAACGTTCCCGGCAATGTATATATCCCAGACTCCACAAAGGCATCATGGGGGCAGGTCCGGTCAGTTCCCGATAGCTGGCGATCACTTCATCTCCGTTACCAGCGAAAACCGTATAATCTAACATTTGGGCAACCGGAGAACGGAATACAGTCTCTTCTGAAACAGGACGCCAATATAACACAGGTTTATCATTACGTTCACCTTGCACTTCTATATCGTGCTTACCGGCTGTCAGCTCCACAATGGCAGAAGTAGTGGGAGGCAACCATAAATTATTGACATCCATAATCTTTTGTCCGTCAATAACCAGATAATACTTCCGTGCCATTCGTTGTCCCACATCCAGCAACAAAGAATAGCTACCGGAACGAGGTACTTCCACCGAAGCTGTAAACGAATAGGTTTGTCTGGTTTCCCTTACATTTCCACTCGTACCGGTGGTATTTACCGTAACAGCCTCTCCACTTGCATTAGCGGGAGTCAACTCCACAAATTGGTCTGCCGGATTAAAATCTGTCAATCCATAGTTATTCCACAGCAGCCCATAGCCTTTACTTGAAAGAATAAAAGGAATAGAAATCTGCGTATTTACCTGCGTCAAGCGCCGTGTCAATCCCCGGATATTTAGATAACCGTCCTGAAACTGACCTGTACCGTATATATATTCATCTTTCGGAGAAACAAAATGCTGTTCCACCTGATAGGTAGGTTCATTCTGTACAGAAGAAGCTTTCATGAAACGCCCATCAACTTTCTCTTGAAGAATGATGCGCTTATTCGCATCTTTAAAAGTCAAAACTTCCGTACCTTTGTCGAATTCCACTGAAATTTCATCCAGAGATAGAACCAGCGATTGCTTATCTTCTGTAACTTCATATTCAGGAACAGGAAGTTTTTCTGTATAGATAAAGCTCTTCCATAGGCGCCGAACCCGGTTGGGAAAACTGTACCCGGACAGCATTTTGATTTAATGGTATCAGCGAAAGCACTCCCTGGTTCAGTTCAAGAACGACTTTCTCTTTTTGCTTTGAAACACATGCCGTATTCAACAAAGCAACACAGAACAACAGGATGATTCCTGTTGTTCTGATATACTTCCTTTTATTCCTCATAGTATTTAGTACAAGTTATTTAGAAAACATCCAATAATCAAAATACATAAGATTGGTAGCAGGCCGCCCCTTTACTATAAAATATAAATCATGTACTCCGGTCACTTTTGTAATGTCAATAGTCCGTAAGTCCCAACGATCACTTCCTCCTGTACGCGGTACCTTCATTGTCCCTATCAATTGCCCGTCGACACCATCCAGACGGATTTCCAGATTTACAGGATCATTATGCGTAGTTCCTATTCTGGCACTGAACTTCGTTGCACCGGTTGCCTTGAAATCTACACCGCGAACACAAGTATAACTACCATTCTTCATTGCCGTAACAAAAACACCCACCTGATCATTTTTGAAAGACTTGAATCCTTCGGAAAAAGCAATAGTCTCCGCTTCCGTTTTTACATACGGATTCAGTGTCGTAATCCCTTTGATAATACCCTCTGTCATCTTCAGTTGAGGAATAGATCCGTCTTTGTTGAATTTAAGCTCTTCCACACATACCGAACGATTGAATCCACCACCTCCGGGCAACTGTCCGTTATGATAGAAAAAAGTAAGTTTTACCCTTGAAATCAATAACTCCCGGGTGGATGGTAAACGCTCCCCGCCACCGGCAGGCATCACTACTCCACCGTATTTCCACGGACCTGTAGGAGTATCGCTGGTTGAGTATCCGATATGCTCGGGCAGCGGACCTCCCGGCCAGAATAAATAATATTTCTTATCCCGTTTATAAAGCCAGGGGCCTTCTTCATACAGAGTGGCTCTCTGGGCATCGCCTTCGCGTTTACCAAACGATTCTGCTACCAAAGGTACACGTACAATATCCCCGCTGTAGGAAATCATATCTTCATTCAATTTCACATAATACAAATTCGGGTTTCCCCAATACATATAAGCTTGTCCATCGTCATCAATAAAAACCGTCGGGTCAATATCTCCCCATTCACTCTGAACCAATGGCTTTCCAAGCGGATCATAGAAGGGGCCGTAAGGACTATCAGCCACTGCCACTCCAATAGCACCTCTGTTATTGATTCTCGAAATCACAGGCACATACATATAGAACTTCCCACCTCTTTCGATACATTGCGGAGCCCAGGCATCCCCTTTGGCCCAACTGAAATCGGTATATGACAGAACAGCCCCATGATCGGTCCAGTTCACCATATCACTCGTGGTATACAATCGCCAGTCGTTCATCGTAAACCAGGTGGAATTATCCTCATCATGGGTAGTATAAAGATATACTTTATCATTATATACCATCGGAGCCGGATCGGCCGTATAATTTGTCTGAATGATCGGGTTCTGTGCCAGTCCCGAAGTAGCCACCACCGTCAATAGCGATGAAAAGAATAAAGACTTCATTTTATCCATATTGCTTTTTTAGTTTGATTATTCTACAATTAATATTCCACCATTGCAAGGAATTGCCAATTGTAACTCCTGTTTCTTATTTACCTTTATTTGTTTTACATTTCCTTGCAATTCTTCATTATCACTGAATACCCATACCTGATTGCCAGGCATAAACATCGGCAAGGCAATCTTCAGTTTTACAGTTTCTTTCTGGGCATTAACCCCTGCAATATACCATTTATCTCCATGCCTGCGAGCCATAACTACGTATTTTCCGGGATAGCCATCAATAAAGCGTACTTCATCCCATGTGGTAGGAACTTCTTTCATGAAGCCTATCGCCCATTCCGGAGCATCCGTCAGGTTATTCGGAGCCAAGGCAAAATGTTGCACCGGACTTTGGAACAATACTGCAGTAGCCAAAGCAAACACGTCAGAAGTCATACGCCGGCTTCCGCGCGGAGCATTATCCGAATTATAATATTTATTCAGTGCACTGCCGCCAAAGTCCATACTACCCACCGTATTACGGATAAACGGATGCAGGCAGGCATTGAATGCCTCAGCGTCACAGCTTCCCTGAGAGAAATGCAGGTTTTCACTCGCCAATACTGCTTCACTCGACGCATAGTTAGGATACATACGTTCCCAGCCGCGAGGCAAAGTACATCCGTGGAAAATCACCAGCAACCCGTATTCATTGGCATCAGCAAGAATATCTTCATAGAGTTGCATGGTAACTTGCTTGTCACCGCCAAAGAAGTCAACCTTTATGCCACGTATTCCAATACTTTGCATCCATTTCATTTCTTTACGACGGGCTATCGCATTGTCCATAATGCCACGGGGTGATTGTGGAGCATCATTCCAGTATCCGTTAGAGTTATACCACAGATAGAGACCTACCCCTTTCTGCGCTCCATATTTAGCCAGCTGCTCAATCTTATCATATCCAATCTGCGTATCCCACAATGCATCTACCAATACAGACTGATAACCCATTGCCGCCGAGAAATCAATATAGCGCAACTGCTCTTCATAATTCGTGCTTCCATCCATACCGATAATCCAACTCCAGGAACCTCTGCCGTACTCATATTTGCCGGACGCTGCATATAGTGGCTTTACAACATCAAAAGAAACCGTTGTTTCAACAATGGGAGCTAAAGTTTCGCCCAAAGTAATCGTCCGCCAGGGAGTTTCTCCCGGCAATGCAAGTCCGGGTGCAGTTGTACCGTTTCCGTTCATTTCACCTTCTTGAGGAAAACCGATTGTATACAGGCCATTTTCATGTCCCAGCAAACGGCTTCCGCAGTATTTGCTATCCACACCCGTTTCTGAAATAAGTATCCATCCTTTGTCACCATTACGGAACAGGCAAGGGAAAGTATATCCTTCACCCCATCCATTTTTACCCATGGAATCATCCGCTTTATAGGGAGTTTCGTAGCTGGGCGAAGTGCGGGCAAATCCTCCCATAGGTTTACTCTGCGGACACAGGAAAGTCGTACTCCCCTCAGGAAGCGCAAAACCGGTCATTTCCTCTTTCACAACGCAGGACAAGGCCTTCTTATGAGGATACATTTTATATCTGAAAGCAACATCCCGGTCACTTACGCGAAATATAACATCAAAAGCAACCTTATCTTGCTGGCTAAACTGGTATACAGCTTCTGTAGCCACATAGTGCACATCGCTCTGCTTTATATTAGGCAATGTATAGGTCTCGTCAATTTTGTTCGACCGGACATTCTGTCCCAAAGACATATCCCGAGAAAAATCACCGACATTAGTCACAAGCCCCAAAGGAGAAGAATGAATGAAAGGAGTACCATTATAGCTGATGCTATATGAAGGTTGCCCATTTTTATCGGAGATAGTTACCAATATTTTCCCATCGGGACTTGTAATTTGTTTCTCTTCCGCTTTTATTGCACCGCAAATTAATAGCGCCGCCATAACTAAAAAATGTTTCATAAGTATTAAGTTTTGAGGGAAAGTAGGCAAAAACCGCCACGTCCCGGATATACTTTTGTAAATAGATTTAAAAAACGCCATACGCTCTGTTTTCTAAGTTAGACATGCCCTACAGAGCATTCTGAAAGGGGATTGAGACTTGTGCTAAGTGTCACTGACACTTGTGCTAAGTGTCGGGCATACTTGTGCTAAGTGTCAGGGATACTTGTGCTAAGTGTCAACGACACTCTTTAAGAGCTTCCCCTCTTCAGAACATCTGTCATTATTTATGCAAATCAGGAGGTAGAGAAGTCAAAGTAATCAACGTCGACATAACCTCCCAGCGACTTTGTTGCATAGTTGAAGATAGCAAACTTGCTTCCCATAAAGAGCCTTGTATAATCAAAGCGCATTTTGAAATCCGTTCCTATCTTTTTCCATTCCTTATTATCCAGGCTATAATAGAAAGTAGCAATATCGCGTTTCGGCATGAAGTCGCCTTCTATACGCAGATAAATGACGTCCTGATTAAAATCGACTTGTTCTTTTTCTTCTATATCCACACTGGCTATTGCCTTATTGGGAGTATTATCAAAGTTGACAACATTGGTAGACATAACCAGACGCTTTGCATCCCCTTCCTTCACCACTGACAAAAGCCCGGAATGTCCGTTGAATGCGCTGAATCCGGCTACATCCCCATCTTTCATATGAGAAACATCAAGAGAAATGGTAGCACTGCACTTCGGCCCTTCCATACGTTGCGTAATCGTATTCGGAGCTAAATACAGGTTATCAACCACCCGGCTGGTCTTCAATCGCAGATAACCCGGACGTTCCGTCAAAGACCACTTATCATCTACCGGATTATGATTCCATTGCCAGTAGAGTGAAAGCTTCTCATCGCTGAAGTCATCACTTCCAAGTATTCCTTTGGTATTTTCAGTCGGATATATCTCTTTTTCCATCGTCAAGGGTACATGACCGTTTTCATCTCCCAGCATCGGCCATCCATCCACCCAGCGGCAGGGCATCAGAGTAGGCACCCGGCCTATTCCTCCGCGGTCCTGAAAAATAACCCCATACCAGTCTCCTTCTTCCGAGTCAATAATACAACCTTGGCCTACTCCTCCGTAACCGTCAAAATCATGTTCCAGGATAACCTTTTTCTCATAAGGTCCTGTAATCGTGTCAGCACGGTAACATACTTCCCTGCGCACCCGACCGGGAATGCTCCAGTCCATGGAGATCATCAACAAATAGTACTTGCCGTTATACTTCACAACCTGGCTTCCTTCCAATAGCCCCTGTTCGTCAGCATCCCGCTCGAATATCTTCATACTGACTCCATCGGGCTTCACATCCGACAAGTCACTCTTCAATTCCTTCAGCTCACCGGTTCCATAGAATACATATACCCGTCCGTCATCATCAAAAAACAAAGAGGCATCATGAAAATGCTGCGTTCTCGACAATAGTTCCCACTTTCCGGCAGGATCGTCCGCCGTGAATATATACGACCGGTAGGGTACATCGTTTGGTGAGAACAATACATAGAACTTTACCGTTATGATAGCGTATGGACGATGCCCATTGTCCGCGCCCATAAACAGTTCCACCAATCAAATCATACTTTGAGTTATCAGTCAACTTATCGAAAACATAACTCACTGTTTCCCAATTTACCAGATCTTTTGATCTCATAACAGGCCCGCCGGGCATCAGGTGCATGGTGGTACTTATCATGTAGTAGTATTCTCCCGCACGTGTAATGGATATGTCCGGTATATCGGCATAAACCACCGGATTACGAAACGTTCCCTTCACCGGCATTTCCGAACCAGAACACCCCATTAGTAATGAAGCAACAGTCAGCCATGCCAACATCATCTTTTTCATGATACAGATATATATTTATTTACGATTTATTTCTAACGCGGTTTCCCGGCCATCTACTTGAATCTCCAATAGTCCATGTTGAACATCTCTCCGTCTCCTCCTCTAAAAACGAGGTACAGATCGTGAACTCCACCCACCTTTTCCACATCGGTAACAAAGGTTTTCCACGTATTCCAGCCACCGGTATTACTGATATCGCACACCCCCAGCAATGTACCGTCAAGGTCATCCAAGCGGATTTCAATCTTTCCTTTGGTTATCGTAGCTGCACGGACTTCAAATGTCTTTGCCCCTTTGCCGAAGTCAACCGCTTTCACTTGAAGGAAGTCCCTGTTATGAATGGAAGTAACATACATCCCACTTTCATCGTCCTTGGCGGTCTTAAGTCCCTGACTCCAAGCCATTGTTTCCGCCTCAGTCCGCTTATAGGGATTCAATGTACCGACAGGTTCAACCCCGACACCGTCATCCCACCAGGGTAGTTCTTTGATCGTGCCATCGGGATTATACTCCAACTCGGCCACACATATGGAACGGCGTTCATGATGCTTGTCGGTTATCATGAAGTTCAACCGGTAATTAAACCCGAACACATAAGATTTACCTTTATAATCAATGATGCCCGGATGGTTTCCGGAGGACTTCCCATTAGGCTTCATTATATAACCCTTGAATTCCCAAGGGCCTACCGGGCTGGGACCCATTGCATAACCGATACCTTCCGGACAGCATGTACTTGCATAAGCCATATAATAGTGCCCATTCTTCTTGTATGCCCAAGGACCCTCCTGAAAATGATAAGGGTCTTTTCTGATTTTCTATCTTCCGGATTAATTTATCTTTCGTGATTTCCCCCGCACAGGATATCATATCTTCATTCAGTTTCACATACCAGAGATTAGGATTTCCCCAATATAGATATGCCTGTCCATCATCGTCTATCAACACACTCGGGTCAATACTGTCATACTCGGCACCGATCAAGGGTTTTCCAAGGGGGTCGGTAAAAGGGCCAAAGGGATTATCGGCAACCAGCACACCGATGCCTCGTCCCTGCACGGGACAATACAAATAAAACTTTCCATTACGCTCGATGCACTGAGGAGCCCAGGCACCATTCTCAAATCCTCCCCCAACCTGATACGGCAGGATCTGCCCACTTGAAATTATATAAATTGGCTATGGTTCCATGATCAGTCCAGTTCACCATATCGGTACTGGTGTACAGCAACCATTCTTTCATGCGGAAACCTGCCATTCCTTCGGGAGCATAATCCTCGTCATGGGTAGTATAAAGGTATACCATACCCTTATGTACCATGGGGGCAGGGTCGGCAGTGAATTTTGTCTGTATAATAGGGGTCTGGGCATTCAAATGTCCCAGAGGAGAAGCTATAAACAGTATAGCTACCGTCAATCCGGATAAAATAAGTTTCTTCATTACTTCTGGTATTTAAAAATCGATGTTTCCCAATAGTACTAGAATTTCACACTAACTCTTTTTCCGTTGTAGTTAACCACTTTCTGAGTTCCGTCTTGAAGTACGATTGTGAACTTTCTATTATTCAACATTCCCTTATATGCACCTTTTCGAGCCCCTATGGTTAACTGGCGTGATGTATTATTCCATACGACAGGAATCTCTGTATATGCTCCCAGTTCATAATTATAGTTATCAAATTCATCCTCATAAAGAACAAAAGAACCATCGGCACCGGCATATACTCTCAATTCAAGGTTATCCCACGGTTTTTCCGTTGCATACTGCACTTTAGGACCTATTGGAATAATACTGCCTGCCTTGACATACAAAGGAATGACATCGATAGTCGTTTCCTTTTCTATTTCCTGTCCACCGTCATGCTTTTCATTCGTCCAGAAATCATACCAGGTAGCACCCTCTGGCAAATATACCTTTGCGGACTTAGCCTGCATAAAGTCTACCGGAGCTTTATCCTCAAACTTCTGAGCATTATTTCTATTCCAACCATCATTCTCATTTACCTTCACTACCTTTTCCTGAGTGTACTGCGCACTGACTACCGGCGCTACAAGAATGGATTTGCCAAACATATACTGGTCTTTTATATCCCATACATTCTTATCACCGGCAAAATCCATTACCAAAGCACGCATAAAGCTCGATTGACGTTCAGTCACTTCCCAAGAAGTGGAATATATATAAGGCAACAAAGAATAACGCAGATTAATCATCTTTTCAATAGCATCATATACAGGTTCGCCTTTTTTCCCAAATTGATAAATTTCTCTCGGCGTATCAGCTCCATGCGAACGCATCATCGGAGTAAATGTCCCGAATTGTAGCCAACGTACATATAATTCCTGAAACATTGGATTCTTAGGTGCACTCCCGTCATTCCAACTCTTGTTATAATGTCCGGCAAAGAAACCACCTATATCAGTATTGAAATTAGGATTTCCGGTAAGGGTAAAGTTTAAGCCTGCCGGAATCTGATTACGCAGTGATTCCCAGGAAGATCCGATATCTCCCGACCATACATTGGCTCCGTAACGCTGCTGCCCGGCAAATACGGAACGGGTAAGAATAAACACACGTTTATCGGAAGTTACTGCACGTTGGTTATCATATACTCCACCTACTGTCAACAGCGGATAAGCATTGCGTACTTTACGGAACGAACCCAGATAAGTCTTCGTATTAAAGTCTTCCGGTTTCCAGTCTAAATGGTCAGGTTCTGTAGAATCCATCCACCATCCATCCATGCCTAATTTAAAAATGCCTTCATTCAGATATTTCCAGTAGATATCACGAGCTTTTGGATTATAAGCATCGTATACACGTACTCCGGAGGGATATTCCATATCGGGTGGCCAAGTTTCAAGTCCCGACTGAGGCCATGTAGAGAAGTTAAACAGCATACCTTTCTTATCCAGTTCTCTATAAGGTTTGGTCATTGGTCCAAACGAAGACCAGATAGAAATCAGCATGTGCGCATTCATTCCATGTACATCATTAATCATCTTTTGAGGTTCGTTGAACAACGGATTTTTGAAATCCATAGCATTCCACAAATAATTGTGTCCCCAGTATTGCCAATCCTGAATAATTCCGTCAAGAGGAACACCTAATTCACGATATTTTCTCACCACTCCTACTGTTTCTTCCTGACTTTTATAGCGTTCCTTGCTTTGGAAATAACCGTAAGTCCACAAAGGAAACATGGGTACTTGTCCGGTCAAAGCACGCATTTGTGCAACTACACCATCAGCATTTCCACCATACATGAAGTAATAGTCTATACAATCTCCTACTTCAGATTGAAAAGACGTCCCTTCCGCTTTATCAGCAAAGTTAGTTGGTGAATAATTATCCCAGAAAAGACCATATCCTTTCACTGACTGTACAAATGGAACCACGTCCTCCACATTGCCCTGTACAAGGTGTTTGGTTTGATTACGTTGTGACATTTTTCCATTCTGGAGGATTCCTAATCCATAAAGAGGTTCATCTTTATCTAAAATAAACGATTGCTTGATTGCAAACGTTTTGGTTCCCGCATCATCAAAATCGGTAAACTCGGGCTTTCCTTTTTTCACTAAGCAACGGCTCTCCTTTCGCATTAAAGAAAGACACAACACCAGACTCCAAGTTAAGAGTAACCCCCATTTCACTACTTTTCAGTCTTACAATATTGCCTTCCTGAGTAACGGCAGTCTTCATCTTCTGAGGAGTTTCTATTACAGAAAGGCTCTCCTTTGTATACTTCCACCCATTAGGAGATTTTAGTATTCTTACAATTGACGGAGTATAGAATTGCAATTCTACATCTACAGAATTAACGGTCGCCTTAATTCCCTCAGGAATTTGCTGATAATCTTGCCCCGCAAGTGGGATACAACAACACAGCGCCATTAATATTAATACAATTTTAATTGATTTCATGGTATTTATTACATTTAATGATTAAAATTCGCATTCCATAATTTTGTACGATACAAAAATAGCTGCATATCACTATACACCTTTTTCAATATTAGATATTTGACTTTCAATATTAGATAAATTGATGGCTATCAATCATAATATTCCATCAAATAACCATAATAATAAGCTTGATTGCCATCCATTGTATATTCATCCAATGTTCTTGCCCCCCAAGAATCAGCACCTCCTACGCCATGAATATTCAAATCAATATTCACATTCACATAATCGCGTCCGGGTAGTTCATAAGCATGTCTGCTCTTTTCCAAATCTTCCTCACCATACGGCCACACACGAAAGCAGAGCGGTTGCAAGCCTGTCACTTTTATAGTCCGGTTCTCCTTATCATTCAATGAAAACCAACGGACATCACACCTGTTTGCATTATCCTGTGGAAAAGCATAATCCGTAACAAAACTATTGAGATCCGTTGTATAATAACCGACTAAAGCAGCCGTTTTCCTATCCGGATAGTTCTCAAACTCACCACGACCATACCATTTGACATAATCCATGGAAGAGGGTAAACGCATCCTCATTCCAAACTTAGGCATCAATGGGATCTTTTCTTTTTTTGGTTTGTAGAGAGCTTCAACTTGTATCTTTCCGCTCCCATTTACAGTATAGCGCAATTGATAAGCAGCACCTACCACAGGCAACGACATACTAACCTCCACTACAGCCAGCCCATTCTTCACAGAATAATCCACACCTTCGACTACACGTTCACCAGCAGCGTTTCTCCATATTCCTAAACGGTTATTATAACCATTATTCATCTGATTACTGTTCGCCGGTTTCCAGAAATAAGGTTCTAAAGGAGCATATAGAATTTCCGTTCCATCATTTTTCCAACTTGTCAAAGCACCGGATTTCACATCTACGATGAAACAATTCAATCCAGCCATTATCTCAATAGTAGCCTGTGATGCATTCACTTCAACACTTCCCCCTTCTGAAGCAATAGACTCCGGTTTGGCCATATTCACCAAAAATTGTTCCTTACTAATAATAAAACCTTTTTCAGCCCAGCATGTACTCTGTTTCAGCTTGGCAAATACATTCAGGAAAAGCTCACCCGATCCCGTGAAAGAGGGAATATCCAAATGATCTCCAGCTACAAGCGGTACTTCTCCCGACTTTACAAGTTCACCATTCTGCAACCATTCATACTCATAATCGAACTCATCCAAAGCCGTAAATTCATACTTATTGGTAAGACGCACCTTATTCGGACCTTCAAGTGAAAAACCAATATTCTGATACACTTTCTGAACCTGATAGTAGTGTGGATGAGGAACACGGTCAGCCCCAATTAAACCATTAAAACAGAATTCCCCATTATTAGGAAAATCACCGAAATCTCCTCCATAAGCCCAAAATTCACCTTCCTTCAATAGCAAAGAACCTGAATTTTCCACTCCTTTCTTATATCCCGGATTTATCTTCTTTGCAATTCCCTGATCGACCCAATCCCAAATAGCCGCACCTGAAACGTGATCATTAGCCTCAATGACATCCCAATACTCCTGCAAATTGCCTACTGAATTTCCCATGGCATGAGCATACTCACGCATAAAGATAGGTTTATCACGTTTTTCCCGGGCATATTCCTTAAATTTTCCGGGAGTATAATAAGAAGGATCATTAAAAGCCGATACAGAAAGATCGGTATCGCTAAAAATAATACGTGAAGCATCTATGGCCTGTATTGTATCTGCCATGGTCTGCATATTGCGTCCGGCACCTCCTTCATTACCCAAAGACCAAAAGACCACACAAGGGTGATTCTTATCTCGTTGTACCAATGCAAGTGCCCTGTCTACATGCGCTAACGTCCATTCCGGGTTATCACCAAGTATTTTATTACCTAAACCATAATCATGACTTTCCTGATTAGCCTCATCCATCACATAGAAACCATATCTGTCACACAATTCATAAAACAACGGGGAATTAGGATAGTGTGCAGTACGGATCATATTAATATTGGCTTGTTTCATCAGTCTCAAATCCTTTTCCATAGTCTCACTGTCCACAAGTCGGCCGGTGCGTGGATGATGTTCATGGCGATTCACTCCCTTCAATTTAACAGGCTGTCCATTAAACTTAAATACATTTCCATCAATCTCGCATTTCCATATTCCTATATGTGATTGAAACTCCTCAACCACCTTCTTACCATCGTAAAGCCTAATTTCAACATCATACAAGTTTGGCTTTTCCGCCGACCATAGCTTCGGATTTTCCACAACAGATGACAAAGTATAGCAGCCTGTGGATGTTGCCGGCAAATTCTTTACAGGAGTGATTAACCGTTTCACAAATCTTTCCTCATTCCGATTCTTCCCTTTTAACAGAACCTCAAGACTCAGTTTTCCCGATTTACTGTCCGACAAGTTTCTTAACCAGACTTTTGCCTTAAAACCGGCAGACGAAAAATCATCTGCCAGATCGGTAGTCAGTGAATAGTCTTTTATATGGATTTTAGGGCGTACCCATAACTCTACCGGGCGATAAATCCCACTAAAACGCCACATATCCTGATCTTCCAGATAGCTGCCATCCGACCAACGGTATACCTCTACCGCCAGACGGTTTTGCCCCTCATTTACATATCCGGTAATATCAAACTCCGCCGGAGCCATAGAATTCTGGCTATATCCTACTTTTTCCCCGTTAATCCATACATACATAGCCGACTTAACTCCTTCGAAGTGCAGATACAATTGCTTATCTTTCATATCCTCCGAAACATCGAAAGTTGTCACATAAGCCCCCACCGGATTTCGATTCTCATAACTAAAAAAATGCTTGGGAGGTTCTCCCGTCACTTTCGGCTGGTCTTTCTTAAAAGGATATGTCCAATTGGTATAAATAGGTTTTCCATAGCCTTGTAACTGCCATGTCCCCGGTACAGAAATGTTATCCCAGCCACTCACATCAAAATTATTTTTATAAAAGTCCGACGGCCGACTTTGCGGATCGGGAGACCAATAAAACTTCCACCTCCCGTTCAAAGGCACAATCTCTTCACACGAGGATTTCCCGGACGGCAACGTCAATGTACTGTGATACTCCTCTTTATTGATATCTACTACGCGAGGATTTTCCCAATCAGGTACTTGCTGTGCACGCATCTGAAAGGTAAAACAAACAGTTAACAGAAATATATAAATTCTCATGTTTATCATTTTATAACAGCTACAAATCCTCCACGCGGCAAGCATTTTATCTCCACACTCATTTCGTCTTCTGACAAAGGAAGATCCTCTGCAATAGTAAAGCTTCTGTCATATATACCATCCTCAAACAAGGTTATTTTCTTACCGACAACGGAAAGGTCTTTCAGCAAAAAACAAAGGGTTCTCGGTTTATTGGTTCCATTAATCCCTGCAATATACCATACATCTCCTTTGCGCCGTGCCATAACAACCTCCATACCCGGATAGCCGGCCAAAAGCTTCGTATCATCCCAGGCTACCGGCAAATCCGATAATAACTTCTTTACAGGTTCCGGCATATCATAGTAAACCGAAGGCCTGTCTGGCATATGCTGCAAGGCCGACTCAAAAATTATCGGTAATGCCAATTCATGACCGTAAGAGGTGATATGCGGATGCTGAGAATCAGAGAAAGTGCCCGGAGTATAATCCATTGGACCTACGACATTTCTCGTAAAGGGTAAGGTAGCATTGTGTTCCGCAGCCCGATTCGTCAAAACTGGAGTGTTATTGTACCATTCCGCCCCATATACTCCCTCCACCGACATCATGTGAGGATACGTACGTTGCCATCCGCGAGGAATAGTGGCACCATGAAAGTTAAGCATCAATTTATACTTCACGGCATCTTCAAGCAGATCTATATAATAATTCATTGTAGAAACACTATCACCCGAGAAGAAGTCAACTTTAATGCCGGCAACTCCCATATCGCTTAACCATTTATATTCCTTTTCCCTGTCTGCCTTTTTATTCAGACGAAAGAGAGGACCGGGACCTATCCAATTCGTGCTCGAATTATACCAGACCAAAGGTTTAACACCTTGACTCAAAGCATATTTCACGGCATCTTGGATGTTTCCCCCATTTCTCATTACATCCCATTCCCAATCGATCAGATCATAAGGCCACTTCATCTTGACTGCTAGGTCAATGTATTCCTTCACGATTTGATAATCTTGAGAACCATGGTTGTATGCCCAATAAATCCATGACACCATTCCGGGTTTTATCCATTCCGTATCCTCCACCTTAGAAGGGTCAGACACATCCGTCACCAGTGTAGACTCAGCAATATCAGCTAAAGAACCAGCAATAAGCAATCGCCATGGAGACTCCCACACACCGCTAAAAGCAAGTTTTTTATCGCCCAATCGTACCTGATAATTATCGCGATTATCCCCGTTATACAGAAAAGAGCCACAATGCCCCCGTCTGATATTAGCCTCCGTAATCAGCACAAACACAGAATCCCGTGGCTCTATAAGCGCCGGATAGCCCCAAAGGTCAACCTCCGGACGATTGGCAAGCTTACCGTCAGTAGACAGCGGGAAAAACTTTTCATAACCCGGATCATATTGTTGTATCCATCTTTTACTCCCTTGTGGCAAGGCGTACGCCGTATATTCATTAATGATATGTTCTTCATCCGAAATAGCCTTAAGCCCATACTTAAATGCAATCCCATCGTTGTACACCCTAAACGTTACCTCCAAAGTTTGCCCTTCATTGTTTTCCAGAGAATAAACCCGTTCGGAAGCCTCATTCACACAATGGCTCCGTTTTCCTGTAATCATCCTATAATCATCAATCACGGATTTCGGTTCCGAAACTGATTTCAGTCTTAAGTTACCGGCAAACTTTTGCGCATCTGTTTCCAATCCCAGTTCGGAACGAAAAAGAATACTATCTCCCTTGTAATGCACAACGAAAGCGGCTTTTCCATAATCGCCATCCTTTGTTGTCACTACACCAACCTTTAAGGCTCCGTCAGGAGAAATAGTATCAAATGTTGCCGAGTGGCACGAACTGATTATAACAGCTATTACAATCCCCCATGTTTTTCTAAGTAAGTTCATAAACATACATATTTAGTTAGTACAACACCCCTGCCGCATGAAACTTTGTTTCCTTCCATGGAAACCCTGTTTACCTCCAATGATAACTTCATTTACACGCCGAAGTAAAGCTCGTTACATACCGTGGTAAAGAGCGTTACAATAAGGAGTAAATGGCGTTACATACTGCGGTAAACGTTTTTACATAGTGATATCAACTATCGGTAAATGCTATTTGCTGATAATCAATAAGCTATCCAAATTCGTTGATTAAGTTAATTCATTTCAGGCAGGTTATGAATATTTCTTCCTGGTCACGCTCACACCTACCCGATATGTTCCCCAAAAAGACTTTCATTTATCTGTCACCGTCGATTCTGGAACCAACAATCGTACTGCAAAAATCCCTCCTGCTGTAGTATCCGACTTACTCTGGAACCTAACCGTAATTTTATCTTTCGATTTCAGCAAAGTGGCCGGAATATTATATTCCACATTGCAGAACAAGTCTTTCTTCCATTTCCCGACAATATTTTCCGTAGCGATAGTTTGACCATCAACCAGAATATCAAAGCTTCTACTACCAGACTCAGCTCCCCAATAACGGACCATCAATGAGAGATTCTCATTTCCTTTCGTGGTCAGTGTATATTCGAAATATCCTCCATTACGGGCATCACGCCACGCCTCACCGGCATGTACTCCACGATGCGAATCCTGAGTTTTCATTGCATGATCCGACTCAGGTTGTTGCTCACCCAATGATACCATATCCACAGTACGCTTGTCGAGTATCATTCTCCCATTCTCTTCAGCTTCTACGGCTTGTTTATATTCCCTGAATGCGGGCTCGGGCATTGATAACCAATACATCATATAGCGGCTATCATGAATTCCATAGAATGGTTCAAGTATTAGATTCTTATATTTTTCCTGAGTAAACAAACCGGGAACAGTAAAACTAAAAGATTTTCCTTCGACCGGCTTCATACGATTCAATTTATTCAGAATATCACTTCTTTCCCCTATGATATAAGGTACATCAAAAAGTGAAACCAGAGATCCGTGTGCAATATGCTCCCAACGCCCGTCTCCGGCAATTAATCCGGGCATATTTTCCGTTCCCGTCCTCGCACCTAACAATATAGGGCCACGCATAATCGAGATAGCGTTAGGTACATTAGGCAGTTCTTCAATTCTCACGGTCATCGGAGTTTTTATTTCCACCACATCTCCTTTTGACCATTGGCGATCAATGGCTATATAAGAACCTGGCTGTGCATTTTTTGCATAATCAACTCCATCGCAGACCACCTGCATTTTTCCCTGCTCCACCCATGAGGGATAACGTATCAGCAGTTTAAACTGTGTTGCTTTGGAAGGATTAACAGTCAACGTAGTCCCTTCTTCATTCGGAAAGTCCGTTTCTTGTACAATCTTAATCTTTTTTCTCCTTCCAGTTTAATTCGGAAGGTATAAAAAAGATTCACATACAGAGCATTATCCACCGTATCATGGGTATAAATAAACTGCCCGTATTTACCATGATTCTCCATACCGGTACCCTACACAACACCACATTGCTTCTCCCGGTGCCGAATAAACACGATAATGCGAGGGGCAAGCAGGTGTGAAATATACGTATCCCCCATGTTCAGGGTGCTGGGTAGAAAGGATATGATTATACAGGGCACGTTCATAAAAATCGGCATATTCCACTTTGGGATGGATACGGAACAGACCTTCGGTAAGTTTCAGCATATTGTTAGTATTACACGACTCCGGTCCCTGACGTTCATGCATATAATCGGAACATTTTCCTGCTTCGGGAAAATGCTCACCCCGACTGTTTCCGCCTAATGACAAAGAGCGATGAAAAACTACAGTCTCCCAGAAAAATTCAGCAGCAGTCATAAATTCATTGTAATCCGAAGCAGTTTTCGGATTAAGTTCGGCCACACGTTGATATCCCACGGCTTTAGGCACTTGTGTATTGGCATGCTTGTTATCCAGGTTATCAATGCGCCTTGTCATACTATCGAAAATCTGCTTGTGTGAAAAGCGCTTCGCCGTATCGAGGTATTTAGGATTGCCGGTCATTTGCCAGGCATCCGCATACACTTCATTCATACCACCGAATTCATTATCCAGCATACGCTCCATTTGCCGGTCGTCTAAATTAGAAATAACGTCGACACCCCAGTCACAGAACTTCAAGAAGATCTTTTTCGCTTTTTCATTTTTACCGTAAAGCCAGGCATCCCGCAGTCCGGCATAGGTTTTATGCATATTATACCAGGCCACCCAGTAGTTCCATACAATGCCTACATTTCCTTTTCTTATTTCTTCCGCAAACTTCTTACTGTTCGGAAAGCCGCAAATAGAACCGTCATCATTAGCCTGCTGTACACGCGCAAATTCAGAAACCATATAATCCATGCGTTTTTTGCACTCCTGATTACCTGTAGCGGCATAATGAATGGCTAAAGCGCTCAGATAGTGCCCACCGACATGCCCGTCAAGACCGTCTTTTTCCCAGTTACCATACG
>VOFF01000115.1_pt1 | contig 40000 bp, 32 predicted proteins | sample 5384061 | NCBI WGS metagenome assembly VOFF01 (sample SAMN12384725, study PRJNA508395) | human gut metagenome | isolation source: healthy gut E | host: Homo sapiens | reverse complement strand
GTATGCTTTGCCGGTTCCAAGTATATTGATAAAGACGGTAATGTGCTGAGTTACGACATGAACAAATGGAAATCTGCCATACCTCCATACGCCGTATTCAATGGGAAGACTTATGCCGAACATAACCTTTACTGGCGCAGCTATATAGCCAATGCAAGCTCGGCCATTTTCAGAAAAAGCATGGTAAATGCCCAAAATATGGAACAATGCCTGCAAATGCGCTACAGCGGCGACTGGCTGTTCTGGTTTTATATGGCAATGCAAGGAGACATTATAGAAAGATATGAAGTACTGAACTACTTCAGACAACATAACCAGAAAGTTACCGTCAAAGCTGAAAACAACGGAGGGGGTAAGAGCGAAGATATTGAGATAGTACGCATTATGGAACAACACCTTACCCACCTGAGCAGCATTGACAGGGAGGACACAAGGAGTTACTTGGAATGTATATATCAAGGAATGAGGGAGCAAACTTCTGGCTCAGCGTGTTGACAGACCTTCAGAACCGTGGAGTTGAGGATATTCTCATTGCCTGTATAGACGGTCTGAAGGGGTTTCCTGAAGCCATTCAAAGCGTTTATCCTAATACAGCCGTACAGCTTTGTGTAGTACATCAGATACGTAACTCCATCAAGTATGTAGGATCCAAGAATCAGAAGGAGTTCTTAAGGGATTTGAAATGTGTCTATCAGGCAGTCAATAAGGAATCCGCAGAAAATGAGCTCCTCAAGCTGGATGAAAAATGGGGTGAACAGTATCCTGTCGTTATCAGATCCTGGCAGGACAACTGGGATAAGCTGTCCGAATACTTCCAGTATACTCCGGTCATCCGTAAGCTTATCTATACCACAAATACCGTTGAGGGGTATCACCGTCAGATCCGCAAGGTAACAAAAAACAAGGGCGTGTTCCCATCGGATACAGCCCTTGAGAAACTTGTTTATTAAATGTAAAATACGGGATTCAGTATGGGTTCCGTATTTTTTATTTAATAGCTTTGCAAAATGAAGAAAATTATGAAAGAGAAGAATCATGTAGTGCCTGATGAGGTATTAAGTAAGGAGTTCCTTAGCCAGTTCAAGACAGAAGCTGATGTCAGCAAGTTTCTGAAGCAGTTACACGCGCAGGTATTGGAGAAAATGCTTGAAGGTGAGATGGATGCGCATCTGGGTTATGAGAAGAATTCGGTTTCCGGTCATAACAGCGGTAATTCCCGTAACGGCAGCTACCCCAAGAAAATCCAAACTGAACACGGTGAAGCGGTCATACCTATTCCCCGTGACCGTAACGGTGAATTCAATCCCATAGTTGTTCCCAAACACGAGAGTCGTGGGCTTTCCATAGAAAAACTTGTTATCTCCCTATATTCCAAAGGAATGAGCGTGTCCGACATTGAAGAGGAGATGCGTGAAATCTATGAAATAGAACTGTCCACATCAGCCATTTCCATCATTACGAACAAAGTCAACCAGGCTGCTCAGGAATGGCAGAACCGCCCTTTGGATCCTGTCTATCTCATCGTTTGGATGGACGGTATTGTATTCAAGGTTCGTGACAACGGAAAAATCATCAACAAGACTGTCTATCTCTGTGTCGGTCTGAAACAGAACGGCTTGAAAGAAGTCCTTGGCATGTGGGTGGGAAAATCAGAAAGTTCTTCATTCTGGATGGGTGTCCTGACAGATTTGAAGGCCCGCGGAGTACAGGACATACTGATTACCTGCACTGACAACCTGAACGGGTTTACCGACACCATACGTGCCGTATTTCCTCAGTCTTCCACGCAAATATGTGTTGTACATCAAATCAGGAACTCCTGTAAATATGTCGTTTACAAGGACAAGAAAGAGTTTACAGCCGATATGAAGAACATCTATAATGCGCCCAACAAAGAGGCTGCTGCCGTGGAACTGGATAATCTGGAAAAGAAATGGGGAGGAAAGTATCCTTATGCTATACTTTCATGGAGAAACAACTGGGATGATTTGACTGTTTTCTTCCAGTTTCCGCTGGAAATCAGGAAAATAATCTACACAACTAATCTCATTGAGAATCTAAACGGAAAAATCAGAAAGTACACCAAATCAAAGCTTTCATTCCCTTCGGATGATGCTGTAAAGAAAATGGTATACCTCGCTTATGGAGATTGAGAAGAAATGGACAATGCCTATTTCTAACTGGGGCTTGATTATGAATCAATTTATGCTTATTTTTGAAAACAGAATCCAGATACGCCAGCAGCAGAGTGGTTTGTCCATTGCTGATTTTTGTGAGAATGAAGGTTATAGCCGTAGTAGATTCTATCTTTGGAAACAAAAATACGGTATAACGGAGCGGGAGTTATTGGCAGAAGCCTCCCGCTTAGGGGTTAAAGACAGCTTTGTCCCCATAGTAATCAATGGCGACACGCCATCCCCCGGTATATCTCACGAGACTCCCCTGCCATCTCCCCAGCCTAGCGTCCCCTTTCCCTTGAAAGGAAAGGACAGCTCTGAAATATCCTTGGAATTACCCAACGGATTGAAGTTGAAGTTTAAAGGGTCTTCCGGCTGTGAAGCTGCCCTGAATCTGATCTCTAAAATATATAATGCCAATGTTCTGCCTAAATGACAGCATGAGATATTTCCTATGCCCCGGTTATACGGACATGAGGAAAGGTATGTTCACTCTTTGCGGCCTTGTGCATGAGAGGATGGGAGGCGACATCAGAAGTGGGGACGTATTCATTTTCTACAACCGTTTCCGGACCAAGATAAAATTGCTCCATGCCGAACCGGGCGGTCTGGTCCTTTACGAGAAACTGCTTGAAGAAGGCACCTTCAAGATACCCGCCTATGATCCTGCCACCCGTTCTTACCCCATGACCTGGAGTGACCTGGTCGTTATGGTGGAAGGCATCAATGAAGATGTCAGCAAAGGCAGGCAAAGACGGCTTTCCAATTTGAAAAAGCATTGGTAAACAGTTGTAAACAAACAGCTTGAAGGCTTGTTTTTCTTATAGCTTTTCGCTATCTTTATATCATCAAAAAAGGATATTGAATGGCAAAAGAAGATGCAACCGGACAAGCTGTGGAATCCTCAATGGAACAGCTGCTGGATATCAACCGTAAACAGAGTGAGATCATCTCGGCCCAGGCAAGGACCATAGAAGAGCTCCGGGGTACGATAGTTGAGCTGAACGCCTCCCTGGCATGGCTGAAGAGGAAGGTGTTCGGAAAGATGAGTGAGAAATGCAAGCCTGTCTATAACGGAGACCCGAAGCTCCCTTTTGACTATGGCGACCTGGAACAGATAGAGGCGGAAATCGAAGAGGCCCGGAGCAGGGCGGCTGAACAGATTACCGTCCCCAAGTCCCGGGCCGCCAATAAAACGCCACGCCGTAACCGGGTCGTCATGAATAACCTTCCGGTTGTAACAGTCGTCATCGAACCGGAGAATGTCGATTTAAGCAGATACGTCAAGATAGGCGAGGAACATACCAGGACCCTTGAGATGAAACCCGGCTATCTCTATGTGAAAGACACGGTACGTCCCACATATGCCCTGAAAAATGAAATGGAGGCCGTTGACAACGGAGAAAAGGCTGTAATAACCGCTCCCATGCCACTGATGCCCATATATAAAGGCATGCCCGGGGGCTTCCATGCTCGCTGAGGTCCTTTTACAGAAGTACGAATATCATGTCCCGTTCTACCGACAAGTGAAACAGCTGGAACATCTGGGTGTGAAACTGTCCAGAAACACATTGGACGGCTGGTTCAGACCGGTCTGCGAACTTCTCAGACCACTTTATCTGGAACTCAGGAAGAAAGTACTGGCCGCAGATTACCTCCAGGTTGACGAGACCACGCTTCCGGTTATAAACCATGAGAGGCATAAAGCCGCAAAAGAATACATCTGGATAGTCCGAGCGGCTGTGCCGCGTCTGCTCTTCTTCCATTACGACAACGGATCGCGTTCACAAAAAGTTGCGGTCAGGCTTTTGAAAAACTTCAAAGGATATCTCCAAAGTGACGGCCATCCTATTTATGACGCCTTTGAGGATAGAGAGGACGTGTGCCTGTGTGGCTGTCTCGCACATATCCGCAGGCATATAGAGCTGTGCAAGGAAGAAAATCCGGAATATGCCATGCAGGGACTCAAATTTATCCAGGATATGTATAATGTGGAATACATGGCGGATAAACAGGAACTCCCGTATGAAAAACGTGCTGAATTACGTCAACGTCTATCCGAGCCGATACTTGACAGCTTTGAACTTTGGCTTAAAAACACATACCCTAAAGTTCTAAAACGAAGTCTTATAGGGAAAGCCATAGCCTATGCCTACTCCCTGCTGCCAAGAATGAAACCGTATCTCCATGACGGAAGAATCTTTATAGACAACAACCGCTGTGAGAATGCCCTGAGGCCACTGGTCATATCAAGAAAGAACATGCTGTTCTGCGGAAATCACGAAGCTGCTGAGAATACGGCTATAATCTGCTCCTTGCTTGGCTCATGTAAGGAACGTGGTGTCAACCCCAGAGAGTGGCTGAATGATGTGATCAGTAAACTCCCCTATTATCTGGCACCCAAATCAGACAGAGACCTGAAGGAACTGCTACCGGATGTATGGAGAAAATAATCGGGACAGTTCCGGGAAAATGCAGGAAAAAACGGGAAAAAGCGAGATTGACACTCAATAACAACCCTGAGATAAGTTGGCATATGAAAAAATCGAGACGCACTTACAATGGAGTGCACCTCAATAAAAAATCGAATACACAAGATGTAGTTGAGCAGTCGCTTACAAATTATGGATACTGCCCAATATACGTAAGAAATGGACCATGCCACTGGCCAATTGGGCTACCATCTCGCAACAACTGGCTATAAAGTTTGGAAACCGGTTTAAATTATTGTAATTTTACGCTCGTCGGGACGGGTGGTCCCGCCCCTTGCCGCTGGGCGCTCCCCGACCGATGAGTTTTCTAGAGATAAATAATGCGTGACACAGTTTATTTTACACTACCTGATTCCGTATCTGCGACACTTCTCCCCACACAGGTTTCCATGTTTCATCGAAAGTTGAAGCCCCGGCTTCCACAAGTGTAAAACCATTCATCAAGCCCGGGTCACCCACCAATTCCAAGCCCAGTTTCGATGGATTAACCACGGCTTTCTCTTTGTAAAACAACTGATAGACCGGCTCTCCCAAAGCATTTACGGTAAACTTAAGACGGAGATTTCCATCAGGCGAAGTGATACCTTCGGCCATCGCCACCTTTCCTACTACCACGAAAAGCAGAAAGCAAATCCACTTCACAGATGCATAATGCATGTTCTTCATATTTTTTTATTAATGGTTTCTAAATCTATCATTACTGTTTAGGAGTCAACTTCAGCAACACGACACCGTGTGCAGGAATATCAAACTGCATCTTATCCTTGGTACTTCCGATGTCCTTATGTTTCCATAAGTCGCGTACTTTGTATTCTTTCTCCCAGAAGCGGACATCTGCAAAAGAGAGGTTTTCTTTCTGCAAAACGGTTTCCACATTCCAGGGTTGTTCATCGCGGTTAAAGAAACATACTGCGGCTTCACCATTGGACAACTGCTTCACCCAAATTTCATGCTCACCCACTTTCATGTATCGTCCACCTTGTTTGCCAAGCTTGTCCTGATTCACTGCAATCACTTCTTTATTTGTCAAAATTCCAAGTGTCTCCTTGTCCATTTTACGAATATCATTACCCGCGAGCAAAGGGGCAGCAAGCATACACCACATCGTGAAATGAGAGCGATTCTCTTCCATCGTCAGCACACCATTACCCACCTGAAGCATGTCCGGGTCGTTCCAATGTCCCGGTCCGGCGTATTTGTGCAAGTCGGCATTCTTGTCAATGATTTCTACGACACCGCATCCTCCCCAATAATTAATACCTTTAAAAGCATTGATAATGTCACCGGTAGTCCTCCAAAGATGTCCGATGCCTTTTGCCCATGTCCAAGGCTGGCTGTTTCCCCACTCGCAAATAGAGAATACGATAGGACGCCCGGAAGCCTTCAGGGCATCACTCATTGTTTTGTAGGCAGCTTGAGGATTCTGGCCTTCATCAAAACACCAGTCATACTTCAAATAATCCACTCCCCATTCCGCATAAGTGCGTGCATCCTGAAACTGATAGCCACGGCTTCCCGGTCGTCCGGCACAAGTCAGCGTTCCCGCACATGAATAAATACCGAATTTAAGTCCTTTGGAGTGTATGTAATCTGCCAAAGCCTTGATGCCGGAAGGAAAATTCTTTTCATCAACCAGAATGTTTCCTTCATTATCCCGGCCTACCTGCCAACAATCATCTATATTGAGATACTCATATCCTGCATCCTTCATGCCGGTAGACACCATCAAGTCTGCAATCTCACGAATCTGTTTTTCATTAATGTTACAACTGAAGCAATTCCAACTATTCCACCCCATAGGAGGAGTCAAAGCCAAAGAATCGGTACTGTTTGCACGGGCAGAAATGACAGTGCAAACTACAAATAATAAACATAAAAATCTTTTTTTCATAATACAATACCTGTTGGCGGAATTAATTTAGTGCATACTTAATTCTGCCAATGGGCTTGTCGTTAATGAAGTTTACGTATTGCAGAATGGTAAGTGCACTAATTTTGCCAATGATTCTGGCAAACAAACCATTCGTTATTTTCGCGTAGTTCCTGATGACCAAGAACTGGTCTGTAAGTTGTGAGAATATTGTCTCAATCCTCTTTCTTGCCTTTGCAAACGGAATGAATGTCGGTTTCCAATCCTTTTGGTTGAGCCGATACGGACACTCCAGTCTTATGTGTGCGGTTTCGAACAAGTCAAGCTGTACGTCAGCTCCAATATACCCTTTGTCACCATAGATGCTACAGTCGTGATAAGTATGTTTTACATCCTTCATATAATGGAGGTCAGCCACACTTGCCTTTGACAGATCATAGGAATGGATAACTCCACTTAACCCACAGAGAGCGTGTAACTTATAACCAAAATAATACGTGTTCTGCGAAGCACAGAAGCCGAAGTCGGGAGCTTGCGAGAAATTGCCGGCACGCCCCATCTTGCAACGTTTTCCTCTTGCAACCCTACAGACCTCTATCGGCTTGAGTCAACAAAGAATTGTTCCTCTCCGCCATCCATTTCCATGGCAATCCGCTTGCGCAGTTCCTCACACAGGCCTGACGTTTTCTTCCTGCGGTCATTGAACTGTCTCCCTTGATATGAGATTAGGAATGTTGTCCTTGTACTCTTGCAATTTATAGTCGAACAACCACTTCTCACTATCAATGCTCTCGGTCTCTGCCGTCAGGGATAGCGCCACCACTTCCAAATCCGAAAACTTGGGAACAGGACCACGACGTGGAACATTACCCGAATCATTGACGAGATTTTCAGAGAATTGCTTGCATATCTCAAGTATTTTGACGAATTTTGCATAAAGGTTGTACATACGATGGTTTGAACTTAATGTTTTAATCACCACTAAGTTACTAAAAATCAGCGACATTCGGTATCGCTTATTCACCAAACGGCTATCATCCGTGTGTAGTAGTAAACTTTTACTTTATCATCCAGCCTTACCTTAATCTCTACTGTAGCATTCAGATAGTACCTGCCTTGTTGTCCAGTAAAAGTTCAGTGTCGACTTGTTCACTTTCACCAGAGCCTGATTGCCTTTCACCTCCTTCACTTCATAAGAGAGGCACGCCTTGACCAGAGATAGCAGGTTCTTCTCAGAGCCTATCAGTATATCCCCGAACTTCACTACCGAACGCCCGGCAAGGAGAGCTTCTTTCACTCCTTCCTGAGAACGTTCTTTGGCAAATACAATCGTCATCGGTCCACTTTGTTTGTCCGTACGATACGTTTGCTTATAAACGCCATGTATATCGGTATTTCCCATATATGTCAGGCCGTATTCCTTACAGTAATTAAAAGCTTTCGGATAGTACTCAAAGCCGTTCACCACCTCTATTCCATGTATTTTTTTTTGCTTAATCAAATCTTTATGGACATTATATAAAGTGCTTGTGTCGTTAGGCCACCCCGGATGATTCCACATAATGAAGGCCCCTTGCTCCAAAGCGTTGTCAACAGCTCTCAGAGGATCTTCCACGTCCAGTGCATTGGCATCCGTCAAGAAGAGAGCATTGATGTGCCCTATCGGCTTGGAACGGGTTATCTCGGCTCCCTGAATTACTATCAGATTGGAAGCTTTCTCTACAGTCTTTGCCCTTTTGTAAGATTCGTTATGGTCGGCCTTGATATAGTCTTTATTGGGGCGATATTCTATATGGTCGGTAATGGCTATCACATCCAGCCCGCGAATAGCAGCTTCCCACACCCGATTTTCAGGTTTTATATCTCCATCGGAGAAGATGGTGTGGGTATGAAAATCACACTTCAGAGTTTTATATCCTTCCACATCGGGGATATAAATATATTCGCCCGAATAAGGCTGCTGTGCTTCCGGTACCTTCACTACTTCCAGGCCCTGCAACTGTGCAGAGCCCCGAAGTGTGAAAGCCGATAAAAAAACCAAAGATAAAATTAACTTTTTCATTCGTCTCTCTATTTTATAGTTTGCTATTTTGCAGGAGTAATCTTCACGAAGGTGACACCGTGATAGGGAACTTCCGTCCGGAAGATGCCGTTCACCTCTCCCAAGTCTTTCTGTCGCCACAAGTCACGAACCATTGCTTTTCCTTCAATGCCAAGCTGTTTCAAATCAAAATCAAAAGCATACTCTCTCATCTGCATAGCTTCAGCATCCTCCTGATCCCAAAGAATGAAATAAGGGTCTACATGGAAGAAGCCCACCGCATAAGAACCGTCGTACAGTTTTTTACTCCATACTTGGCCGTTCTCTACCATCATCTTCTTGGCGGGAGCCACCATGGGGTCTTGGCTGACTGCTATCACTTCGTTGTTGGTCAGCAGATTCAGCGTAAAATCGTCCATATTTGCCATGTCGCAACCTATGAGTAAAGGAGAAGAAAGAAGGCACCACAAAGAAATATGAGAGTACTGTTCGTCTGCCGTAAGATATGAATCGTGCACTCTGCTTCCCCAGCCTTGACCAAGCTTGCCAACAACCAGCATGTCGGGGTCATTGTTTCTGCCCGGAGCCGTAGCATCCGCACAAACATCCTGGAAAGTACCTATAGCTGTCACAACATTCCATTCGTCCGTGATGTCGCGAGTAGTGCGCCATTGGTTTCCTCCTGCTTCCGGTGCCCAGTTCCACACATTGGGAGCGCCATAACCCACACAGTAAACAATGTCACGGTTCACCTTATCCAATGCCTTGCGCATCACGATATAGGGTTCCTGAATAGTCTTCTCTTCCGAATCTTTTTCTATCTCCAAATATCCGCAATAGTCATATTTCAAATAATCCACTCCCCAGCGTTCCCATGTCTTGGCATCAATTTCTTCGTGCTGGTAGCTGCCCACATGTCCGCCACAAGTGATATGTCCCGGTGAGGAATAAATACCGAACTTCAAGCCCAATCCATGAATATAGTCTGTCAATGCCTTGAAATCGGGGAATTTATCGTTTGAAAGTATCTCGCCCTGCTTGGTACGCGCCGCAGCTTCCCAACCATCATCTATATTCACGTATTCCCATCCGTAGGCATGCAGTTTTTCGTTCATCATGCGGGCTGCGTCACGCACTTTCTCGTCGTTCACAGAAAGCCCCCAACAGTTCCAACTGTTCCATCCCATAGAAGGAGTCAAGGCTATGGCATCCCCTATTTTAACAGTTACCTCTTTCTGGGCCGTACCTTTGTCATTGGTGGCTTTGAGCGTTACCTTATACTCTCCCTCTACTGTGGCTTTACCCGTAATGCGACCGGTAACAGCATCCAATTTCACACCAGCCGGAAGCCCTTCGGCCTCAAACTTCATGGGGCGGTTGCCGGTAGCCATCACGGACCATAGAAACGGATTACCCGGACGTGCGCCATAGACCAGCGGATTGTTGATGACCGGACTTTCGGGAGCAGGAGGCGTAAGGATATACTTCTCTTTTGCCACCGGTTTTGCCCACGCAGGAACAGGTTTCACATCGCCACGGGTCGTTATCTTCACATTGAGCCAGTCGGCATGGTCGTACATAATGCCGTCACCACATTCTTCTACCAATAGCAGCACTTTGTCCACCCCTTTCAGGTTTACATTAAACTCTTTTACAGGATCTCCTTTCTGCATCACTCCACTCTTCCAGAGTTCCTTCTTGTCACCGAGAATCTTGAACTGAAGTTTGCCTGCAAACAAGTTCTTGTCATCAGCTCCTGCCAAACCGGAGATAGAAACGGCCTTTCCATCCAAATCGTACAGCAGGCGGCTGATGGAATGGGCACCAAGTCCACGTTCATAAACAACTCCATTCACTGTAAGCGGGGTATGTACTACGGAACGGTTGACTTCAAGCATTCCCCAGTCCTGAACATAACAGGAATCTTGACCGAATTCATCCAGCCACACTTCTTTAGTAGGCCCGTTGTCGCAAGACTGCAAGCTCCAAGCCCCCATCAACATTGCAGCCATAAGTGCTGCACATTTTTTAATTTTCATTTCTTTGTGTTTTTTGTAAAATCAAGTGAGATTATACTCACCTGCAAAATCCAATTTATTGTAAATAATCCCTACCAACATACGATATTTTTAAAAAGCCCCTCTAGGGCACACTCTGAGAGGGGCTATAATCAGTATACGACTGAATAGGGTTCACTTCGGAACACAATTCGCGAATCCCCAAAAACGGCCATTATCCGTAATGTTCAATTACCACATCAATCAATCGCCTTTTCTACAAATACGAATATTATCGAATGCAAAATTACGGGCTATCTCAGGATCTATCTCCAAACGCATATTGAAGCTTGTGTACGAACCTGGATGGTAGTCCGGATAATCCTCTGACAAATATACATTAAACGGCAACGTAATTGTCTCCCAACGGTTGAAGTTCTGTATATTAAAGTCTGTAGCAACCCAATCGCATGTGGGAGCAGCCCAATAAAGATAATTACAGAACCTTATTCTGTCCTTGATGAATTGATTGGATGTGCGGAATTCACATTTCACCACATAATTCTTACATGATTCAAGTCCTAACATATCATCAGTATAAGGTATATCGCCTCTTTCTGCAATATACCACCAAGAGCTATATTCAGATTTATCATCTATTCTCAAGAAGTTACCGCTCAACCGTTGTGGATCTTTCTCATCAGTCACCACATTTGTCATAGAACTGGGCAAATATTCGTCAAAGTCCATAATCATAAAATCACAATCGTAGTAACGTCCGGGGCATACCGCCTCAACATTATACTTCACCCCTTTCACTTTAATTTTTATGTTCTTATCTACATCAACCGGTACTTTAGCAGTCAGATAATTATTAGCCGATTTAATGACCGGAGATACCTTTCCATTGAAATCGACAACAGCATTGAGCGAATCTATTTCATAGAGGTTGAAGAAATCTCCATAAATCATAATCGTATCACCCGGTGCCGTATATTCATTGAACATGCGGGAAAGCTTTAAATTGGGCGCTACCGTTTTAAAAGGAATTTCAAAACAACCGGCCGTATTATAAATACTTATTTTATCGGTTTTCTTGGTTGCCAGCTTTACCGGTATCTTTATAAACAGAATATCATCTTCTGTATATACCTCTTGCATATCCAGCTTAATGTCATCAATCAAAATAGAATCGATATTATGAACATCCAAACCGGTTCCATGAACAGCTATAAAATCCCCCAAAGCAGCTTCTTCAATGGTGGTATTCATATCAGCAATGGTGGTCACATTGGTCAGTTCAATAGGGAGTGCAACTCCGTCATCGTCAGAGCAAGATGTCCAAGAAATTCCCATAAGAAGAGCACCGACGAGATACATCTTCCTAAAACTCAATATCTTTTTCATTGTATTTTTCATCATATAGTTAATAAATAGGATTACCATCCGGGATTATTTTTCTCAATATAAGGGTTACCGTTAATTTCATCGGGCGGAAGGGGCATCAGCCAGTGCTTCTCCTCACGTCTCTTCAAATTACCGTTTTCATCCATACCGATAGCATTCATTACCGATAAATAAATACCCCAACGAATCAAGTCGGTACGACGATTCCCCTCAACTGCAAACTCTTTAGCACGCTCTTCCAAGATAAACGAACGGAAAGTTTCTTTCGTAAACGGAATCTTCTCATGACGCTTGCTTACCAGCGTACTATTGTTACGCTTATTCAACAATTCAATCTTAGAGAATGCATCTTGGGTAGGTCCATTCAATTCATTATCAGCTTCCGCATACAGTAACAGCACTTCTGCGTAACGCATAAAAGGCCAGTTAAAGTCTTTACGATTACCGTCAATTTCACCCGTCACTGCCGTAAACTTAGTAAAACGAGAACCGTAATAAGCACCATACGTAGGCTGGTCGGTCTTCTGATAAGCTCCAATACCCTGGTCGGCATACGGAGCCTCTTCACGGTTCACGTATACACTGTCACGCAACGGGTAGTAACGCCAGGTATAAATGCCCAGTTCTTCGTTATAAGAATCGGGGTAACGGTGCAGAATGCCCCATGTAATACGTTCATCTTTCCAATCATCGAACATCTGCAGCCAGTGATCGCGATAAGTATAATAACCAGAACCCAGAGTTCTATCCTCTTTCCAATAGCCGTAATACGATTCGCTGATATAGTTTCCGGCAAGATTATCCCCTTCGGGATAAGTCTGTAATGTAAACAGGAATTCCGGCCCGTTCTTATTGTCGATTTTCCATAATTCTTTCTGACTGGAAGCCAACACACACTCTCCTTCTGCAATCACTTCGGCTGCTTTCTCTTTGGCCAGTTTGTAATACTCCTGAGAATTGAACTCTTCATATCCCGGAAGACGAATCTTGTTATGCCAGATTTCCTGAGGCATCAATGCCGATTCTGTTCCATCCGGATTCGTAACCTTGCCGGGACCACCCTTTACCATGACTTTGCCACTCTCCATCGAAGCAGAACCAATCGTAGCATAGACTAAAGCCAACAGCGACTTGGCTGACGCACGAAATACATGCCCTTTCTTATAATCCGAGTCTGTACGAGGCATCAGCAACGTTTCAGCCTCCTTTAAATTGGCTATAATGTCCTCATACACTTCCTTGACGGAAGCTCTGGGCTGGTAACTGCTGTTACCTTCACCAATAGAAGTTTTAAACAAAGGAATACCACCAAAACGACGTACTAATTCAAACTCCGACCATGCCTTGAGAAAACGAAGTTCACCCAACGCATTATTCTTGGCTTTCTCAGGTACATTGGTCATCTTGTCAATCAGATAATAGTGGTAATTGGCACGATGAATGGCGGTTGAATAATATGCAAACACATTATTTATACTACCATTGTTATAAAAGTTACCGGTACCGGTTTCTTTAAAAGCCCAACCCGGCCCTGTCTGATAGTCATTATCATAATTAGTAGCAGAATCATAACTACCCCATTCAAACATCCAGGCCAACGGTTGGTAAGCGCCATTTACCAACAGTTCATACTCACCATCAGCAGACAAGTCTTCACCTGAAATAAATGTATATACTTCTTCATCCAACGTACAAGAAGTCATCAACATGGAGCCTAAGCCCAATGCCATTAATATATTCTTAAATTTCATAGTCATCATTATTTAAAATCCAATTTGAACACCAAAATTAAATGTACGGGCACTTGGATAAGAAGCCATATCCACACCTCTGCGTTTAGGGTCACTACCAAATGAATTCACATCAGGGTCCATCCAACTATAACCGGAAATTGTAAATAGATTGGAAACGCTGGCAACCAAATTAATACTCTCCACAAACTTCATCGGATGGCGGAAACGGTAGCTCAAGCTGACATTCTTGCAACGCAAGTAAGATCCATCCTCAATGTAACGGTCAGATGCCTTCATAGAACGTGTACTGGTTCTATTGGCACGCGGCCATTTGGCATTTGCCCTATTTTCGGCAGTCCAACGATTGTTATAAATAAAATAAGGCATATTATCCACGCTGGCCATATCAAATTTCTTAAGATTGACATTCAACACGTCATTACCTTGTGTACCCTGCAAGAAGAAACTGAATGTCCAGTTCTTCCATTCCAATGTATTGGTTATACCATATTGGTAATCCGGGTTGGTATTACCTATAATCTGACGGTCTCGATTATCAATTACAGGATCGTCATCAAGATTCTTGTATTTCACTTCACCTACCATGCTTTTAACCTTAGAGTCCGTCTCATTTCTATACAACGGATCTGCACGGACTTCGGCCTCATTGTCATAAAAGCCATCTTCCACATACCCATATAGAGTACCGATAGGCTCACCATTACGTACCAAGAACATGTTCTCAATACCCCAAGCCACATCAGAATATTGGTCGGCATCCAAACCACCCACCTTATTACGGTTGAATGAAATATTGGCATCTATAGACCACAAGAAATTACGTGCCTTTACAGGAATGAAATGACCGGAAATTTCCAACCCTTTATTTGTTACATTACCATAGTTTGCCTGAATACGGCTAAAACCGGAACTCATAGGAATAAGCTTATCCAACAATAGGTCTTTTGTCTTCTTATAATAGGCATCTACTGTCAAATTAACACGGTTATTCAAGAAAGCAATGTCCAAACCTATGTCAAACTGATTGGTTGTCTCCCATTTCAGAAGAGCTGCTGCAGGTCCTCCCCAGCGGGATTCTGCCATACCACTCTGCAATGAACCACCCATACCGTAGTTAGAAACAACAAAACGGGAACGGGTAGCATAGGCACTGACCCCCTGACCTCCGGTCTGTCCGGCACTGACACGCAATTTCAAGTCATCGAAGAAATTCAGCTGCTTTACAAAAGACTCATCAGACAAACGCCAAGCAACGGCTCCCGAATAGAAGTTATTCCAACGATTTAACTCTGACAATTTACTGGAACCGTCACGACGCATAGAAAAAGTGAATAAATAACGGTCCAGCAAATTATAATTGGCTCTGAACAGATAGGACATCAGCTGAGACTTTCCACGACTACTTTCCATACGACGGTCCTTAGTTCCTGCTTCAATGACGTTGTCTTCAGTCATATCGTTCGGGAAATTAGATGCAGCCATCCACTTACTATGCCACATGCTGTTTTCATAAGTCATACCAAGCACAGCATTAATGCCATGAACTCCAAACTTCTTGTTGAAAGTCAACAAAGACTCTGTCGAAATGCTTTCATAAGCATCATCTGACTTCGTTGCATAACCATTTGTAGGAGCTATACCCGCACCGGTCCAACGGTTATTATAGGTATTACGTTCATAATAGCTATAACCGTAACCAAAATTCTGACGGAATTTCAACCAGTCGGTAAACTTCAATTCACCAAAGCTTGAGATAAATACATTCAACGTCTCTTGGATATTCTTCTCCGTATGTACAGTCAAATAAGGATTAGCCAAACCGGTAGAGAAATCTTCCGAAAAGCCAGAGTCTTTATTGGGATCGAATACCGGACGAGTAGGATTAAACGAAATAGCTGCAGGAATTACACCATACGTTTCACTATTGGTACGTGCCAAACGATTATCGGAAGTTGCAAAACTGATGTTAGTACCTAACTCTAAAAAATCATTGATTTTACGGCTGTTGTTAGCTCTCGCTGTATAACGTCTATAATAAGAATTAACAATCACACCCTGCTGGTCAGTATAACCACCGGAATACATATAGTTACCTTTCTTATCACCACCCGATACTGTAACATTATAATCTTGGCTTATTGCTGTCTGAAAAATTTCATCCTGCCAATTTGTTCCATAACGTACCGGTCCTCCTTCTTTTTCGACAAAACCCTTCCGGTAATCCCATGGACTTGGCTTATACTCCTGACCTACTACAACCATTTCTCCTGTAATAGGATCCGGAGCTTTCACCGGAGCCCAATATCCCACCAAAGGATATTCCAATTGGCTGTCTGCCTCAGAGTAACCGTCATACAAGAGACCATTCGTGATACGTTCATTACGGTACAAAGCGTAATCACAAGCATCGAGCACATCAATACGTTTTACCGGATTAGAGATACTAAGGTTAGCAGAAAGCTGAACTTTTGCCTTTCCCTCAGCACCGGATTTAGTAGTAATAAGCACAACACCATTGGCAGCACGAGAACCATAAATAGCGGTAGCAGATGCATCTTTTAAAACTTCAATAGATAATATATCTTGTGGACTAATGGTACTCAATGGATTATTACTCTGTTTCATACCATAATCCGTTGTACGTCCTTCACCCATAGAATACGGCATACCATCGACTACATACAAAGGCTCTGTACTGGTAGTAAACGAATTGGCACCACGAATTTGGATATTTATACCGGCACCCGGGGCTCCGTCAGACTGGGACACATTTACACCTGCCATTTTGCCTTGCAAACCTTGATTCACACTCACAGGGTTTGTTTTCAGCAAATCTTCGCTCTTTAAAGAAGATACAGATCCCGTTAAATCTCTTTTAGGAACAGCACCATAACCAATAACAACTGTTTCTTCCAACATTTGGCTGTCCTCTTTCAAAGTTACATTAACAGTAGTCCTACCCTTAACAGCTACCTCTTGTGTTCTATAGCCAATAAAAGAAAAAACCAATGTCGCATTTTTTAGGAGCATTTACAGAGTAACGTCCATTAACATCTGTTACAGCGCCATTCTGTGCATTCTTCACACGAACAGTAACACCGATTATCGGCTCGCCGAAATCGTCAGTTACTACACCCGTAATTTTAGAAGTTTGAAGCATTTCTGTCGTCTCAGCTTTCAAACCACTTGGAACCATCATAAGTGCCATTAAAAGCACTCCGACAATTCGAGTCATAGCTTTGTGTAATCTTTTCATAGATTCATTTTTGGATTAATAAATTAAGATTTTTTTCATTGTATTGTTTTTTATATCGCACTTCATTGTATTAATGAAATGCGATAATTAACGTTTCTATTAGCCTGAAATCATACTTTTTCTACTTAGACATATCTGTTTAAGATGGCTGCATCTTCCATATCCGGGCGGCTTCATTCCCATATAATATCAATTCATCTCAAACTATATTTCATATTTTCCGGATGACCCTATTATTCCTTCATTATATTACCTGGTTAACGAATACTTGGATTTACAAAAATCTCATCCATATACACATTTTCCAAAGCGTCAAAAGCAACTTTCACATAACGTGTCTTTTCTTTTAAATTATCTATCAAGACTGCGTCAATCCAAGCATCATGCTTGTTGTTAGGAAAATACGGAGTATCCTTTATTGAAGCCAGATTATAAGTCTGGCCATCTTGAGAAGTAAACATAAACCTTCAAAGGAGCACCTATCTTTTCCTGATTATAGTTCAAAGTACGTACCAGCACCTTTTGAAGCGAAGTATTCTTTTGCAAATCAATCACTACCTCATGATGACCTTTTTCAAACCTTACCCAACGGCTGTCTCCACTATCCTCTTCGGCTACCCGACCATCTGCCAGTGCCTTCATATCAACTTTACCAATCATTTCCGATTTGGCTGAATTGACCAACTTGTCAAGCAAAGCAGCTTCAAATAATTTCCAAAAACTGTCACCTTCTTTCCAAGCCATATAATTGTTGTATAAATTATTAGACCACACAGGTTGTCCCAATTGATAAGCAGACTTTGGGTCTTCGATAATTCCACCGAACATAAACGAAATTATTTTGTCGACACCAGCAACCGAAGCCGCTACCTGCTGTGACAGCAAACGGGAATAAGCAGCCGGAATCAAAGCAGATTGGCGGTCATTGGTTCCCTCTTCCCAAGTAAAGGTTTCGCAGTTCGCCCACATCTCAATATTCAGGCGATTGTGAATATCGCGCATCCTTTGCCAATTCTTTTTCAAGCGAGGAAGAGTAAATTTGTCACGTACACATCCCACCTCATCTTGATAAGCAATAATATCGACTTTCAATTTTGCCATCTGCTTCTCAAAATCAGGATGATCAAATTCGGACAGACCAATACCATACGGAGAAATCAAGGTCTTCTTTCCGGGAGTCAAAGAATGAGCCTTCTCTGTCAATGCATTTACTGACTGAACAGCATGCTCGGCAAAGATAGGGCAAAGACAATCTTCAACCGGAAGATACCAGCCATAGAAAGCTTTATGATTTTTATAGAGAGATGCCAATTCCTCCATAATCTGAAGCTGACGCTCCTTAATCACTGGATCAAGCAGATTATCATCCTGATCTTTTGCCCAACCGGTACTCATAAAAACCTTCATGCCATGTTTGGCAGCTTCGTCAAGAATCGCATCAACGGGGCTTTGCAATTTATCATTATATAACCACGGCATCAACTTTGACGGATAATATGCTTTCCCTTCATTAGCAACCTCCATGAACACCAAATATTCAATCCCCATGTTAGCCAATTCACGCACTTTAGCAGTCCATAATTTAGGATCCATATTATCAAAATGTTGTGGATTAGTATACTTATTCCGCACATCCTTGTAGGCTAAATTAATCCATGTACCCGTAATAGGCTGTACCACAGAAACCGATTGGACCATTTTTTCTTTTCGAGATTCGTCAGAACCCTTATTTCCCGCACATGCAGAAATTATCGGTAATGCAGCCAACAATCCCAATAGTCCCAACATTTTCATTTGTTTTTTTTGTCTCATAGTATATTATTTAAAATAAAGAATTTAATTACCACCAGATATAATTATCAACCCCAAGCCTGAAAGGAAAAGTATCAGCATAAATACAAGCAGCATATTTATTGACTTAGATGCGCCCTTGAATTCTTTCCAGATAAATATTCCCCATAAGGCAGCAACCATAGTGGCACCTTGTCCCAAAGCATAGGAGATAGCTGCACCAGCTTTCCCTGCAGCAATATAACTACAAGCAGTCCCCAATGCCCAGATGGTTCCTCCCAGAATTCCAACAAGATGTGTCTTCATATTTCCACTGAAATAGTCACTATACGCTATCGGCTTGCCGACAAAGGGTTTCTTCATGACCAATGTATTGAAGAAAAAGTTGCTGACAAAATACCCACTGCAAACACAAACAATGCTGAATAAGGAGTCATCATACCCGCAGTCGGCGTTTCCAGATTCTCTAAATCCATAGCAGCCGCTACAAAACGATAGAAAAATGCCATCAATATACCTGCACACACAGCTATAATAATCCCTTTTTTTTCCTCATTGCCTGGTATGTTCCTCCTTTTAGCAACTTTCCCAGAAGCTATACCATTAAAAATAATAGCAAGTACAATCAGAAATACTCCAGAAAACAAAACAGTTGCATCACCTTGAGGAGCACTAAAGTAATTTATAAATACACCCAATACCAGAGCTAACCCAACGCCTACGGGGAAAGCGACAGACATACCAGCCAATGACATGGAAGAAGATAACAAAATGTTGGATGCATTAAAAATGACACCTCCCAAAAACGCACTCACCAAATTAGAGATATCAACCTGAAGCAAATCATCGACAAAGCCTCTACCTGCTTCGCCCGTACTTCCTAAAGTAAATCCCCATATCAAAGAGAAGAGAAGAATTCCAACGACATAATCCCAATAAAAAAGTTCATATCGCCAAGTTTTCGCTGCCAGCTTTTGAGTATTCCCCCAAGAGCCCCAGCAAAGCATGGTAACCCAACAAAGAGCTACTGCCAATCCATAATTTTCAACTATATACATTACAATTAATTATTTATAGGTTAATTGATTGGGCTGGCTGGAATAAATAACCGCCTCACCTAAATAAACTTGTGCATCCGTACGAGGATTCAACCATTTCAAAACAACCGTGTGCGCTGCATCAGGCAACTGGTATTTATGAAACGAATCAACCCTTCTGTCATCTATAGAAGTAGATTTAGCAACGGGAAGATTGGCAGTTTCTGCTAAAGCGCCATCTATATACATCGCAACACTCGCAACATACGATTCATCAGCACACTTCACATATCCTTTCAAAACAAATCCGTTACCATCAAACATAAACTCTGTAGCATCCTGTAACAAAAGGTTAACAGCTTTCTTCTCTGCCGGATAATGACCTTCAAAAGCTTTCTCATACTTTACAGCAACCGGCTGTTGCGTTTTAATAACAACCTGCTCTCCCTGAACAGAACCTCCTTCTTGCTCTATCACCTGCAAAGCTTGTTTCAGACTTAACTCATAAAGCTTATTCAGCGAAACTTCCGTATAGGCAAATGGGATGTCCTCTACTTCGTAAAGACTTTCTTTCCATAATTCCGGAATATTACTATATCCAAGCATTGTACCCAATATACCGGCAGCAGTAGCCGCATTACAATCAGAATCTTGCCCACAACGTGCCGAAATATCAATAGTCTGATAAAAATCTTTCTTGCCATATAACAGACCTATAGCCACATAGGCACTATTTATCTTGGCATCAATATTAAACGGAACAAAAACGCCATCGGGACACCCCACTTCCGAAGTCCACTTCTTCTGGCATTCAAACCAAGTCTGTTTCCAGTCATCTGGATATTGCCGATACCAACCAATCACATCTTTTATGCAAGCATAAAAATCACTTTGCTCGGGAATTGTATTCAATGCCTCTTCTACCACATACTCCATATCATCTGAAACAAAAGCCATGGAATATAGAGCGCCCACATACACACCACCATACCAGCCGTCGCCATACGTAAAGATGTGACCGATTTTATCTGAAATTTCAGAAGCAGTATTAGGCATGCCCGGTGACATTAGACCTGCAAAATCTGCTTCTATCTGATAGTCAATATCATCTGCATGAGGATTATTCAACCAATGTCCGGACATGGGGGGCATAATGCCTTGCTTAATATTATATTTTGCAACTTGGTTGGCATGCCACAAAGGAAATCCGGCATCAGCAAACGAAACAGCAAAAGAATCGGCCGGTGCCTCTAAACCCAAACGGTCGAACACATTCACAAATACAATATCCACATATATATCATCATACAATCCGGGAAATGTATCATAATAATATTTCACTCTATCTTTGGACCATTTTATGGGAGTATAGTCTTGAATCATAGTACCATTATGCAGAAATTCAACCGGTCCTCCATAGGTACAACCAATGGTTTTCGCTGCCCAACCACCTTTCACTTTATCAGCCAATTGTTTTTTAGTCATAGAGACTTCATCTTGCACAACTGAAGTGGAAGAACTGCATCCTGCACACAGTACAACAAAAGCCCAAATAATAAAAGTTACATTCTTCATATTTATCAATTTTACAATTGTTATTCAGCTTTTACTTTAGCAGATTCTTTACCAATCACATTATAAACAGCTACTTCATAAACATTATCTACTGTACCTTCTGCATCAACAAAAGTTCTCGGAAGTTGTCCGTCACGTATTTGTAATTTCATAATCAACTGCCCATCACGATAGATACTATATCCGTCAACTGCTTTCATTTCATTCGGTATCCAAGAAACTTCAATTCCCTTAGCCACCTTTCGTACAGCAGCATTCTTCACTTTTTCAGGAATATCCATTATAGGCAAACATCCCGTCCGGCAATATTGAAGATATGCCTGATGATACGCCGGATTAACTACAAACGGGCTATTGTAATGATTGTATGCAAAACAAATCAAATTGCCAACATAGCCATTTACAATCTCTAACTGTTTTTGAACCCTTTCTAAAGGAGCGCTAGTCCAAAAGCGCTGATCGAATGTCTCTACATTTCCCCAAAACTTCAGCCCAGGTTTAGTATTGACAGCCTTCTTCAAATTAGAAAACCATTCCCACAAATTATCCAAATTCAGTCCACCTGCACCGACACAATCCTGAGGAGCGAATATATCTCCCGGACGGAAGTCGGTTTGCGCAAAGACGTTCGTCCACATCTTGCCACATTCTTCAGCATTTCCACCTACCTTGTAATTCATAAACGGAGACAACATAAGGGGCATTTCCGGAGCAATCTCAGAAAGATGATTCAAATTCGTATTCAATGCCTCTGCCAAAATTGATTGACGCTCAGAAGTCATACAGTTCAAGTTGTCTACCTCCCAAACCCAATACCAACCATACATGGCATCCGGATACTTTTCTTTATACAAAACAACAAGCTCATCTGCCACCTTATTACCCATTTCCATTTGCTCCAGTAACCAGCGAGCATCATAATCCACTTTCCACCAACGTTCATTAAAGTTTAATCCTACAAATACTTTAATGCCATTTTTTTGCGCACTTTGCAAACACTTTTCAAGCGTTCTATTGCCTTGCTTCTTCTTCGTCAGAGCAGACGGATAATTTGTAGTTGTTTTCCCCTTTTCATCTACCAGCAATGCAGGTGCATAGATCAAGTACTTCATGCCAGCTTCTTTCAGCATATCCATTTCCTGATTCCAACGTTCGTTGTCCCAATTTGCTACCAAAAACTCTTGCACAAAGGAACCACTGAAACGAGGAATATTACTGCCCTTATTTTTCTGCTCAAATTGATAATGAAAATAAGTTCCTTTCAAATCTCTTATATAAGTATCAAAAACCGATTCGTCTTCATGCAGATTAATGACACGTACCCCTCGGCTAAGCGTTTCATTATAGGCAGAAGGATAACCCGTCTTCCGACCATAGGCCAAAGTTATGTTACCGTCTAAATCAACCATATAGTCATTATTATGGTCATGACCTACAAACACCCCAATAACATCCCTCTTTTCTATAAACGAGGAGTACAATCCGGTATTTACACTTGGAGCACAAACACCCTCCTGCTTCTCGCCAAACTCCCGGCATGTCCACCTTGCCGTTTCATGCTCTGGCAGAGGAATATGGAAGAAAGCCAAGGAAGGCAATATGCGCTTGTTGCGAGCGGTAACCCGACTGCTACTTTTCCTATACCACTCTATCTGATCATGCTTAATCCAATCATAATAACCAAAAGAACGGTCTTTGGTATTATTGTGAGAATCGAAGAAATAGAGTACCCATTTTTCAGATGCAGCATCAGAAGAACGGATGGTCAACATGCAGTTGCCCGAGCCCGAAAGTCCTTTTTCAGCATCATAAGTCAGGTTATAAGGTCGTGTACACAGATAGTCCAATATCTGAGCATTGTTCATATCCGTTTCTTCATCATGATTACCAAAGGTCACAATAAAAGGAGTTTTGGTTTCCCCAAATATTTTGGTCAATTTCTCCCATCCTTTCTTAGCATTCCAGGAAACTACTACATCACCTGTAAGAACAACCAAATCGGGATCTTCTATACGAATAACTTCACGAATCAAATGACAAGTGCTGTCATTCTTCAATTTATAAGAATCACTCTCTACCCAATGCAGGTCTGTCAACTGAACAATCTTGAACTTCCCGTCACGAAACTTCAAATCAGAAGCTTGAGAAAAAGCAGAGAAGCAAATAAAACAACAAATTAAATATAATAAAGACTTTTTCATTTTTTACGATCTGTTCTAAATGGAGCCAAAGGTAATCCGTTACTATCAAATAAATTAGGCATAGCATCATTGGAAAAACAATAACGTACTCCTACCGGTTCCTTCACCTTATCGGCAATGACACTGATATCTCCATTCTTTAATATAGAAGCCTTAGCCGGATGCAAATTACCCTCTTTATCCAGGACCTCAAAGTGACGAATGACCTTATCCTTGCAAGCAAGTTTGCCAATAGCGGTAGTTGTTACTATTACTTTACGACCATCTACTCTAAAGGATTTTAGCATAGGCGAATACGGTTGTATATCCTCTTTATGATAACTATTTTTCAAAGCCATATTAGCTAATCGTTCTCCTACTTGTCTCTTCAGACTCGGATGAATATCTGTTAGGTCGTTTACTAAGTCTCCCGCCACAACCATACCAGTATTTCTCAATGTAGCAGCCACATCGGCTTGTTGTTCACGCAAATATGCAGCATTTTTATCCGCATAACCACTCCAAGGAGTTATCTGGACAAAATAGAAAGGCAAATAATGATGAAAAGCATTACGCCAACCTCTAATCATAGCATCAAACATAACTCCATAATCCTGATGCCTTTCATTATTGGCTTCTCCTTGATACCAGACAACCCCGGCAATAGTGTAGTTTATAATGGGATGAATCATTGCATTGTAAAGAGAAGAATTTGCAGTCGGTGCCCATCCGGCAGTCAATGCTTTAGTCTTTTCTTCCAATTTCTCATGACGCAATGTAAATTCGTCCATCCAAGGCTCAATGGCTGTACCTCCCCAATAAGAGCCTATCAACCCGATAGGAAGATTACCCAATTCTTCATTCAGCCTTTTTCCAAAGCAAAAAGCCACTACGCTAAAATCTTCTGCAGTTTCGGGAGAACAAATTTCCCACTTTCCCTGAATTCTTTCAACCGGATACGCGGAGGATGACTTAGCCACCTTGAAAAAACGAATCTTTTTATTGTCAAACAGTGTACTTCTATCGGTGATGTCATCTACACGCCACTTAAAGCAATACTCCATATTTGACTGACCGGAACAAAGCCAAGTTTCTCCCATCAGAATGTCTTTCACTTCTGCGCAAAGTTTACCTTCCCAACCATAAAACCGAATGGCGTACGGTCCTTCGGCTTTGGGAGTGTTTATATAAGTTTCCCAATACTTATATTTATCAGAAGATACATGAACCGTATCATTGGGAGCCCAACTACATACAATCTTCAAATCCCAAACACTGGGACACCACCCCCAAAGCTTTACTTCGGCATCACGTTGCATCACTGCATGATCACTTATAATAGATGGAAGAACAAAATCAGCAGGATCTTGTGCTGCCAGTTTGGTAAATCCCAACAGAGAAACTAAAAAGTATACAATTCTTTTCATATCATTCCTATTCATTTAAAATTTTGTTTGTTATACCAATCCATATATTGATTATATAACCTTACCGTCTCTCCTCTTAATCCGGCATGAGCCTTAGATTGGGGTTTGTTCATGATTCCAAGATATTGGTAAACCAAAATTTTGTCCACGAAAGGTGAAATAGCTTCCATTTGATGAATTATTCTATTGTTAAAGTCCGCTGGAAGTAAACTGCCATGAGTGGTCTGTTCAAAGTAAAACAACTCCATATCAGCCCATATTCTGGAACGCCCTGCCTTTTGATGCGCTTTCGACAAATTCTCATAATAACGGGCAGAATCTTCCAATCTGGTTGCACCTACTCCCACTCCATCCTGATAGGCCACGATTTCCACATTGAGTTGTTCAAGTTGTCTCACAAAATAATCATCACATTTTTCTTTCTTTATATTGTATGGAGCTATTATATTCACACAGTTAGCATTCAACGACTTAGCCACTTGCGCACACTCATTGACATAAGGTATCACAAAATCGCAAAAATAAGGATCTAACCACGATTCATTGGGGAAATACCACCCATAAAAGCTCTTGTGATGCCCATATTTCTTATAGATTTCTTCCATTGATTGATTCCTTTTCTTGCCCAGTTCCCTATCTGTCATCATCCGACGAGCATCAAGATCCGGTCCCCAATAATCATTGCTCACAAAGAACTTCACACCAAACTCATCTGCCGCAGAAAGGACTGTTTCAATAGGATCTTCACAACCCATTTCAAATTTAGGAGCCAATTTCGTATCAAAAAAAGCTTTGCCGTGAGCAGCCACATTCATCATCACCAAATATTCCATACCGGTCTCACTGATTTCACGAATTTTTTCTCTCCACTGGGCAGCAGTAAACTGTCTTAAGTCTTTGTCCCAATATACTCCTTCTTTACCTCCCGGATGCTGAAATTCAAACCAAGAACCGGAAATAGGTTTTATATTCGGATTGGCAGCTGCTTGCTTTAAAATATCTGCTTGAGCTACTCCCGGCAGAGTCAAACCAACTGCTCCCAGACCTAACATTGATAAAAAATGACGTCTATCCACAATATTCTTCTTTTAACAGATTAAACTAAATTATTCATATCCAACTCTTTCCGATAAGGAATAGATGATTGAGCCCCCATTCTTGTAACAGAAATAGAAGAAGCTTTAGATGCAAACAATACTGCTTGTTCCAAGCTCATCCCTTCGGAAACACCCACGCAAACAGCTCCATTGAAAGTATCTCCTGCGGCCGTAGTATCAACCGGAACCACTTTGTAGGCATCTACATAATAAGTTTTTTCTCCTTCTCTTACAAAGCTTCCTTCGTTACCCAAAGTTATTATTATATTTTTCACACCTTTCCGATACAAGACACCAGCCGCCATAGCCACGTCTTCTTTGCTGTTTATCTTGACTCCGGTCAGCATTTCAGCCTCTATTCGATTGGGAGTTATCATATATAAATATTGGAACAAAGATTCCGGCAAAGAACAGGCAGGAGCAGGATTCAATACTACTTTCACTCCCTTTTCATAAGCCTTCCGTGCAGCATATTCTATAGTTGAAAGAGGAATTTCCAGTTGCATCAATAATATATCTCCAACCAACATCTCTTTTTCCATACTGCCAATATCCTCTTGTCCAAGTAACATATTAGCCCCCGAAGCCACAACAATACAATTTTCAGCATATTGGTCCACGCTTATCAACGCAACTCCGGATGGAGTTTCATTATCTAAAGCAATATAGCTTGTTTCTATGCCTTCATTTTGAAAAACACGCAAGGTCTGCTGTCCCAAAACATCATTGCCCACTCTCGCCACAAATAACAAGTCACCCCCCAATCGCTTCACTGCAACTGCCTGATTTGCTCCTTTACCACCCTGATTCATAAGAAACTTACCTCCAAGGATTGTCTCTCCCGGTACTGGTAAATGGGAGGTATGCACTACCATATCCGTATTTGAACTGCCTACTACTATGATTTTGCTCATACAGATTCTATTTATGAATTTGCTATTTCCTCCAAAACAGTCCAACACTGATACAATCCTCTGGGAACATGGAAACATCCTTTCCATTTTCCACCTTTCAGCGGAAGCAAAACTTCACCTCTTCTATTCAGGTATCCAAACCATTCAGGATGTTCTGTATCTTTAAAATGAGTCCATGTATAATCATGCACTTTATTAAACCACTCCAAACATTGCTGGTCGCCAGTCAAATGATACCCTTTCAATAGAGAAATCAGAGTCTCGATATGTACCCACCAAAGCTTCTGATCCCACTCCAATTGTTGAGGAGGACAATCTTTACGATCCATAAAATAATAAATACCTCCGAACTCTTTATCCCAGCCGTAATCGAGCATAGTCAAAGTGGTATTTTTCGCCTTTTCTATCAAGTCCAAACGCCCCAAACGTTTCCCTAAGTCCATGATAAACCACATGGCTTCAATTGCATGTCCGGGAGTAATTTGTCTTCCCTCGAACGAATCGGAAAGCTGTCCGTCCATTTGTATGTTTTCAACAATAATACCTCCCAATTCCGGACGATAAAATTCTTCCATAACCTCATGGATACAGACTTCCATGGTCTTTTCCAGATAACCCTCATCCAATAAATGTTCTATCTCCAAAGCCAAATTGCATAAAATCATTGGCAATGCAAAGTTCTTCAAATCACGTGTACCTGCATGCAACTTATTCCAATGCCCTTTGGGGTTATCAACCTTCGACAAGATTATATCAAACGTTTTCTTGGCAATTTCTGCATACTCTTCATTGCCTGTGGCTAAGCTTAACTGCCCAAATGCCATCGTAGCAAACGTATATGAAAAAATATTATAAGGCTCAACTAATGGATTTCCTTGTCTGTCCAATGAGAAATACCAGTTATAGTTACCATCGTGACCATACTTTTTCAAGAATTCTCCTCCTTGAATGGCACAATCTAACCACTCTTGACGCTTCTCTACCTTATTATAAAGCATCGAAAACATCCATACCTCACGTCCCTGCAACCAAATAAATTTATCCGTATCAAATACATTGCCTTGACGATCCAAGCATGTAAAATATCCACCATATTCATAATCTTGAGAACATTCAAGCCAAAAAGGAAGAATATGATTCATCAGTTCATCCTTATACTGTGTTGCTAATTTTTTAAAGTCCATATTTTTTTATATTTTAGTTCATAAGGTCAATTTATTTCATACGTGTCCAATACCGTTCTATCTCTTCCAAAGATTTGCCAGTCGTTTCCGGTACAAGTTTCCATACAATGAGCATATAAGGCACACACATTGCAGCAAACAAGAAGAATGTTCCGGCGGGGGTAAGATTCTGGAGCATCCAAGGAGTCAACTGCCCAATTAAATATGTTCCAATCCAAAGAGAAAATCCTGCTATAGACATAGCCAAACCACGTACTTTGGTAGGATACATTTCTGAAAGAAGCACAAATACCACTGCACAAATAGATACAGCACAACAAAACACATAAGACAAGAAGCAAACCAACAAGAAAAGACTTGACAACCCCAAACTCTCTTCCCACAAAAAATAAATACCGATAAACAACAAAGAAAGAACCATCCCTGAAACGCCATAATATACCAACTTCTTACGTCCCACTCTATCAATAATAGCAAGTGCCAAGACAGTAGTCAACGTATTAACCAAGCCAACCAACACTTGATAAAACAAAGAATCACCACCGGAAAGCCCAGCTTTTTCAAAAATAGAAGGACCATAATACAATACGGCATTCACACCCATGAACTGTCCCAATATGGCAATGGCAACACCGATTATCACAGCTTTCAGAATGCCAGGCTGCAACAATAATGCCCACTCGGATTTAGTTTCTGATACAACAGATTTGGTTTCGTTCATCTGGTTCATAGCCTCCTCAGCCGAGTTGTAAATTCGTTGCAAAACATTAAGGCCACGTTCTTCTCTACCTTTCAAAATCAACCAACGAGGGCTTTCGGGAATAAAAAAGATAATGGTAAAAAACAAAAGAGCTGGTAGTGTTTCCATCCCCAACATGCCACGCCATACTTCAGCTACAAAGATTTTTTCAAATAAACCTATACCAGAAACGACATGACTTTCTGAATATCCAAGCAACTGGAAATTTACCAAATAAGCGCCCAAAAATCCTACCGTAACGGCCAATTGGTACAAAGAGACCAAACGTCCTCTGTATTGGGCCACAGAAACTTCTGAGATATACAAAGGAGATATAATAGAAACAACACCAATACCCACCCCCCCAATAATACGATATACAACCAACTCATCGAAATTAGCACAAATGGCACAGCCTATGGCCGAAGTGGAAAACAACACAGCAGAAAGAACCATCGTCAGTTTACGACCGAACTTATCGCTCAACACACCAGCAAAAAGTACACCCACAATAGAGCCTATCAGCGCACAACCCACATACCATCCCTGCTGCAAGGTATCCAAATGAAAAAGTACAGTCACTTGGGCAATGGTACCAGAAATCACAGCAGTATCATAGCCAAAGAGAAAACCTCCTAAGGCTGCAACAAAGGACAGAAATACTAAATATCCGATATTTACATTTTTCTTCATCATTGTTTATAGTTTAACTTTATATACATTACCAAAACGGTCTGTCACACACACCTCCATTGAAGCACTACCATTTTTAGGTAAAGCACGAAACATGTGTTCTGTTTTTATCGGAGAAATCCAATCATACTCTACGCGCTTTTTATCCGAGCAAATGGCTTTTGCTTCCGGATCAAAGCCCGTGAAATGCTCCATTTCACCCATACATTTCCCATTCTCATACCACTCTACCTTCCAGTTTTCATCCCAATTCCATACATTCGCAAGAATATACTCAGGGTAATCCTCTGAAACTCCTACCGGATAAGCCCTGAATTGATGTTCAATGGGATACCCCGCACTCTTATAACGCCAAGTCAGCTTGTTTCCATCAACTTCATATACACCATAACCAGCGGGAGTGCCATCGGTGCAAATATCAGCCTTCCAAAAAGTACCGCATACAGCTGCTGTGTTATGTTCCATCAAGCTATCATTGAATACAACATTACCGTTGTTATGGGTATGACCAGTCAGCAAATGTGCCTCGTACCCTTTCAAGAGGTCATACAAGCTTGAAGCATTACTGGTCTCATCAGGAAGTAGCGCATTAAATTCCAGCTCCTTAGTAGAACTGGAAGGGATATGCATGGAAACAAACACCAAATGGTCCTTCGGCACAAAGGCCAAATCCTTCTCAATCCATTGCAAAGTACGCTCATCAATATAACCGATGTAGCGGTAATGCCTATTGATATAGTAACAGTTATCAAGCACGATATAATGAGCCTTTCCACGGTTAAAGGAATAATAAATAGGGCCGAAATTCTCTTCATAGGATTTATACGAATGCTCGTAAGAACGTACTCCATATTCCATATCATGATTTCCAATCACTCGATACATAGGGACATCCAACACGTCCGATGCTTTTTTATATGAGGAAAAAAGCGACAAGGCATTACCTACAATATCACCACAATCCAGCATAAATAAATCATATTTCGAACATTTGTCGACAAATTCCTTCACATCCCTCAGATATTCTGAATAAGCAGTAACATCTTCGTCTTTTCCAAGCTGAACATCGGCCTGAACCAAGAAAAGATGCTTGTCATCATTCTTAGAATTTTTGACTAAAGAAAAATCATATACAGAAGTCCCTTTAGTAATGCGTTGATAAAACAAAGGGAGGCTACCATCCCGTTGGGGCAAATAACCTGCTGGAGTAGTAACATATACAAAACGGGCATCACGATGATAAGGAATAGTATATTTGCCGGCAACATCGGTCGAAACACAATCGAAACCATTTGTAACCACTACATTCGCAACTCCACGTCCCTGACATTTAACCTGTCCCGTTATAACAGGTAGAGTTTGTGCCGCCAAATTTAAGCTGACGACAAAAACAAAAAATACCAATAACTGTCTTATTATGTTTTTCATGTCATCTTATATTAAAATATTCTTTATACCTATTATATAAATGCCCTGCCTGCAAATACGCCGATTGCGGACTCATAAAATGAGAAAATTCAAAAGTGATAGCTTTGTCATAACCTGCCCGTTTGGCAGCTTCCAATTTCATACGCAACTTATCAAACTTAATAGGCAAGAAATCAATGGGCATATCACGGTCAAAAGTTTCAGCATTTGTCCAACACTGCATACCATATTTATCTGCTAATTTTTTATTGACAGAGAAGAATGCATCCAATTCATCATAATCAATATGTCCATCTTGGAAAGCACATGCATCAACCACATCATGAATACCATCAAAAATCTCATTCCATTCTCTTTCATGTTCCTGGACAGAAACTGCATCCTCTTTTGTCAGCTTACCCGTTCCCATAACAGCTTTTTTCCCATCAATCCATGGAGAAATAAAAGTTGGCAAACCTCCGGATACATCTTTGCATTGCTTACCCATTGTATGAAAGGCATCAATAGCACCTTTCGTCTTACGGCTTATTTCGCCACTGATATACCAGCCACCAAAACTCTTATATTTTTTACCGTACTTGTCCCACACTTCATCGATCACATACTTGTTATCTTCAATCTCCCATGACAAATCACCCGTATCCCAATATTTTCCGGAATCATACAGACCAAAATAAAACTTCATCTGATATTTTTCTGCCAGTCGAAGAAACATATCCAACAAATCAACAGAAGGCATATAACAACCCTTGCTTAACAAGTGTTTCGAAGGATAAGTAATGAATTTACGATAACCGGAACGAATCATAATAACCGTATCAATCCCAATATCCCGCATATACCGGAAATCCCGATCCCATTCTCCTTCTCCCCAATTCTGATGAGGAATATCATGAGATACCTCATCTAAAAATGTACCGGTAATTTTAAGAGCATCACCCATAGGAACAAGCATAGAAGAAGTAGATTCCGGAGAAAAAAAGCAAGCCTCTTCCCTCTCCTGCCCCAGCAATGAAGGGGCTGTAAATGCAGATGCGCCAAACAAAGCTGCCTTTTTAAGAAAATCCCTGCGTGTTTTCATCATTAATAAAATTAAGATCAACCATTATATATTAAAGCCTATTGAATACATATTCCACAATGAAAAATTTCTTTCATTTTTTATCTACTGCAAATATTAGTTATTATTATTCAATAATTACCTCGCAAATATAGATATATTTATTATCTTTGCAATACTTAATAAAGTATTTAATTAATATATACCTCATAATTAACATATATTAAGCATGAGATACTAAATAATTTGCAAAATACTAAGCAAAACGCAAATTACAATTAATCTAATTGCCATATATACTAACATGTAACATAAAAACAAAACGAATAATTAAAAATAAATACTTATGAAGCAGAATTTATTAAAAGAAATGGAAACTGGAAGTAAGAATGCACTCTTGAAAAAGAGAATTATCACACATTATATATATAATGGGAGTTCCACCATTACCGACTTAGCCAGAGAACTAGATTTAAGTGTACCCACAATCACCAAATTCATCAATGAGATGTGTGAGGACAACTATATAAACGACTATGGGAAACTGGAGACCAGTAGCGGCCGCCATCCAAGCCTATACGGACTCAACCCGGAATCAGGATACTTCATTGGAGTGGACATTAAGAAATTTGCCATAAACATCGGACTGATCAATTTCAAGGGGGATATGGTGGAAATCAAGATGAACATACCATACAAGTTCGAAAATACACAGGAAGCTTTGGAAGAACTGTGTGCACTCATCCGAAACTTCATAAAGGGAACGGAAATCAACGACAAGAAGATAATGAACATCTGCATCAACATCTCCGGAAGAGTAAATCCGGAATCAGGATATAGTTTCAGCATGTTCAACTTTTCAGAGCGTCCTTTGGCGGATGTATTGAATGAAAAAATAGGGTACCCGGTCTGCATAGACAACGACACAAGGGCCATGACCTATGGAGAGCATATGCAAGGATGCGTCAAAGGGGAAAAAGACATCATTTTTGTCAACATAAGCTGGGGACTCGGAATCGGCATCATCATAGACGGGAAGGTATACACGGGAAAATCTGGATTTTCCGGAGAATTCGGGCATGTCAATGTTTTCGATAATGAAATACTGTGCCACTGCGGCAAAAAAGGATGCCTGGAAACGGAAGCCTCAGGATCGGCACTACACCGCATCCTGTTGGAAAGAATCGGTAGCGGAGAAAGTTCCATACTATCAAAACGGACTGCAGAAAATCCGCCCACCTTGGATGAAATCATCACCGCAGTCAATAAAGAGGACTTGCTATGCATTGAGATAGTGGAAGAAATAGGCCAAAAACTGGGAAGGCAAATAGCTGGATTAATAAGCATATTCAATCCGGAACTAGTAATAATCGGGGGTACACTATCATCAACAGGAGACTATATAGTGCAGCCAATCAAAACGGCAATAAGGAAATACTCATTGAATCTGGTCAACAAAGACGCCACGGTGACTGTTTCCAAGCTAAAAGACAAGGCTGGAGTAGTTGGGGCCTGCATGCTGGCACGGAGCAGAATGTTCGAAATTTAAAACGACCATTGCCAGCATAATGGGATTGACAAAGAGTATACCAAGAACGCAACTATCATATGCAAAAATATTGAAAAAGCGAGTCAGTAGTTGGTTACTGATAAAAGCACAGAATAAACCAGCATCATGATAACCGATTTCCAATACTGCCTCATATTGTGGAATTCGAAAATGCAGATTATTAAACTGTCAATAAAGAGAAGATGGAATCTATAGGATATACTCGGAAATATTACGAACATAACAAAGATTTGGGAAAGTATACCCTAAGATAAGGACAGAAAAGCAAGAAGCCATCATTACGGGTATCTATATTACTATAATTCCCTATCTGTAGCCTGCGTAGTGGGTTTAGGTGACGGAAAGAGGTTGTGGTAATCACAATCTCTTTCTTTTTATGATACATGGGGCAAGCTGTTGCATTTCAGATAAAATCCTTTACCTTTGCCGGCAAACACATTTATCAAGATATCAGGATGAAGAAAGTATTTAAATTGGCCGGAGGATTCATGGTCGGGGCATGCATCGGCTTTGTAGGAATAATAGGTGTAAGAGTCCTGGTTTTGGGAGACTCGTTCGACGGTTTACACAGCAAGTTTGCCGAAACCGGCATGCTGGAGACAGTAGGAGTTTCCTTGTTAGCCATACTGATTCTGCTGTTCTCCATCTTCCTGCAAGTGCTTCTGCACGAAGGCGGGCATCTTGTCTGCGGACTGGCAACCGACTACCGCTTCGTCTCCTTCCGCATCTTCAACCTTACCTTCATACGGAAAGACGGGAAATTATGCATCAAGCGTTTCAGCCTTGCCGGAACGGGAGGCCAATGCCTGCTTACCCCACCCGAAAGGCCTCTTGAAGATATCCCAACCACCTTGTACAACCTGGGTGGAGTGCTTGCCAACCTGCTGACCGCCATCCTTGCCTTCCTCCCCCTGCCCGTAGACGGGCTGCCTTACCTGCTGAAATTCTTCCTTCTGATGCTCTCTCTAATTGGCATTCTCCTTGCAGGGATGAACGGCATCCCCATGAAGATGGGCGGCATCGGCAATGATGCCGACAACATGCGCCTGCTTCTCAAGGACAGCAAGAGCAAGCAGGCACTGGTCACCCAGCTGCGCATCAACGCACTGGTGCAAGAGGGCATGCGTCCTAAGGACATGCCTGCCGAATGGTTCAGCCAAACGGAAGACATCAACTACAAAGATGCCCTGCAGGTCACCATAGCCTTGATGAGCGCCTCGCGCCTGCTCGACTGCGAAGAATGGGAAGCCGCCTACAATGCATTTGAGAAAATAATGAGCCACCGGCACGAAGTCATCGGACTTTTGATAAAGGAAAACGCTTGCGAGCTGCTCTTCACCGCATTGGTGACAAAGAGGACCGCACGGGCAGAAGAATTATATACCGATGAGCTGGATACCTACATCCGGCAATATAAGGATGTGACGTCTTCCAAACAGCGGCTGCTCTGCGCCCTGGCACTCTACCGGGACAAGGACACAGCAAAGGCAAAGGAGATTTACGAAGCCACCTGCCAACGGAAAAACAAATACTTGATGCAGGGAGAAGTCAGTTCGGACATAGCTTTGATGAAATCAATCCTTACCGCCAAGAATGCCTTGTAAGATGGAACGATATTTCTTTTACTTGTTATATCTGCTGCTTGGCTGCTCACTATGCGGTTGTAGCAGAAAACAAGCGCCAAAGCAGACACAAGACCCGGATACGGAGACCACCATCCCGTACGCCGACACCATAGCGGCACCCGTCCCTCCGGCTCCGGCTAAAAGCCGGACAGCCCGCTACCTGGACTCCCTCGGTTTCGTCAACATCGCCGAAGCGGACAGCAGCATCGCCATCGACTTGATGTACACCCGTGCCGACAACTTCACCGGAACCCTATTGTACGAAGACCTGAAAGAAGCCTATCTGCACCCCGATGCCATGAAAAGCCTGAAGCGGGCACAACGCCTACTGAAAGAACAGTACCCCGGCTACAGCCTCATCGTCTACGACGCAGCGCGCCCCTTGTCCGTACAACAGAAGATGTGGGACGTAGTGAAAGGAACCTCCAAATACATCTATGTCTCCAACCCCTCACGCGGCGGCGGGCTGCACAACTACGGATTGGCGGTGGACATCAGCATACTCGACGACAAAGGAACCCCCTCTGCCCATGGGCACCCCGGTAGACCATCTGGGCAGGGAAGCCCACATCACAGAAGAAGCCGTGCTCGTGGCACAAGGCAAGCTGACGGAACAAGAACGTGAAAACCGGCTGCTGCTCCGGCAGGTAATGAAAGAAGCCGGATTCCACCCGCTACCCAGTGAATGGTGGCACTTCAACCGCGTCAGCAGGCAGACGGCAAAGGAGCGATACCGGGTCATCCCTTAACTCTCACCCCCAGCTTGTCCGGAAACTTAAATTTATGACGCAGATGACGCGGATTTTTATATTCTTAATCTGTATTATCAGCGTCATCTGTGTCTGAAAAATAATCAGACAGAAAGCTGCGAATTTATGCCCCACTTTGTCCTTTTTGAGATAACTTTGCATCAGAATAAATAAGCCAAGCCATGCCTTTATCCCAAGACACCCTCCGCTTCATCCGCGAGCATCGCTGCGACGACGTGCGCAGCCTTGCCTTGCAGGCACGCCGCTACCCTTCGGTAGACATGCCCGCCGCCATCACACAGATTTCCGGCTGGCAGATTGCCAAAGAGAAGATACCCGCATGGGCCGAGAACGAGCATATACTCTACCCCGCCCACCTTTCTCTGGAACAATGCTCCTCCCAAGCAACGGCACAGTATAAAGCGGAGATTATAACTAACCTGCTACATACAGAACAAGAACATCCCGCGCAGGACAGTACCCCCGCATCAGCCGGCACCTTTACCGACCTCACCGGAGGTTTCGGCATCGACTGCGCCTATCTCTCCTCCCGCTTCGGGCATGCCACTTACGTCGAGCGCCAGGAAACCCTCTGCCAGATAGCCGCACACAACTTCCCTGTCCTCGGCCTGAACCACATCTCCGTCTGCCACGCAGACAGCGTCTGCCATCTGCAAGAGATGGAGCCCGTGGACTGTATATTCATAGACCCTGCCCGCCGCGACGGACACGGTGGAAAGACCGTAGCCATCGGCGACTGCGAACCCGATATAGCCGCCCTCGAAGAACTGCTGCTGCGCAAGGCACGGCACGTACTGGTAAAACTCTCCCCCATGCTCGACCTCACCCTTGCCCTGAACGATTTAAAGCATGTCCGCCAGGCACACATCGTCTCCGTGGGCAACGAATGCAAGGAACTGCTGCTCTTGCTGGGACAAGGCGAAGGAGTGCCGGCAGACGACATCCCCATCCATTGCGTCAACTTCACCGGTGTACCGGCTCCCCAAGCCCTCGTCTTCACCCGCCGGCAGGAGAAGGAGCGTGCATGCCCCTACACCCCTCAACTGAAATCATACCTCTACGAACCGAATGCCTCCGTGCTGAAAGCCGGTGCATTCCGCAGCCTCTCCTCATTGTATAAGGTGGAAAAACTGCATCCCAACAGCCACCTCTACACCTCGGACCACTTCCTGCCGGACTTCCCCGGCCGCAAGTTCCGGATTACCTCCTCCTGCGGCTTCGGCAAGAAAGAAGTGAAAGAGATGCTGGCTGCCGAGAAAAAGGCGAACCTCACCGTGCGCAACTTCCCCGCCACCGTGGCCGAACTGCGCAAACGTTAGCATCAGTCTGCCAGATGACGGCAAAGGGAGATACCGCCGAAAAGGTACTACCTCCAAAGAATTTATGTAACCTCATTGTAACTGAATCGTTATCTGTTCTTCAACGCTCCGCAACCTCCACGTAACGGCAACCCTCTACTTTTGCGGCAGATTATTAACAGATAATAACAAGTATGAAACAGATTTTGAGAGCATTCTTATTCTTACTATCGGCCTCCTATCAGAACTCACCTTCCGGTTCCTACGACACCGAATTTGTATGGGAGCAGGATGACAACGGCAAGACGTACGTCAACGACTACCAAATCCGCCAATACTACGTCACCCGCGAACGCCAAAGCTACTCTGCCGCACCGGACTGGGACATCAATGCCAACCACAAACTCACCTTCAAAGGCATCTTCAACAACCGCAACGACTGGGAGAACCGCTACCGTACCACGCTGAAAGACCTTGACCCCGACGGCAACGCCACCGTACGCATACAGACCAAAGCCGGTACGCCGGACAACCGTAACGCCCGCCTGGAACGCCAGCGCACCATGGACTTTGCCCTCGGCGGCGAACACCTCTTCGGCGCCCTCTCCATGGACCGGCACGCCAGCTATGCCAAAGCCAGCGAAGAACGTCCCAACGAACGCTACATCGACTTCCAACTGAAGAAACAGAAGTTCGACATGGACCTGAGCGACGAACGCCAACCCTTTGCCAGCCCCAAAACAGGCTCTACCATGACATTGAACGATGAATTACGAATACTCTCCTCTGGACGAGGATGCCTTCATGACGAACAGCCTAGCAAATACAGTGGACCAGACCAACAAGAACTTCATGCCCAACAACAAATACCAGGCAGGCATCTACGCCAGCAAGGAATACACCGGCTCTTTAGACTTGAACAACGCTTCCCTCTTTGAGAAAAGAGCAGGTACAGGAAAAAGAACTTGCCGGAAACTTCAACGCCCGCGAAACCGTGACTTCCGGCTACCTCCGCTTCGACCAAAAAAACTGACAAAAAGTGGAACTGATGACCGGACTTCGCATAGAGAACACCAACCTTTGCCTATACGGGACGCACCTACGATGCCGACGAAGACCTCACCAGCAAGACCGACCGTCAGCGCAACAGCTACATCAGCCGAACTGATGGGACAAATGGCAGAAGAAGTAGGCCCCGAATTCGTTCTTGCCACCGGCGATGTACACCACTTTGAAGGCGTACGTAGCGTGAACGACCCGCTTTGGATGACCAACTACGAACTTATTTACAGCCACCCGGAGTTGATGATAGACTGTTCCCACTGCTGGGCAACCACGAATACCGCGGCAATACGCAGGCTGTGCTCGACTACAGTAATATCAGCCGCCGCTGGACCATGCCCGCCCGTTATTATACCAAGACGTTCGAGGACAACGGCGCTACCATCCGCATCCTTTGGGGACACCATCCCATCTATGCCGAAACCCCGAAGGACGAGAGCGAACGCGCGGATATGCAGGCACGTCTCGATCCCATCCTGCGCAAGCACAAGGTGGATATGTACATCTGCGGGCATATCCACAACTTCCAGCACGTACGCGTGGCAGGCAGCGACATAAACTGAAAGAGCTCTCGCTATTGCTGTACTACTCCGCTTATTTTGGGCAGACAAGGAAACTCCCACGTGTAGCTTGCAGGTAATATTTAGCTATGACTTCATCGAAACTTATGATTTGGCAGACAAAGGAATGGAGATAGTTTTGGGTGTTCTACGCACCGTTTGCAGCATCTTGGTCAAGCAATGATGCACCGTGGCTCCCCTTAATGGCTTTTTCTCTCTCCCGCAAGTCATCCTTTAAGTATGGTCGTCTCACGCCGTCACGCGTAGCTATAGTGAGTGAGACATGATTTCGATGCCTGCCTCGTTAAAGACATCCTGATATTCTGATGCAAATCAGGCTAAGTCTGGCTGGGCGCCTGTTGGCATCCCTGGATATAGGGCATTCACTTCGATAAACCGGATAATAATCACAGAAGGAGAGTCTCCAATACAAAGTTCGACGAGATCATCTTATCACCTCAGAGGAGTATTCAATGCAGCCTCTATCAACAGTTGATGTGCTTCCGCCACGGAACATCGTAGCTCAATACTGACCTCCGAATGGATAACGAACTCCATACTCACGGGCAGACGGGCTGTAATTGACCGTATGGGAAGCATTACGACAGCAGTTCCCCTCGAATGTCACCACCTCAGAACCATGGCAATCATAAACGCATAAAGCAAGAAGCGCACAATAGGTAGGAATGGCTCCAACCCGGATAGAAGTCAGGTGCTTTCAGCCGTTCAGCCTGCACCTCATTTGGCAAGATAATCTACCAGTTCAGATACTTCACCATAGCATAATGCCAAAGATAGCAAACAGATTGGGTATATAAGCTCCAAGGCTCCATCCCAAGAGCGACCTTGCAGTAGGGATTCCAGACATGAATAATGGTGCTTCAAAGTTTCCTGGGGTCTGAGGGAATAATAACGGAACCGTCAGCAGCAACTGCAAAATGGCATGATCATGATAACGCACCAGGTTGGCACAAAAACACAGCAGGTTGACCTTGC
>VOFF01000990.1_pt1 | contig 40001 bp, 39 predicted proteins | sample 5384061 | NCBI WGS metagenome assembly VOFF01 (sample SAMN12384725, study PRJNA508395) | human gut metagenome | isolation source: healthy gut E | host: Homo sapiens | reverse complement strand
CCCTGACCCGAAAGCAGATGTTCGAGGTCTCGGGGGAGCACTTTTTCAGATAGACGGAAACTTTCATCGGCATCGCTTTTTTCGGTTATGCGGCAAAGGTATAATAAATTCCCGTAAATGTTCCCATATATCCCGAAGAAACTTGCAACGGATTAAGACAAATTAAAAAGTCGTAACGGCTGCGGTAGCTCGCGGGCGTCGTGTCGTAATGGCGCTTGAAGCTCCTGACCAGGTGGCAGGAGTCCGTATATCCCAGCCTGTATGCGATTTCCTTTGACGCTCATGCGGCTGTTGCAGAGCATCTCCGCCGCGGCCCTGATGCGGCTTTCGACGATGTATTGCCGGAGACTTTCGTGGAAATGACGTTTGAAATAACGGCCGATGTAGGCGGGCGACAGGTTGAATGCCGCACATAGTGCCGAGCCTTTCAGCCGTTCGGGCTGGTGGATATGCCGTTGGATATATTGCAGCATGGAGACGGCCCGGTCGTTCTCCTGCTGTACGGGGATTCCGCTGCCGGAGTGCTGGGCGGCACTGCGTGCAGCCAGCGTGATGATGCTGTTTATCCACTGCTGCTGGAGGTGGGCGGAGAATCCGTCCGGGGAGGCCTGCTCCGCCGTTACCATCCCCATGAGCTGTTGCAGTGTCGATGCGTCGCGCCCGGCGGGCGTGATGCGGGGGACGTCCTGCATCCGGAGTGCCTGTTCTATGTCTTTTTCCTATATATTCTGTCACATAACTGCCCGTAAACCGGATGAATAGATATCGGCTGCGCGTGCCGACCTTGAAGCGGTGCAGTCTTTCGGGCGGAATGAGGAGGAGCGTGCCGGTCCCGTAGGAGATGTCGCCGCTCCACTGTCCCGGTACCCCTTCCGGCATACTGAAACTGCCGCTTCCCGATACGATGTATGCCAGTTCGTAAAAGGAGTGGGTGTGTTCTCCGATGGGAAACCTTTCGTGTTCCCGCACCAGAATCTCCGCCGGACGGTAGAGGTTTTCTATCCACATGACATTGAATGTACAATGAATTGCCGTAAAGATACAATGAATTCGCCGGATGCGGCGATAATTTTGCGCAGGATTTTAACGGAACCCTGGCGGGACATCCTGCTGCGGCGGGGCGCTGTCGGTCGGGATGTATCTGTGCGGAGAATCCGGTAGGAGACGGATATGGACAGGAGAAGTATCGGAGGACATGCGGCTATGCTGGGTGCGAATGTCATGTGGGGATTGATGTCGCCGCTGGCGAAGTTCGTGATGGGAACCGGAGGGGGTGACTCCCATGACGATAACCGGTCTGCGGGTGGCCGGGGCCATGGCGCTGTTCTGGACGGCATCGCTTTTCGGCCAGCGGGAGCGGGTGGCGTCGGCGGATATGCTGAAGCTTTTCGCCGCTTCGCTGCTGGCTATCGTGTTCAATCAGGGGTGTTTTATCTTCGGGGTGGGGCTTTCATCGCCGGTGGATGCCTCGGTCATCACCACCAGTATGCCGCTGCTGGCCATGGTCTTCGCCGCGCTCTATCTGAAGGAGCCCGTCTCGGGAAAGAAAGTGGGGGGCATTGCGGCGGGGGCTGCCGGTGCGTTGCTGCTGATACTCGGCGGTCATGCGGCGGAGGCGGGGCGGGGTGGCGGAAACAGTTATGTCTGGGGCGATTTGCTGGTACTGCTCGCACAGTGTAGCTATGCCTTGTATATCGTGCTCTTCAAGAATTTCGTAAACAGGTATTCGCCCGTCACCATCATGAAGTGGATGTTCACCTACGCCTTCGTCTGCGTACTGCCCCCTTTTCGTTCGGTGGGGTGGCGGCTACCGACTGGCCGGCGCTCGGGGGTGGTGCGATAGGGGCGATAGCGTTTATCGTTGCGGGCGGTACGTTCTTGAGCTACATGCTCGTGGTGGTCGGGCAGAAGCGGCTGCGGCCTACCGTGGCGGGGATGTATAACTATATACAGCCTCTCGTGGCGAGCATCGTGGCCGTCTGCTGGGGGATGGACCGGTTCAATGTCGTGAAGGTGCTGGCTGTAGTATTGATATTCGGCGGGGTGTACCTCGTTACGGTCAGTCCGAGCCGGGCGGGCCTTGAAGCCGCGGAACACGGCCATGAAACGGGCCGGAACGGCGGCGAAGGGGCCGGGTGCCGTGCGGAGGACGACGGAATCCGGCTGTCGGATAAATATAAAAGACCGCGATAACAGTCGCGGCCTTTTTTCGTTCGTGTGGATCCACCAGGGCTTGAACCTGGGACCCCCCTGATTATGAGTCAGGTGCTACTAACCAACTGAGCTATGGATCCGTCCTTTTCCGTTCGTCGTTCCGATGCAGGGAAGCAGTCGTCTGAACGGGTGCACAAAAGTACATAAATAGCGTTGAAATGCAAAAAAAAAGCGGAAAAATTTTTTTTTTCGTCAGGCCGGCTTTGCCGGGGCCGGCCTGCCGACTCGCTATGCGGTCGGAAGGCGCACAGTATCCGTTCGGTTCCGGTAGTGCCGGGAGAGGGTACCGGTTCGGTGAAATTTCAAACATCTTCGTGATTTTTTTTAATCCCCGTAAGGCATTATATTTGTGTAGTCGAAATCATTGAAGTAATTCCTAATACTATCTTAAATTTTAAAAAAGAAGATTATGAAAAAAATTATCCTTTTTACCGCATGCGCGCTGCTGTGTGCGGGTACAGCCCTCTCCCAGAACTACAAGCATGCCATCGGTCTCCGTGCCGGCGGCAGCAACGCCGCACTCACCTACAAGCAGCACCTGAATGCGGGAAACGCTTTCGAAGTGATGGCATGGTTCGGATTTTATGAGGCGAGCAGTTTCTCCGCAGCAGGTCTTTACGAGTGGACGCAGCCCGTCATCAACAACGACTTCAACCTCTATTACGGTGTAGGCGGCCATCTCGGCGCCGCAGCCAACAAATTCGCTATCGGTATCGATGCCATTGTAGGGCTCGAATACAAGATTCCGAATGCGCCTATCGCTTTCTCGCTGGATTACAAACCTTCGGTCAACTTTATGAATCTGAATGCGTACGGTCTTTTCGACCTGGCTCTCGGCATCAAATTCACCTTCTGATATACCGTACCGTTTAGGGCAGGTTCGGGCCGTTCCTCCTTGTGGGGGAGCGGCCCTGTTTTTTGCAGCAGGAGGCTGTGTTTCGCAAATAAATTCGGAACGGGAGGCGATATCTTAAATTTGTTTAGAATATTTTTTAAAAAGCTTAGTAATTTGTTTTGGGTATTGAAAATAATTTCTAAATTTGCGCTTAGATAGAAAAATAGGCCGGAGGAGATGCCGGTGTTATTTAAAAACCAGTCTGTGCTTCTTAAGGATTTTTTCAATCAGCAGGAGGACGAACCCCTGAAGGGTATCTCCCATAAGAATATTCTGATAAAAAGAATATCATCGCCTACATGGCGCTCAACGGCGAGAGTACACTGGCCGACCTCGCCCGCGAGCTGCACGTCAGCGTTCCGACCATCACCAAGCTCGTGGGGGAGCTCGTCGAGGAGAATATCGTAGTGGACAACGGCAAGATAGAGACTGCCGGAGGGCGCCGTCCCAATATCTTCGGGCTGGCCAATACGGCCATCTATTTCGCCGGCATCTACATCGGGCGCGATAATGTACGCTATGTGGTGACGGACCTCAAGAACAATGTCATCGTCAGCGAGGAGGAGCGGGATTTCGTCCTGTCGGACAATGAACAGTCGCTTGAGGAGATATGTCGGCGCATCAACCGCTTCATAGACGGCTGCCGGATAGAGCGCTGCAAGATACTCGGCATGGGGGTGTGCATTGCGGGGCGCGTCAATCCCAAAACGGGGCGCAGCTACATGTACTTCACTTCGAGTCCGGAGTCGCTGAAGGATATCATCGAACATGCTACGGGCATCCGGGTGCTGCTGGAGAACGATACGCGGGCCCGCTGTTATGCCGAGTACTTCACGGGTGATTCGCGGACGGAGAAGAATATGCTCTACCTGCACCTGGGCCGGGGAGTGGCCATAGGCATCATCACCGACGGCAAACTGTTTTACGGCAAGTCGGGTTTTGCCGGGGAGTTCGGGCATACGCCTTTTTTCAACAACGAGATTATCTGCGAGTGCGGCAAGAAAGGATGCCTCGAAACGGAGGTGTCCGGTATAGCCATCGAGAAGAAGATGGTCAGCGAGATACGCCGCGGTGTCAATACCATCCTGCGCGAACGCTACGATTCGGGAGGAACAATACGCATAGACGATATCATCGAGGCTGCGAAGAACGACGACAACCTCTCGATAGAGCTTATTGAGGAAGCGGGCGAGAAGATAGGCAAAAGCATTGCCTTTCTCATCAATATCTTCAATCCGGAACTCGTCATCATCGGCGGAAACATGGCCTATGCGGGCGACTACCTGATGCTGCCGCTCAAATCGGCCACCAACAAATACTCTCTCAATCTTGTCTACAAGGATACGAAATTTCGGCTGTCGCATATGGGCGGCGATGCCGGCGCTCTCGGCGCAGCCATGCTCATAAGGAACCAGGTAATAGGATTGTAGCCATGAACAACATTCTCGAAACGGATTCCGTCAGGTTGAGGGCCCTTGAGCCGGAGGATATCGACGTGCTCTACAAGTGGGAGAACGACACGCGCATCTGGAAGATGAGCAATACCGTCGCGCCGTTCTCGAAATATGTGCTCCGCAGATTCATCGAAGACCAGAAGTACGACATTTACGAGACCAAGCAGTTGCGCATGATAATAGAGAGCCGCGGCGATGGAAGGGCCGTGGGGGCCATCGACCTTTTTCGAGATAGACCCGACGAACCGCCGGGCCGGCATCGGGATACTCGTCTATGAAGACCGCGACCGCGGGCAGGGTTATGCTTCGTGCGCGCTGACTTCCATGATAAAGTATGCCTTTCAGGTGTTGGGGCTCAACCAGCTCTACTGCAATGTGCTCTCCAACAACCTGCGCAGTCTGAACCTTTTCAAAAGCAAGGGGGCTTCACTACGGTCGGTCTGAAGGTGGAGTGGGTGCGTTCCACGACCGGATGGCTGGACGAATACATGCTTCAACTGGTCAATCCCGTCAAGGTGTAGGCGGGGAAACGTGCGGTCCGGTGGCGGACGGTTCACGCGCGGGGGCGCCGCGTACCCTTTCCGGTACGCGGCGCCTCCGTTTTGACGGCAAGGTGCGGTGAAAGAGCGAAAGGGCGGCAATGGAATAATTATTGCACCTGGGAAAGTGTGGGGATGCGGCTGCCGGAGAGGCCGGGACGCCCGTCCCGAATGGCATGTTTAACCAACAAGATTGATTATGAAATATTTTTTGACGCTTTTGCTCCTGTTGCCGGCGTTCGCCTCTTTCGCACAGGAACCCGAAGAGCACCTCTCGCTGGACGAGGTGAGGACGCAGTCCGGTGTAGACCCCACGAGGATTATCTCCAAGATAGGATTCTCTACGTGGTATTTCGACAAGGAGGCCGGTAATGCGCAGGTGAACAACCGTATCAGTGCCACATTCGGTGTGGACGACTGGGCGTTCAACGTGCGGATGGACCTCGTCTCGATAAACAACGTACCGGGCCGCCGGGGCTTTGTCACAGGGGCGGGCAACATGAAGGTGAATATCCTGAACTCTTTTTACAATAACGGTAGGCATGCGCTTGCCGCATCGGTGGATTTGGCCTTTCCGACGGCTTCGCAGGCGATAGACGCCGCGGCCGGACTGAACGGCTACTTCTACCTGACGCCTGCGCTGACCTACAGCTATACGATAAATCAGGGGCTGATGGTGGCGGCACAGCCCCAGTATTCGTTCGCCCTGGCCAAGGGAGAGGCGGACTATCCTGCCATGAGCCTCCTGACCGTGAGGATGTTCATTGCGAAGTTCTGGGATTCCGGCCTCTTCGCGGTGTTCGAGCCGCGGCCGATGTACGACTTCACACGGGACCGCTTCGACCTTATCCTTTCGCCTATCGTCGGCAAGGCGCTCGGCGGCGGATATACCCTGACGTTTCTCGCCGAGATTCCCGTAAGGAAAGAGTCGCTCCACAATGTCGGGGCACTGTTCCTGATAGGGGTAAAGCGGACTTTCTGACCCGTCGGAGGGAAAACGGGAGAAGAAAGGGGTACGGCTTTCGCCGTACCCCTTTCTTGTCGCGGGCGGTTGTTACAGCCATGCTGCAAGGTCGGGTACGGTTCCGAGCCGTTCGTAGTCCGTTCCGTCGCCGGCGGCGAAAAAGTAGTGGCGCAGACCGTTGGTGAGCATGATGTAACGGGCCCGGACGACGCTGTTGTAGCGTACTGCCTGGTCGAGGACGCATTGGTCTATCGCGATGTCGGCGGCCTTGCACTCCACGAGCATGACTGCCTGCTGCCCGCGGCCCGTTACCACGATGTCGGCCCGCTGCCGTGTGCCTCCGAGGGAAAGCGGGTACTCCTGAATGATATTGACGGCGGGAATGCCGATGCAGTCCGACAGCCATCCGATGACGTGCCGCCGCACCCACTCTTCCGGAGTGAGCAGTAGCCAACAGCCCCGCAGACCGTCCCAGACGCGTTCCTCGCCGTGCCTGTGCGCGGCCCGCAGCCTGACGGGGGGCAAATTAAGTGCGGGATACCTGTCCATTTCTCATGGAAAAAGAGTAATTTTAGCCCCGCCCGGCGTTTGCGGGGCTGCCTGCAAAGTTAAGGCATAAACACCGATAAATTGACGACCATGCCGATAAAACGCCTTGCTATCAGTTGTCTCTTCGCCTTTGCCGTTTTTCTTTCGTCCTTCGGCGGAACCCTGCGTGCCGCAGGACCCGGTTTCGCCGCCATGGCCTGTGAGCCCGGAGCAGTGGAGGCGGGATTCAGACTGCCGCCGCGCAGTGCCCTCGTGCCGTATCCTTCACGCGAAGAGGCGTTGGCGGGCGGTACATCCTCCTATGTGATTCCTCTGGAGGAGTGGCAGCGCGACAGTGTGCCGGAAGGAGTCCGCTATACGGCCCGGTTCAAGGTCCGTTATGCGTGGGACAACCGGGCCGTCCTGCTGCGTGTGGAGGATGTCCCCTCCTCTTTCGGCATCGAGGTAAACGGCGAGGCGGCCGGATACAGTCAGGCGGGTATGGGGCGCACGGAGTTCGATATCACCGATTTCATCCGGCAGGATTACAATACGGTTTCGGTCATCGTCTGCGAGGCTCCGGCGGCCCGCCGTATCGGCGAAGGGCGCGGCCGCGATGCGGAAAGCTGGAGGGGGAGGGCCTGGGTGTTGTCTCAGCCCTCGGTACGGATACACGACCTGTTTGCCGAGACTTCGGTGGACGGCGGTTACGGTTATGTGGCGCTCGATATCGTCATGCAGAGTATCCTGTTGAATCCCAAGGGAGTATACCGTCTGTTACGAGTTGCTTGACCCGAAGGGCGAGGTCGTGGCCATGTCGCAGAAAGACATCGTTACCGGTATGCTGAGCCGGGATACCGTACGCTTTACGGTACGGATACCCGACCCGCTCGTGTGGAACCATGAAACTCCGAATCTCTATACACTGCTGGTACGCAGCCGGAACGAAGGCCGGTTCGTGGAGAACGCGGCTGTTCGGGTAGGATTCCGGACGCCGGGAACGTCTGACGGAGTATTCTTAATCGACGGACTGCCTGTCGGTTTGTATGCCGTACGTTATGCGATGGGCGGCGACGAAGGGGCCGCGGCAACCGAGCTTGCACGCTTCAAGGCGGAGGGGTATAACTGCATCGTTGCAGACGGAACTCCCCAGCCGGACTGTTTCTATGCGCTTTGCGACAGTCTGGGGCTGTACGTGTGCGATGCGGCGGATATCAATACGAGTCGGGAACCGGCCCGTATCACCGTGGGCGGCAATCCGAGCAACGCTCCCGAATGGAAAGATGCCTACATCGACCGGATACACCGCATGTATTACGCTTCGCACCTTCATCCGTCGGTGGTGATGTATGCTCCTGCGCACGATTCGCGCAACGGATACTGTCTGTACGAAAGTTATGTGGAGCTCAAGCGGCTGGCTCCCGGTGTCCCCGTTTTCTACGACGGGGCCGGGGGGGAGTGGAACAGCGACATGGATGCCGCGGCCCTTTTCCGGCATCCCGATGTTGTACGGCCTGCGGGCCGTCTCGGTAACGATGGAGAGGGACGGTTCGGACGAGGTGGTCGTGGCCAACAACATGGAGCTGACATCGGCCCGGGGAACCTACCGGGTGGTGCTGAAGTCGGGGGTTAAGAGCCTTTGGACGGCCTCCGGCGAGTTCAGGCTCATGGGAGGCGGTGCGCTTCATATTCCCGTGCCCGTTCCTGAGGGTGTGCGCAGGGGCAGCGTGCAGGTAGAGGTGCATCTCCTGAAGGATATCTCGTCGCAGGGTGCCGGCCAAGGCGGCAAAGTGTCGGATATGTACGACGTCCTGAAGATGAAATTCCCGTTGTGACGCCGCCGGCCCGTGTGCCGGTTGCGGTTGCGCTGTTTCCCGAAAACGGAGAGCCCTCTCCGTTGTGTCGTCGTCTCCTGTCGCCGCTGTCCGTATCCCTGCGGAATCGGGCGGCGGTTCGGTCATTCGTGAAAAACCTTCTTGTTCTGTATTCCGCGGCCCGGTGCCGTGCCGAACGCATTGTCGGGGATGCTGAACTCCTTGTCGGCGAAGAGTGCTGCAAGTCCCGATACCTGCTTGAGCCGCAGCAGCTCGTCGCGGTCCATTCCGATGTTCTTCATTATCCAGGCGTCCGACATGCCGGCCTGTTTCAGTTCCGCGACGATGTTGGTCATGAGCTCTATCGAGTGCGTCCCACGGGCCCTGTTGTGGCGGATGGTCGAGGCCATGCGGTTGGAGAGGTCCTTGTCTATCACAACCACCGGAAGCATCCCCTCTTCCCGTTCGTATATCCGGTCGGAGGTCTTCATCACCATGTAGCGGTGGTAGCCGTCCACGAGTTCGTAGATGTCGTGTTCGCGGTCGTAGTAACATACGCACGGCGAGGTGTAACCGTCCTCCCAGATGGAGAGTTCGAGGAGCTTCATTTCGGGCGGTGCCACCACGTTGGGATTGTAGGCATTGGCGCGCATCTTCGATACGGATACGGGGATGACGTCGTAAACGGGGCTTTTGTATCTGTTCATCGGTTTCAAGAGAAGATTTTGTTGTAATATTCCATTATCCGCCGCCTGTCGTCCGTCTCCTTCTTGGTCAGCGAGAAGCCCATGTATTTGCAGGCGTGGTCGTTTTTCAGGATGCATACGCACATGCGCTTGAAAGTGGGCAGGTCTTTGAATCCGGGAATGTCGATGTCGTCCAGATACTCCATCCGGACAGGTTTCTTGTCGGTGTTGTAGCTGGAACGTTCTCCCACTTCTATCTTGATGCCCATGGCCTTCAGCTTCTCGATGGTCTCGTCGGGCAGTACGCCTCCGCGCGTGCGCCAGAAGTTGATGCTGACCGAGAGTTTGCGCAGGTAGTTGTTGCGCGTCTTGGCCGGCAGGGTGGAGAGCAGGAAATACATGTAGCTCTCCCACGTATGGCCCGGCGGCAGTTTGGCCCGATAACGGGCCACGGCGCTGCTCGAACCGTAGATGCCGGTGAAGTTCACACCGTTCACACGGCATATCATCTTGCCCCAGGTGTCGGGGTCGATGGCGCGGTAGAGTGCCAGATTCTCCTGGGCAGCCGAGATGAAAGGACTCGCCACGCGCTGCTTTTCGAGCGGTACGCCCGCCTGATAGAAGAGGTCGTAGAGCCGGTTGTAGTCCCAGCCGAACCGTCCGTTTGCCGTCCAGATGTCGGTCGTGAGCCAGTCGTACAGGATGTAGGCGTTGTAGATGTCGGGGCTGTTGCGGCATGTCCAGACCAGGTTCCGGTACTGCGACGTGCGTTTTCCCGCGTATATCGTGCGCCATCTGTTGTAGCTCTCCTGCGTTCGGATGCCGACCAGACAGCAGGTACGGTTTGCCCCCCTTGAGCCTGTGGTACCACTGCGCGAACAGCAGTTGGAATTCGTAGTCCCACATCTCTTTCGAGTAGAAAGGGAAGTCTTGTGCCGTGTAGCACTCCGCCGGCATTTCGCGTACCCACAGTTCGCGTTTCTCCTCCTCCCACGGCCGCCAGTAGGTCTGGTACATGGAGGTGCATGTGGTCACTTTGAAGGGGACGCAGACGCGATAGATTTCCAGCAGGTCTTTGTTGGCTGCGAATACGCGGTCGATATAGCGGGTGGTCTCCTCGTACTGTACCTCATAGTCCATGTGGAATACGCCGAGTTTCCGGGCTATGTGGTGGCGGCGCATGTAGTCGATGCACAGATTGAGCATCACGGCGCTGTCCTTGCCTCCGGAGAATGAAACATATACGTTGTCGAATTCATTGAATATGGTATCGATACGCTCTAAGGTCAGTTCATAAACGTTTTTTCTGGTCATCTTCGTTGTATATCATTTTCACGTATTTTTTTCCCATTCGAACATTACCGAAAACCCGCAGCGCCTGAAGGCCTGGATGTGTTTGTTCTGGGTGACGGATATGATAGCGAAGTCTTTTTTGAACTCTTGTATCAGTTGTGTCAGCATCAGGCACAATACCTCTTCGTCGTCTTCGGCGGCATAGTAGTTGTTTATCGTCGCCTTCCTGTTTCTGAGCACCACGGGGATGAATCCGAGGGTGCGGCCTTCGTCGTCGCAGGCGACGAACCAGATGTTTCCGAGGATGTCTTGAACGGATAGTTGTTGTTGCTCGCGAGGACTTCCCGGTTCATTACCAGATGCGCTACGCGCCGGTACAGTTCGGTATCTTCGCCGTTTAACTTTACGATGTTCATGAACGTCATTAATGTTTAATTATCAAATTTAACGTTTTTTGAGGGTCGTTAATTTTCTTAATTCCGTTTTGGGACTATATAAGTGAATTATGGTCCTGATTTTACCGTTTTTTTCGTATTTGGCATCTCGTTTTACGTGAAAAGAACTGTTCGTTTTGTGTTTGTGGCGTATCGTATTATGATTTTGCCGATAAATGCGTTAATAGTGTTCATGTAATTGTAGAAATGAACGGTTTTATGTGGTGTTTATCGGGCTTTTTTTTGTGTTATTGTGCTGCCGGGCTACAGACTGTCAGGCCGGGTCGGAAAAGGTTCATTAATTGCCTTTTATACAGCAGAAACGGAGAAGTGCGCAGGGATCGGATTTCTTTTGCAGTGTGCGCGGATACGCTATGCCGGCGGCTTGTTTTGTTGCGATATTTGCCTGTAAAGCGTATTTTGGTGATGATGATAAGGCCACGGTTCGTGGCTGCGTATCGTATATGGGTGTCGAGAGGATTTTATAGGATATGAGATACGGGTTGGCGAGCGTATTTGCAGAGACGGCAGGAATCCGACTGCGAAGAGGGCGGGATGCAAAAAGCGCAGGACCATGCGGTCCTGCGCTTTTTCCGTATTCCGGCGGACGGTTACCGCAACTCCCGTGCGGGAATGTGCACCACTTTGCCGTCGCGGATGACGACCAACGTTCCGTCCTCTTTTTCGTCTTCTCTATCAGACGTTTGCGGGCCAATTGGATGCCAGCCTCGATTTTTTTCTGCATTTGTTTGATTTCGACCTCACTCATAAGTTACAATCGATTTATAGGATAACGTATCTTCGACGGTCAATGTTGCCGAGAGGCCGCCCGAAGCAATCATCTTCACCTGCGTGTCTGCCGAACTGTTGTCGTAAATGGCCCAGTAGTCGCAGATGGGGGCGTAAAGGGCGGTCAGGTTTTTGAGTCCCATCCGGTAGCGGCGGCAGATGACTTCGCGGGGAATGTCGTGTCCGCCTTCCCGGACACGGGTGGCTACGCGTTCGACGGCCTGTTGGGGTGTCGGCAGCCAGAAGTAGAGCAGCGTCACGAAGTAGCCTTTGGCATGGGCCTGTTCGATGAATCGTACGTAAGAACGGGTGGCCAGCGTGGTTTCAAATGCGAAGTCGGTTCCTTCCGACAGCAGGTCGTCCATGCGCTGGAGCATCAGCCTGCCTGCTTCAATCGCCACGCTGCCGGGGTTGAACGGCGAGAGGCCCTTGGCGATTTCGTCGGCATTGACGAATTCGCGGCAGTCGAGCATCTCCGGCAACACCGTATAGGAAGCCGTTGTCTTACCGGCGCCGTTGCATCCCGCTATGATGTAGAGATGAGGCATATCGTCGGAGCAAAGATAGGGGATTGCCGCGGGTTTTCCAAAACGAGGCCTGTCCGAAGCTGCTGCGGAGCCGGACGCTTTTCGGCGTCCGGTCTGCCAGCGGAGGCGGATTGTTGAAAACTATGTGAAAACTTCCCCGGCGAGGCGGGGTTTTCGGAACGGCATTGGCTAATTTTGTTCCCGACACCAGGTTCCCCGTGCCGCCCGTCGGGTGCGGCCGGGGATGAAAAGGGAATCCTGTGAGAATCAGGGAGCTATCCCCGTAGCTGTAAGTTCCGTGCACACCGTATGCCCGCTGGCGGGAGAGTCCCGCAGAGCCGGTATGCGGCAGGTGCGAAGGGTGAGCATCCTTGCCACTGGCCCCGAAGGGCCGGGAAGGCGCAAAACCCGGAACGAGCCAGAAGACCTGCCCGGTGCCGTATTAACGTAGCTTTCGGGCGAAAGGCTGTCGGACAGGGGGCATGGATGCCGCCGTCTTATTCAATTTCCCGGAGTTACCATTTCTAATCTCTTAACATCTAAGAAGATGAATGGACAGACTCAGTTTACGAAAATCGTAAAGCGCAACGGCGACGTTGCAGAATTCAGGCCGGAAAAAATCGAACAGGCCATTTTCAAGGCCATGAGGGCCGCAGGCCGTCCCGACCGTGCCGCGGCACGCCGGCTGGCCGGTGAGGTCATCGCGGAGCTCGCTGCCGGAGGGGGAGCGTATCCCGCATGTGGAACGGGTGCAGGATGCGGTGGAGAAAGCCATCTACCGCAGCGGCGATTTCGACCTGCTCAAGACCTATATGCTCTACCGCAAGAAGCACGAGGAAATCAGACAGAGCAAGGAGCTGTTCTCGAACCTCGACGTCATCGACGATTATCTCGGACTGGACGACTGGCGGGTGAAGGAGAGCGCCAACTCCTCCTATTCGCTCCAGGGGCTCAACCAGCACATATCGACGAGCATCACTTCGCAGTACTGGCTCGGCAAACTCTATACGGAAGAGATAGCCCAGGCCCATCGTTCCGGTGCGCTGCACATTCACGACCTCGGCTTTCTGAGTGTTTACTGCGTGGGCTGGGACCTGCGCGACCTGCTTCTGGTAGGCTTCAAGGGGGTGGAAGGTAAGGCGCAGAGCGCACCCGCCCGCCATTTGCGTACCGCCCTCGGACAAATCGTGAATTTCTTCTATACCATGCAGGGCGAAGCTGCCGGAGCGCAGGCTTTCTCGAACTTCGATACTTTCCTTGCGCCGTATGTACGTTACGACAACCTCGACTATGCGCAGGTGAAGCAGTGTCTGCAGGAGTTCCTCTTCAATCTGAACGTGCCGACGAGGGTGGGTTTCCAGACTCCGTTCACGAATATCACCATGGACCTCGTGGTACCGGATTTCCTGAAGAACGAACGGGTGGTGCATGCCGGGCGCGTGCTCGAAGATGCTGTTTACGGCGATTTCCAGCCGGAGATGATGTTGCTGAACAAGGCCTTCGCCGAGGTGATGTATGAAGGGGATGCGGCCGGAAGTCTCTTCTCTTTCCCGATACCTACCTATAACATAACGCCCGATTTCGACTGGGAGAATCCCGACTACGACGGCATTTGGAAAATGACGGCCAAGTACGGCATCCCCTATTTCTCCAATTTTGTCAATTCCGATATGAAACCCGACGACGTGCGCAGCATGTGCTGCCGCCTGCGGCTCGACAAGCGCGAGTTGATGAAACGCGGCGGCGGGCTCTTCGCGGCCAATCCGCTGACGGGTTCGGTCGGTGTGGTGACCATCAATATGCCGCGTCTCGGTTACGAGGCCCCTTCGGAAGAGCTCTTTTTCCAGCGGCTCCGTCACCTGATGGAGATAGCCCGCGACAGTCTCGAAGTGAAGCGCAAGGTGATAGAGGGATATACCGAGAAGGGACTCTATCCCTATTCGAAATTCTACCTGCGGCAGGTGCACGACCGCTACGGCTGCTTCTGGAAAAACCATTTCTCCACCATCGGCATCAACGGCATGAACGAATGCTGCCTGAATTTTCTCGGCGTGTCGATAGCCACCGAGGAGGGAGTGCCTTCAGCCGCAAGGTGATGACCTTCATGCGCGAAGTGATGGCGGAGTTTCAGGAGGAGACAGGCAATATCTACAATCTCGAAGCTACCCCGGCCGAGAGTACGGCCTACCGGTTCGCGCGTATCGATACGCAACGTTATCCGGATATCATCACCGCCAACCAGCAGGCACGGACGGAGCGCGGGGCGAAGCCCTACTATACCAACTCCACGCACCTTCCGGTCGGGTACTCGGACGACATATATGAGGTGCTTGAAAAGCAGGACCCGTTGCAGACACTTTATACGGGCGGTACGGTGCTCCATATCTTTACCGGGGAACACGAGATGTCGCCCGAATCGGCCAAACGGCTCGTGCGTAAGGTGACGGGCGGATTCCGGCTCCCTTACATCACCATCTCGCCTTCGTTCAGCGTCTGCCCGCAGGACGGCTATCTGTCGGGCGAGCATTTTACCTGTCCCAAGTGCGGACGCAGTGCCGAGGTCTACAGCCGCATCGTGGGCTACATGCGTCCGGTGAGCCAGTGGAACGAGGGCAAGCGCGAAGAGTTTCGCGACCGACGGCTTTTTCGACCGGATGATTACGGAGCAGGAGGGCGTGTCGCATCCGGCTTCCTGCTGCTGGAAGGAACCTGCGGCGTCCGGAAGCGGTATGAGCGGTATGGAGAAGGAGCGCATACGCATCGGGGGGCTGGTGAAACAGAGCTTCGTGGATTGGGACGGCGTGCTGTCGGCGGTGGTCTTTACCAAGGGATGCAACTTCCGCTGCGGCTATTGTCACAATCCGGCGCTGGTGGTGCCGGCGCTGATGCGGGAGCGGCCCGATGTGGCGGAGAGCGAGGTGTTCGACTATCTCGCACGCCGCCGCGGCTGGCTCGATGGGGTGGTGGTTACGGGCGGCGAGCCTACGCTACACGCCGGACTCCCCGCTTTTCTGGAGAGGGTGAAGCGTTGGGCTATCGTGTGAAGCTCGATACGAACGGTACCAATCCCGAAATGCTCCGGCAACTGATTGCCTCTGGAGCGGTGGATTTCGTGGCGATGGATATCAAGCATTTTCCGGATGCGGAGCATTACGGAGCCGTGACGCCGCTGTCGCAGGCGATGATGGACAACGTTCTGCGCTCCATCGGGATTCTCCGGCGCGGTGGCACGGAGTACGAGCTGCGTACCACGCTTTTGCCCGGTATCCATACCCCGCCGGTACGGGAGACGCTGCGGAGAATGTTCGCCGACTGTCGGTATGTGTTCCATGAATTTCGGAATACGGGGCCGGACGGACTGGTCGCCGATTATCCGGAGACGTAAAGATTTGTGCCGGTTTCGGAACGGGCGGATGACGAAACCGCGGCAGAAATGCCGCGGTTTTTGCGTCTTTGAGTGCCTCTTGTTTTTCTTCTTTTTGCTCCGGCGCGCGTGAGTTTGCGGATTATCCGCTGCCTTTCGGGGGCGGGCCGTCGGCTTCGGTGTTGCGTTTCCGCACATACCGGGTTCTCAGTAGCACTCCCGCAGAGAGCTGCGGAATGTCAGGCTGCATTCATACCTCTGTTTGCAGGCGTTTCGTTGCAGGGAAACCACTGCCGCCGAGAGCGGTAAGGCAAGATAACGGTGCCGGGTATCGCTTCGGTGGCGGAGCATTCCGCAGCTTTCGCAAAATTTCCGTTCCGTATCGTCCGTTATTATAGTGTGAGAGTGATAGCGCGGTGCGATGCCGTGATTTCCGGAACCTGGCGGCAGATGGCTTGTTCCGGCTTTTGACGGCACGATGCTGCCGTATGGAAAGCGAGAGTTTTTCATGGATTTGTTTTAGAAAAGGTACGGCAGGCATTCTGCCGTCGGGGCGGAGTATGCATGACGGCGAGGGAAGGTATGCCGGAAGAAGCGGTATGCGGAGGAGAGAGTGTCCCTCCGGTCTTGGGCGGAAGAGTTGACCGGGCCCCGGCCGTCGCTTTCAGGTCGGGGGTGGGGGGAGTGTCCGGCTATCGGTGCCGGAAAACGGTATACGAATTTGTGAAAAGGAAATTTTCCAGTCGTTTTATGGTATGTAATTTTTTCCTATTTTTGTCGGTAGTGTAGGGTAAAGTCATTCACAATCTGTTAATTGGCTGTTAATAGCTGATGCCCGAATAAACGTATTGTTTGCAGTGCTTAAATCGGAAATTCTTAATCGGATAATGTCGCATTACGGCCTTAGGAACAAGACCGAACTCGCTTCGTTTCTCGGGGTGAGTCCTCAGACCGTTTCCAATTGGTACAGCCGTAATTCCATCGATTACGATTTGGTTTTCGAAAAGTGCGCCGGATTGGATTTCAACTGGCTGGTAACGGGAAATGCTTCTGTGTATGGGCATCGTATTGGAAATGTTTCTGTTGCGAGTGATGTGGGAGGGGCTTACGATGTCCCTGTCGCTTCCATGTTACCTGTCGGCATGACAGGAGGGAGCTGTCCGGTAGGTGACGGCGCAGGGTTGCGGAGCGGCGGCATGCCTGCGGTGCTCTCCTCGGACGGCGAATGTATTGCCTGTGTGGCGGACGGTGCAATGCCCGACGAATTCCGTAGCGGCGATGTGCTGGTCGGTAAACGTATCGTTGATTTCGGTGCGGTGGATACCGACGGTCTTACACCGTATGTTTTTGCCCTTCGAAGCGGCGGACTCATGGTGCGGAGGGTAATTGCCGATAAAAATTTCCCGGAGAAGCTGCTTCTTGTCGCGGGCAGTCCCGACCGGCGGCAGTTCCCGGATATAGTCATGAAACGCGCTGACCTGTGCGGTGTCTGGGACGTTAAGTTCACATTGGTCTCCTATGGAAGCGGCGGCGGGAATATCGGCGAACGGCTGTCGGAACTGGAGCGAAGAATGGACGAACTGACGAGACGGATAGATGATGCCGCCTCCGCCGGCGGTGTCGGTCGTTGAGGTCTGTTGTCTTTTTTCGCGTTTTCTGTTTGCTTCGTATTGTCCCGAAAGGGCGGGATGTCTTTCCCGACCCTATGCATTTCTTGTAGGTAAATCCGGTGCGGAGAGGACAAATCCATCCTGTGCAGCATAAACACGACGGACAATACCGTAAGATATTGTCCGTCGTTTCGTAGCGGGTCCGAGACTTGAACTCGGGACCTCATGATTATGAATCATGCGCTCTAACCAGCTGAGCTAACTCGCCGTAAAAGCAGGACAAAAAGTAGTGAATATTTTGTTTCCTGCAAATATGCCGTGCTTTTTTTCTCGTTCTTCCGTGCCTTATTTCTTCGGGTCGTGCGGCGTTTGGCAGAGATTGCGCTGCGGCAGCGGAAATCTTGCCTTGCGGCGGAGCGTATCTCCGCTCATGCGCGGCAGCGGCCGCGTTGATTAGAAGGCGAGGAAGAATTCGGCGATGAACTTGTTGTGGAAAGCGGGGTTGGCCTCTATCGCGGCCGGCCGTCGGTCGATGAGATAGTGTTCGTAGTTGAGCCTCAGTTCACACTGCAACAACTTTTTTTGCAAATCCTATCGTGAGGCCGCCCGTTATTCGCTGGGCGTTCAGGTGCAGGATGTCGGATTGGTCGAGCAGGGCGATGTTGCGGCCGTAGTCCCAGCGTATCATCGGAGCGATGAATTTCACGGGGCCCCATTGCCGGACGGGTTGGCGGTAGATGGCGTGAACGGCTGCCAGGTCCAGCCGGTCGGTGCCGCTGGCGGTTCCCAGCCAGCGGCTGGCGTATTCGCCCTCTATTATCCATCGCTCTTTCATGTAGCGGAGTTCCCCGCCCGCCATCGTGATGTCGTTCCCGAGCGGCGTTTTGCCCGTGTAGTAGTTTCCCGCGATACCGAAACCGTCCACTATCTGGCCCGGGTCTATCCACAGCCGTGCGACGAAGTTTACGTTCCGGTGCCATGCCATGTTGTTGATGCCGTAGCCATTGACAAGACCGGCGAGGATGCCTACCGGAAACTGCTCCGTTCCTTTGTACGTGAACAGGATGCCGATGTCCCGCGCGCCGAGGTTACCTGCCGCAGCGGAGATTTTGTCGTTTCGTTCCGTATAGTAACTGCCTACGTAGGTGGTGAGGAAAGAGCTGCTCGCAAAGTAGTTCTTTCCGGGGCCACGGCTCAGTTCCGTACCGAAGTGGTAAAGCTGCTGACCGAGCGAGACCTCGAAGGCTCCGGAGGCGAACGCTACGTAGGTGTCGAGGATACTCAGCTTTCCTTCGGAGTTGAGGTCGGCCTGGAACTGATAGCGGAAGAGTCCTGCCGTACCGCCGGCCTCTCCTTTCACGCCGAGGCGTGCGTTGTTGATGTTGAACCGCAGGTCGCCCGTCTGCGTATCGGTTTCGAAGCGGGTTTTCAGTACCCCGAAAAGTTTCGGGGCGAACGGTTTGGCCTCCTGTGCCATGGCCTTTGCCGGAGCGCACAGCAGCAATACCGCTGCGGCTGTGCGTATCGTTGCGCGTATGTTGTAAGGTCTTTTCATAGCGGGCGCAAATATAGATACCCGTACCGGATTTAGCAAGGCAATTCCGGCCGGATTTGCGGGGCCGCCTGTGTCGTACCCGCTGTCTGCGTCCGGTCGATATTTCCGGAGGCAGGAGGAAGGGGGACCGTAACGAACGCAAATTCCCCGCGCTGTCACAGCGCGGGGAATGTCGGTATTACCTTGTATAATATAGAAACCGTTAGCGGTTCCGGCCCTCCTCGGCGGTCTCCTTCTTCAGCAGGTCGCGTATCTCGGTGAGCAGTTTCTCCTCTGCGGTAGGTGCGGGCGGAGCGGCAGGGGCCGGCTTGTCCGCCTGTTTGCGGCGCAGCGAATTGATACCCTTCACCATGAGGAAGATGGCGAAAGCGACGATGAGGAAGTCCACGACGGTCTGCAGGAAAGCTCCGTAACGGAGCAGGACCGCAGGGTCGTCGCCCGTGGCCCTCTTCAGCGTGATGGCGAGGTCGGTGAAGTCCACTCCGCCAATCAGCAGTCCGAGCGGCGGCATGATGACGTCGGCTACCAGCGAGCTGACTATCTTGCCGAAAGCCGCGCCGATGATGATACCCACGGCCATGTCTATCATGTTGCCGCGCATCGCGAATTCCTTGAATTCCTGTAAAAATTTTTTTCATGGTAGTAAGAGTTTGGTTATCGTTTTTTTGTATCTTTATGTTACGGAAATGCTCCTGCGGATGCGTATGCAAATCGGACGCCAATCTGGCTTAAAATTTGTTAGGCATAAACAGGGAGAAACCGCGGGCGGAGCCGTCTCCTGCAAAGATAGTTTTTACGTTGTTAAATGGCTGCGGAAAGTTGTGCTTTTTTACGGAAAACATTCATAATGGTGCGGTTATTGATAACTTTTACGGAAAAATGCGGGAGAGCGTGCGTGTTATTCGAAAAAAATGTTTTACCTTAGCGGTGTTAAGTACCATAGCGGATTGATTGCGAAGACAAACAAATACAAAAGTCTAATATTTATTAAAATCTAAATTATGAAGAAGTTACTAGTTTCTCTGATGGCTGTTTTTGCTATTGCAAACATCTCTGTGGCTCAGGAAGCTGCAATCAAGTGGAACCCCCTCTACCTTGGTCTCGGTTCGGTAAATCTTGGTATAGAGTTTTCCGTAGCTCCGAAGTGGACTTTGGCTTTTGAAGGCAATGCGGTCATCTTCAACCCGTGGCAGAACGGTGACAACTCCATCTATGCCAACGGCTGGACGGGAACTTTCGAGGCAAGGTGGTATACCTGCGAAGCATTTAACGGACACCATCTCGGCCTTTACGGTACGGTAGGCCGTTTCGGCGAAGCTTCCTCCAATTTTGACCTGTTCAACAAAATCGCCCTCGGCGGTCACGGTGCAACGGGGGCTACCAACGTGAAGGCTGCGATGCTCGGTCTCTCCTACGGTTACTACCTGAAGCTGAACCACGGCTGGGGTCTTGACTTCTATGTAGGCGGCGGTACGCCGGGTTCGACCGAAGTACAGAAGAGCGGTATCAAACCTTCGCTCTCCCGTCTGGGCGTCGTTCTTTCCTATAAATTCTAAACGACTGCATGATTTCATGATAGAGGGCTGCCCCGAAGGGCAGCCTTCGTTTTTTGGAATACGGTTTGCGGAAGGCAGTTTTGTCGGGATGGGGGCAGTCGCGGCATCTTGTTTCCGGCGGCGCTTCCCTCTCGGTTTGCTGTTAAAATCCCGGGACGGAAGAAATTTATCCGTTTCCGGTACGTTATTATGAAAAATAAATTATATTTGTTATTCGGATAACAGAGAGCGCTTAGGGTACTTCTATTTATAAACTTAATAATCGCTTAAATATGGCAAGGAAATTAAAAATCAGGGACCTGACGCTGCGCGACGGCCAGCAGTCGGCTTTTGCAACCCGGATGACACAGTCGCAGATTGACCGTGTCCTGCCGTTCTACAAGGATGCTAACTTCTATGCGATGGAGGTGTGGGGCGGTGCCGTGCCCGATTCCGTGATGCGCTATTTGGGCGAGAACCCATGGGACAGGCTCGAAAAGATTAAGGCGGTCGTGGGCGACGCCTCGAAACTGACGGCGCTTTCGCGCGGCCGCAATCTCTTCGGCTATGCCCCCTATACGGACGAAATCATAGAGGGTTTCTGCCGGAATGCCATCGAATCGGGCCTCGATATCATGCGTATATTCGATGCGCTGAACGATGTGGACAATGTCAAATCCACGATAAAGTATGTGAAGAAATACGGCGGCATAGCCGACTGTGCCGTCTGCTATACGGTGGACCCGAAGTATCCGCCGCTCAGTCTGGTAGACCGGCTCAAAGGCAAAAAGAACCCGAAACCGGTCTTCACCGATGAATATTTCGTCGATAAGGCCCGTCAGATGGTGGCGCTCGGCGCCGACATGATAACCATCAAGGATATGAGCGGACTGATTCCTCCGGCACGGGTGGCCTCGCTCATCCGCAAGATGAAGGAGGGCGGAGTAAATGTGCCGATAGATTTCCATACCCACTGTACGCCCGGCTACGGTCTTGCTTCGGTAGTGTCGGCGATAGCGGCCGGAGCCGACATTGTCGATACCAATATCTGGAATTTCGCGGGCGGTCCGGCCGCACCCGCCATCGAACTGGTGCATATCTTCTGCGAAAAGATGGGGATAGAGACAGGGTTAAATCTCGAAGCAATAGGCAAGATAAACAGGGAGCTGTTCGCTATCCGCGAGGAGCTTTCCGAGTACGATGCGGTGCACAAGTTCCCGAAACCGTTCGACCCGCTGCACGACCGGCTGCCGGAGGATATCGATGCGCAGTTCGACCGGGCTGTGAAAGCCGCTCTGGCAGGCGATGAGGATACGCTCATGGATGCCTGCCACAAGATAGAGGCCCATTTCGGTTTTCCGGCGCCCAACGAGCTTGTCAAACGCGCCGAGATACCGGGCGGCATGTACACCAATATGGTGGCGCAGCTCAAGCAGTTCAAGAGCGAAGACCTGTTGGAGAAGGCGATGGAGCTCATTCCGGAAGTGCGCTTTGCTGCGGGGCTTCCGCCGTTGGTGACGCCTACGAGCCAGATAGTCGGCGCACAGGCGGTGAACTGTGCATTGGACATGAAGAAGGGCAAGCCGAAATACACGACCGTATCCAACCAGTTCGTGAGCCTCGTCAAGGGTGAGTACGGTCATACACCCGTACCGGTAGACCCTGAATTCCGGCTGAAGATAGCCGGTATCCGGGAGGAGACCAATTACGACACCTCCAAATACAAGATGCAGCCCAATCCCGTGCTGGACGAGTACGGCGGCGTCCGTCTTGCCGAGAATGAGAAAGAGGTGCTCCTGCTGGAGCTCTTCCCGATGGTGGCCAAGGATTTTCTGATGAAACAGAAACAGGGAGCGTTGGGAGGCTTCCCGACCTGCTGCCGGTGCCCGTGCGGAGGAACCCGCAGCGAAGAGCAGGGCCCGTACAGGCGGAGATAACCGGTACGGTCGTAGCGGCTCCGCTTCCCGGCAGGGTGCTTCAGGTGAAAGTCAAGGCCGGCGACATCATCGCCAAGGGGCAGGATGTGGTCGTGCTTGAGGCGATGAAGATGGAAAACAGCATTCCCAGCGAGGTAGCCGGACGCGTGAAACGCGTCCTCGTCGGCGAAGGCGATACGGTGGCTGAAAATGCTCCGCTGGTAGAGATAGAGAGTGCGGATGCCGTACGGAGTGCTGCTGTGTCGGGAGCTTCGGCTACGGCCCGTTCCAATAAGGTGACGGCGCCGCTGCCCGGTCGGGTTATGGACATCCTCGTGAAGGTAGGCGACAAGGTGAAGACCGGTCAGGATGTGGTTGTACTCGAAGCGATGAAGATGGAGAACAGCATCGCTTCGGATTTCGAAGGAACGGTCGTGCGCATCGATGTAAACGTGGGCGATACCGTTGCGGAGAATGCCCCGCTCGTGGAGATAGGGTAGAGGGATACGGCCCGTATTACGGAGGATGCTTCTCGGAGCATCCCTTTTTTCGTGTGCGGACGGAGGGAACGAAAGGGGGCGGAGCGGTGTGCTGCGGTATGGTAACTGTGCTCCTCTGTCGGGATGTGCGGCCGCCGGAAGAGCGAGGGAAGGGAAGCTGAAACTGCCGTTCGAGGCAGACGTCCGGATATATTTTCGTGTCTTTGATAGGGTCAAGAATCGGTGTGCTGATTTTAGGTAGATTAGCAGAAATCACACTTGAAACAGCAATGTACAGGTACTACGGATGTCGGAAACGACCGCCGCAAAACGATGCAGGGTACAAAAAATTTATAGATAATATAGATTATTATGTAATTGTGTTGTATGGCACCGTATTTTTTACTATATTTAAAGCGTGAAAACAATAGGCGGTACGGGTTTAACCCCCCTTTATTACAGTGCCCCCAACCTGCATATAAAAAATCCGTACCGCTTTCTTCTCATCTGGGCCCCGATTCGGAGCATACGGACTCTGCGCATAGCACAAATTTTGCAGGGTTCCCCATATCAATCAATAGGCATTGACCATGTGTTTTTTCACTTCACAGCATATGCAGGCGGAAGATATCGCCCGCAAATACGGCCGCCGGACCGACCGTGTGGATGCTGCGCGTCTCATGTTGGCCGACAAGGAACACGAAGCGCGTCTGTCTGCGGACACAGGCGGGAGGACGGCCATCTACGATTATCGCCTGAACGAGGGCATGTACGTAAGTCCGGCATACGCCGCACCCTACACGGTGATAGTAAACGGAAGCGACCAGCTTCAGGTCATGCGTTGGGGACTTGTTCCCCATTCCGCCACCCTTACCGAGAAAGAGCGGTATGAAAGGGAGCATATGTACAAGAATGCACAGGCGGAACACCTTTTCACCTCGTGGCCGTGGCGTAAATTGTGGCGGCAGCGGCGCTGCATCATTCCGGTAACGGGATTTTTCGAGCCTCATTACGACGAGAGCGGTCTGAGCCGCCCATACTATATACAACGTACCGACGGCGGTCTCTTCTCCATTGCAGGTCTGTACGACGAATGGCCGGACCCGGAAAGCGGAAATACGCTGCTCTCGTTCGTCATGATAACCATATCCGCCAATCCGATGCTGCGGGAGATTCACAATGGCGGGGCACATCCGTTCCGGATGCCCCTGATATTGCCCGACGAGAGGGCGGAGGGATGGCTCGACAGCAGTACGGAGCGACAGGAAGAGGTGGAGCGCTATCTCGTAACACCCGACGACAAAGACTTTGAGGCATGGCCTGTAGGGAAAAGGTTCAATTACGGTGACCCGTACGACCCGGCGAAAACCGAACGGGAGGAGATACGTACACCCAAACAGGCGTTCATCTTCTGAGAGGTTGCAAAGGACAGGGCGATTTTATTCCCTGCATCCATGCCTTCTCGGAATTATTCGCTACATTTGTTACAATGTAGGCGTGCGGTACCGTCGTACGCAATACGGTACAGCCGGTACGGACACAATACGCACCGGAGCCGGAACGGACGCCGGCAATGATTCGACAACTCAAAACAGGTACTATTTTATGGAACAGAATGTACAAAACTGGTCGCATACGACCAACAGCATCTTCAATGCAGTCCTCATCTTCTCGATAGGCACCATCGTGGTCGGCCTTCTCGGCGGCCTGACCGTCGTATTTTCCATGGTGGGAGCGGGTGTCGTCTTCCGGGTACTCACATGGATAGCTGAAATAGCCGTAGCCGTGGGGTATGTGCTCTACATGATAGGTCTGGGCAATCTTCGCAGCGCAGTGGGCGAAAAAAGAGGGCGTAGCCCTTGGTCAGATACGTACGGCTGCCATCCTCTCCATCGTGACAGCCATTCTGGGCATTTTCGGCATACCGGCCTGGATAAACGGCATCATCAATTTTGTCGCATTCGTCATGATGCTGGTCGGTTTCAACACGCTCAAGAAGTCGGCGGCCATGCCGGAGAAAGCACGAAACGGATTCAACCAACTTTTCATTGCCATGCTGCTCAACATCATCGCCGTTGGCATTACGGTCATTATCGGCTGGATTCCGTTGGTGGGAAACATCATAACGGCCATCGCTGCAATCCTCGGCATCATCGGATTCGTCATGGTCATCACCGGATGGGCGGCCGTAAAACACTCCCCTGCGCCGATAGCGTAAGGCACGCCACGTACAAAATAAAGGCAGTGCGGCCGATATTATTCCGGCCGCACTGCCTTTTTATCCTTTTTCGGGCAGACGGAACGCCGCTCTGCATCGTCGGGAACTCGCGGTGACAGGGGCGACGACTGCCCGGACCAATCCCGACGACGGTATTTCACTCCTCCGTCAGATGCTTTAGGACCCTGCACGGATTTCCGACCGCTACGCAGTCTGCAGGAATGGAGCGCGTTACGACACTCCCGGCACCGACGACACTGTTCCTGCCGACCGTCACGCCCGGCAGCAGGATGGCACCGCCACCAATCCATACGTTATCCTCTATCCGTACAGGCCGTGCAAAAGTCCGATAGAAAGCCCCGTTTCCATTCCAGTCGTTCACCATCCGTTCGACGGCCTTCGTCGGATGGGTGGCCGTATATATCTGTACATTGGAAGCTATCAGGACACCGTTCCCTATATCTATCCGGTTATTATCCACGAACGTACAGTTCATATTGATGATGACCCGGTCTCCTATGAAAATGTTCCGTCCGTACTCGCAATGGAAATCAATATCCACATGCACGGAATCGCCCATGCTGCCGAACAGCTCGCGCAGGATAGCTTCCCGTTCGCCCGTATCGGCATAATCCGTCGCATTGAACCGCGCCAACAGGCGTTTGGTTCGCAATGTCATGGCTGCCAACTCCGCCTCCGTACCGTCGAACGGTTCGCCGGCCCTACACTTCTGATATTCCGTCTTCATTTTATCTATTGCCCGATTTGCATTCCACTTCCGGGAACAAACTATCCGAGCGACAGTTTGTTCTTTACCGGATTGGCATAAATGTCCACCATAATGTCGAACAGTTCGTCCGCATCGCCGTCGAGGCCGGCGACACGTCCCTTCAAATAGGCGACGAACTCCTCCCGCTGCTGCGGACCGTACTGTTCTCCCTCATACGCATTGACACCGCTGCGCATGTCGTATGCCATATAATTGGTCGGGAAGAGCCGGTAAGCCGCATATATTCTGCGGTCTATGAGCGAAGCGACGCCGCGTATCATGTCGTTCCCCGACTCGCCGGCAGCCAGCCCCTCTATCTCGTCCGGACGCAGGGGAGGACATATCTGTATATGAATCGCCCCCTTCGGTTGCTTCACACCGGTGACGATACTGCGCAGGTCTTCACCGGGAACCTTTTCGTACGTTCCGCGACGTTTGATATATAGCTCCCTGGCCTTCAAAGAGTCGCAGCTTTCATACTCGTAAGATACGGCAAACGGTACGATGTTCAGTCCGGTCAGCGCATCGGCCGGACTTCCCGCTCCGCCCATGGTCAGCATCTTGACGAGCCCCTGGTCGGTCTTGTCGTCGCCATCCTTCGTGCGTCCGTCGCGCTGGGATATCCAGATGCTTTTACCGCTGCCCACCACTTCGTGAATATGGTCGGAGAGAATGTGCGAATTCCGGACAAGGTCGCGCCCGCTTCCGCCGCGAATGATTTTGTACATCTTGTTGGAACGGCCGAAATCTTCCACGAATCCGGAACTTATCAGGTTGCTGCCGAAGGTTATCTCGGAGGTCGGCAGGCCGGCGTACAGCAATACGAGTTGCAGCAGGGCGCCGTCGAGCACGATATCCCGATGGTCGGAGACGAACAGGTGTCCTTCGCCGCGTGCGATATGTTCTTCGCCGCCGAAGGTGAATCCAGTCGAACTCTTCTGTATGATATTCTCCAGCATCGGCTGCACGAACGCCTGTTGGAATCCGTCGGCGCTCCGCACCTGCAGCAGTTTCTCCCGTACCGCCTCCAGCGGGATGCCCGGAAAGGCGAAAGCCACCATCTCTCCGAGCGTAGGGTCGTTCGCCATACGCTTCATGGCGGCCGGTATTTCGGCATCGGTGTAAGGACGCAGGCTGTCGACAGCCGTTTCTTCTTGTACAGTATTCATAATCTTAGCCATTTCCCTGATACAAATATATCAAAATATATTTGACGAAGACTGAAAGCAGCCGACGAACGATAGTCCGGCCCGCGGGTTCGGCACGATTCGGACAATTCAAATCTATGAAAATGTCTCCAAGGTCTTTTTATGAGTGTGTTACTGATTTATCTTGTATTACCAAAGAGTTCGTTTGATTTCAGGGTTGGTCAATGCTTCTGTAAACGGGTATAGTATACCTTTCCCATTTATATAGTCATATCTGAAAACAAAGACTTGGTTGTTTTTTATCATGAAACAATTGGTGAGCGATGCTTCGTAAATATAAAAACATGCCTCCATATTTTCTGTGTAATAGGTATTTACAAATACGTCGTCCAATTTGTTTCCGATAAACCAACTATAGTTGTCTTTGGCGAAAATCTCAACACTTAGTTTGCATTGTTTGGTACTGTCTGTTATGTAAATCACGGCGTAATCGTCTTCAAAGTGCCTTTTGCCGGTCGATATCGGAGGACCGGTTCGGAGGTGGGCCAAGAACATGCTGTCTGTTGTGATTTGGTCGATGGGTATATCGAAATGTCCCCATTGGATGTAGAGCAAGGAGTAGTTTGCGTGCTTGTCATATACACACTCCCACTTCATGCCGTCGACTAAAAACTGCTCGAATTTTTTCTATGCGTTTTCTTTCATCCGCATCTTCGCTGTTTTCGGCCAAGGAGTTTTGAAAGACTATTTGAGTCGGGGCACAGGCTGTACAGAACAGAAGAATTATGAATGATAACCATTGTTTCATATGAATGGATTTTCAAGCGGTTTGTACTTTTCCAGCCGAGAGGGCTTTTGGGCCGAGGCAGTCGTTCCGGTTGCCAGCAACAGTGCTGCCAGCAGGATGATGCGTGTGAGTTTCATAAGCGAAATTCGTTTTGATAAATATACGAAAATCCTCCTGTTTACAGGAGGATTTAAGTGAAAAATATTGGGCATATAGATTACGGTGCTAATAGAATGGCGTATATCCAAATGTCGTCGAAACCGTATCGGGCTAAGTATTCCTCATAAGTATAAGTGCCGAATGTATCCCGAAAAAGGTCGATGACGTAAACGATTCCATTTTTGACGGCAAAATAAAGGTATACATTGAGTGGTTGATGCGAATCATTTAAAGTAAATATATAATCCCACTTGTTGGATATATAAGCACGTATTACCGCGGAATTGTGGTTACTAAATCTTGCTGCTGTGAAGGTTGATGTAGAATTGTGTCGGAAATGTAGTACTTCCAAGTCTTCGTAGATTCTCTTCTTGGGAGGTTCCATACACCCTTTTACAGCAAATGTTTTATCGTAGACGATGATGTTGTGGATGTTGTTTTTCCAGAACTGTTTTTGTTCGTAGTCCGGAGGACAGATGGCTTTCAACAGCTTTTCGGACGTATCGAGAGCCTTGACCGCCTGGTATAGGCTGTCGTTCGCGAACCTTTCGGATGAAGGCGGAAGTTCCGTATATAATTTGAACACATACATGAAAGCATAGTCCGCATGTTTGCGAAAGAGAAAATGTCGGTCGATTGACCGTTGTGCGATTTTATCGTAACGGTTGAAATCGACCTTCGACAAATCGAGTCCTTGCCCCAGACAACTGCAGGTCCAGCCGATAGCGATAATGATTGATAGAATGTGTTTCATATTGCGTCAATTTACAATGTATCTATGTATGAAGATAGCGTTGATTAGGTCGCTGTCGAGAGTTTCGTACCGGCTGCTTTGATATTGTCGTGCAGTCTGTTTGTACTTTAATAAACGTTCCTGCCGCATACGCGGCAGGAACGTTTATTGATTATCGGTCGTACCTATTTCGTGGGCCGAAAATGGGTTCGAGTCCGAACTGTTCGATGTAATCTTCGAAAAGGTAGACTTTAAACGGCTCTTGCCCGTTCTTTACCGATACGAATACCTGATTCCCCTTAACCATAAAAAAGGTATAACCTATGAAGAAATATTCCTGTATATTATTTTGCAATAAATATTGTACTCTGCATATATTCACAGAAGCTGGTCGGTAGATAGATGCAAATGGGTAAAGGAGTTCTGCACATAGCATTAGGCTGTCGGCATCATACAACCATAAATCCATTTGCAGGTTCGGGTTGTTAACATCTGGAAATATGCGTACCGTATGTTCCAGCAGGTCTTGCCCTGTTTGAATATGCTCGTAAGGATTTCCCTTGACTTTCTTGAAAGGGAGGTACATGAAGACATATTCATGTGCGGGATTATAAAACGGTTGCTTTTTTACGATACGCATGATGTTTTTTCGTACCGTTCCATTGGTATCGGTTTTTTCGCCGAGGCAGTCGTTCCGGTTGCCAGCAACAGCACTGCCAGCAGGATGATGCGTATGAGTTTCATGATTATCGGTTTGTGTTTTTGAATTAACCCCATCGGTTTAAGACGGGGTTAATACGCATGCCTATCTTATCAGTCGTAATCTTTAGGATAGGTGATAGGGTATTTTGCCCGCATATCACCGTACCTGAACACGTACTTCTTCAAGAACATCTCTTTCTCTCCGATTTCTTCCCACGAGTAATTTTCATACACTTCCGGACTGATAATAAATATCGCCAACAGCGCATTGTCGTCTAACACCATAAGGTGATAGGGCTGTATATAACTTCTTTCTTGTCCGGGTAATACTCTTTGTAGAGATAAATCTTCTTGTGCCGGGAATTCGGTGGTTAGGTAAATCAGACGGTTCTCTTTTTTTACAGCCGGTTGCAACCAAGATTTCTTCGGAGCTGTCATTTTTTATGTCGATATACCACTCTCCACCAAGAGGCTCGCAGGCGGAACATAAAAACATTCCTAAACCCAAGAGCCATAAAACATGTTTTGACCTCATAATTTTTAGGGTTTACTGTTAATCAATATTTGTTAAAAAGGATAATTGCTGTTTGGCCACAGGGGTTCTCGCCTGTATTTCTCATATCCTAATTTGTTAGCTTGTCTTTCGTACCAGCGGTATGAATGTTTGTTTGTCTTCTGAGCGGTATCGTTCCAACAACTGATAAGACTTCCTGGCGCAATCATCAGGAAGTACAGCGGTCCCCATCGTCTTCCTTGTAGGATGTGTCCGTACTCGTGGGTAAAAATTTCTTGCGAAATATCCATATTGGTACCGTTAATCGTATTTCCTAACGTCAATCCTCTTCGTTTGGTAGAGTTCGGGTTGTTGTGGTTGGCCAGCACCGCACCGGCAGCAAACTGTACATTGTCTATTCCGCCGAAAGTATTTCTGGCTTGTGCGATGTTGTACCCGAGCCATTGCTGCATGCTCTCCCATGTCCGTCTGCTGAAAGCCTGCCATATCTGATGTCCGACAGACTTCGAGCTATCGTAGTAGAACTGTCCGAGGATGATGTCGCTTGCCGTTCGTGAATGCGTCAGCATACTTGTGGTGCTTGTGAGTGTCGAAGCGGCGAATGCTCCAGTTTGCATCCAATTGACGAATTTCCCGAAAGTTAGATTTTTCCCTACGAAATCTTTAATATTCAACAGAGGTTTCATCGCATAGTGAAAAGCTAATCCGGTTAAAGCCCCCTGTACGGCACCGCCTAAAATGCCACCCCAGGTTTTTCCCGACTGCCAGTCCCATTTGACGGGATTCCATTGCCGGTCGTTCGCAGCTACTCCGCCCAAATACGCTCCGGTCGTCGTCCAAAGGACAGCGTCAATTATTGCGCCGATACCAGGGAAAAGAAAACTGAAAAACCACTCTCCGTCCGGGTCGATGTACTGTACCGGATTGTTGCCGCAAAAAATGTACGGATTGAGCAACTGTTCGGCCGGGTCCTGCGTAGTCCAGCGGCCGATGACGGGGTCGTACATGCGTGCTCCGTAGTCGAGCAGTCCGAGGTCGGCTGCGGCGAATGGAAGCTGGTATTCTTTCCCGTTGAAAAGGAACCGGTTGACGCGGGGAATCTCGTTCAGCAGGTAGTCCGTCCCCTCGTACCGCAGCCCGAAGGGATAGAAGTCGTTCCGGGCCAGTATGAACTTTTCGTCGTTATAGACGACCCGCACGCTTCCGAGGTAGTCGGTAATGTGGTAGAGGGGCATGTAGTCCCGCGTTCCGTTCTGTGTCGTGGTGACGTAGAACTGTCCGCTGCCGAAATCGATGCCGAGCAGTCTGCCCTGCATGTCGTATGTGAAAGAACCTTTGTATCTGAAGCCGTTGCCCCTGCTGTCGTGGCATTCGACCTTCGTACCGTCGGGCAGCCAGGTGTAGAGCGCTTTCGGCTGGTTGTCGCTGCCCGTGACGATTACAGGCAAATTTAAGTAATTATAATTAATAATCAAACCTTTTCGGGCGTCGTACTGCATATTCCCGTTGGCATCGTAGGCATATGCGTATGTCGGGGCCGCCCTGTTCCTTCAGACCGACCAGCCGGTTGCCGTCGTTGGTGTAGGTATAAGTATGGCTGTCGGAGGGCGCCGCACCCGTGCGTGCCATGGTCAGGATGTTGCCGTTCAGGTCGTACGTCGCCTCCTCATCGAAGCACATGTCGCGCTGGCCGTCGTCCGTAAGGTGGTAGGCGGCAGTCAGTTGTCCATATCCGTCGTACGTATAGCCGTAATACTGGAACGGGCTGTTCGAGTGCTTCCAGCGCGTCGCCGTGACGTAGCCGTCGTACCGGCCCGCATAGGAGAGCTCCTGTCGGAAGTAGGGAGACGCCTGTCCGGTGAGGAGGCCGTAGAAATCGTGTCCGTACGATTCCGTGGTGCCGTCGGTCGTTTTCGAGGAGAGGCGGTCGAACTCGTCGTAGACGAAAGTGCTGACGGAACGTATGGCGGAGCCTTCACGGTCGACGGTGGTCGTTTCGTTCAGCATGCGGCCCTGGGCGTCGTAGGTGTAGTCCACGCGCTTGAAGTCGGGGAGGTTGCTGTCCGGAATGCGGTGTTCCTCCACGGTGGTCAGGATGTGGCCCGCATCGTCGTATTTCACCCAGTAGCAGCTCGGATTACCCTCCCTGTCCAGCTCTTTGGTGAGGATGACGCGCCCTTTCCGGTCGTAATAGTAGGCCCGGTATATGTTATTGTCCGTCTCCTGAGGCGACACGACGGCCAGTTGCTGGAACGTCATGCGGCCGCGGTTGGTCGGAGCGAGCATATCCGCGGAGGCGATGCCGGCATAGGGCTCGAACGCGAGCTGCGACATCAGTTCCGCCGCAAGGCCGATGCCTTTGAGCGGCGTGCCGCTGCCGGGGAAGGCGGTGACGATTTCATAGGGGCCGCCCAGTGCGACCGTCCGTTCCACGAGTTCGAGACACGCTTCCGGAATGTAGTAGTAGCCCGTCTTGATTTTGTACTCGCTGCGCACGGTAGCGCAGTTCTCGAAATATTTGCCCTGCGGGTCGTAGACGGAGGAGAAGGTATCCGCCGTGGCGGCGATGCTGCCTATCTTGAAGTATTTTCCCTCCACGTACCGGGCCGACGTGACGGCCGGCCGGCCCTCCGGATAAGAGCCCAGGTCGGGATAGCCGCTGCCGGGAAATTTCGTGACCAGGTTGAACAGGCCGGGCGTATTGATTTTGATGAAGATGTTCTGTACGGTCTGTACCATGTTTTCCGGGATATAGTAGTAACCCGGTACGACGGTCGTGCCGTTCTTGACCGCGTACTCCGGCTTGACGGTTCCGCCGTTCACGAAGTAGGTCCACATGCCCGGAATGTCCCGGATACCGTAGCTCTCCATGCTGAAGGCGTGCGGCATGTAGAGATAAAGGTTCTCCCGGTACCGGGTGAAGGCTGCGGGAGCCTCGGTATGCTGCGGATAGATGTCGTAGTCGTCGTAACGGGCGCTCTCCAGATGGGCCTGGAGGACGAACAGGCTGCCGGAGAACGGAACGAGCGGAGTGTCCGTACCGCCGAGGTAGGGGTAGGTGTTGTCGAATCCGTCGGCATAGTACCGCTCCTGGATGGAGGCACGTGTCAGACTGCCGGGCGTCTTCTCGCGCACGATGCACTTGTCGAGCACCCTGTCCTGCGTATCGTAGATGTAGTAAAACCAGGCGTTCGCAGCGCGCAGATTGCCGTCCTGGCTGAGTACCATGCGTCCCTGTTTGTCGTACACGAAATATTCGTCGGCTTTGCCCGGTTTCGAGGCGACGACCGTCCGGCCGTACCGGTCGTATTCGTAATAGTACCAGTATTTCTTGTAGCTGGCCGAGGCGGGGGTAATGGACATCTGGAGGCCCTTTATCTGTTCGTGTACGATGGGCGGGATGACGTAGCGCAGCCGTCCCAGCTCGTCGTAGGCATAGCAGGTGAAGCGGGGATTTTCGTTGCCTGTTACGGTGGATTTGGCGACGAGTCGCCCTTCGCTGTCCCGGTACTCCGTTTGGAGGGTCCGTACCCCGTCCGTCGCATAGTAGGCCGACTGCGTTTTTGAGCAGGGTGCCGGCAGCATACCTGGTACTGCAGGTGAAGGAGCCGTCCAGTGCTACGGTATACTTATACACCTCCAGAGCCGTATTGCGGCCGTAGATATAGGCGGTGTAGTGGCCGGCGCTGCCGCCGTCGATGCTGTACTCCCTGCCCGGTCCGCCGGATTTGACGGGAACGCCGAGCGGCGAGGTGTCGTACTCTTTGGACGAGTAGGCAAAATTGTACTCGTTCGCCGTATAATACTCCCGGTAGAAGGCCTTCTGTTCCGCTTCGGGGTTCTCCCGGAGCGAGCCGCCGGTCTCTTCCAGCGTGTAGGGCAGGTAGGTGACCGAGTCGCCGCGGTTCATGCAGTCGTACCGGTAGAAACGGATGATGTCGTTGCCCGAAGGCGAGGCGGACAGAGCGGTCTCCCTGTACGAGGCGGCCCGCCCGGTCGAAATGCGAAACCTTTTTCGTCTGCATGGTGCCGTTGTAGGTCGTTTCCTCCATTCTGAGGCCCTGAATGGCACCGGTGCTATAAACCGTCACCGGAGCCTGCGAGAAAGTTACCCGTACCAGAGCCGCCGGTCGGATGCCGCCGGTGGATGTGGTGTTGGCGATGACGTAGATATCGAGGGTATTGGAGAGGGCATCCATGCCGTTGTTCGGCTTGAAATCGAGTGTGAGAGCCGTTTTGCCTTCCGTCCAATCCGTGCCGAACTGTAACTGCTGGAGGCCTGTAAGGCGGGTTTCGACGCCGTAGCCCAAAAACGGGCCGTCCGGCAGGCCGATGGCTGTGTACATCTTTTGTGCAACGGAAAGCAGGTCAAGTGAAAAAAGTCTCTCCGGCCGGGGCTATCGTATGGGTGTGGTTTTCCTGATAGACGATGTCGTATTGCGACGCTTCGGCGGTCTGCCTGGCGGTAGCGGCCGGAATGCGTTCGTCTGCATACAGCTCCGCGGTGCCGGATACGACGGCCGTACAGAGTGCGAATAGGGCGAGTCTTATCTTGTTTCTCATGGCTTCTGTTTAAAGATTGCTGGTATAATTGTCATAAATGAACCTTTTGACGACGGTACCGTCGTCGTCGCGTACCGTTTTCAGCAGACCGAATTTGTTGTAGTCGTAGTAGGTGGTCGTGCCGTTGACATCGGTTTCCGATATCTTGCCCACGCCGGGCGTGTAGGCGCAGGTGGTCATCTGTGCTCCGACCGGCAGGATACGGAGCTCGTCATATACATAGGCCGATGACGTCGGCAGGGTGAAGGGCGGGGTGTCCGGGCCGATGTCCATGCTGCTCTCCACGTACTGCCAGGCGGCCGGAGCGGCGGAGGTACGCGGCAGGCGCCAGTAGGAGACGATGTAGCGTCCGGGTTTCAGGTTCTTCAGCTCCACCGAATAGGAGCCGTTCAGTACGTATTCTCCGCTTTTGGCGTGGGCGCTCTTGAGTATGTTGGCCCCCGATTCGAAGCTGTCGTAGATGACCTGGTTGCGGCCGGATGCCTTGCTGTGGACGGCATTCGTTACGACGGCGACCGGCAGTGTCCCGTCGTAGCCGTACATGACTGACTGCACCGTGCCGTGCTCGGCGTGGAAGGAGAGCAGGGTGGGGCCGTCGTACTCGTCGTACCGGACGGTGGGTTCGTATCGGGAGTCGTACCTGAATTCGCTCGTGTACGGAGTGTTGTAGATGCTCGAATGGGTGAACGCCGTATGGCCGATGGGGGCGTCGGTATAGACGGCCATCTCCGTCGCCGGAACGACTCCTGGCCTCTGTGGGTTGTCGGAGAGCGTTTTGTACAGCACGAGGTTGGCCGAAACGATTTTCCCGTTTCTGTATTTGACCGTTTCGATGGGAAGGTTGTACGCATGGTGGTCCAGCATCTGTTTTATCGCCGCCAGCATACCGTAACGGTCCGTAATGGTCGAACCGGTGATGTTGCCATAGTCCTTGGCGTATTTGATGCGGGTTTCATAGGTATTTCCGGCAGCATCTGTCGTGACGCTCTTCGTGGGAAGCATCCGGTTCGTGTCGTAGGTGAATTCGGTCTCCGAGGCGAGGCTGTATTTGCTGCCGTAAGTGGTGGTTTTGGAGACATAGACCGGTTCGCTTATCCAGTAGTAGACAAAGAGCCGTTGCAGCGGAGTGTAGGGAACCAAACACTTTATCTTGGCCTTCGGTTCCCCGAACGTATACCGGGTGCTGGTGCCGGATACCAGATTGCCGTCGGAGTCGTACACCGACTGGGAGGTGAGCAGGCCGCGGCGCCAGAAATAGGAGGTGGGCGGTGCGAACGGCTCCATCCGGTTTTTCTGCGCTTCCGTAAGGGCGGGAGTAGTCGGGTAGTATTCCCATTCCGGGTCCAGATTGTCGATGCCCTCGTCGTAACAGTAGACGGTGTAGGAACCGTTGGGCATATACTCGGTTACACGGGAGTAGGACATGTGGTTGCCTCCGAAGTCGTACAGATTGTTGATGCAGCGGGAATATACCAGAATACGTTTTTTCGCCTTGCGGCCCATTGGGATAGGAGTCGTAGTACCGGAATTTGTCTTGAAACGCCTTGCCGCTGGAACGTCCGTCCGGCAGGGTGTATTCGAAACGACGCACGGTCTGTTCGCCGTTGCCGATGAGTTGCGTGATGCTAGCGATGCGCAACCCGCCGAAAGGACGGTCTCCGTTCGCTGCGTCGGCTATCGAATTCAATTCGTAGTTGTAGGTGAAGCTGAAGCCGTTGCCTGTCTCTATGCCGGAGAGGATATTGCCTCGGGCGTTGGCGGTCGGGGTGCGGTCGTGGCCCGGTACGGCGATGCCGTCGATTTCTATCGCGGGCATGTAGTCATGGTATCCGTAGTCGCCGCGGTTGTTGTAATATCCCCAGTGGTCGAAGAAACTGTCGTTGTTGGCTGGGAATGCCGCCATGTCGAGGTAACGGAACTTGTAAAGGTAGAGCATGTCGTTGCCGTACCGTTCCCTGACGGCGGTCAGCTTGAGCGCTCCGTTTTGGAAAAAGGAGTAGTCGAAGTGGATGTCATTCGTCTGTCGGGTCGTGGCGTAGGTAGCGATGTTCTTTAGTACCTGATAGGTGGTGCCGAGTTTCAGGCTGGTGATGCCGTCGTACGTGAAGACGACCTTGCCTCCGCTCCATGTAATCTGCCGCAGGAATTTCGGAGCCGCGGCGGTGGCGGTCGTGTAGTCGTTCTCGAATTGGAGGAGCTCGTACCGGCCCTCTTTGAGCGCATAGAGGCCGACTTGGAACCAGTCCCGGTGGTTATCTCGTTTGCGTGGGTTCCCGCTTCGTATGTGAACAGTACCTGTTCTCCGGAGAAGGGCGCGATTTCGTCGAGATGCCAGGTGGAGTTGTAGGTCAGGGTTCTGGTGTTGGTGTGGTTGGTATTGTCGTGGGTAGTCGCGGTCGTGACCTCCGGCTCTCCGCCGAAGAGCCGAATTTGTAGAGGTTGCCCGCATTATCCCGTATCGTGAAACGGTTGTCCGTCGGTTCCGTGCCGCGTATGAAGGTGATGGCGAGGTCCTGGTAGGGGATGGTGTGCGCTCCGCCGTCGTTGTCGAGTACGAAGATGCCGGAGTTGCCCGGTATTTCGAAATAGAAAATGTCCGGTTCGGTATCGAAATCGAAGAAGGGTATGTTTCCTTCCCGTTCTCCGTTCGGCAGGTACTCGAATACCCCCAGTTCATAGACTTCATTCAGCGTACTGTCCGTCTTGAAGAGATAATCCAGCCAGGCGGAGTTGTAGTGATAGAGTCGGGTCGAATCGTTTTTTATATAGGTGACGGCTGTTCGGCGCGACTGCTCGTCTGGATATTTTTTTGACGATTCGGGTGATTTTTCCGCCTGCCGAGAGTCTCCAGCCGAGTCCTGTGGAGGTCGGGGTGTCGTTGACCTTGATGCCCGAGGTGTTGTAGCTCAGGGTTATCGGAATCGAGATTCCATTGGCCTGAACGGTGTAGAGCGGGGCCTGGACGTTCACGGTTCCCGTATGGTAGTCGACGGGATTCTGGATGTCCCGTACGAGCGTCCGGCTGTCGGGCGAGGGGCTGAGCGAGTTGCTTTCCTGGGCGTGGAGCCGGTTCCACGGCAGGCAGGCGGCAGCGGCCAGCAGCACTGTCCTGAGTCTTTTTAATGTTGCCATGTGTCCTGTTGTTTAATGGATTATTAGGAAAAGAGGGCTTCCGGCCGTGCCGGAATGCCCGCCGCCAAAATAGGACACGGCAACAGCCTGTGGATTCCACGGATTCGGAATTTGTATCGGGCTGCGGATTGGAAAAAAACGGGGAAGGCGCAGTCCGGCTTGCTGCGGGACGGCCAGCCGTGCTGTATGGCCGGGTGTAGAGGCTTCGGTTTTTGCAGTGGGACAGCTTTGGCTGCGCAGCGGCGACCGGGCCTGTGCGTGTTGCTGTCCGGGGCTGAGTCTCGGGTTCGGTGCCCAGAAGACGACCGATATGAATCGGTGTCGGATGCTCGTGCAGTGCGGGAATGTGGGGGCTGCCTTCCGAATCGGTTGTGAACGCGCTTTCGGTATGCGGGTGAATGCGGGTTGCAGATAGGGCCTTTCAACCGGTTGAGTGCTCCCGGCGACGGTGCATTCATGCGTAATGAAGACCTCTTTGGGTATCGTCTGCCGGTTCCGACGGAACGTTGTTGGCCGTGCGCCTTTTCTGCGGAGAGGGACGGAGCCAGCCGGATATGGAAGACCGGCGCACAATGTGCGGCCGAAGAGGGCGGTTGGGGCCTGTCGGAGTCGGTCGAACCGTATCGGCCGTAGAGGAATGTAAATGAAAAAGCCTTGTAAATAGCTATTTACAAGGCTTCCGTTTTTTGCGGTATGGACGGGACTCGAACCCGCGACCCCTGCGTGACAGGCAGGTATTCTAACCAGCTGAACTACCACACCGTGCTGAATTGCGAGTGCAAATGTACGACTTATTTTTTATTGTGCAAGGGATGTACGGGAAATTTGCGATAATTTTTCCGCTGTCGGTTCCGTACCGTATGAGTCGGGCCGAAAGAACCGTCCGTGTGCAGGAACGGTCGGGCGGTGGCCGGGCAGCAGGGAAACGGGGACGCGACCCTGTGTCCGGCCGGATTGAGGCCGTTCCTCCTGCCGACGGCCGCGCTTTCTCGCCGGGGCTGAGGGAAAATGTACGGTTTTTGATGGATTGCTACGAAAATAGTGCATTGTGCATTTGAACATGAAACGGATGAGAAAGTATCTATTGATTCCGCTGTCGGCGGCGATGGTCGCCTGCGGACAGCATGTACGGTATGACCTTTCCGGTTATTCGGATACGGCGATATATTACGGCGGTGATATCATCACGGTCGATGACGGACGGCCCGAGGCGGAGGAGCCGTACTGGTGGGCGACGGCAGGATAGTGGCTGTCGGCGGCAAGCGCGAACTGATGCGGAGCCGCCGGCCCGATACGAAATTGGTAGACCTGAAGGGTATGACGATGCTGCCCGGCTTTATCGACTCCCACAGTCATATCAGCTCGGTTACCAAGTTTCCCGACTTCTCTCCGGCGGAGGGGGTGACCTCCGTGGAAACGCTCGTGGAGTATGGCCGGCGGGAGTTCGATGCATGGTACGACCGTTCGGTAGCGGAAGGGACTTATGAGCCGGGCGACTGGTTCATAGGCAACGGTTACGACAATACGGTTTTCCCCGGGGCCGAGGGCCCTACCGCCGACGACCTCGACCGAATATCGGAGGAGGTGCCTGTTTGTATCATTCACATGAGCAACCATGTGGCTGTCGTGAACAACAGGGCGCTGGAGCTGATGGGGTATTCCCGGGCAGTCCGCTGGTGCGGGAATACGCTGCGCTGCTGGGCCGTTATCCGGACGGCCGGCTGAACGGACTTTTGGAGGAGGAGGCTTATTTCCGGCTCTATTATGACCCGAATGTCTTGATGGATAATGCCGTTACGAATGCGCCGAGCGAAGAGGACGTCCTGCGGCATGCCATGCGCGTATATGCCTCGCACGGCATTACTACCGCACAGGACGGTGCAGGCAGCAATATTGCGGCGAGCGTGCGGACTATTGTGGAGCAGGGCGATTCCCTCATCATTGATATCAACAGCTACGGCGACCTCGGCAGCATGTCCGTCCCGAGCCGTGAGGCCGTTTACAGGGACGGACTGCGTCGTGCCGGCGTGAAACTCTTCCTCGACGGTTCGCCGCAGGCGAAGACCGCATGGCTGCTGGAGCCGTATTATGTCGTTCCGGCGGGCAAGGGGGCGGATTACGACGGGTTCCCGCAGATGACGGACGATGAACTGTACGCCCAGTTGGCGGAGTGCCTCCGGAAAGGATATCAGGTGATAGCGCATACCAACGGTTCGGCGGCTATCGGGCAGTTTCTCGACCAGTATGCCCGGGCCAAACTGGTCACGGCAGCCGAGGAGGGTATGAAGCCCGTGCTGATACATGCCCAGACGATTACCGAGGAGCAGCTCGACAGGGCCGAAGAGCTTGGAGTGGACGTGTCGTTCTTCAACGACCATACCTATTATTGGGGCGATTACTATCTGACTTCGATTCTCGGTCCGGAGCTGGGACGGCGCATCAGTCCGCTGCGTACTGCCTTGGAGCGAAAGGGGCTTAATATCACCATACATCAGGACTCGCCGGTGGTGCCTCCGGACATGCTGTTCAGCATTTACAATGCCGTGAACCGCATTACCCGCAGCGGGCAGCCGATAGGGCCCGAGTATGCGGTAACTCCCATGGAGGCCTTGCGGATGGTGACCGTCAACGGAGCCAGACAGTACGGACAGGAGGACGACCGGGGTTCGATAACGCCCGG
>VOFF01000523.1_pt1 | contig 40001 bp, 58 predicted proteins | sample 5384061 | NCBI WGS metagenome assembly VOFF01 (sample SAMN12384725, study PRJNA508395) | human gut metagenome | isolation source: healthy gut E | host: Homo sapiens | reverse complement strand
CCTCAAGGAGAAGGGACTTTCCGATGTCAAGGGCATTACCATCATGCCCGCAAACGATCTGGTCGATATGCACGACGATCCCGCAACGGTACTCCGCCGCAAGCCGGATTCGTCCATGGCGGTAGCGTTCAAGCTGCTCAAGGCCGGCGAGGGCGACGCGCTGGTTTCCGCGGGCAACACCGGCGCGCTGCTCACCGGCGCAACGCTGTACGGCGGCCGCATCAAGGGCATCCGACGCGGTGCACTGGCACCGGTTATGCCGTGCGCGAACGGTCAGGTCATGCTGTGCGATGCGGGTGCAAACACCGAATGCACCGCCGAAATGCTGCTCCAGTTCGCATTCCTCGCTTCGCTGTATGCGGAGAAGATAAACGGTGTTGTCAAGCCGCGTGTCGGCCTTGTCAACAACGGCACGGAGGATACCAAGGGTGATCCGCTCCGCAAGGAGGCTTACGCGCTGCTGAAAAAAGGCGGGCGACGAGGGCCGTCTGAACTTTGTCGGCAACGTAGAGGGCAGCATGGTGCCGCTCGGTGCGTGTGATGTTGCTGTCTGCGACGGCTTTACCGGCAATGTGCAGCTCAAGACCATCGAGGGCGTGGCGAAGTTCATGTCGAAGGAGATCAAGGGCGTGTTCATGGCCTCTGTCGGTACCAAGCTGGGCTATCTGCTGTGCAAGAAAGGCATGGACGACTTCCGCGAGGTGTTCAATCAGGACAAGATCGGCGGCGCGCCGTTCCTCGGTATCGCAAAGCCGGTCATCAAGGCGCACGGCTCGTCCAACGAAATTGCGGTGATGAACGCCGTCCGTCAGGCTATCGCGTACACCAAATCCGGCATGATCGATGCAGTTAAGGAAAACATTCAGTACATGACGGTTTCCGAGTGATCCACAGGAAGAAGGAACAAAAATGCTGAAAATTGACTATAAATTCAAGGACGAGAGCCTTCTCCGGCTGGCGATGACCCATTCGTCCTATGCGAATGAGCACCACGGCACGCATTTGCAGTGCAACGAGCGCCTGGAGTTTCTGGGCGACTCGGTGCTGGGCTTTGTCACGGCGGGCTATCTGTTCACGCACTATCCCGACCTGCCCGGGGGCGACCTGACCAAGCTGCGCGCGGCAGTTGTCTGCGAGGGCGCACTGGACGAGATCGCGCACGAGATCGGTATCCCGGAAGCCATCCGTCTGGGGCACGGCGAGGAGATGGGCGGCGGACGCAAGCGTGCGTCCATTCTCGCTGATGCAACAGAGGCTTTGCTCGGCGCTATCTTCATGGACGGCGGCATCGAGCCTGCCCGTGCGTTCGTGCTGCGCTTCATCCCGCACAAGGTCGAGGTTGCGCTGGCAGGCGGCGCGTTCAAGGACTACAAGACCATGCTGCAGGAGATCGTGCAGAAGAACAAGCAGGAAACGCTGGAATACCGTCTGGCAGGGCAGTCCGGTCCGGACCATGACAAGCGGTTCAAGATGGAGCTGCTGCTCAACTCCAATGTGTTTGCCGAGGGCATCGGCAAGACAAAAAAAGGAAGCCGAGCAGATGGCGGCGAAGAAGGCTTTGGAAAATATGGGATGCTGACGCTTATCGCCAGACCGCAATAGAGATAAACGGCAAAGAGGTCGAGAAATCGACCTCTTTTTTCTGCATGACGCAGTTAGTCGTTGAAAAGATACTGCCGCAGTGGTAAAATAAAACTATCTATAATAAAGAGGTGGCATATGGTTCTCAAAAGCCTGATTTTACAGGGCTTCAAGTCGTTCCCGGATCGCACTGAGATCAAATTTCTCGGCGGCATTACGGCGATTGTCGGTCCGAACGGCTCGGGAAAAATCGAATATTTCGGATGCCATCCGGTGGGTTCTGGGGGGAGCAGTCCTCGCGGTCTCTGCGCGGCGCAGATGGAGGACGTGATCTTCGGCGGCACAGCCAAGCGCGGTCCGGTCGGCTTTGCCGAGGTTTCGCTCATTCTGGACAATTCGGCGCATGTGTTCCGCTCGGAATTTACCGAAATTATGGTCACGCGCCGGTACTACCGCTCGGGCGAGAGCGAGTATTTCCTCAACAAAAAGCACTGCCGCCTCAAGGACGTGCACGAGCTGTTTATGGATACCGGTCTGGGCCGCGACGGCTATTCCAGCATCGGACAGGGCCGCATTGACGAGATTCTGTCCTTCAAGAGCGAGGACCGGCGCGAAATCTTTGAGGAAGCCGCAGGCATCACCAAGTTCCGCTACCGTAAGGAGGAAGCCGAGCGCAGACTGTCAGCCACCGAGGAAAATCTGGTGCGTATCCGCGACCTGTACGGCGAGCTGGAAAACCGGCTCGAGCCACTCGAGCAGCAGGCTGGCAAGGCGAAAAGGTTTCTGCATCTGCGGGATGAGCTGCGCGTGCTTGAGGTCTCGCTGTGGCTGCTGTCGCTTGAGCAGCTCAAGAATGACACTGCCAAGCTGAATAGAGACCGGACAACCTGCGAAAAGCAGCTTGCGGATGCAAAACAGCAGCAGGGAACGCTGTATGCGCAGTCTGAGCAGCTGGCCGAGTCACTGCGCGAAATTGACAGAGAAACCGAACGTCTGCGGAACGAGCTGCGCGAAGCCGAGCAGTTTGCCGCCGAGCAGATCAGCCGTGAGGCGGTTATTCAGGCGAACATCCGCAACTGCGAGGAGAATATCGAGCGCACACGGCAGGAGAGCGCACACCGCGCCGAGCAGGTGCAGAGCATGGATGCGCAGCTTGCCGAACGGCGCGAGCGTATTTCTGTGCTGAATGAGCAGGAGAAGGCACAGTCGGCTGAACTGGATGCACTCCGAAAACAGTCTGTAGAGCAGGAGCAGCAGCGCACACAGGCCGAGCAGGCACTTCGGCAGGCCGAGCAGGCGCAGCGCAGGCAGGAGCGCACGCTGCACGCGCTCGAACTCGACCGAACAGCCGCCGAGAGCGGTCTGGCGGGCATGAACGACCGCAAAATGACGCTGGATTCCGAAATCGCAGCAGCGGCACAGCAGCTGGATACCGAAAAGCAGGCACAGGACAATCTCGAGCGGGAACTGACCGCGTGCGAGCAAACGCTTGCCGAAACGGCAAAGCAGGCGCAGACGGCCGCCGCTCAGGCGGAGACCTGCCGCCGAAAGGCCGAGCAGGCGCAGAACGACTTGCGAGCAGCGCAGTCCTCGCTGAGCGAAATGCAGAGCCGCGTGAAAATGCTGACCGACATGCAGCATGAGTACGAGGGCTTCTCACGGTCGGTGAAAGCCGTCATGCGGCAGGCTGAAAAAGGGTGCAATGAACGGCGTGCACGGTCCGGTTTCCGCGCTCATCACGACCGAAAAGCGGTTCGTGACGGCAATCGACACTGCACTCGGTGCATCAGCGTCCTCCATCGTGGTGGACAGCACGAGCGTGGGCAAGCAGTGCATTTCGTACCTCAAGCGCACGGACGGCGGCCGCGCGACCTTCCTGCCGCTGGATACCATTCGGGCAAACAGCCTGCGGGAGACCGGCCTGGAACGGCAGAACGGCTGCTTCGGTACTGCGGATGCTCTCGTCAGATTTAATGAAAAATATAAGAATATTGTGTGCAATCTGCTGGCGCGCACGGTCATTTCGGAGAATATGGACACCGCGCTGGCACTGGCCAAGGCGTATGGACACCGGTTTCGCATTGTCACCTTAGACGGACAAATCCTGCAGGCAGGCGGTGCCATGACAGGCGGCTCGGTCTCCCGCGGCACCGGCGCACTGGCGCGGGCGGAACGCCTGCACGCCGCCGAGGAGCGCGTGCGCGCACTCGAGCAGGAGCGAAAAACGCTGGCACAGACCGAGCAGGCTGCAGGACAGGAACTGGAATCGCTTGCCGGGCAGGCGCAGGCCATCGAAACTGACCGCCGGCACGCGGAGCAGGAGAGAGCCGGACTTGCTGCTTCGGTAAAACAGCATAAATTCCTGCTGGAAAGCCTGCAGAAACGGTATGACAGCCTGATTTCTGAACAAACTAACTTCACAGCAACGCAGCAGAAGTATGAACAGACACTTGCCGCCTGCACAGAGCGCCGGTCTGCCGCAGAGCAGGCGCTTGCAGCTGCCGAGCAGGTCTGTGCCGAGCACCGTACGGCAGTGAACGCCGCTGCGGAACAGCTGACGCAGACGGCTTCGCGCATCACAGCCGCGCAGACCGCGCTCGCGGAGACGCGCACGGCGCAGGACAGCGAAGCACGCGCGCTCACGGAGCTTGAGCGGCTCAAGGCCGACCTCGACGCGGGCGTGTCCGGTGCGGAGCAGACGATCGCAGGCTTTGCGGCGGAAATCGCACGCCTGACTGATGAACTTACCCAAGTCCGTGCAGCCAAGCACGGACGCGACACCACCGCCCGGCTGCTCAGCGAACAGCTTGCGCGGCAGACCGGCAGACGCGAACAGACCGAGGGCGAACGGGTCCGTCTGGAAAAGGCGGCACAGAGCCGCAACGAGGAAATCCTTGAACTCGAACGCGAGACCGCCCGACTGGAAAACCGCGCGGCCCAGCTGAAAACCGAGGAAACACAGATTCTGGATAAAATGTGGGAAAGCTACGAGCTGACACCCACACCGGCGGCAGAAATCGCCAAACCGATTGAAAACCTCGGTGAAACGCGCGGCCGCGTGCAGGAGCTGCGCGTGAAAATGCGGGCGCTCGGCAACGTCAATCTGGATGCGGTGGACGAATTTCAGCGTGTGCAGGAGCGGTACAGCTTCCTGCGGGAGCAGAAGGACGACCTCGAGACCGCGCAGACCGATCTGCGCAAGGTCATCGAGCAGCTGACCGTCAGCATGAAGGAGATTTTCGCGTCCGAGTTCGCCAAGCTGAATGTGTACTTCCGCGATACCTTCCGCGAGATCTTCGGCGGCGGACATGCTCCGCGTGTCTCCGCCGGGCAAGGCGGTTAAAACGATTACGCTGCTCTCAGGCGGTGAAAAAGGCGTTTGTTGCCATTGCGCTGTACTTTTGCGATCCTCAAGCTGCGGCCTACGCCGTTTTGCGTGCTTGATGAGATCGAAGCCGCGCTCGATGATGTAAACGTGCAGCGGTTTGCAAAATACATTCGCCGCCTGACAGATTCGACACAATTTATTGTAATTACCCACAGACGTGGTACAATGGAAGAAGCAGATATGCTCTACGGCGTGACCATGCAGGAGCAGGGCGTTTCCAAAATGCTGATGCTCAATCTGGCTGAGGCGGAAAAACGGCTCAAAAATACCATTAAGTAATGGAAAATTGAGAATGGGAAATGGAGAATTGCGGCAATGGATATGCGAAGCGAAAAATATCCGTATCGGCTGGATGTGGAAAGGCGATTGCCGAACGGCTCTTTACGACAGACGGCTATGCGGCGCGGCATCCGGTCGAGTTTCGGCACTGGGGACACGCCCGCGGCTATGTTCTCTGGGGTGAGCGGATTGACCGCACGGACTGGGAAAACTGGCGTATCAACTACTACGGGAAATAATGACTAAATACGGATTCCTGATTTGCAAGATAAAAACATAAGGGAGATAAGCATGGGATTTTTTGATAAAATTAAGCAGGGCTTCAAGAAAACCTCGGATGCAGTGAGCCATTCGCTGGACAGCGTGTTTGCGGCATTTGTCAAGATCGACGATGATCTGCTCGAGGAACTGGAAGAAGCACTCATCCTGTCGGACGTCGGTGCATCCACGGCGGCGAAGATCGTTGCTGAGGTCGAAAAGCGCGCCAAGCTGCGCAAGACCACCACGGCGGACGAGCTGCGCGATTTACTCCGCGAGGTGCTGACCGACAATATGCTCGACAACCAGCCGCTGAATACAGACGGCAAGCTGGCGGTCATTCTGGTGATCGGCGTCAACGGTGTCGGCAAGACGACCTCGATCGGCAAGATGGCGGCCCGCTATGTCAATGAGGGCAAAAAGGTTATGCTGTCGGCGGCGGATACCTTCCGCGCGGCGGCGGCTGACCAGTTGGAAATCTGGGCTAAACGTGCCGGTGCGGACATCGTACGCCACGGCGAGGGCGCACCCGGCGGCTGTTGTGTTTGACTCCATCTCGGCGGCCAAGGCACGCGGCAGCGATATCATCATCGTGGATACGGCAGGCCGTCTGCACAACAAGGCCAACCTGATGAACGAACTGGCGAAGATCGACCGCGTTATCTCCCGTGAGCTGCCGGATGCGTCGCGCGAAACGCTGCTCGTGCTGGATGCGACCACCGGTCAGAATGCGGTTCATCAGGCTGAGGAGTTCAACAAGGCTGCCGAGTTGACCGGCATTATTCTCACCAAGCTGGACGGCACCGCAAAGGGCGGCATCGTGATCGCTATTTCGGCAGGACTGGGTGTTCCGGTCAAGCTGGTCGGCGTTGGCGAGGGCATTGACGATCTGATCGACTTTGACCGTGCGGCATTCCTGGAGGCCATCCTGCCGCCGGTTCATGAAAACGCAGAAAACGATGAGGAACAGACCGAGGAGGACGAAAATGCAGAGACCTGACGGAAGAACCAAGGGCGCAATGCGTCCGGTGAAGATTACCACTGATTACACGATGTACGCGGAAGGCTCGGTGCTGGTCGAGATGGGCAACACCAAGGTCATCTGCACCGCGTCGGTCGAGGAAAAGGTACCGCCGTTCCTCGAGGGCAAGGGCCTCGGCTGGGTAACCGCCGAGTATGCGATGCTCCCGCGTGCGACCAATACCCGCAAAAAAACGCGACATCAAGTCGCTCAAGCTGGACGGCCGCTCGAGTGAGATCCAGCGTCTGATCGGCCGTGCGCTGCGTGCGGTCGTTGACCGCGAAGCACTCGGTGAGCGCCAGATCACGATTGACTGCGATGTATTCAGGCGGACGGCGGCACGCGCTGCGCGTCCATCACCGGCGGATTTGTTGCACTGTGGCTTGCATGCAAAAAGCTGCTGGCCGATGGCGTGATCGAGAAAATGCCGCTCACTGCACAGGTTGCAGCCGTTTCGGTCGGCATTTTTTGAGGATGAAGCCGTGCTCGACCTTAACTACGCCGAGGACAGCCACGCCATTGTGGACTGCAACGTGGTTATGACGAGCAAGGGGTGAGTTCATCGAGGTGCAGGGCACCGGCGAGGGCCGTCCGTTTACGGATACCGAGCTGCGCAAGCTGCTCGGACTCGGCAAGCGCGGCTGCCTGACGCTGTGCCGCAAGCAGGCCAAGGTGATGGGGGAAAGTCTGTAATGCAGTTTGTACTTGCTTCCCATAACAAGAAAAAAGCTGGCAGAGCTGTCCGCTATCGTGAGCAGCCTCGGCATTGAAATCATCCGCTGCCGGAGGGTGCCCCCCGAACCCGAGGAAAACGGCAAAACCTTCGAGGAAAACGCGCTCATCAAGGCGAAATTCGCCGCAGAGTTCACCGGTCTGCCCGCTCTCGCGGACGACAGCGGCCTGTGCGTGGATGCGCTCGACGGCGCTCCCGGTATCTACTCCGCGCGCTACTGCGAGGGCACGGACGAGGACCGCAATGCCTTTTGCTGAAAAAAAATATGCAGGATAAGGAAAAACCGTGCCTGCCGTTTCGTGTGCGCCATCGCGTGTGTACTCGCGGACGGCGAAACGCTCACCGTGCGCGGTGAATGTGAAGGAGAACTGCTCCGCGAGAACCACGGCGCAGGCGGCTTCGGCTACGACCCGCTGTTCTATGTCGAGAAATACGGCTGTACCTTCGGCGAGCTTCCGGCAGAGGTCAAGAATACAATCTCTCATCGGGCAAATGCTTTGAATAAATTGAAAGCCATACTAAAAGATAAAGTGAATTGAAAATGGAGAATGGAAAATGGAAAATTGCGGTGCGGCACGTAGTGCCGAATAAAATAATCGCGCAAGGCGCGATACCATAATTCTCAATTCTCCATTCTCAATTTTCCATTAAAACATAAGGAGAAATATAATGCTTAACACAAAACAACGTGCACAGCTTCGTGCAATGGCAAACCCGCTGGCGGTCACGCTGATCATCGGCAAGGAAGGCGTAACCGACGCGGTAGAACGCGAGTTGGACGCGCTGCTCGAATCCCACGAGCTGGTCAAGGGCAAGGTGCTCGAGAGTGCGATGCTGACGCCGCGCACGGTATCCGAGGCGCTCTGCGAGGCCACCGGCGCGGACGCTGTACAGTGCATCGGCTCCAAGTTTGTGCTGTACCGCCAGTCCAGCGATGAGGACAAGCGCAAGATCGTTCTGGTAAAATGAGGACGGGAATTCTCGGCGGTACATTCAATCCGCCGCATCTGGGACATCTGCACGCGGCGGAACTCGCGCACCGTGCGCTGAATTTAGATCGGGTGCTGTTCATTCCGACCAATATTCCGCCGCACAAGGTACTGCCGGAGAACACCGCATCCGCAGAGGACCGGTGCGAGATGGTGCGCCGCCTGACGGCCGAAAAAACGTGGGCGATGCTTGACACTATAGAGATCGACCGCGGCGGCGCAAGCTATACGGTGGACACGCTCCGCGCGCTTCATGCACGCGGCGAGACCGACCTGCACCTGATCGTCGGCACGGATATGCTGCTCTCGTTCGATAAAATCTGGCGTGCGCCGGACGAGATCGCGCGGCTGGCTTCGCTTGCTGTCTGCGCCCGCGAAAACGAGGACTGGGACGCGCTGCGTGAAAAGGCGGCGGCGCTCAAGGACTCGCTCGGTGCAACCGTAGAGCTAGTGCAGGGCGACAGCCTGACCATTTCCTCGACCGAGCTGCGGCAGGGCGGTGCACTGCGATGCTATACACCGGAATCGGTCGCGGATTACATCGAAGAAAAAGCATTTGTACGGCTATTAAGCCTGTAAAATACAGGTTTGACAGATAAATACAGCAGTTTGTTCAAAATCAGTATTTTTTGTATGACTTAGGAACGGACTGCGGCTCGTTCCTTCTTGTCGGCAAAACTGTAGTTTTGCGGCAGGAAATACAGAGAAAGGCGGGAAAAAAGTTATGTTATGTAATGAAGAAATGCGTAAAAGTATCCTTTCCAGATTGCAGGGGCTACCGCTATGAGCACTCGCTCGGCGTGGAGCGTGCGGCGATCATGCTGGCAGAAAAGTACGGCGAGGACCCGGAAAAAGCGGGTACTGCAGGCATTCTGCATGACATAACAAAATATCTTTCTCCGCAAGAACAGTTGAATTTATGCGGGAAATACGGTATAATACCCTGTACCGTCGAAAAAAGCGAGCCGAAAATGCTGCACGGAAAGACGGCGGCAGCCATCGCGCGGGCCGAATACCACATGCCCGAGGATATCTGCGATGCCATCGCCTGCCACACCACCGGCAAGAACCATATGACGCTGCTTGACAAGATCTTGTATCTGGCGGATTACATCGAAGAAACTCGTGATTTTCCCGGCGTGGACAAGGCGCGTGAGCTGGCGCAGATCGACATCGACAGTGCCCTGCTCTACTGCTATGACCAGACGCTGACCGAGCTGGTCGCACGCGGAAAACTCATCCACAGCGATACCATTGCCGCTTATAATGATATGATCCGGCAGGGTGTCAGCTGGCGGGACAAGTAAAATGGAGGCAGGAATCGTTTGAAACTATTCGGAGGAAGCGGCGACAGGAAAAACCGCAACGGAGACAGCACTCCGGCACAGGCTCCCGTACAGCAGGCAGCGCCCAAGCCGGAAGGAAACCACCAGCCGATCTCGGCGCCCAAGCCGGGCGGCAAAAAGGGAAAGGCTCCGAAGGAGAAAAAAAGCTGACACCCAGACAGAAGGGCAAGCGCATTGCCATCGTTATGGCGGTTGTGCTGGTGCTGTTCGCGTGCGCAGCTGCTGCAGCGGTGTGGTTCGTCCGTTCGGCAGGCGACGATCAAGGACAAGGAAAACGGCGATAAGGTCGATGTGAGCAGCCTGCTCAACTCGGGCACCCGCATTGACGATGTGTTTACGTTCGTGGTCGGCGCAGTTGATGAGGACGAAACACGGACAGACGCTTTGATGGTTGCAACCATGGATACCAAGGACAAGACCATCAACGTCATGAACATCCCGCGCGACACCATGTGCAACAACACGGCAACCGGCGCGAGCAAGAAGATCAACGCAGCCTACGGCATGGATACCGGCGGCAAGGGGCGGCAACATCGAGCAGACGAGCAAGGAAATCGAGCGTCTGATGGGCTTCCGGCCGGATAAATACGTTATCGTCAACTTTGACGGCATTGCAGCCATCGTGGATGCGATCGGCGGCGTGGATTATGACGTGCCGTTCGATATGAAGTACGATGATCCGTCGCAGAATCTGCACATCGACCTGAAAAAAGGCCAGCAGCATCTGGACGGCAAGCAGACCGTCGGCTTCCTGCGCTGGAGACACAACAACGATTACACCGTACAGTATACCAACGGCGATGAAGGCCGTGTAGAGAATCAGCAGAAGTTCCTCAAGGCGCTGGCAGGTCAGGTGCTGCAGATCAAGAACGTGACCAAGATCCGCTCGATCGCAGAGGCCGTGTTCAAGAACGTCAAGACCGACTTCAGCGCCGGCGAGCTGCTGTGGATGGGCATGCAGGCCATGCAGATTGACAACAGCAGCATTCAGTTCTTTACACTGCCCGGCTACGGCAAGATGAGCACGGCGGGCACCTCGGTGCAGTATTCGTTCTTCTTCCCGTATTACGACCAGACGCTGGAACTGGTAAACAAGTATTTCAACCCCTACGAGGAGCCGATCTCCAAGCTGGATATTGTCGGCGGACCGGATACCACTACCTACTCGGGCGGCTATGTAAGCTCGGGCGAGGAAGATAATGTATGGGGGTGACACCTCCGGCTCGTACGATTACAGCGAGGATTATTACGAAGAACCGGATTACAGCTACGATGAGCCATCCTACGACAACAGCGGCTCGGACGGCGATTATTCGGATAACAATGACTACTCGGGCGGAGACAGCGGCGGAGACTATTCCGGCGGCGACTCCGGTGAGGAGAGCGGCGGCGACTCCTCCGGCGGCGATTACACCGACGGCGGCGGAGAGGACAGCGGTGCTTCCTCCGGCGGAGACGATGGCGGAACATACGATCCCGAGGCATAATAAAGGCAATATACCATAATCGGCAGAAAGGCAAACCCTTTTCTGCCGCACAAAAGGAGTTTATACTTTGACTGCAAAAGAAACTGTAAAGGCGATCTGCGAAGCGCTGATCGAGAAAAAGGCTCAGGGCATTGAGGTGCTGCATGTTGAGCGCCTGACCGAGCTGACCGAGTATTTTCGTCATCTGCTCTGCGTCCTCCACTACGCAGGTTAAGGCACTGGCGGACAATGTAGAGTGGCACCTGAAGTATGACCATGACGAGGACCCAGTGGATTTTCCTGCAGCTGTTCAAGAAGGGCCTGGCCTTACAAGAAGAAAATAGAGCCAGCTCAAGAGCGTAAACTGGTGCACCTCCTGCAAGTGCGTTCTGGCGAACGAAGGAGGTCGTCAACGGCGTCTGCGAGCGCTGCGGAAGCGAGGTCGTCCACAAGGTCAAGAGCCAGTGGATGCTGGGCATCACGCAGTACGCCGACCGCCTCATCGACGATCTGGACGACGTGGACTTCATCAACCGCGTCAAGATCCAGCAGCGCAACTGGATCGGCCGTTCCACCGGCGCTGAGGTCGATTTCAAGACCACCGAGGGCGACACGCTGACCGTTACACCACCCGTCCGGACACCCTGTTCGGTGCGACCTACATGGTAATCTCTCCGGAGCACCCGATGATCGAGCAGTGGGCGGACAAGCTGAACAACATCGAGGACGTTCGCGCATACCGTGAGGAGGCTGCCCGCAAGTCTGACTTCGAGCGCACCGAGCTGAACAAGGACAAGACCGGCGTTAAGCTGGACGGCGTTGCCGCAATTAACCCGGTAAACGGCAAGCAGATCCCGATCTTCGTTTCCGACTACGTTCTCATGGGCTACGGCACCGGTGCCATCATGGCAGTGCCTGCACACGATGACCGTGACTGGGCCTTTGCCAAGAAGTTCGGCTGTGAGATCATCGAGGTGGTCTCCGGCGGCGAGGACGTGCAGAAGCAGGCATTTACCGCCAAGGACGACACCGGTATTCTGGTAAATTCCGATTTCCTGAACGGCAAGACCGTTAAGGACGCTATCCCGGCTATGATCGAGTGGCTGGGTGAAAAGGGCATCGGCCATGCCAAGGTGCAGTACAAGCTGCGTGACTGGGTATTCTCCCGTCAGCGTTACTGGGGTCGAGCCGATTCCGATCGTCAAGTGCGACAAGTGCGGCTATGTGGCTCTGCCGGAGGATCAGCTGCCGCTTGAGCTGCCGAACGTAACCAGCTATGAGCCGACCGATAACGGCGAGTCTCCGCTGGCTGCCATGACAGACTGGGTCAACACCACCTGCCCGTGCTGCGGAGGCCCTGCAAAACGTGAGACCGATACCATGCCACAGTGGGCTGGTTCGTCCTGGTACTTCCTGCGCTATATGGACCCGCACAACGACAAGGCGCTTGCCTCGCCGGAAGCACTGAAATACTGGTCCCCGGTGGACTGGTACAACGGCGGCATGGAGCATACCACCCTTCATTTGCTCTATTCTCGCTTCTGGCACAAGTTTTTGTACGACATCGGCGTCGTGCCCACCAAGGAGCCTTATCAGAAGCGCACAAGCCACGGCATGATCCTCGGCGAGGACGGCGAGAAGATGTCCAAGTCCCGCGGCAACGTCGTCAACCCGGACGAGATCGTTGACACCTACGGCGCAGATACCATGCGTCTGTACGAGATGTTCATCGGCGACTTTGAGAAGGCTGCTCCGTGGAGCCCGAAGTCCATCAAGGGGCTGCCGCCGCTTCCTCGAGCGCGTATGGGCACTGGCTGACAAGGTGCAGGACGGCGATACCTACTCCGAGCAGCACGAGGTGCTCATGAACCGTACCATCAAGAAGGTCGGCGAGGACGCAGACAACCTCAAGGCCAACACCGCTATCGCAGCGCTGATGACCATGCTCAACGAGTTCTACGACAAGGGCGTAAACAAGGCTGAGTACAAGACCTTCCTGGCGCTGCTAAATCCGTTTGCACCGCATATCACCGAGGAGCTGTGGCAGCAGCTCGGCGAGACCGGTCTGCTCTCCGTAGCACCGTGGCCGACCTACGACGAGGCCAAGACCGTCGAGAGCACGGTAGAGCTGGCGGTACAGGTAAACGGCAAGCTGAAGTGCACCATCAAGCTGGCAGTCGATGCCGACAAGCAGACTGCGATCGATACCGCAATGGCAGAGGAAAAGGTACAGCACGCCATCGAGGGCAAGCAGATCGTAAAAGCAGATCGTTGTTCCGGGCAAGATCGTAAACCTTGTCGTAAAGTAAGAAGGAATGCCGGATTTCCGCGTCAAAAAAGAAAAAATCGAAAACTACGGGAAAAAGTAGTTGACATTGACGCGGAAATTCGATATAATAACCTTACGGTTTTGTGTATGGATGTATACAAACTGTGCTAAGCGATCCCCATGAGGGGAACGTGCGGAGGGAGGGAAAACTGTGTCGGAGATCCGCATCAAGGAAAATGAGTCTATTGACAGCGCACTGCGTCGCTTCAAGCGTTCGTGTGCCCAGGCGGGTACGCTTTCCGAGCTCCGCAAGCGTGAGCATTATGAAAGCCCGAGCGTAAAGCGCCGCAAGAAGTCTGAGGCTGCACGCGCAAAGAAGAAGAAGTTCCGCTAAAATAGAATTTCCAGAGAGCAGATGGTTAAACGTCTGCTCTTTTCTTTTGCTTTGCGGCAGCCTTTTTCAGCACCGGCTGACCGGGGAACCTGAACTGCGCAGGCGGTTCATTCTTTCCGGGCGGCAGTCTTTTCAGCATCGGCTGAGCGGGGACACGAACTGCCGCAGGCGGGTTCGCCCCTAACGGGCGGGGGGTTTTCGCTGAACCTCAGCGGGGGATTCGCCGCGCCCCGCGGCGGGGCAAGAGGGTAGACACCAAGGTTTCTACCCTCTTAACTCCCACTTCCTTTTATTTCTTAGTCTGGCGCAGATTGCCGACATGTGACCGCTGCGAAAATAGGGGAACGGCAGAGGATTTTTTTCTTCCGTATCTTTCGCAATCTATTCGCAGGGTCGGATACATTACTGCTACACAGACCGGCTACTCTCCGCAGGCGCAACATACTCGTGTTGCGCAACTCGTAAGTCTGGAGATAACAGACGGCACCTGCGAATTTATGCGTTTGATACAATTTATCTTCGGAGAAACTGTCTGTAACAACGCGCTCACGAATTGCGCGGCACTGCTATGCCGCGCCGGCGTAGAGTTGCCCATATGTGTAGCAGTACGCTGTCTGTGAACTGCGAAAAGGCGGAGAAAGACACGCTGAGGTAACCCGACTGCCGTTCCCTATTCGAAGCGGTCACATATAGGAAATCTGCGCCGGATTAGGAAGCAAGGGGAAAGGTAGGAGTTCAAAGAGGAAGGGAAACCGCAGGTGTCCCTTCCTTTTTGGCCCCCCACGGCGGGCGCCGCACTCTCCCGCGCTCCGCAGAGCGCAACTCCCCCCGCTGAGGTTCAGCGGAAAACTCTCCGCCCGTCAGGGGCGAACCCGCTAACGCAGTTCGAGTACCCTGCTCAGCCGGTGCTGAATTCACAAATCGAAATTTCCGGCATTTCCGCCGATAACTCTGCATACACCTGTATAATGGAGGACAAAATTATGAACATAACCGTATATCTGGGTGCAAACGAGGGCCGTGAGCCTGCCCTCAAAACCGCCGTGTGCGAGCTTGGCACATGGATTGGCGAGCATGGCCATACACTGGTCTACGGCGGCTCACGGGTCGGTCTGATGGGTGCGGTCGCGGCGAGCACACTGGTCGCAGGCGGCAAGGTAATCGGCGTAGAGCCGCGCTTTTTATCGAGCAGGAGCTGCAGCTGGACGGTCTGACCGAGCTGATCGTCACCGAGGATATGACCGATCGCAAAACTAAAATGATCGAGCTTGGAGACGCGTTCATCGCCTTTCCGGGCGGTACGGGCACGCTCGAGGAGATTGCCGAGGTGATGAGCAAGCTGGCGCTGAACCATCTGGATGCACCGTGCATTTTCTATAATCTCAACGGCTATTACGACCATATGAAGGCACTGCTCGACCATATGATCGAGATGGAGCTGTCCACCAAAGAACGGAAAAAATCTATTTTGCGGATACTCTGGAAGAAGTGACGGCTCTGCTGAATTAAAAATGGAGAATGGTAAATGGATACGCTCATTTTCCATTCTCAATTTTCAATTTGGATACGGTATGTTTACGGTTTCTTCAAACTTTCTACATACTTTAGACATGGGATTCCTGTATCCTGTAATCACAGCAGGGGGGAACAGCAAGCTGAGTGCTAAAAACCGCTTGCCATCCCTTTTGAAATAGATACTTCATAGGAAATCTTTTTCTCCGACTGTGTGAACAGTCAATCCCTCAAAATCTGTCTGGCCCTGTGGGACGGAATACCGCGCAGGCTCCTGGACAGTCCAAAAACAAGAGGTGCAAGACACCCATTGGGCAATACCGCATAATTTCCGCAAAACACTGCAGCAGTGCGAACGGAGCCTGCGCAAGAAGCCGCTGCTTTAATTGCGCGGTGTTGCCCCATACAACGCGCTTTCAGCAGGAACTGAGGGCGCGCATTTTTGCGTTCGGACAAAATAGGGGTCAAGGCAGTGATTTGTCTGGTGATAGTATTTCTATGGATCCTGAAAACAGAACAATTGTTCTGTTTTATTGACATAAACAATGATATGGTGTAAAATTGATTAAGTCACTATTGGAATATAAATGACTATTTTATATCTGAACAGATATAATAAAGTAAGTAAAACTTCGGAAATTGGGAGTTAAAGTATATATGAGCAAAGCAAAGCCGTCTTACGGCAATGAAAGCATCTCCTCGCTGAAGGGCGCGGACCGTGTGCGCAAGCGCCCGGGCGTTATCTTCGGCTCGGACGGACTGGAGGGCTGCGAGCACGCGGTCTTTGAGATCCTGTCCAACTCGATCGACGAGGCGCGAGAGGGCCACGGCACCGAGATCGTCACCACGCGCTATGCGGACGGCTCGATCGAAGTCGCTGACCATGGCCGCGGTATCCCGATCGAATGGAACGAAAACGAGCAGCGCTACAACTGGGAACTGGTCTTCTGCGAGCTGTACGCAGGCGGCAAGTACAAGAACGACACCGGCGAAAACTATGAGTTTTCACTTGGTCTCAACGGTCTCGGTACCTGCGCGACGCAGTATTCCTCGGAGTATATGGACGTCACCGTTATCCGTGACGGCTTCGAGTACGGCCTGCACTTTGAAAAGGGCGAAAACAAGACCGGCACCAAGGAAGGCTACACCAAGAAGGCGACGAACGCGCGCAAAACCGGCACAACCATCCGCTGGAAGCCCGATCTGGAGGTATTCACGGATATCAACATCCCTGTGGATTATTATCTGGATACGCTCAAGCGGCAGGCGGTTGTCAACAGCCACATCAAGTTTGTGCTGAAAAAATCAGGTGGGCAGCAGGTACGAGACTACCGAATTTCTTTATCAGAACGGCATTGTGGACTATGTGACCGAGCTGGCCGGCGAAAATCCGCTGACCTCGGTGCAGTTCCTCGAGGGCGAACGACGCGGACGCGACCGCGCCGACAAGGCCGAGTACAAGGTGAAGCTGTCGTGCGCGTTCTGCTTCTCCTCGGCGGTGTCGCAGATCGAGTACTACCACAACTCCTCGTGGCTGGAGCACGGCGGTGCACCGGACAAGGCCGTTCGCTCGGCGTTCGTGTCCGCCATCGACGCGTATCTCAAGCAGAACAACAAGTACAACAAGAGCGAGAGCAAGGTCACTTATCAGGATATTTTCGACAGCCTCGTGCTTGTCACCAACTGCTTCTCCACCCAGACCTCCTACGAGAACCAGACCAAGAAGGCCATCACCAACAAGTTCATCCAGGAGGCCATGACCGAGTTCCTCAAGGAAGGACTCGAGATCTACTTTATCGAGAACAAGGCCGAGGCAGACAAGATCGCCGAGCAGATCCTGATCAACAAGCGCAGCCGCGAACAGGCGGAAAAGGCGCGTCTGAATATCAAAAAAGAAGCTGTCCGGCAATATTGATCTCGCTAACCGTGTGCAGAAATTCGTGGACTGCCGCACCAAGGACGTGACGCGCCGCGAGCTGTACATCGTGGAGGGCGACTCTGCGCTCGGTTCGGTAAAAACAGGGCCGCGACAGTGAATTTCAGGCCATCATCCCGGTACGCGGTAAAATTCTCAACTGCCTCAAGGCGGAATACGATAAGATTTTCAAGAATGACATCATCACCGACCTTCTCAAAGTCCTCGGCTGCGGTGTCGAGGTGCGCGGCAAGGCGGCAAAGGATCTGTCTGCGTTCGACCTCGAAAGCCTGCGCTGGCACCGTATCATCATCTGCACCGATGCCGATGTGGACGGCTTCCAGATCCGCACGCTCATTCTGACCATGCTGTACCGTCTGGTGCCAACGCTCATCGAACAGGGCTACGTTTACATTGCGGAGTCGCCGCTGTATGAGATCACCTACCGTGACAAGAGCTATTTTGCGTTCGATGAGAGCGAAAAAAGCGGCTATCCTCAAAAAGCTGGAGGGCAAAAGATTCTCATTCAGCGTTCCAAGGGTCTCGGCGAGAACCAGCCCGAAATGATGTGGGAGACCACCATGAACCCCGAAAACCGCCGTCTGATTCGCATTACGCCGGATGAAGCGGCTGCCACGAGCGAAATGTTCGACCTGCTGCTCGGCGACAACCTTGCCGGACGCAAGGGAGTATATCGCCGAGAACGGCGCGGATTATCTCGAGCTGGCGGATATTTCGTAAGGGCAAAAAATGGGGGATAGCAACATGCGGATTCGGCAAATGGACGGCCTGCGGGCGGTTGCGGCGCTGGCCGTGGTGATGATACACGTTTCGGCAGGCCGCATGAACTCGGTCGGTGTATCCTGTAATCAGACAGCGCGGTTTGCCGTGCCGCTGTTTATCATGCTGTCCGGCTACGGACACATGCACTCGTGGCTGCAGCATAGCGGTCAGTCTGCGGTGCAGACGGCAAAGCGGCGGCTGAAACGCGTGCTGCCGGCATATCTGATCTGGTCGGTCCTTACCTTGCGGTGGACGCCGTGTTTGGCAAACCGCATGTACATCCGATCAAAAACATTCTGACAGGCGGCAGTTACGTCCACCTGTATTACATATTCATACTGGTGCAGCTGATCCTGCTCAGTGAGCTGTTCTGCCGTGCGGTAGAGCGGCATCCGGCGGTGACGCTGCTCCTGTCCGCAGGCCTGACCTTCGGTATGGAGATTGTCCTTTACCTGCTGACCGTCGGTCAGCTGCAGTGGCAGTTTCCGGTGGCGCCGATCGGTCTGTTCGTGTGCTGGCCGCTGTTCTACAACATCGGTGCATGGCTGGCGAAATCCGGTTTGAGCGACCGCCTGCGTCTGCGCGTCCGTCTGCCGCTGTGGGCGCTTTCGGCGGTGCTGGTGCTGCTGGCGGAAGAGCATTCTGCGGCAGCCTATAAAATGGGTCTGCGGCCTGACACAAAGGTTTACACGCTGCTGACATGGGCCGTGCTGTGGTCGCTGTTCAGCAGGCTGCCGGAGATTCCGAAGCCGCTGCAGTTTATCGCGCGGCATTCGTTCGGACTGTATCTGGCACATCCGCTGGTGCTGCGCCTGTGGAACGCGTGGGCGGTACGGCAGACACCGGTTATCTATCTGCACCTGTGGCAGATGTTTGCGCTGGCGCTTGCAGGCGGACTGGCGATTGCGGTCACACTGTCTTATCTGCCGTTCGGCGAGTATCTGGGCGGCGCAAAACGTACAAAGAAAATCCTGCAAAGGAGAGCATAATGGCAAAAAAGAAAACCGACGAACCAAAAGTATATAAAGAACATCCCTCGGTCGATCAGCGCATCACGGACACGCTGCGCGAGAACTACATGCCGTACGCGATGAGCGTTATCGTGTCCCGCGCGATCCCGGAGATTGACGGCTTCAAGCCGTCCCACCGCAAGCTGCTGTACACCATGTACAAGATGGGCCTGCTGAACGGCAACCGCACCAAATCCGCCAACATCGTGGGTCAGACCATGAAGCTGAACCCGCACGGTGATGCAGCGATTTACGAGACCATGGTGCGTCTGACACGCGGCAACGAGGCGCTTCTCATGCCGTTTGTGGACAGCAAGGGCAACTTCGGCAAGGTATACTCGCGCGATATGGCATACGCCGCGCCGCGTTATACCGAGGCCAAGCTGGATGCGTTCTGTGCCGAGCTGTTCCGCGATATCGACACCGACGCGGTGGATTTTGTGGATAACTATGACGGCGAGATGAAGGAGCCGACGCTGCTGCCGACGACCTACCCGAACATTCTCGTGTCCGCGAATACCGGCATTGCGGTCGGCATGGCATCCAATTTCTGCGGCTTTAACCTCGCGGAAGTCTGCCGCACGACCATCGAGCTTATCAAAAATCCCGAGCACGACATTATTTCCACGCTGCCCGCGCCGGACTTCACGACCGGCGGCGACCTCATCTACGATGAGGCGGAACAAAATGGGCGTACAACAAGAAGGACAACCTGATCGAGATCACGGAGATTCCGTACACGACCACCATCGAGGCCATCATCGACAAGATCGCCGAGCTGGTCAAGAACGGCAAGGTGCGCGAGATTGCCGATGTGCGCGACGAGACCGACCTTTCCGGTCTGAAGATCGCCATTGACCTAAAGCGCGGCACCGACCCGGAAAAAGCTGATGGCCAAGCTGATGAAGATGACTACTTTGCAGGACAGCTTCTCCTGCAACTTCAACGTGCTGATTGCAGGCATGCCGCGCGTGCTCGGCGTAGCCGAGCTGCTCGATGAGTGGACGGCGTGGCGCACCGAATGCGTTCGCCGCCGTGTGTTCTTTGACCTCAACAAGAAGAAGGACAAGCTGCATCTGCTGCTCGGTCTGCGTAAAATCCTGCTCGATATCGACAAGGCGATTAAAATCATCCGCGAGACCGAAGAGGACGCAAATGTTATCCCGAACCTGATGGAAGGCTTCGGCATCGACAAAATCCAGGCCGAATTTATTGCGGATATCCGCCTGCGCAACATCAACAAGGAGTATATCCTGAAGCGCACGCAGGAGACCGAAGCACTCGAAAACGAGATTAAAAAGCTGGAGGAAATCGTCAAATCCAAGGCGAAGATCCGCAATATCATCATCAAGGAGCTGGAGCAGATCATCAAGAAGTACCCGTCCGAGCGCCGCACGCGCATCATCACTGCGGACAACGTGCAGCAGTTCGACGAGGAGGACCACATCGAGGATTATCCGGTGCTGCTGTTCCCTTACCCGCGAGGGCTACTTCAAGAAGATTACGCCGCAGTCGTGGCGCATGTCGCAGGACCATAAGCTCAAAGAGGGCGATGAGGTGTTCTGGACGGCTGAGGCGACCAACAAGAACGAAATTATCTTTTTCACCAATATGCAGCAGGCGTACAAAGGCGCACCTGTACGATTTTGAGGACAGCAAGGCGTCTGTGCTTGGTGATTACCTGCGTCCAAGCTGGAGATGGACGAGGGCGAAATGCCGGTTTATGCCGTCCTGCCGGGTGACTACAAGGGCAGTATGGTCGTTGTGTTCAAAAACGGCAAGGCAGCCCGGTTTTCGATGGAATCCTTCGAGACCAAGACCAATCGACGCCGCCTGACCGGCGCGTACTCGGATAAGGCGCCGGCTGTGGCGTTCTTCCACCCAATCGAGGAGGAGAGCGAGGTCACCATGTTCTCGACTGCCAACCGTGCGCTCACGTTCCGCGCGAGCATGCTCGATGTCAAGACAACCCGTTCCACGCAGGGTGTGCAGACCATGGTGCTGCGCGGCAAGCATACCATTACGCGGGCGTGCCGCACCGAGGACGCCGCGCTCAGCGATAACGCGCGCTACCGCTGCCGCAGTATTCCGTCCATCGGCGCATTGCTTACCGATGAGGATCTGCCGGATAAGCAGCTCAAATTGCTTTTAATGCGAAACGCAGAGGGTTTCCTCTGCGTTTTACCGGCTGAGCGGGGTGCGCGAACTGCGTCAGCGTGTTCGTCCCTAACGGGCGGAGAGTTTTTCGCTGAACCTCAGCGGGGACATGTTGCGCTCTGCGGAGGCAGATTTTTTGCGCCCGTGTGCTCCCCATGCGCACGCGCCCCGCGATTAAATCAACGCAGGCGCAACATGCGTGTTGCGCACGGGTTTAACGCACGGCACCTACGAATTGCGTTTGGTACTTATCCTTCGTAGGCGCTGTCTATCATAACGCGCTATCGAATTGTGCGGCACTGTTATGCCGCACCCAGCGTAGAGTTGCCCATATGTGTAGCAGTACGGTATCTGACACTGTGAACAGGTTGCGAAAAAACACGGAAGAAAAAAATCCTCTGTCGTTCCCCCATTTCGAAGCGGTCACATATAGGCAATCTGCACCAGATTAGGAAGCAAAGGGAAAGGTAGGGAGTTCAAAGAGGAAGGAAAACCGCAGGTTGTCCTTCCTTTTTTGCCCCCGCGGCGGGGCGGCACGCTCCCGCCGTCCGCAGACGGCGCACTCCCCGCTGAGGTTCAGCGAAAAAAACTCCCCGCCCGTTAGGGGCGAACCCGCTAACGCAGTTCGTGTGCCCCGGTCAGCCGGTGCTGAAAAAACTGCCGCCCGGACAGGGTGAACCGCCTGCGCGGTTCAGGTGCCCCAATCGCCCGGTGCAGAAAAAAGGAGATGCCCGGACAGGGCGTAGCGCATACGCGCCTCGTGTGCACCAGAAGGCCGGTGCAGCGAAAAAAGTGCCGCACATGGACACCTGTCCACCCGTGAAAATCAAATATTTTTACGCTTTACACTATAAAAGCGATGTGCTATAATACAGGGTATAAGAGCGAAAAACGAATGTAGGGAGGGATAGACCATGAATCGAAAGTTGAAGGACGAGGATATGGACATTCTGTCTCGCGGTATTCTCAAGCTGCAGACGGTCGAGGATTGCTACGACTTTTTGAAGATCTGTGCACGATCGCCGAGCTGCGTGCCATGGTGCAGCGCTTTCAGGTGGCGCGCATGCTGGATGAGGGCCGCATTTACAGTGACATCGTACAGGAGACCGGCGCGTCCACCGCGACGATCAGCCGCGTGAACAAGTGCCGTGTGTACGGCTCGGACGGCTACCGCAAGATGCTCGACCGGCTCAAAGAGGACGAAACAGCAGAGGGAGAGCCATGAATAGTTACGAGACTCTGTCGGAATACTATGACCGCTTCACGGATGACGTGGGCTACGAGGAATGGGCAGACTTTTTCGAGCGCCTGTTTGAGCGGGAAGGCGTAAAGCCGTCGCTGGTGCTCGATCTGGCGTGCGGAACCGGCAGTCTGACGCGCATTCTGGCGCAGCGCGGCTATGATATGATCGGCGCGGACGCATCGCCGGAAATGCTCATGCAGGCGCTGCAGAACACGCTGGACTGTGAGCCGCGTCCGCTGCTGCTCAATCAGCGTATGGAAGAGCTGGACCTGTACGGCGCGGTAGACGCGTGCCTGTGCTGTCTGGACAGCGTAAACTACGTCACCGAGCCGGAAGCACTGCAGACCGCCTTTGAGCGCGTACACACGTTCCTCAATCCGGACGGCCTGTTCGTATTCGACATCAACACACCCGAGAAATTCGCCCGCATTGACGGCGAAAGCTATGTCCGCGAGGACGACGGCGTATTCTGCGTATGGCAGGCGGCGGTCGAGGACGGCCTGTGCGCCTACCAGTTCGATATTTTCGAGCAGGAGGACGATGTGGGTACCGTGCGCAGGAAACGCACGAGGAGCGCATCTACGAGCCTGCACAGCTGACCGCCATGCTGGAGCAGGCCGGCTTTACTGAGATCAAAACCTATGGCGACCAGTCCTTTGCGCCCGTACAGGGCGGTGAGGACCGCATTTACTTTACAGCACGAAAGAGAGATTAACTTATGAGCGATACGTTACTTCGCGCGATCGCCCGTGACGCGGGCATCCAGATTTGTGCAGCCAGCACGACCGAGCTGGTCGAGCGTGCACACGAAATCCACAATACCACGCCGCTGGCTACCGCAGCCCTCGGACGAACGCTGACCGCGACTGCCATCATGGGCAGCCAGCTCAAGGTAGAGGACGGCTCCGTGACCGTGCAGATCAAGGGCAACGGCCCGCTCGGCGCGATCGTCTGCGTCGGTGATTCGGATGGCTATGTGCGCGGCTATCTGCAGGACCCGGCTGTCGATCTGCCGCTGCGTGCGGACGGCAAGCTGAATGTAGGCGGCGGTGTCGGCCGCGGCTATCTGATGGTGATTAAGGACATTGGCCTGAAGGACCCGATCACGGGCACGGTTGCGCTCGTCAACGGCGAGATTGCCGAGGACCTGACCCGCTATTTCGCGGAGAGCGAGCAGATTCCGTCTGCGTGCGCGCTCGGCGTGCTCGTGGATACCGACTGCTCGGTCAAGTGCGCCGGCGGCTGGCTCGTGCAGCTTATGCCGGGCGTGAAGGATTCCGACATTGACAAGCTGGAGGCTAATCTGGCAAAGCTGGAGAGCATGACTGCTATGCTTGATAAGGGTATGAGCCTCGAGGACATCATCCGCGCGGTGCTCGATGGCTTTGAGGTAGATTTTCTGCAGACCAGTGAAATCGGCTACCGCTGTGCGTGCAGCAGAGAAAAAAAGTCGAGCGCGCCCTGATTAGCATGGGGAAAAACGAACTTTGCAAGATGGCGGAAGAACAGGAAAATAGTGAGGTAACCTGCCAGTTCTGCGATAAAATCTATCGTTTCAGCCGCGCAGAGTTGCAGGAACTTTTAACACACGCAACGAAATAAAAAAGAAAATAAAAAAACTTTGAAAAAAGTGTTGACATTTGGGCACAGGTTCTGTATAATAAACATCGTCGCTGAGAGATACGAACGAAAACGAAACAGCGACGACGGCCTGGCCCGGTAGCTCAGTTGGTTAGAGCGCTAGCCTGTCACGCTAGAGGCCGTGGGTTCAAGTCCCATCCGGGTCGCCATTCTTCAATCGGAAACGATTGAAGGAATATGCCTCTGTAGCTCAGTCGGTAGAGCAGGGGACTGAAAATCCCCGTGTCGGTGGTTCGATTCCGCCCGGAGGCACCATTTTTTCAATGAGTGCCATGGCACTCATTGAAAAAATAATACCTCCGTGCTGAGGAATCGAAAGCTGGCTCTTGGAAATATGCCGGTGGCATATTTCAACCAGCGTGGCTTTTTCCGCAGAAAAAGCGATTCCGCCCGGAGATGTAGCGTCGGAGCGGCAAGTAACCCATCTTCGAGTCAAAAAATCGCGTTAGCGCGAAGAACCAAATATGCGGCTGTAGCTCATCTGGTAGAGCGCCACCTTGCCAAGGTGGAGGTAGCGAGTTCGAGCCTCGTCAGCCGCTCCACATGGTACCATAGCCAAGCGGTAAGGCGTGGGACTGCAACTCCCTGATCCCCAGTTCGATTCTGGGTGGTACCTCCAAAAGACTGATGTGAAAACATCAGTCTTTTTGTTTTGCACAAAAATCACACGAATTTGCACAAATGCAGGTAAAGGTTGACAAATACAGCAGACTGTGTTATATTCCACTTATGGATGCACTACGGCGTCCATGCAATAAAAAGGAGGAATTTAATATGACACTCAGAAAGCGACTGATCGCGCTGAGCATGGCGGCAGCCTGCGCAGCAACAGCTTTGCCGGTGCAGCATTCACCGACCAGAGCAGCATCAAGGTGGACAGCAAGGTAATCGACACCCTGACCGAGAAGAACGTCATCAAGGGCTTTGAGGACGGTTCGTTCAAGCCGGACATGGCAGTGACTCGTGCACAGATGGCCAAGATGATGTTTGTACTGCGTACCGGTTCGGATGATGCGTCTTACTACGCAAAGGATATGACCGACACGTTTGCGGATACGGCCGGTACCTGGTCGAACGGCTACGTTAAGTATTGTCAGGCGTACGGCATCGTTTCCGGCAAGTCGAGCACGGTTTTTGCACCGAATGCGTCTGTAACGACTGCTGAAGCCGCAAAAATGCTGCTGGTATACAGCGGTCACGATGTACAGAAGGATGGTCTGACCGGTGCACAGTGGAAGGAAAATGCCTTGAAGCTGGCAGATAAAGACGGTCTTCTGGTCTCTGTAAATACAAAGCCGGATGATGCACTCCCGCGTCAGTATGCCGCGCAGATGATTTACAACGCAATCAGCAAAATAAACACGCAGCAAAGAAAAGTCCCTCAACCGAGGGACTTTTTCATCTTCATAAAATCTAAAGAAATTCCTGCGGAAAACAACAGAAACCTGTGGTAAGATAGAAGTAACGAAAGGGGAAAGAAAAATGGAAAAGCTGACTGTTCTGGTGGTGGATGACGACCGCGAGATCGTGGAAAGCATTGCGATATTCCTGCAGGCGGACGGCTATCTGGTGCGCAAGGCGTACAACGGTCTGGAGGCGCTCGATATCGTCATGACCGAGAACGTACACCTTATCATCCTTGACATTATGATGCCCGAGCTGGACGGAATCAAAACCTTATTAAAGGTAAGAGAGAGCAAAAAATCTGCCGATCATCCTGCTGTCGGCCAAGAGCGAGGACGCGGACAAAATCCTCGGACTGACCGCGGGTGCGGATGATTACATTACAAAGCCGTTTAACCCGTCCGAGCTGGTCGCGCGCGTGAAAAGCCAGCTGCGGCGCTACACCCAGCTGGGCGCGATGCAGATAAAGGAAACGCAGATTGCCATCCGCGGACTGGTGCTCGACACTGAGAGCAAAAAGCGTGACGGTGGACGGCGAAGCCGTTCGTCTTACCCGCTCGAATACAAAATACTTGAGCTGCTGTGCCGTCACCCGGGAAGGGTGTTCTCCACCGAGGAGATTTACCGACAGGTGTGGAATGACGATATTGTCAGTGACAACGCCATTGCCGTCCATGTGCGGCACATCCGCGAAAAAATATAGATCAACCCGAAGGAGCCGCGCTACCTCAAGGTGGTGTGGGGCGTCGGCTACAAAATCGAAAGGAGCGAGTGAGTATGAATATCAAGGGGATCTTACGCAGTACGGTAGTAAAGCTTATCGCGTTTGCAGGCATTGTGGGGTGCTTTGCAGGTGCACTGTTTCTCGTTGAGAACACGATAACAGATTTTGCCGCGAATGGCCTTGACCAAATGGTCTATCGCTTTGAGGGCGATTTTGCCGACTCGTCCTATATGCATCAACAGCTCGGCATAATGTGTGCTGAAATGGCGAATGCGTTTGAGGATGGCATGGACGCAGCGGAATTCAGCAGGCAGCATACGGATTTTGCGGGAAACTATTTTGGCAGAATGGGCGATAAAACGGTCGGCGATGACACGCTGACCGAAGCCGCGGCAAAAAATTCTGCGTTTTACATGATCACACGGCCGGGTGGCAATGTGCAGTCCAACGTGGGAATGTACTACGGCTATCCGCTTGCGGTTTACGATGAGGAAACGGACAGTTACGGCTACTACACCGAGGAGGATACGGCAGAGGAAGGCTGGAAGTTCAATAAGTTCCATCCGTACCCGGAGAACACGTTACTGCTGGTGCGCTTTACGGACGCACAGGCTGCACCCATCAAGGCCGAGTGGGAAACGCAGAAAACGCAGATTACCGGCGTGCTCCATCGGGCGATTGTGCTGACGGTGATCGCACTGCTGCTGTTCGTGTTCCTGCTGTTCGTCACCGGACGCAAGCCGGAGGACGAGGACGTGCACCTTGTTACCATCGACCGTCTGCCGGTGGAAGTGAACGTGCTGTGCTTCTGGGCGGTGCTCGGCACGGCAGGCGGACTGAATCTGGCACTGATGGGTGAATTGCTGAACGGCACAAACGACATGTCGATATTGCTCGTACCGTCCATCCTGTTTTTCGTCGCGGCGTTCGCGTTCGCACTCGAACTCACGCTGTCGCTCGTGCGCGTGATCAAGAACCGCAGCTTCGCCAAGCAGTGCTGGTCGATTCGATTCGTCCTCTGGTGCTGGCGAACCTTTATTAAGGTATGCGAGTGCATCCGGCACAGTTTCGGAAAACTGCGCCGCATGCTGTTCCGCGACACAAAACGCGCAACGTTGTGCTGCTCTTTACGGCGTATTCGGTTGTTCTCGCGTTCCTCGCGGCGGTGTTCGGCGGAAGGTGGGCGGCTCGTTTTTTGTCTTCGTGCTCGGTGCGGTCTGGTTTTTCGCGGCAGGTTACTTTCTCATCAAACGCATCACCGGCTTTGAGCGTATCGTGGACGCCCTGCGCCGGCTGCGGGCGGGCGACCTCGGCTTCAAGCTGACCGACATGCCGGAGGGCGTGTTTGCTGAAATGGCCGAGGATATTAACTCACTTGGTGACGGCATGCAGGCGGCGCTGCAGAACGAAGTCCGCGCGGAACGCATGAAAAGCGAACTGATCACCAACGTCAGCCACGACCTGAAAAACGCCGCTGACCAGCATCCTCAACTACTCCGATCTGCTCGGCAAAATGGATTTAACGCCGGAGGAAGCCAACGATTACGCCCGCATTATCTATCAAAAGGGTCTGCGGCTCAAGAATCTGACGAGCGACCTGTTCGATATCTCCAAGGTGCAGTCGGGCGCAGAGCAGATCATCAGCGAACGGCTGGATGCGTGCACGCTCGCCCGGCAGGCGCTCGCGGGAGCAGGACAAGGCCGTGCAGGAGAGCGGCTTGACCGTCAAAGCCGCCATTCCCGAGCAGGAGCTGCCCATTTGGGCGGACGGACGAAAGCTGTCCCGCGTGCTGGAGAATCTCATCGGCAACTGCGTGAAATATGCGCTCAAGGGCACGCGCGTGTTCCTCTCTGTTGCAGAGGAGAACGGTCAGGCCATTATTGAACTCAAAAACACCGCCAACTACGAGATGGACTTTGCCGCCGATGAGATTACCGAACGGTTTGTCCGCGGTGACGCGGCGCGCTCGACCGAGGGCAGCGGCCTGGGTCTCGCCATCGCAAAAAGCTATACCGAGGCCTGCGGCGGCACGTTCGATGTCTCGGTGGACGGCGATCAGTTTAAGGTGCGTATCGGCTTTCCGGTGTACGGTATGACTGCAAAGTAAATTCTTCGCGTAAATGGAAATCTTATCTTGTAATTTGGATTACAACCGCTATAATAGGAATTGACAAGAAACTGCGCAGCGTAAGGGCAACACCGCAGCTTCAATCATGCGGTATTGCCCAGGACAAGAAAGGCGGAAAGAATTATGATTACGACTGCAAGCGAACATCAGGTAGATAAGGTAGAGCAGATGGCCGGCGGCAAGGGCCGCGTTATCATCGAGCACCTGCTGGGCGAGAAGGAGCTGGACGGCAAGTGCGGCCTGTACGCCAAGGTAACGATCGAGCCGAACTGCACGCTCGGCTTCCACGAGCACCACGGCGAGACCGAGACCTATTACATCCTGAGCGGTGAAGGCTCGTATAACGACGGTGAGAAGTCCTATCCGGTCAAGGCCGGCGATGTGACCTTCTGTCCGGACGGCACCGGTCATGCGCTGGATAATACCGGCGATACCGACCTCGTGTTCATGGCACTGATCATTATGAAGTAAGTGCAGAGACGCAAAAAGAACCCGAAGCCTTGGCTTCGGGTTCTTTTTGTGTGTAAATTCAGCAGTAGAGTGAAGAGTGGAGAGAATATCAGATAAAGCGTATTCGCACAGAAAAATTCGCAGGTGCCGTCTGCGGCAACGCGGCAGCGAGTTGCGCGGCACGATTAGCCGCGCCTGCGTAGAGTAAACCGTATGTGTAGCAGTAGGGAATCTGGCATTGCGTAGAGGTGGGGAAAGGGGCGGCCAATGGCCGCCCCTACGGAAGAAAAAAAAATCCTCTGCCGTTCCTTTATAGTCTCAGTTCTGAGAATTTCGCCGTGCCATCCCAAAAGGAAACGGATTCAAAAGGGTGGAAACCTTGGTGTCCACCCTTTTTGCCCTCGCGCCGGGACGGCGCGAACCGTTCCCGCCGTCCACAGACGGCGAAATCTCCGCTGAGGTTCAGCGAAAATCTTTCCGCCCGGACAGGGCGTATTGCTAACGCAACTCGCGTGCCCCACAAGCCGGTACAGAAAAGGAGATGCCCGGACAGGGTGAACCGCCTGCGCGGTTCAGGGGTCTAGCCAAGTCTCTGTCGAAAAATGGGTGCTCAAAAAAATTTCAGACAAAAACAAAACAGGCTCAGATAAAACCGAGCCTGCTTTTGCTGTGATCGGGAGGTGTGATCCGATCACAAAGAAGAAAAGAGTAAAAAAGAAAGGAAAAAAGAGAGATAGTCAATTAGTAAAGCTGCGTTTTGCAGCGTTTGTGCTGTTTTTTTAAGCACTTTCTTTGAACAATTACAGTATAGCGTGATTTTCGTCGAAATGCAAGAAAAATTGTTCGGCAGTTTGTATAAAAAAATACTATAAAATTTTTCGGCGGGAATTGTGCTTTGCGTTGAGCGTGTGAAAAACCGTCGTCTCTCAAACCGCTTCGTTTGTGAAAAATCGCGTCTGGTGGAAATCTATCCCTTGACATATTGCTCATATTGTATATAATGAGTATATACAATAAAAAGAGGGAGGGACGGCATGGACATCATAGTATCCAACATGGACAGCACGCCGATCTACGAGCAGATCACACGTCAGATCAAGGCGAAAATCCTCGGCGGAGAGCTGCAGCCGGGGAGGCGCTGCCGTCTATGCGCCTGTTGGCGAAGGAGCTGCGCATCAGCGTTATCACGACCAAGCGTGCGTATGAGGAGCTTGAGCGCGAGGGCCTTATCACCAGCCAGACCGGACGCGGCAGCTTTGTTGCACCGGTCAGCAGCGAACGTCTGCGGGAAGCGCAGCTTCGCACGGTGGAAGACCACCTGACGGACGCTGTGCAGGCGGCAAGACTGGCCGGACTGTCTGCGGACGAGTTCACAGAGCTGGCACGGACACTGTTTGAGGAGGAAGAATTATGAGAGAGAATGCACTGGAGCTGCACGGCGTCTGCAAGAAATACGGCGGCTTTGCGCTCCGCAATGTGGGATTTACCCTGCCGAGAGGCACGGTAATGGGTTTAATAGGAGAAAACGGTGCCGGAAAGACAACGACCATCAAGGCGGTGCTCGACCTCATCCGGCCAGACAGCGGCGAGATTACCGTGCTGGGGGAACACGGCTCGAATCCGTCCGTCCGTGAAAAAATCGGCGTGGTGCTCGAGGACGGCGGTTTCCCGAGCACGATGAGCGCCGCACAGGTGAGCACGCTGCTCGGCAGAGCGTACAAAAACTGGAATGCGGAGCAGTTTGCGTCGTACATCGAAAAATTCGGCATTGACCGAGAGAAGGCCATCAGGGACTACTCAAGGGCATGAAAACCAAGCTGAATATCGCGGCGGCGCTGTCGCATGACGCGGAGCTGCTGCTGCTTGACGACGAGCCGACCAGGGGCCTTGACCCGGTCGTGCGGGATGAGGTGCTCGATCTGCTGTACGACTTCATGCAGGACGAAAATCACGCGATCCTGCTGTCCAGCCACATCACGAGCGATCTGGACAAAATCGCGGACGAGATCACCTTTATCCACAAGGGCGAGGTGCTGCTGAGCGAGCCGCGCGACGAACTGCTCGACACCTGCGGTATACTGCGCTGTACCGCCGATCAGCTGGACGCCCTCGACCCGTCTGCCGTGCGGGCAAAGCGCGTGGGTGCGTTCGGCTGTGAGGCCTTGGTAAGACGTGACGGCGTACCGGCGAACTGGTCGGTCGAGCCGGTCAACATCGAACAGATCATGCTGTTTCTGACGAGAGGGGAGGACGCAAGATGAAAGCAATGCTGTATGCGGACTGGATGAATCTGCGCCGGTCGATGAAGGCAATGGTGATCGCAACAGTTGTAATTGCGCTGGCTTCGATCGTCTCCGGAAACGGGCTGGCGTTTGTGCCGGCTATGCTGTGTATGCTGTCGCTTATGGTGCCCGCAACGCTTATGAGCAGCGATTATGCCTACGGATGGGATAAGCTGAGTCTGTCGCTTCCGGTCTCTCGGCGCGATGTGGTGAGCAGCAAATTTGCAATCAGCCTGCTGGTCAATCTGACGGTTGTGGCACTGGGCATGATATGTATTGCGGGCATGAATGCCTTCGGCGGTGATGCAATGGCGGAGGATATGATGGGCATGCTGGCCTGTGAGGCGGTCGGTCTGACGCTGATGGGTATTGAAATTGTACTCGTTTTACGGTTTGGTCCGGAGCGCGGACGGTATTTCCTCATTGGCGTGGTGTGGGTGCCGATCCTCCTGCTGACCGTTGTCAAAAAAAGCATCCGGCGTTCGGCAAGCTCGTACAGGCGGTCGGCGGCATGGACAGCTGGCCGGTCGGACAGCTTGCGGCGTTCTTCGGCGGACTGGTGATTGTCGGTGCCATCGTGTACGCGGTGTGCTGGCGCATCGGTGTGGGCATTTACCGGAAAAGAGAGCTGTAAATGCATAAAATCCCTCTCGCTCCATATAAATAGGAATGGGAGGGACGGAAAATGAAGATTTTCAGCTTCGCACTGCCTCTGGCGGTCGGCGGACTTGCGGCGTGGCTGACGATGGGCAGCATGTCGCAGTATGCGGCGCTGGTGCAGCCGCCGCTTGCACCGCCGGCATGGATATTCCCCGTTGCGTGGACGATTCTCTATGCGCTCATGGGCTGGGCGAGTCTGCGCGTGCGGCAGTCCGGCTCGCCGGAGCATAAGAACGCGCTCGCGCTGTATTACACACAGCTTGCAGTGAATTTTGTGTGGCCGCTGCTGTTTTTTCGCGTTGGACTGTACGGAACGGCGTTCTGGTGGCTGATTCTGCTGCTGGCGCTTGTGCTTGTCACAGCAAGGGCATTTTACCGTATTGACAAGCAGGCGGGATGGCTTCTTGTGCCGTACTTGGCCTGGCTGATATACGCGGCGTATCTCAATGCCGGTGTCTGGTTCCTGAATAAATAAAAAAGGGGAGCAAATCGTGTGATTTGCTCCCTTTACGAGGCTGTCGCGGAACTACAGTTCCGCCGACAAGCAGGAACGGACCGTAGGCCGTTCCAAAGTCGTCCGAAAGTTCCCATGCGGAAACTTTCTCCCTCTTAGGGTATAAAAATCGAGATACATGCTCCCGGTTTTTATGAATTTGCACGGCAAATTCTATTGAATATGCACTGACGTGCGAGCTGCTAAGATGATACGTTTGGAAAAATAAAAAGGGAGCAAATCGTGTGATTTGCTCCCTTTATGTTACTCATATCTCAGCTTTACGTTTTCTGCATTGCACAGATCAACGTACTCCTTCGGCGGTTCGCAGTCGGTGATGAAGGCGGTCAGGTCCTTGAGGTGGCAGAACGTGACGATCGCTTCTTTGCCGATCTTGGACGAATCGACCATGCCGTAGATGTTATCCGCGCGGTGGACAACGGCACGCTTGATCTCGGCTTCAAGGAAGGTGGTGTTGGTCATGCCTGCGGTCAGCGACACGCCGGTCGCGCCCATGAACGCCTTGTTAATACGCATGGAGGACAGCGCTTCGATCGCGGACAGGCCGACAAACGAATCTGTAGTCGGGCTGTAAATGCCGCCGAGCGAGATAATATTAAGGTTATCGTACTTGGAGGCCTCGCTCAGTGCACCGAGCGAGTGGGTAATGATCGTAATCCGCTTTTTTGCCACGAGAAACCGCAGCAGACACAGGGTGGTCGTGCCGGAGTCGATAAAAATGGTATCACCGTCCGCGACCTCCTCGGCGGCCAGACGGCCGATGAGAGACTTGTCGATCTGGTTAAGACCCGAACGGATGGGCGTCGGCACGGCACCCGAGGGAACCGTAGCGGTCACGCCGCCGTATACCTTGGTGATGTGGCCGCGCTGCTCAAGCTCGTTCAGGTCGCGGCGGATGGTATTCTTGGACACGCCAAAAACCTCGCACAGCTCGTCAATGCTGACGGTCTCGCGCGAGATGACATATTGCTCTATCGAATTGAGACGGCTGACTTTCATATTCACAGCTCCCACTATATAATATATCCGCCCAGTAGTATCCGAATGTATCCACAATGTTTTCTTTAGTTTATCAAATTTGTAACCAGATGTCCACCGCTCCGAAGAATGGTAAAACGGCATGGATTTGACAAAAAAGGTCGAAAATACATGAAAACCCTCGGCGAAGGACGATGAAAAGTAAGCGAAATCCGTAAAACCGCCTCTCGAAAATAATTTCTGGCAGTGAGCGGGGAGAGGAGCGGCAACCCGTCTTCGGGGAAGAGATACGCAGATAAACGGCGGAAACAGGGCGGGATACCCCTTTTGAAAATATATTTTTCACCGTTTGCAAGAGGTTTACCAACAAAATAAATACATATAACCAGCAGATAACCAACAAATTACCTAATTTTACTCGAAATAAATTGGATATTTTTTATAAGGCGTTTGAATGAAATTGGAATTTTGCGAACAAATGCAGGAATTTCGGTTGAAATTTCGGCGGTTTGGTGATACACTTGTATTCGTAAAACAGTGGCATTGTGCCGCTGTACGCTGGAACCTGTTCCGCGGAGAGAAAATTATATTTTGAATTAGGCAGGTGTATGCAATGCAGAAAGCAGAAAAAGATGCAGGAGCTTCGTGTATTTGCTCAGGAAATCCGTGTGGAGACCCTGAAGACCGTCGGTTCGCTTGGCTTCGGCCACGTTCCGGGTGCAATGTCCGTTATTGATGCGCTGGCAGTTCTGTACGGCGAAGTAATGAAGGTTGATCCGAAGAACCCGCATTGGGAAGATCGTGACTGGTGCGTACTGTCCAAGGGCCACGCTGGTCCGGCTATGTACGCTACCCTCGGTCTGAAGGGTTTCTACCCGGTTGAGGACGCGTATACCCTCAATCAGCCGCACACCAACTTCCCGTCCCATACCGACCGTACCAAGACCCCCGGTGTTGACCTGACGACCGGTTCTCTCGGTCAGGGCATGTCCACCGCTACCGGTGCTGCTCTGGGCAACAAGCTCGACGGCCGCGACAGCCACGTATTCGTATTCGTTGGCGACGGCGAGTGCGATGAGGGCCAGTTGGGAGGCTGCTCAGTTCGCAGCTCACTACAAGCTGGACAACCTCGTTTGCTTCGTAGACGACAACAAGTACCAGCTCGACGGTGCTGTTGACAAGGTTATGAGCCACGGCAAGGGGCATCGGTGCTAAGTTTGCAGCATTTGGCTGGAACGTTATCGAGCTGCAGGACGGCAATGACGTAGAGCAGATCTACGACGCTGTTCAGCTCGCTTACGACACCAAGGGCGTACCGACTTGCATCGTCCTGAACACCGTTAAGGGCCTGGGCGCCACCTTTGCTGAAGGCACTGGCGCGCACTCCTCTCAGCCGACTAAGGAGCAGTGGGATGAAGCCATTGCTGCTGCTGAGAAGAAGCTCGCTGAGATCAAGGCACAGTAAGGGAGGGTATTGAACATGAGCTTTACTTTGATTGGCAAGCACGAGAAGGATTCTCGTAACAACCGTGACGGTTACGTTACCGCTATGCTGGACCTGATGGAGAAGGACAGCAAGGTTATGCATGTTGACTGCGACCTCGAGAACTGCATCAATACCGGCAAGCTGGCTAAGGCTTTCCCGGAGCAGACCGTAAACGCAGGTATCGCAGAGGCTAACGCTATGGGCGTTGCTGCAGGTCTGGCTGCTACCGGCCGCACCGTATTCATGCACTCCTTCGGCTGCTTCGCTTCCCGCCGTGCATTTGACCAGGCATTCATGTCCGCAGCTTACGCTAAGCTGCCGGTACACGTTATCGGTTCCGACCCCGGCGTATGCGCTGCATACAACGGCGGTACCCATGCCGTTCGAGGACTGCGCTCTGTACATGTCCGTACCGGAAGCAGTTGTTATCGACCCGGTTGACTTCGCTCAGATCAACTGCCTGACCAAGAAGCTGGCAGCATCCGGCAAGTTCTCCTACATGCGTATGATCCGTAAGGGTTTCACCACCGTTTACGGCGATGGCTCTGACTTCGAGATCGGCAAGGGCGTTACCCTGAAGGAAGGCAAGGACGTAGCTATCATCGCTTCCGGCATCATGGTAGACGAGGCACTGAAGGCTCAGGAGCAGCTGGCTGCTGAGGGTATCTCTGCCAAGGTTATCGATATGTTCACCTGGAAGCCGCTCGACGAGCAGCTCATCCTCGATTCCGCTGCTGAGTGCGGCGCTATCGTAACCGCTGAGAACCATCAGGTTAAGGTTGGCCTGGGTTCTGCTGTTGCTAACGTTGTTATCAAGAACAACCCGGTTCCGATGGAGATGGTAGGCGTTGAGGATCGCTTCGGCCAGGTAGGCGCTGAGTCCTTCCTGCGCGAGGAGTACGGTCTGACCGCTGCTCACATCGTAGAGGCTGCTAAGAAGGCTATCGCTCGTAAGAACGGCTAATCTTCCTCGCAGATACGCGAAGTAAAATTGCATCGAAAAGCGTTCCGACGTATGTCGGAACGCTTTTTTGTCGTTACATTGCACAGAAGTAAACGCAGATTTTGCATGGTCTGGAAATAGACAATATCACCCAAATCTGCTACACTGTAAGCACAACAATAAAAGGGAGGTGTACCACATGAAAAAAACGGTACGCGGCAGGACTGGCACTGGCTCTTGTGGGGATTTTGAGCGTGTGCGGACAGCCGGCGGCAGACAACACAATCAGCCTTACACCGGTGGAGGAAACGACCGCAGACCAGAGTGGCAGACTGATTGAGTATAATTTTTCCGGCCACAGGAGCGAAGCCGAGGGCGTATTGTTTGGCTGTTATATATGGGATGGCAGCACATGGCAGAAAGATGAGGATGCCACGTTTGGGTTGCGTTGTTCGGCGACACTGGGCAGCGGCAAGGGCACGATCAAATTCGAGCGTGACGGCGATGCGGCGAATGCGAACTATAAGATTGGAATGGATTCGCCACAGCTTGGCGGATATGCACAGGTTATGGATTCGCCCGAGAAAACAGTCTGCCGATGGAGGGATTGACGGCAACTGTTGCTGCATGGGAGGAACCTGTCAATGGCTTGGCAGTCGACACGGAAATTCCGTTGCTCGTGCGTGTGTTCCGCACGGACGGTACGATCATTCCGGTATCTATTGATGCGTTTTCGGAACCGGAAAACAGCAAAGCCGTACAGAAAAGTGTGTATGCGGAAGCGTACACTGTAATTTCTGCTATGAAATGTAAATGCTGAAACGGAGGTGTACCACATGAAAAAACGATACGCAGCAGGACTTGCACTGGCTCTTGTGGGGATTTTGAGCGGGTGCGGACAAACAAAGACACAGCCGGCGGATAACACGATTTCCATCACGCCGGTGGAGCAGGCTACGACAGAGAAACAATCGGGTGCGGTTGTAGAGTATCATTTTTCCGGCAACAACACAGAAGCCAACGGAATAACATTCAACAGCTACACATGGGATGGCAATGCGTGGCAGAACATGGACAAACCTATCGGTGTGTATGGTATGGGTCTGAATAGCGGCACCGGCAAAATCATTTTCCGGCATGATGCCGATACAATCAATGCGGCGTATGATATTGAGATGACGTTCCCGAGTGGCGGCGCTTCGACCCAGTATGGAGATTCGTCCGAGCTGAGCAAACTGCCAACGGACAACCTGACAGTGGCTGTCGCGGGACAGAAGAAGCCAATCGACGATTTAGCAGTCGATGTAGAGATACCGCTTGTTGTGCGTGTGTTTAACACGGATGGAGCAACGCACACGGTAGATATCAATGCGTTTATCGAACCAGATAGCAGCGAAGAATTGAAAAACTGCATCTATGCGGATGCCATTACGGCAACATTCGTATATGACGACAGCATTCCTAAATAAAACATGCAATGCCCTGACCTCTCGTCAGGGCATTTTTCTCTTTACGCCAACCGCGAATTTCACTATAATAGAGGGAGCAGAAAGGGGAGAGAACCATGGCCCAAACAGACAGTCCGCTGGGTACAGCGGCGCCGGTCGGCAAGCTGGTTCTGCAGCTTGCGATACCGGCGATGCTGGCACAGTTTGTCAATATTCTATACAGCGTGGTCGATCGCATGTATGTCGGCCACATCGCGGGCGCGGGCGATGCGGCACTGGCGGGTGTCGGCGTGTGCGCGCCTGTGGTGACCATGATTACCGCCATCGGTGCGCTCATCGGCTTCGGCGGTGGACCGCTGATGAGCATCCGCATGGGGCGGCGCGACATGGACGGCGCACGGCAGATCATCACGAACAGCTTCTACCTATTGATGGCGCTGAGCGTGCTGGCGACCGTGCCGCTTCTTATTTTCAAGCGGCAGATCCTGTTCACCTTCGGCTGCAGCGAGCTCCTGTGGGACTACGCGCAGGCGTACTTTACGACCTATGTTTCCGGCACGGTGTTCGCATTACTGAGCTACGGACTCAATCAAATTACAATGAGTCAGGGGATTTTCGGGTACCGCAATGCGGTCGGTTATGCTCGGAGCGGCCGTAAATATCGCACTTGACCCGGTGTTCATTTTTGCGCTGCACATGGGCGTGCGCGGAGCCGCTCTTGCGACCGTGCTGTCGCAGGCGTGCTCGACGGCGTACATTCTGCGGTTTCTGTTCAGCGGCAGAGCCGCTGTCCGCATTACCCGTCAGCCGGTCAATTTCGGCTGGATGCGCCGTATCGTGCAGGTCGGTCTGTCGCCTGCGCTCATCATCGCGCTTGATAACGTGCTGCTCATCTCCATCAACGTCATGCTGCGCCAATACGGCGGCGCAGACAGCGATATGCTCATCGCGTGTGCTGCCATCATGCAGAGCTTCATGCTTATCATCACCATGCCGCTCGGCGGAATAACGGCGGGCACGCAGTCCATTCTCGGCTATAACTACGGCGCGTGCGACGAAAAAACGCGTCATGAAGGCGTTTCGGTGCATTGTGCTGCTGTGTCTTGTGTTCTGCGGTATCATGTTCCTGCTCGCGCAGACGGTCTCGGGTGCTTTTGTCAAAATCTTCACCAAAGACCCGGCGTATATTGATATGGCGGCGTATATGATCCGCACCTACTCGCTCGGCGTGCTCGGACTGACCATCCAGTACCCGTTCGTGGACGGCATGACCGGCATGGGCCTTGTCAAATGGGGACTGACGTTTTCCATGCTCCGCAAGGGCATTTTCCTCGTCAGCGTGTTCGTCCTGCCGCCGATTTTAGGGGCAACGGCTGTTATGTTTTCCGAGCCGCTGTCCGATGTCGTGTCGGCGGTGTTTTCCGGCTGCGCGGCCATGTTCCTCTTGCCGAAGCTGGTGGCGAAACAATGCTGCAAGTAGAGTGAAGAGTGGAGAGTTGAGAGTGAGGAGCATGAGAAGTTTAACCTTCTTCATGTTGTTACATTACACATAAAATCTAAATCGTAGGGTGCGACAAGGTGTACCTTTATGATAATATGAAAAACAGGGAAACACGATGAATCATTACGTTCATTCCCCCACCCTCCATCCTCCATTCTCAATTGCTTCCCCGCTCTTTGTACAAACTACCCCTTTACGAACGCATTTCTACTCTGTATAATAAGGTAAGATAGAAAACTCTTTCCGTCGAACGGAACAAGAACGATAACGGAGGAACAGAACATGGACGTTAAGGAACGCGCACTGCAGGCACACGAAAAATGGGGCGGCAAGATTGAGGTCGTGGCCCGCTGTGAGGTAAACAGCAAGGACGATCTGTCGATTGCGTACACGCCGGGTGTTGCCGAGCCGTGCCTCAAGATCAAGGACGATCCGAGCCTGAGCTACAAGTATACCCGTCGTCATAATCTCGTGGCTGTCATCACGGACGGCACCGCGGTGCTCGGTCTGGGCGATATCGGTCCGATTGCCGGCATGCCGGGCATGGAGGGCAAGTGCGCGCTGTTCAAGGCGTTCGCTGACGTGGATGCGTTCCCGCTCTGTGTGGCTTCCAAGGATGTGGACGAGATCGTACGCACCATTCAGCTGATCTCCGGCTCGTTCGGCGGCATCAACCTCGAGGATATCGCGGCTCCGCGCTGCTTTGAGATCGAGCGCCGACTCAAGGAGGTCTGCGACATTCCGGTATTCCACGATGATCAGCACGGCACCGCTGTCTGCTGCGGTGCGGCTCTGCTCAACGCCTGCCGCCTGACCGGCCGCAAGGTCGATGAGATCAAGATGGTTGTCAACGGCTGCGGCGCGGGCTGCTATCGCCGTTACCAAGTTCCTGATGTTCCTCGGCGTCAAGCACATCACGATGGTTGAGCGCTTCGGCATCGTCTGCGAGGGCGATGATCGCCTGAATCCGGCACAGGAGGAGATGGCAAAGGTCACCAACCGCGAGCACATGACCGGCACGCTGGCCGATGCTGTCAAGGGTGCGGACGTATTCTTCGGCATGTCCGCTCCGCAGGTGCTTACTGCCGAGATGGTCTCCACCATGTCCAAGGACCCGATGGTATTCGCTATGGCAAATCCGGTGCCCGAAATCTGGCCGGAGGACGCAAAGAAGGGCGGCGCTGCCGTTGTCGGCACCGGCCGTTCGGACTATGAACCAGATCAACAACGTGTTGGCTTTTCCGGGTATTTTCCGCGGGGCGTTGGATGTGCGCGCCAGCGACATCAACGACGAGATGAAGCTGGCAGCGGCTAAGGCGATCGCGGCCTGCGTTTCCGATGAGGAGCTGAACGCGGAGTATATCATGCCGATGGCGTTCGATAAGAAGGTCATCCGTTCGGTAGCCGATGCCGTTGCACAGGCTGCCCGCGATTCCGGCGTGGCCCGCATTTAAGGAGCAGTTTTCGCGCTCCTTGAGCATCGTCGAGCTGAACAGA
>VOFF01000340.1_pt1 | contig 40001 bp, 38 predicted proteins | sample 5384061 | NCBI WGS metagenome assembly VOFF01 (sample SAMN12384725, study PRJNA508395) | human gut metagenome | isolation source: healthy gut E | host: Homo sapiens | reverse complement strand
CCGGGAACGTCTCCTGTTCCCACTATCATCTGAGTATATTCTTTTGAATAATGATTTATCAGGTAGTTTATTAGTTTTCTACCATATCCTTGTCGCTGGGCAATAGGGGTAACCGCTATATTCTTCAATTCACAAATTTCCGGACCTTCTTTTGTTACAACGCCCACGGCTTTTATCCCATTATCTTCCAATACAAACAAGTCACCACGCTCCAGATACCGGTCTATCATTGTTTCCTGTTCATCCCCAAGCAATAATAAGTCCAGATATTGCTTTTTATTTCTAGATATTTTAATGATGTGATAATCCATAATATTATATTTATAACATTCTTGTCTTTATAGATAGTGCAAAACAGCACTATTTTAACGATTCCCGGCATATTGGTAAACAGCAGCCGAAATATCAGAGATTATTTTAGCATTCGTTTCCATATTTTCTTTTGAGTCTTTAACAAATACAGCTACTACGTATCGGCTTCCATCAGGTAGAATTACAAAGCCAATGTCATTGATGCCAATGTATTCTCCCCGGTCATTCTTATCGGAAGTTCCTGTCTTATGTCCTATCTTGACTTCACTTTCGGGAAGGGAAGCAGGCAGTCTGTCTTTGCCTGTCCCACACTCTATCATAATATGCTTTAGAAAATCTGTATATTCATTTCTCATGAAATCTTGAGTCATAAAAAGTTCCAATAGATTGGCTGCTTCCATTGGTGTTGTCCAGTTTTTGTAACAATCATTCATGTCTTGATGCATCTCATCTTCGGTAGCAGTTATGGAAACATCGTTTATTCCCAATGAATGAATGTATTCATCCACCACGTTTACACCACCTATATAATCGAATAAGATATCACAGGCTACATTGTCACTTGACTGCATTGTATAAACTAAAAGTTCACTAATCGGAAGTTCTAAATTGCCTTGGGGATATTTATCACGCAAAGGGCTGTATGTATCCGGTTTGAAATATTTTTTATCAAGATATAGGGAAGTGGAAAGTGGAATATGCCGTTTTTGCAGGTAATCACATACAGCCAATGCCTGATGAAACTTATAAACGCTCATCATGGGATATTTTTCGGCATTATTTATGGCCAGCGTATCTTCTCCATCCAATATCAAAGCCACTCCTATAGTTGCTTTCTTATCTTTAATAATATGTCGAATTTCTGTTTTTAATGTTTTCAATGAATCTTGGGATTTATTCTGAACACATCCGCCAGACAACACACACCATATACATATAATAATATATGGACATCCGTTTTTTACTAAAGACTGCAAGATTAACCTTGGGCTCCGTTTTTTTGTTATACGCATTTTCCTGATTTTAATTGTACGAAGATACCGGATTATCAGTCATTCTCCAAATTTTTCCTTATTTAAAGATTAGCCTTTTATCTTCTTCCGCAAATAACACAGCAGTATTTACCAGCGCCAGATGAGAATAAGCTTGTGGGAAATTACCCAATTGCTCTTTTGTTTCGAAATCAATATCTTCACTGAACAGGCCCAAATGGTTTGAATATTGCAAAATTTCATCGAACAGACAGCGTGCTTCGTCTTTTTCCCCGATGACATAAAGTGCACGGATCAGCCAAAAAGTACAGATGGTAAAGGCCGAAGAAGGACAGCCAAAATCATCATGAGTATTATAGCGGTACATCAATCCTTTGTGTAATAAGGATTGCTTGACGGCTTTCACAGTTTTATGATAACGAATATCATCAGCATCTATAAATCCATAAGGTTCCATTAACAGTAAAGAAGAGTCCAAATCCAGATTGCCGTATGCTTGTGAAAAACTTTGTATTTCTTCCTTCCATCCGTTTCTCATAACATCTGCTTTAATTGCATCAGCTTCTTCTTCCCAACGTCGGCTATTCTCATATTTATTCAGAATACGGGCTATGCGGGCTCCTCTGTCCAAAGCAACCCAACACATCACTTTGGACGAAACGAAATGCTGTCCTTCACCCCGTATCTCCCAAATTCCTTTATCAGGCTTTCTCCAATCTTCCATCACAGTCGTCATAATACTTTTCACCATTTCCCACATATCTTCTATTTCATCCAATGTACCTGGCATCAACCGGTAATATTGGTAAATCAAGTCCATCAGATAGCCGAATGAATCATTCTGCCTTTGATGATAAGCATCATTGCCGATACGCACCGGTTGGGAATTTTTATATCCTGAAAGATGGTCGAGTATAACTTCAGTCAATTTCCTTTCCCCACGAATGCCATACATTATTTGATAAGTGTCATGCTCGGCAACAAAAGTAGATTGTATGAATTTCATGAATTTGCGGGTTGCATCGGCATGACCTATCTTGAAAAGAGTCTCTATGGACATGGAGGCATCCCGCAACCAACAAAAACGGTAATCCCAATTACGTACTTCTCCCACAGCTTCGGGCAGGCTGGTAGTAAGAGAGGCTAATACCGCGCCATTATAAAAAGACATCATCTTCAGGGTGAGTAAGCTACGCTCTATTATATCGTTGTAAATAGTGAACTTTCTTGTACGATCCGTCCAGTTCAACCAATAAACCAACGTGCGGCAATACTCCAGTTTCTCACGCTCTATATCAACAGGTATCACCTTTTCATTGTATGAAAGGAGAAAAAATTCATCTTTCTCTAATATAAATTCCTGATGGTCTACGATACCTTGCAACGGCAAAGAGGAATACAGATATTGTCTGTCCTTGTTGTTAGAAGAAGAATAGGTTTCAATATACCGGGAAGTTACATTAAAAAATGCTTTTCCACGAGCATAGTCGGAAGCCGGATGGTAATTGACTTTAATGCGGGGACGACCTTTAATCCGGCGGATATAACGATAGACCTCAGCCGGACGATAATATTCCTTATTATCATATAACTCATAACAAGGCATAAAGTCGACTACCGCAAATTCGTCTTGCTCTGACACAAAAGTAGTGGAAAGAATATTGGTATGGGGAACATACGATTGGATGGTGTGATAGTCTTCTGAAACTTCAAAACCAAAAGTCCCGCCTTTTTCACGATCCAGAAGAGCTGCAAAAATAGAAGGTGAATCAAAATTTGGAAAACATAGCCATTCAATATTTCCTTTTTCGGAAATCAGTGCGGCTGTGCAGCAATTACCGATTACACCGTAATTCAAATTGCCCATGGTTATTTTTTTGTAATGTTAGTGGTTTATTATCCGTTTTAAAAAATCTATAGCCGATGATAGCTGCCCTTTCAAACCACTTTTCAAGACTGCTTTCACCACGCTTTTATCTGTCATCCGTTGTAAAAACGGCAAGGTATCTGTCTGTACGGGCAGATTGTAACGTGCACTCTCGGATGCTGTACCAATCTTTACAGTCACAGCAGTAACAGGCAGGGCTTTAAACATATCATCATCCGTGGTATCATCTCCCATTGCCAGGATAAAATCATATCGGGTGGCAAGCAAAAGCCTGTTTACTTCTGAACCTTTGGTAAATTCGGGAGATTTTATTTCTATCACCTTATTACCTTGCATGATTTGCAAATTCTGTTTCAAGCAAATAGATATCAAGGAATTGACCAACTGTTGCGCACGTAATCTGCCCAACCATGCATCGGCCTCACGATAATGCCAGGCAAGTGCCGTTTCTTTGACTTCAAGATGGGAGCGAGGAGTCTTGCTGACAAATAATTTTAATATAGAAAGTAATCCGGGGCTCCATTCCTGCGCGTGTACATTCTTGTGCCATACACCATTCTCTTTATAAAAGGCCCCATGTTCGGCTGCAAAGGAAATAGGTAGTGCACCCAACCATTTCTCTAAAGTAAAATGGTCACGTCCGCTGTTTATTACCACATGATTCAAGGGGTCGGCAGTCAGTTTCTGCAATGTATCCAGCAATTGCGGAGTAGGAGAGGCATCTTCCGGCCTTTTCTGAAAAGGAACCAGCGTCCCGTCATAATCCAATAAAATCAAACGCTTTTTAGCATGTAAGTATTGATGCTGAATTTCCTGCATATTCTGTGATCCTATCTTCTTAAGAAGCATGGTTTTGTTTTTGTGTGCCACTTCCTGCCATTCATTTACAAAATCGGCAGCCCATTTATTGACAGTCTGTACGGATACAATAGACTGCATACGGTGCATCCGTTCTTTCTGTTCTTCAAACGGCATTTCCAATGCCCGGCAAATGGCATTTTCTATCTGCTCCGTATCATTGGGATTAACCAGCAAGGCGTCGGTCAGTTCCACAGCGGCACCGGCCATTTCACTTAAAACCAATACACCGGGATTATCTTGCTTGACAGCAATATACTCTTTGGCAACCAAGTTCATTCCGTCACGCAAAGGAGTGACTAATGCAATATCAGCTATAAAATACATGGCAGCCAATTCTTCGAATGAGAAACCATGATAAAAATAGCAGACCGGAGTCCAGTTCATTGTAGAATATCGTCCGTTGATAGAACCTATTTCCTCGTCAATCCGGGTTTTCAATTCGGCATAACTGCCTACATGGTCACGTGAAGGAACTATGACCATAGCCAGTGTTACCTTGCCATGATATTCGGGATGGTGTTCCAAAAAAGAGGCAAATCCATAAAGACGGTGCAAAATACCTTTACTATAATCCAAACGGTCTACCGATAGGATAAGTTTATGTTTGCCAAACAAGAGACGGGTTCGTTCTATAGCTTTCCAAACATTTTTTTGTTGTGACACATTGTGGTAAAGGTCATAATTTATCCCCATCGGAAGTGCATCAACGCGCACAATGCGACTGCCTATCCGGGTTTCATCCATACTGAAATCCATATGGAGTACCCGTTCGGCCGCGCTGATGAAATGACGCATATAGTCATGTGTATGAAATGCGATAAAATCGGCTCCTAACAATCCTTTCAGTATTTCGGCACGTTCAGGCAGAATTCGGAATAACTCATAAGATGGAAACGGAATGTGATGGAAATAGCCGATATGCAACCGGGGAAGCTCTTGGCGGAGCATTTCCGGAAGTAACATCAACTGATAATCTTGTACCCAGACCCAATCATCCGGTTCCACAAGGCGGATGATTTCCCGACAAAACAAAGCGTTAACCTCTTGGTAAGATTGCCAGAAACTCTTTCTATATAATGTATAGGCAAAGAAATAGTGACATAAAGGCCACAGGGTACTGTTACTGTATCCCTCATAATAGTTCTTATATTGCTCATCGGATAAAAATATGGGATGGAGATTCATTTCCTCCAATCGGTGACAGATATCCTGTTTTTCTTCCTCTTTGTCTGTACAGATTCCGGGCCACCCCACCCAATGTTTCTCGTAATTGCCTTGTAGGGAATTTAGGCCCGTTGTCAGACCTCCTTCACTACGTGAGAAAACAAAGGTATCTTGTTCTGCGACAGCCTTCACGGGCAGTCTGTTTGATATGATATACAATTTCATTTTTATATAATTCTTTTTTTCAGTTAGATGACAAAAGTCATACCACCAACTTAAATATCTTATTATCAATATGATATATACTTGTCAATTAGTTTATACATTTTTCAATATGAAAGCCTTTTTTCTAAAATGGGAAATGAAATAGCCGAAAGATAAAAGTGCAATTTTTGTAATGGCATCGATTTTGATTTATATAGAGTATAACGCTATCAACTTATAGAAAAGGTAGCGAGCAAACAATAAGAAACAACTGATTAACAAACTAATAAAGATAAACTAGTAAGAATATAGCTTTCCAATATGGAAATTTGCCTGTTAAAATGAAAAAGAAACTCCAAAAGAATAAAATGCAATACAAAAATGAAAGTATATAATTTAGAAAATATTAAATCTGCCACCGAACTGAAACATCGGACTGAAGCAATTAGCATGAACGAACGTTCTATTATAGTGCTCGACACTTTTACCGGCATTGCCCAAAAGCTGCAAGCTGTTTCTATTTCTTTATTCCATCTCGATATCGAAAAGGTTATGAATCAATTGCAGGATTTCGAGAATGATTGTGGAAATTGGCTGGACAATCTTCTTTCCTCCGAAATGCAGAAAGCAGAAGCTGCCAAAGAAATAAAAGTACACATCGATCAAATTTCCCGTTTATGTAATGAAAATCCGAACATCATTGACGATCATGAGATTATGGCTCACGGAGCAATGATATCCTCTCTTATTCTGTCACATTATTTAGAAGAATGTACGAAAAAGAACTTCATCTTGAACTCATGTCATTTCATGCGGCTAGGGCTTGATCGGAAACCGGATATAAAGTATGTGAAAAAAAATGTAGAAGAACTGATGAAAGCCTGTCCCGATGTCCCCATTCTTATTACCCAAAGCCGTTTGTGTAAAAATGCATATGATGAAGTGGATTTATTCCCACAAATAGGAAATGAGTATTATGCCACTGTTATCGGGGCTGTATTCCATGCGGATGAAATTATGACATCCTTACGTTCTGATGAAATTTGTTTCCAAGGTATGGAACATACTCGGACTCTTACATACGGTGAAGCCGAGAATTTTATTGATAGCGGCATTGCATTGCTTCATCCGGAATGTATTCTGCTGGCGCGCACTGCCGGTATGGCCATTGTATTGATAAAAACACCGGAAGATACATTACGGATATCATCAGAAAAAACAGGAACAAAAGTAAAAGCTGCTGTTTCACGCAGAGGTGTGGTCTTTGTCAAACTTCGTTCGTTGGGGGTTCTTACTTCTTATCTATTTATTGGCAAAGTATTTGATGTGTTCGAGAAATATAAGGTTCCTGTCTATTTAGCGACTTCTTCTAATGTGAGTGTTTCATTGGCTGTGAAATGTAGCAACGACACATTACGCCTGATATATCGTGAATTACATAAGTATGCGGAAATAGGAATGGAAACAGAAATGTCTGTGGTCAGCGTTATTGGCGATCTAAATTGGGAAAAGCATACAGGGTTGGAAGCCAGAATTATAGAAACGCTGAAAGAGATGCCGGTATGTATGATTTCATATGGCAGCAGTACTCACAATCTTTCAGTGCTGGTACGGGAACAAGATAGAGAAAAGGCATTAATGACACTGTGCAAAGCCTTTCTGGATATTCCATCAGAAAAATTTGATGTAATAAAACAAACTCAATTACAAGACTCTTTTGTCATGTGACCTTCCTGAATAAACAGAAGCAACAAATTCGCCCGACAGGTATTTGTTGCTTTTGTTTTTGATTAAATAAAATATTATTTTATCCTTATAGCGATTTATACTTTATTGCCAATTCCATCACCTACATTGTTATCCACACAAAAAAACTGACTTAAATTTAATATAAACAAAAAATAGACATATAGTTGATTACCAGTCCTGAATAACCTTTTAAAATAGTTGCTGTTATCCATTCTTAACTTTAACACAGAACAGGAGATAATAAAATGGATTTAAAGCAAACAAAGAACATCTCTGTTAAAATACTTTTTGTATATTTGCAACAACACGTTTTATCGTTAAAATAGTTGTAACAGAAATAATACACATAAAAGAAAAACAGAGTAAATAGAAAATGAAGCGAGTTATTAACCTGGACAATTGGAATAGAAAAGAGCATTTTAAATTCTTCTCGGCTCTCGATGACCCTTTTTGGGGAATTACCACGACTGTTGATTTCACAAGCATATATCAACAAAGTAAAAATATGGAAGTTTCTTTTTTTCTTTATTCTGTGCACTTCCTATTGAAATGTATCAATGCGACTACTGCATTCAAATTACGTATAGAAAACGGAGAAGTAGTAGAATATGATAAAATCAATATTTCGCCCACTATCGGAAGAGAGGACGGAACTTTTGGCTTTGGATTTTTTGAGTATGACACAGATCTTTCTTTATTTATTGAAAATGCAGAAAAGGAAATACATAGAGTAAAAAACAGTACCGGACTTTCTTTTTCCAAGGACACAGCAAGAGCGGATGTCATCCGTTATTCGGCTCTGCCCTGGTTTGCCTTTTCCGAGATGAAACATGCCGGTTCAATTCAAACAGGAGATTCTATACCCAAAATTTCTATAGGTAAGCTGATACAAGAAAAAAAGAAACTTTTGCTCCCTATATCCATCAGTGTCCACCATGGCTTGGTGGATGGACGAAATGTTGCTGAATTTATACAGAACGTAAAAGACGGACAAAACAATACATTATGATATGATTTGCTCCCTTTCCTATTCTAATAATAAAACATGAAAAATAAGATAGAATTTATCGCTTTTGATGCCGATGACACTCTTTGGGAAAATGAACTTTATTTTCAAGAGTTGGAACACAAATTTTGTCATCTTCTGAGGAAATATTCACCGGCTCCTTCCGTATCAGAAGAATTGTTCAAGACAGAAATAAAAAATCTGCATATCTATGGTTATGGACTGAAAGGAATGCTGCTTTGCATGATTGAAACCATTTGCAAAGTTACTAATGGAGAAGGAGACCTCAATCTCGTAAAAGAAATCCTCCGATCAGGTCAGGAACTTCTGCAAAGACCAATCACATTATTGGACGGTGTGCAAGAAGTCATATCAGCCTTGCACGAAAATTATAAATTAGTATTGGCCACCAAAGGTGATTTGTTCGATCAAAAAAGAAAGATTTCTGCGTCCGGACTACAAGAATACTTTTGCCACATAGAAATAATGAGCGACAAGAAAAATGCGGATTATAAAAGATTGCTTGATAATTTAGGGTGTAAGGCAGAAAATTTACTGATGATAGGTAACTCGATAAAGTCGGATATTATTCCCATATTGGAACTCGGAGGTTATGCAGCCTATGTACCTCATCATGTCACTTGGGCACACGAACAGTATGAAGGAGAAGTAACGCACTCCCACTTTATTAAGTTGAATAACATTAAAGAGATACAAAACTATCTTTAGTTTTTGCCATACTCCATTCTCCACGTGGTAACTCTTTGAACAAAAATACCACGTCCGGCAAGACTCAAAAAAGGATAAGTCACTCTATACAACAAAAAAGGGTTGTCAAAACGTGGATAATGCTGTCGTTTCGTTCGTAGGGGCGAGGTTCGCTCGCCCGAAAACAGTTTGCTTTGTGTCTCCGGGCAGGCAAACCCTGCCCCTACAGTTGACGATTGGATAGTCCGGTTTCGTTTTGACACTTCCTTTTGTTATACACATATTAAAACCCAATACTTAATCCGGCTATCAGATAAGTTTTGTCAAATGAGGGCGAAACAATAGCCTGTACAAACAAAGGCAAAGAAAAATGATCTGTAATATTAATGTTCTTGGAAGCTTTTAAAGCAATATCTGTAAAAGCAGCACCATCAGCATCATACATTCCTTTCCAGGGAGTGAAACCAACGGAAGGAGTGAGCGTAATTTCTGCCGGGCAAGCAATATTATAAGAAGCATTGATATAAGTGGAATAAGCACGATCACCGTCTTTGTTATCGTCTCCTCCCGCAAACATGGTAGACCAGCTCAAGGTCAGAGGAAAGTTCTCGCCGAAATTATAAGCTAATGTTCCTTCAAAATGATGATCATGTTTATAATCCCCGTAGGGCATGGTGATGCCATTCCACCAATAGTCGGTCACTGTAATACCTAAACCGCCAATGGTATAACTCAAATTGATGTCAAACTCTTGTGCACCGTCTGTCTTGGTCAGGCTCTGACTCCCCCAAGCAGACAAAGAAAGATTGCCGTAAGATAATCCTAATGTAGGCTGTACAGAAAATCCTGAATTCTGGTAAGCGCCACGCCAAATGTAATCACTTACAAAATCCGCCTTAGCCGTTACGTTAAATTCTTGTGCTTTTATCACTCCAGGCAACAGTAGAGCCAGCACCAAGACCACTTTTTTCAAATTCTTTTTCATCTTAAAAAATTAAACTAATCAATATTCGTGTTTTACATATTTATACTATTTCCTTCTTATTGTCTGAAAGGAAATATCCATTTTGAGTTTTTCTGAATCAAGATGCATCATTCAATAGGGTGATGCACGTCAAAGATCAAGAATCCATGTTATCAAAGCAAAGAACAATACAATGATAGCCACAGCTTCTAGAGCCGACAGGCTCTCGGTATCCAGGAAACTTCTCTTTTTCATGACGCACATCTTCCTAATTTAATGACTATATATTTTTTATTATTTTGCCTTTTCTAAAGCAGCATTCAGTTTTAATACATTCACCTTCTCTGTACCGAATATGCCCATAAACGGTTTTTCCACAGCTTTATCTACAATAGCTTTTACAGTTTCCTCACTCATTCCGCGAGCTTTAGCCACACGTTGTACCTGCACGTATGCGCAGGCCGGAGTGATGTCAGGATCCAGCCCGGAACCGCTGGCTGTGACCATTTCGGCAGGTACTTCCTTACGGCTCAAGTAAGGATGATGCTTTAAAAATGTATCAATCCGCGCTTCTACTTCAGCCAAGTATTCTGCATTGGTAGGGCCTTTATTGCTACCGGCCGAACTGGTTGCATCATAACCATCTCCGGCACATGAAGGACGTCCCCAGAAATAGATATCTTCCGTAAATGATTGTCCCACATTGGCGGCACCTACCACTTTTCCGTTAAGTTCCACCACCTCGGCATTGCCGGAATTAGGTCCGGCAAATTGAGCGAAAATCCATAAGACTAGTATATAGCATACTGAGAAAAACACACAAAAGACTAAGGTAAGTCTGAATGACTTTATAAAATTTTTCATTGTCGTTTACTTGTTAAAAGAATAATCCTACTACTAAATCTATTAATTTAATACCCACAAAAGGAGCAATAACACCACCTATGCCATATATCAAAAGATTACGACGAAGCAAGGCGGAAGCTCCTATCGGTTTGTATTGAACTCCTTTCAATGCCAGCGGAATCAGAATAGGAATAATGATGGCATTGAATATAACCGCAGACAAGATAGCACTCTCAGGGCTATGCAGCCCCATAATATTCAATGCAGCCAGTTCCGGAATGGAAAGCATGAACAATGCAGGAACAATGGCAAAATATTTGGCCACATCATTGGCTATGGAGAAAGTGGTCAGTGTACCACGTGTCATCAGCAATTGTTTACCTATCTCGACAATCTCTATCAGCTTGGTAGGATCATTATCCAAATCCACCATATTCCCTGCTTCCTTGGCAGCCTGTGTACCGCTATTCATGGCAACCCCCACATTAGCTTGGGCAAGGGCAGGAGCATCATTTGTTCCGTCACCCATCATGGCAACCAGTTTGCCGGCAGCCTGCTCTTTCTTGATATACTCCATCTTATCTTCCGGTTTAGCTTCGGCTATGAAGTCATCTACTCCGGCTTTCTCTGCAATATATTTGGCGGTCAATGGGTTATCTCCCGTCACCATGACTGTTTTTACCCCCATCTTGCGTAAACGTTCAAAACGTTCCTGAATACCCGGTTTTATGATATCCTGCAATTCTATTACTCCGGCAATTTTCTTATTGACACTTACCACCAATGGAGTACCTCCATTACTTGTAATGGTTTGAATGATATCTTCCGTTTCTTTTGGGAAAGGGTTTCCGGCAGACAAAGCTATCTTGCGGATCGCATCAAATGCACCTTTACGGATTTCTGTTCCATCCTTCAAGTTAATACCCGAGCATTTGGTTTCGGCGGTAAATTTTATCATATGAGCACCATCGGTATTCAAATTACGCATCCGTAAACCCGATTCACGTCCCAGTTCAATAATAGATTTGCCTTCCGGAGTATCATCAGATACAGATGAGAGCAGGCAGGCTTCGATGAAAGCATGTTCATCCACTCCCTGAGCCGGATAAAAACGGGTAGCTTTACGGTTTCCTATAGTTATTGTTCCTGTTTTATCAAGAAGCAAAGTATCTATGTCTCCGGCTGTTTCCACTGCTTTACCCGATTTGGTTATGACATTGGCACGCAAAGCACGATCCATCCCGGCGATACCGATAGCCGAAAGCAATCCTCCGATAGTGGTAGGAATGAGGCAGACAAACAAGGACAGAAAAGAAGCAATGGTAATGACAGTTCCCGTATAATCGGCAAACGGTTTAAGGGTGATACACACAATGACAAAGACCAATGTAAATGCTGCCAACAGGATAGTCAATGCAATTTCATTCGGTGTTTTCTGGCGGGATGCGCCTTCCACCAATGCAATCATCTTATCCAGGAAACTTTCACCCGGCTGGGTGCTTACCATTACTTTTATCTGATCGGACAATACTTTTGTACCTCCTGTTACTGAACTCTTGTCACCGCCTGCTTCACGGATTACAGGAGCGGATTCGCCTGTGATGGCACTTTCGTCAATAGACGCCAGTCCTTCGATGATCTCGCCATCGGCAGGAATTACATCTCCTGCCTCGCATACAAAAATATCACCTTTCTTTAACCGGGAACTACTGACAGTTTTCAAAGTCCCGTTCACAATCAATTTGGCAGGGGTTTCCTCACGAGTCTTCCTCAGGCTATCGGCTTGTGCTTTTCCGCGCGCTTCGGCAATAGCTTCAGCAAAATTAGCAAATAACAAGGTGATGAACAGGATTACGAAAACCCATAAATTATAAATAAATGAGCCTTGTGAATCATTAACGATAGAGTAGAGCATCACCAAGAACATAATAGCTGTACAAACCTCTACCGTGAACATAATCGGATTCTTAATCATCACTCGCGGATTCAACTTCACGAATGATTGTTTTATGCTGTCAATGACTTGCTCCTTCTGAAATAAAGAAGCTGATTTATTATCTTTCATATCTTCTATTAATATCGTTGTCTGTTATCAGAATTATAAACTCAAGTGCTCGGCAATAGTGCTTAATGCATGTACCGGGAAGAATGATAGTGCGGCAACAATAAAAATAACCGCAAATGTCATCACACCGAATGTCACTGTATCGGTTTGCAATGTGCCGGCGCTTTCGGGAATAAATTTTTTCTTAGCCAGAATACCTGCTATGGCCACTTGACCTACAATCGGGACAAAACGTCCTAATATCAGCACAATACCACAAGAGTAGTTCCAAAACCATGTGTTATCACCCAGTCCTTCAAAACCGGAACCATTATTGGCGGCACACGAGGTGTATTCATAAAGCATTTCACTCAGACCATGATATCCGGGATTGTTCAGCCAGCCACCTTCACTTTCCACAAATGCAGGCGCATGAACAAACAGATAAGCAGCCAATGCCGTACCAACTAAAATGATAAACGGATGAAGTAGTGCCACAATGGAAGCAATCTTCATTTCACGTGCTTCTACTTTATGACCAAGGAACTCCGGTGTACGGCCTACCATCAACCCACTGATGAACACGGCGATAATAATAAATGTAAAGTAGTTCATCCATCCCACACCTACACCGCCAAACCATGTGTTGATCTGCATGTTCAGCATTTCCATCATACCCGAAAGCGGCATTGTTGAATCGTGCATACCATTGACAGAACCATTGGAAGTAACCGTAGTAGTAATACTCCACAAAGCAGTGGCGGCCGAGCCCAAACGTATTTCTTTACCTTCCATCGCGCCATTATCCTGCGCTATCCCCATTTCGTCAATACGTGGATTACCACCCATCTCCTGACTCACATTGATACAAACTCCTACCAGATAGGCAAACAGCATGACACCATATATACTATAACCCAATTTTTTACGTTTCAGATAGAAACCGAATGCAAATGCCATCGCCATAGGTATGATAAGGATAGACCAACATTCCACCATATTGGCAAAATAGGTAGGGTTCTCCAATGGATGAGAAGAGTTTACACCAAAATAACCACCACCATTAGTACCCAATTGTTTGATAGGGACAATAGCCGCCGTAGGGCCTTGTGATACATATTGTGTAGCTCCTTCCATGGTGGTCACTTTCATTTTTCCGTCAAAGCCCATCGGAGTTCCTTGCACAATTAGGATAAAGCCTACGACCAATGAAAGAGGCAACAGGACACGGGTACAACTTAATACCAAATAGTTCCAGAAATTGCCAATAGTCTGAGTAGTCTTTGCAGCCAGCGCTTTCATTATACCTGCCATGGCAGCCATACCGGTAGCGGCAGTAATAAACTGAAAGAGCATGATGACGAATAGCTGAGTAAAATAAGTCAGCCCACTTTCACCGCTATAATGTTGCAAGTTGCAGTTCACCATGAAACTGATACAAGTATTGAATGCCTGATGCGCAGTCTGACCGACATTTCCATCCGGGTTAAGCGGCAGCACACCTTGTGTAACCAACAGTACCATCCCCCAAAGGAACCAAAATAGATTTACCACCAGCAAGGCTCTCAAAAACTGTTTCCAGTTCATCTCCTCATTGGGATTGATACCACTCAGTTTGAACATAACCCGTTCAACGGGCTTCATAAAATCCGACCAAGTCTTTTCACCTTTATAAACTTTAGCGATATATTTGCCCAAAGGATAGCTGAGCACTACCATTAAGACAATTTGCGCTATAACACCTAAAACTTCAGTATTCATAACTCTTTATTTCTTAACTTACTTTTTTAAAACTTCTCCGGCTTGATGAGAACATACATCATATAGCCGAACATAATCAAACTAACTACAAATAATGCTGTGTACATAACTTGTTTCTCCTTTCTTTTTTTAGATCTTCTCGAACCAGTCTATGCATTTAAAGAAAAGCCAAAAGCAAGCTATGCCGCTCAAGGTACAAACCACAAATCCGATTGAAAATAAATCCATAATTCCTTTTTTAAATTAATACTATTGTTAACTGCCACACTATATGCCAATAGTGTGCCATTATCGGCAAACAGGAGATAAGTAACTGATTTATATACAGATATAACAACAAGAAAAAAGAGAGAGCAAAAGAAGATCTTTTCAAAATGAAAAGGGAAGAATATCAAAACAGGAGAATAATTGATTTATTTGCTGCCAAACTGCATAATTCCCTAATTTATTATATAGCTTTGTATAAAGGTTTTAATACAGAAAAACAGAAAGGAAAAATGAAGAAGATAAATGTTACCGTAGCCGATATCACTACTTTAAAAGTCGACGCCATTGTAAATGCAGCCAACTGTTCGTTGCTGGGTGGGGGTGGTGTAGATGGAGCTATCCATCGGGCTGCAGGCCCGGCGTTGTTAGCGGAATGCAAAACATTGGGCGGTTGTCCGACGGGGGAAAGCAAGATAACCGATGCATACAACCTGCCATGCAGGAAAGTGATTCATACCGTAGGACCCGTATGGCATGGGGGAATGCATGGAGAAGCCGAAAAACTTGCATCATGCTATCATACCAGTTTCATACTAGCGAGAGAGAACGGCATCCAAAGCATTGCATTCCCCTGTATCAGTACCGGCGTATATCATTATCCCAAGGAAGAAGCGGCACGTATCGCATTGAATGCCATCGGGGAAGAAATGGCACATGGCTATGAAGGAGAAGTGATTGTATGCTGTTTCTCGGAGGAAGATGCCGAAGTATATCGAAAGCTCTTGTCTTGCTGAGGAAAGTCACGGATCATTTCTATATCCGGAATGTATTGATTCCGTAGCCATCTTTGCTGAAACCATCTTGCAATAATGCTGCCTATGGTCTTTCGTGAAGCAGTAGAATTTGAGTGGGGCTGTTTATCCGTAAGGAATACATAAAAGACTTGGGAACCGGATTCGTCATTAAAAGGTCTTATCCGTATCCCTAACCCTTTTCTGCCCTATGGTTAAGTCTTCTCTCCTGTTTGTTTTATCTCCGCAAGTCTTTGGAGTCAACTCCATAACCTTGGGAGTCAACTCCAAAGCTTATGGAGATAACTCCAAAGGCTATGGAGATAGAATACATCCGTATAAAAAGACTTAACCATAGGGCAGGAAAGGGTTGATCAATGACCTGCAACAACTAAATACCGTACTCCTCTATCTTTCTATATAAAGTAGTCAAACCTATTTTCAATAAACGTGAAGCCTCAGTCTTGTTTCCTTTAGTATGTTGCAGAACTTTAGCGATATGACGTTTTTCCATAGCGGCCAGTTCAAACTCTGAATAATTCTTGCCGGAATAATCTTCCTGCCGGACATTCTGTATTTCAATGGGAAGATCTTGTAAGGTGAGCTGTTTGTCGCAGACAATCATGCTGCGTTCTATCACGTTTCGCAATTCACGGATATTTCCTCTCCAGTCGGCAGCTTTCAAAGCTTTCAAGAACTCCGGAGCCATCCCTTCCACCTGTTTCCCCAGTTTCTTTGAAAAGAGTTGGATAAAGCTTTCCGCCAAAAGTTCGATGTCTTCTTTGCGCTCACGAAGAGGAGGGAGGTGTATCTGAAAAACAGAAAGACGATAATAAAGATCTTCACGGAAATTACCTTGTTCTATTTCTTTTTTCAGGTCCCGATTGGTGGCGGAGATAACGCGGACATTCACTTTCGTCGGTTTCGTGTCGCCTATCTTGATGTACTCTCCCGCTTCGAGCACACGAAGCAATTTGGCTTGCAGCTCGAAAGCCATTTCACCTATTTCATCCAAAAAGATGGTTCCGTTATCGGCCACTTCGAACAGCCCCTTCTTATCTTTCATCGCTCCGGTAAACGAACCGGCTTTATGACCGAATATCTCGCTTTCAAGCAGATCTTTGCTAAAAGCAGAACAGTTTACAGCCACAAAAGCATTCTCTTTGCGAAGACTGTTGCGATGGATGGCTTGTGCAAAGACCTCTTTCCCCGTGCCTGTTTCTCCGGTCAGCAAGACTGTAACATCCGTTGCCGAAACCTTTCGGGCCAATGCTACGGCTTGTTGCATACCCTCCGACTTCCCTTTTATAGTGTCAAAAGAGAAACTTTGGGTCTCTTCTGTTTTCACTTTTTCTCCTACATTCTTTTTAGCCTGAGCCATAGCCCGGCTGATTAACGGAATAATTTTATTATTATCATCCCCTTTGGTGATATAATCAAAGGCTCCATTCTTGATTGCCTGCACACCATCCGGAATGTTACCGTGGGCGGTCAAAAGTATCACCTCCAATTCTGGATAGAGTTTTTTGATGGTTGTAACCATATCCACTCCATTGCCGTCCGGCAAAAACACATCACACAACACCACTTGGGGATTATGTAACTTAAGTTGTTTCAATGTAGACTGGCAATCGGCTGCCTGGAATACTTCGTAACCTTCCAATTCCATCATACGCGAAAGAAGTTTGCGTATTTGCGGTTCATCATCAATAATTAAAATACTATCCATATATTTATTCTGTTTTGCGTGACAAAGATAGAATAAAATGAACGCTCGACAAAAGGATAATACTTAATTTCTGTTTTATAGAAAACGCTTTCTGATTAGCTTTTTTTAATCTCGGACTTTCTGAACCACTCCCGTAGGGAGTAAACAATAACAAGCTGTAAAAAAACATATTTACTGATCAATAAAACTCATCTTATAATGAACCTTTTTATATTTTGTTTCGTTAAATATACCGGATGATATCTCAATTTACTTCCGTCAATTCCTCCCTATTCTTAATTAATTTAAACTATTATAGACTATGAACAAAATAGAAATAAAAGACTTGTATCTTGTTTTCGGTCCGGAAAAGCAGAAAGCGTTCCGGATGTTGAAAGAAAGAAAAAGCAAAAATGAAATTTTAAAGGCGACTAATTGTACTGTAGCAGTTAAAAACGCCAATCTGACAATCAAAGAAGGAGAGTTCTTCGTAATCATGGGACTGTCGGGCAGTGGCAAATCAACTTTATTGCGCTGCATAAACCGGTTAATCAAACCCACAAAAGGACAAGTACTGATTAATGGAACAGACATTACTGCCGCATCTGATAAGGAATTGCTGGAAATGCGCCGCCGGGAAATAGCTATGGTGTTCCAAAATTTTGGTTTGTTACCTCATCGCAGTGTTTTAAGCAATATTGCATTCGGGCTCGAACTCCAAGGAGTTCCCAAACAGGAACGTGAGAAAAAAGCCATGAAGAGTATGGAAATAGTCGGGCTGAAAGGATATCAGAATCAGATGGTCGGACAACTTTCCGGCGGAATGCAGCAACGTGTGGGATTGGCACGCGCTTTGGCAAATGATCCGGAAATATTACTGATGGATGAAGCCTTTTCCGCTCTGGACCCATTGATCCGCGTACAAATGCAAGATGAAATGCTGGCACTGCAGTCCAAAATGAAAAAGACCATCGTCTTTATCACGCATGATTTGAGCGAAGCAATTAAACTGGGTGACCGCATTGCCATTATGAGAGATGGAGAAGTGGTGCAAGTCGGAACTTCAGAAGAAATTTTAACTGAACCGGCCAATGACTATGTGGCAAGATTTGTAGAAAATGTGGACCGGAGCAAAATCATAACGGCAGGAAGTATTATGATAACCCGTCCCGCCGTAGCCCGTCTGCGTAAAGAAGGTCCCGAGGTTCTGATCAGAAAGATGAAAGAAAGAGATATTACCGTGCTTCCTGTGATAGATGAAAATGACAAGCTGATAGGAGAGATTACATTGGAAAGTGCCGCCATTCTTCGGCGTAAAGGTATAAAATCAATCCAGGAAGCCGTACAAAGTGAAGTACATTCCGTTACGGAGGACACAAAGATTGAGGATCTGCTTCCCTTAATCACGAAAACCAATTCTCCCATTTATGTGGTGAATGAAGAACGCGAACTGAAAGGCTTGGTTCCTCTATCGTCCATCGTAGTAGAGATGACCGGAAAAAGATAAAGAAGAAATTAATGAACTTATTCAAAACGCTATCGAATTATGATAAACATAGGAAAATATATAGAAACAGCCATCAACTGGCTCACAGAAAACTTTGCCCCTCTTTTCGACGCCATCAATGTTGGAATAGGCGGGTTCATAGATGGGTTCCAAAACATATTGATGTGGATACCTTTTTATGTAACAATAGCATTGCTGGCCATCCTGGCTTGGTATAAATCGGGAAAAGGAGTCAGCATTTTTACCATTTTAGGATTATTGCTGATTTGGGGAATGGGATTTTGGAACGAAACCATGCAGACTTTAGCATTGGTGCTTTCGTCTACCATCATCGCTCTTATCATGGGACTTCCCTTGGGAATATGGAGCGCAAACAGCAAACGATGTGATAAAATTCTGCATCCTATCCTCGACCTGATGCAAACGATGCCTGCTTTCGTCTATCTGATTCCTGCCGTACTCTTTTTCGGGCTGGGAACCGTTCCGGGAGCCTTTGCCACCATTATTTTTGCCATGCCTCCCGTAGTGCGTCTGACCAGCCTGGGTATCAAGCAAGTACCGAAGAATGTTGTAGAAGCTTCGCGCTCTTTTGGTGCGACACCTATGCAATTATTATTCAAGGTACAATTACCGCTGGCATTGCCCACTATCATGACCGGTATAAACCAGACAATCCTGATGTCGCTCTCCATGGTGGTCATTGCCGCTATGATTGCAGCCGGAGGGTTAGGGGAAATCGTACTGAAAGGTATCACGCAGATGAAAATAGGTTTAGGTTTCGAAGGCGGTATCGCAGTAGTCATCCTGGCCATCATTCTGGATAGAATAACACAAGGACTTGGAAAACAAAAGAAAGGGAAATAAGCATGAAGAAAATACTATATTTTTTGTCTTTCCTCCTGCTGCTTGCCTCTTGCAGCGGGAAAAAAGATGATAAGACAATAAGCATTGGATACATAAACTGGGACGACGGCATCGCCCTGACCTATTTGACGGAAGTGATTCTTGAACAACAAGGTTATCATGTCGTTTTAAAGAATGCCGATCCGGCTCCTATCTATGCAACAATGGCCCGTGGCAAAGTAGATTTGCTGATGGATGCTTGGTTACCGGCTACACAGGCCGATTATATGAAACAATACGGAAAGAATCTGGAAATCTTAGGCAAGATCTATCCGGATGCCCGTATCGGTCTGGTAGTCCCCGATTATGTGGACATTCATTCCATTGAGCAATTAAATGCCAACAAAGAAAAATTCGGAGGCGAGATTATCGGCATTGATGCCGGTGCAGGGATTATGCATGCTACAGATATGGCCATAGAAAAATACAATCTGGATTACAAATTGCTGGAGTCTAGCGGACCGGCCATGACCGCAGTACTAAAAAGAGCCGTTGACGAGCATCAATGGATTGTGGTGACGGGATGGACTCCCCATTGGATGTTCACCCGCTTTAAATTAAAATTTCTGGAGGACCCGAAAGGTATTTTTGGTAAAGCGGAAACAATTACGGCCATTGCCCGCAAAGGATTTGGTGAGCAACACCCGTTTGTGGCAAAACTGATAGAAAACATACATCTGAGCACCGAAGAAATCAGCAGCCTGCTGGATGATGTATCACAAAATGAATATAATGAAAAAGAAGGAGCGGAAAAATGGGTAAAAGAACATCAGGAGCTGGTAGATTCCTGGATTCCCCGGAAATAGAAATATCTCACTTACCTTGAGGGCCGCGCCCAAGGTAAGTGAGAAAACAAACGAACTTTGTATCAGCTCAACTATGCCATATATTTTGATAAGTTTCTCGAAAACAAAACCTATCTTTGCAACATAATAAAACACATATAAATTATGAATGTTATCAAATCAAGGTTCGTCTATCACTTAATGGCAATAATCACTGTAGCTATCTGGGGAACTACTTTTGTTTCTACTAAGATTCTAATCCAACATGGATTAAGTCCTTCCGACATCTTCTTTTATCGTTTCACTCTGGCCTATCTTTGCATGTGGTGTATTTCTTATAAAAAACTATTTGCCAACAGAGTAAAAGATGAATTGTTACTTTTATTGGCCGGATTATGTGGAGGAACTATTTATTTCATTACTGAAAATACGGCTCTCGGTATCACATTAGCCTCCAACGTGTCTCTGATAGTATGCACATCACCTGTTCTGACCACACTGCTTTCTTATTTGTTCAGAAGAAAAGAACCTTTCACCCGCCATCTTGTTTACGGATCGATCATGGCTTTGATAGGAGTGGGGCTGGTTGTTTTCAACGGCAGTTTCATTCTGAAAATTAATCCTTTGGGAGATATTCTTTCACTGACCGCTGCATTGATGTGGGCATTTTATTGCCTTATTCTCAAACAATTGGATAATCATTATTCTATCGTATTCATTACCCGTAAAGTATTCTTCTACGGAGTGCTGACCATTCTGCCCATGTTTTTATTCCGTCCGTTAAATTGGGACAATATCTTGATGATGCAACCCATCGTGTTTGGAAATCTCCTCTTTTTGGGATTTGTCGCCTCCATGCTCTGCTTCATAGCCTGGAATGCTTGTGTCAAGGAATTGGGAGCCGTAAAAAGTACAAACTATATTTATATCGTCCCTTTGGTAACTCTTCTTACTTCAGCGGTCATTATTAATGAAAAGATAACTTGGATAGCCCTTACCGGCTGTTTTCTTATCTTGTGTGGTGTATATTTGGCAGAACGGAAAACAAATCCTACATTTGAGGCAAAATCTTAAAGCCCTTTAATTATGAACGAGATAGACAAAATGCGTAACAGTCTGCTGGCCGATATGGAGAAACCGGAAATACAGGCCAGTTTCATATACGCCAAAAAACTAGTGGCCCAATTACGGATGATGAGTACATACGATGATGGTTTCAGGGAAGTGCTGGAAGAATTAGTGCCGGGTATCCCTTCCACTTCTGTCATCTGTCCACCATTTTACTGTGATCATGGACACGGCATCCGCTTAGGAGAGCATGTCTTTGTGAATGCCAACTGTACATTTTTAGATGGTGGATATATCACCATAGGAGCACATACATTGATAGGGCCCAATGTACAGATCTATACTCCACATCATCCGGTAGATTACATAACCCGACGCGAACCCAAAGAGTATGCATATCCCGTAACTATCGGAGAAGATTGCTGGATAGGAGGAGGAGCTATTCTTTGTCCCGGAGTAAAAATAGGTCATCGCTGTATTATCGGAGCCGGAAGTGTCGTAACTAAAGACATTCCCGACAATTCCGTTGCTGTAGGTAATCCGGCCAAAGTGATTAGAAAAGTTGATTAAAAAAAGAGAAACAGATAATTATGAAAGTTTTGGCCCCACATAATTATCTGTTTCTCGTATTCAGCCAATATAAACATTGACGCTCAGAAACAGGCAATCGTCTCCGTTAGAACATTCAAAGTCTATTTTATTCTCTCTGGCCAGCCAACCTATAGCTGCATTCAAATCTCTGTCAGACAATTCTGAAGCTCTTTTTAAATCACAATAACTCCACCGTTTATTGTCATTCAGCAGTTTCCAAACTTTTCCTGCGTTTACTCCAATTTGATGTTTATCCATTTTGATGTTCAATTAAAGAAGTTAATAATAGAATGCTTAGTTTTTTGCGGTAAATATAACCTTTTATTAAAATAAAATAGACTCTCCTACATAAAATTCATGTAAAAGACATGATTATTTAACATTTGTTTCTGTCAAATTTCATGTAAATTCTCTTTTTATGAAGATATTTATTGCCGGATGAGCCATTTTTACAAATATTTCCTCTAACTTTGTAAGTCAATTAATCCTTTGATATGAAAAGAAATAAAATAAACTGGAGAGTTCCTAAAGGTATGGAACTCACAGAGTTAGATAAAAAGGTTCTCTATTATCAAGATAGAGGTCATTTAGTACCTTCACGTGAACTGATCAAGACACCGGAACAGATTGAAGGAATACGCCGTAGCGGTATTGTCAATACCGGAGTGCTAGACCTTGTAGAACATGAGATCCATGCAGGCATGAGCACATTGGAAATAGACAAGCTGGTTTATGAATATACGAAAGATCACGGTGGCATTCCTGCAACCTTAGGTTATGACGGTTTTCCCAAAAGTTGCTGCACCTCTATCAATGAGGTTGTTTGTCACGGTATTCCCAATGAATTCGATATTCTGGAAGAAGGAGATATCATCAATGTGGATTGTACTACCATTCTTGATGGTTATTATGCCGATGCATCGCGTATGTTTACCATTGGAAAAACCACACCTCAAAAAGAAAAACTGGTACGAGTAGCTAAAGAATGTCTGGAGATAGGCATGGAAGCTGCGAAACCATTTGGTTTTGTAGGGGACATAGGACATGCAATTGAAAAACATGCTAAAAAAAATGGATTCTCAGTAGTGCGTGATCTCTGCGGACACGGAGTAGGCATAGAGTTCCATGAAGAACCGGATGTAGAACATTTCGGGAAAAAAGGAACTGGTATGCTATTGGTGCCGGGAATGGTTTTTACCATTGAACCAATGATCAATATGGGAACATGGGAAGTCTTCATTGATGAGGAAGATGGCTGGACTGTAGTCACCGAAGACGAACAGCCGTCTGCACAGTGGGAACATACTTTCGTTATGACAGATAACGGACTTGAAATTCTGACACATTAATATATATAATAAGGTATAGAAATATGGATACAATTATATTAGGTATAGAATCTTCCTGTGACGACACATCAGCCGCAGTTATCAAGAATGGCGTATTGTTGTCCAACGTAGTGTCCAGCCAGGCTGTTCACGAAGCTTACGGAGGGGTAGTTCCCGAATTGGCGTCACGTGCCCATCAACAAAACATTGTACCGGTGGTGCACGAAGCCTTAAAAAGGGCAGGAGTTACCAAGGAGCAACTAAGCGCCGTTGCATTCACCCGAGGACCCGGCTTGATGGGATCATTACTGGTCGGAGTATCTTTTGCGAAAGGTTTCGCACGTTCATTGAATATACCAATGATTGATGTTAACCACCTGCAAGCCCATGTGTTAGCCCATTTCATTAAAGAATCGGAAGAAGACAACAACCAACCTAAATTCCCTTTCTTGTGCCTGCTGGTGTCAGGAGGAAACTCACAGATAATATTGGTAAAGGCCTATAATGACATGGAAGTTTTGGGACAAACTATTGACGATGCAGCAGGAGAAGCTATCGACAAATGTTCTAAAGTAATGGGCTTAGGTTATCCCGGAGGTCCTATCATTGATAAACTGGCACGTCAAGGCAATCCAAAAGCGTTCACTTTCAGTAAACCACATATTCCGGACTATAACTATAGTTTCAGCGGATTAAAGACTTCTTTCCTATACTCTTTGCGTGACTGGTTGAAAGAAGATCCCGATTTCATCGAACATCATAAAAACGACTTGGCTGCTTCATTGGAAGCGACCATTGTAGATATTTTGATGGACAAGCTGAGAAAAGCAGCCAAAAATCTCAAGATAAATGAAGTGGCAGTAGCCGGAGGGGTATCAGCCAACAACGGGCTTCGTAACTCATTCCGCGAGCATGCCGGGAAATATGGTTGGAATATCTATATCCCGAAGTTCAGCTTTACTACGGATAATGCCGCAATGATCGCAATTACCGGTTATTACAAGTATCTGGACAATGATTTTTGCACTATAGACAAGCCCGCTTATTCACGGGTAACTATTTAATATTAAAAAACCGTTTTCAACATGTCAGTAGAAGGTAAATTTTTAAGTAAAGAGATTAACGATTTGTTTTGGAGAGAGGGCCTGACACTCGTTACTGCCGAGAGTTGCACGGCAGGAAGTGTGGCGGCCGCTATTACAGCCGTTGCCGGAAGTTCACAATTCTTTAAAGGTGGAATTATCGCCTATTCCAACGAAATAAAGGAAAGTCTGTTAGGGGTAAACCACGAAACTTTAGAAACTCACGGAGCTGTAAGTGAAGAAACCGTTATCGAAATGGTAAAAGGAGCGATGAAATCGATGAATTCTGATTGTGCTGTAGCAACTTCAGGTATCGCAGGGCCCACAGGAGGTACTCCCGACAAGCCGGTAGGTACCATTTGGATTGCTGCCGGATGTAAAGACAAAGTGATTACACTGAAATTGGAAGGCGACGAAGGAAGACAAAAACATTGCAAATGCAACCCAAAATGCACTGCAACTGCTTCGAAAGTTGTTCCAAAACGAAGAAAATGAGCAGTAATTGCAGAATTATTTGCAAAAACTCTTGTTTTATACAAATAAAAGTGCTTATTTTGCACTCCGTTTGAAATAAGTATTGAAAAAAACTATAAAAATAAGATAGCAATGTCGAAGATTTGTCAAATTACCGGAAAGAAAGCCATGATTGGCAACAATGTTTCACACTCTAAGAGAAGAACCAAAAGAACTTTTGATGTGAACTTGTTTACTAAGAAATTCTACTATGTAGAACAGGATTGCTGGATTAGCCTGAATATCTGTGCTAACGGCTTGCGAGTTATTAACAAAAAAGGCCTGGACGCTGCGCTGAATGAAGCTGTAACCAAAGGCTATTGTGATTGGAAAAGCATCAAAATTATTGGTTAATTAAAAAGGAGAGATAGACTATGGCAAAGAAGGCTAAAGGTAATAGAGTACAGGTAATCCTTGAATGCACAGAAATGAAGGATAGTGGTATGCCGGGAACTTCTCGTTACATTACAACAAAAAACAGAAAAAATACCGCTGAAAGATTGGAATTGAAGAAGTACAATCCTATTTTGAAAAGAGTAACAGTACAAAGAAATTAAATAATTATAACCCATGGCAAAGAAAACAGTCGCAACCCTTCAGACAGGTAAAGAAGGACGTTCTTATACTAAGGTTATCAAGATGGTTAAATCTCCGAAAACAGGAGCTTACATCTTCGATGAGCAAATGGTACCTAACGAAAAAGTTCAAGACTTTTTCAAGAAATAATTCAGTCGGAATGACTGGTGGAAAGTTCCTTTCATATATTATGGAAGGAACTTTTTTTATACCACAATGTTATCATCATAATACATTATGACCAATCATTGTGACACTTTTTTTTGTCCGTGTAAGAGATTAGTTATATCTTTGTAGCATAAACAGATAAATCAGACTCCAATATGGGATTTTTTAATTTTTTCTCAAAAGAAAAGAAGGAAACTTTAGATAAAGGATTATCTAAAACCAAAGAGAGTGTATTCAGTAAGATTGCTCGTGCCGTAGCCGGTAAGTCAAAAGTAGACGATGAAGTATTGGATAATCTGGAAGAAGTGCTTATCACTTCGGATGTAGGCGTTGAAACAACTCTGAATATCATCAAACGCATTGAAGAAAGAGTTGCCAAAGATAAATATGTAAACACTCAGGAACTGAACAAGATTCTCCGTGAAGAGATAGCGGCATTATTGACTGAAAATAACACGGTGGATTCGGATGATTTCACTGTTCCGGAAGGTAAGAAGCCCTATGTCATCATGGTGGTAGGTGTAAACGGTGTGGGTAAAACCACAACCATTGGTAAATTGGCATATCAATTTAAGAAGGCGGGCAAAACCGTCTATTTGGGTGCCGCTGATACATTCCGTGCTGCCGCCGTAGAACAATTGGATATTTGGGGAGAAAGAGTAGGAGTGCCTGTTATTAAACAGAAAATGGGATCAGATCCCGCATCTGTAGCTTTTGATACCTTAAGTTCCGCCGTAGCTAATAATGCAGATGTAGTAATCATTGATACCGCAGGCCGACTTCACAATAAAGTAGGTTTGATGAACGAGCTTACTAAAATCAAGAATGTGATGAAGAAAGTTGTTGCGGACGCACCTCACGAAGTATTATTGGTTTTAGACGGTTCTACCGGTCAAAATGCATTTGAACAAGCCAAACAGTTTACTTTGGCGACAGAAGTTACTGCTATGGCAATTACCAAATTGGACGGAACAGCCAAAGGGGGCGTTGTAATTGGCATCTCAGAGCAGTTCAAGATTCCCGTAAAATATATTGGATTGGGCGAAGGCATTGAAGACAATGCAGGTATTCCGCAAAAGAATTTGTAGACTCACTATTTGGAGAGACTGAATAATAAATGAAACGTAACACAATAGATATCATCACCTTAGGGTGTTCCAAAAACTTAGTAGACTCAGAAAAGCTGATGCGTCAGCTGGAAGCAAACGGTTATAAAGTAACTCACGATTCCGACAAACCGCAAGGAGAAATCGCAGTTATTAATACATGTGGTTTCATCGGTGATGCCAAAGAGGAATCGATCAATATGATATTGGAATTTTGTCAGGCCAAAGAAGAAGGGAAGCTCAAAAAACTATATGTGATGGGCTGCCTTTCAGAAAGATATCTAAAAGAATTGGCATTGGAAATTCCTCAAGTAGATAAATTCTATGGTAAGTTTAACTGGAATGAGTTGCTGGCAGATTTAGGCAAAGCATACAAGTCGGAATTTGCCATTGAACGGACATTAACCACACCCCATCACTACGCTTATCTGAAAATATCAGAAGGCTGTGACCGTAAATGCTCTTATTGCGCCATTCCTATTATTACAGGACGCCACATTTCACGGCCGATGGAGGAGATTATTGATGAAGTGAAACTACTTGTATCCGAAGGAGTAAAAGAGTTCCAAATTATAGCCCAAGAATTGACTTACTACGGCGTAGATTTATATAAAAGTCAGAAATTACCCGAACTCATCGAAAGAATCGCCAATGTTCCCGGTGTAGAATGGATACGTTTACACTATGCATATCCGGCCCATTTTCCGGAAGAATTATTCCGTGTTATGCGCGAACACGATAATGTATGCAAATATATGGATATTGCCTTGCAACACATTAGTGACAATATGCTGAATAAAATGCGCCGGCATGTAAGTAAAGCGGAAACCTACGAATTAATCGAAAAATTCCGTCGGGAAGTACCCGGTATTCACTTACGTACAACATTAATGGTAGGACATCCCGGTGAGACTGAAGAAGATTTTGAAGAATTAAAAGAATTCGTCAAAAAAGTACGATTCGACCGGATGGGAGCCTTCGCTTACTCGGAAGAAGAAGGAACATTCGCCGCTAAAGAATACGAAGATTCCATTTCTCATGAAGTGAAACAACAGCGTTTGGATGAATTAATGGCACTTCAGCAGGAAATAGCCGGCGAACTGAGCCAAACGAAAATAGGTAAAGAATTTAAAGTCATTATAGACCGGAAGGAAGGAGATTACTACATAGGCAGAACCCAGTTTGACTCTCCCGAGGTAGATCCTGAGGTCTTGATAAAAGCTGATGAGGAGTACTTAAAAATAGGTGAATTCTATAAAGTGAAAATTACAGCCGCTGATGATTTCGACCTATACGCCAGCATTTTATAGACCTTTGCCCTTATAAAGTTTGGATAATGTTTGTTTTTTTACTAATATAGCAACCAAATTAACACTTTAAGCTTTGAATAACAAAGAATTTATATCTGAATTATCACGTAAACTAGGATATACGAATAAAGATACATCACAATTGGTATCCTCAATCATTGGTGTTATGACCCAGGAATTGCAAGATGGCAACAACATTGCAATCCAGGGATTTGGTACGTTTGAGGTTAAGAAAAAGCTGGAAAGAATTTCTATCAACCCGGCTACTCAACAACGTATGCTGATTCCCCCCAAGTTAGTGCTGACTTACAAACCCAGTGTAACTTTAAAAGAAAAGTTTAAATAAAATAGCCCTTATTTATAATATTATCATGAGCGAGAAAGTAACCATACAAGATATCATCGAACTTTTGGCTGAGAAACACAGCATGACTAAAAAAGATGCTGAAATCTTTGTCAAAGGAATGTTTGAACTGATAGAGGAAGCTTTAGTTACTGAAAAGTATGTAAAGGTTAAAGGACTAGGTACGTTTAAACTTACAGAGGTGGAGAGTCGTGAAAGTGTAAACGTAAATACGGGGGAAAGAATTGAAATACAGGGCCATACAAAAATATCTTTTACTCCGGATTCCAGTATGAAAGATTTAATAAATAAACCATTCGCTCATTTTGAAACGGTTATATTAAATGAAAACACCAAACTGGAAGATACCGAAACAGAAATAGAAGGAGAGGAGGAAGATACCTTTGACGGAAACGCGCCTAAGCCTAAACAAACAATTGCGGCTAAAGAGGTTGAGTTCATAGAAGCGGAAAATACAGAAGATTCTCCAAATGAGAATGCCATTGCCGCTGAAGACACTACTCCGGTTATTGAGGAAACAATTATTGAAGAACCTGTACCTTCTGTTGAAATTACAGAGGAAAAGATACAAATTATAGAACCGGAAAAAGAATCGGAAGATATTGTCACTGAAGCAGAAAAGGATATTGTTGCTGAAACAGCTGTTCCCCAAACGGTTTCCCCTTTAGCAGAAACAATAGAAGGAAACGAGGTAACAGACAAACCTCAAGAAGAAGTTATGACTATCGCCGATGCAGCCATACTGGCTGCTCGTAAAGCTTGTGAAGAAAAAACATCCTTGGAAACAATAGCGTCAGAAGAGGCAACCCCGTCAGAGAAAACAGTAATAACTCCTGTTACTTCTGATTTTGAAAAAGAACAGAAGATAGAGGAAACAACAGAGACACAAGAAATCTCAGAAGAGAAAAAGAACAGAGTTTCCCAGGGAGTTATTCTTGCTATCATTTTGATTGCCTGCATTGCAGGTGGCATATATTGGTATTTGCAATCAGATAAAACTTCGGATTTACAATCGCCGGCTACAATAAAAAACACCCAAGAACAATTGGAAGAGGATATTCCTGCAATTCCGGTTAATGACTCATTGATGCAAGGTAAAGATACCGCAAACATATGGACGAATGTTGCCGGAAAAGAGACCATCAGTCAATCACAACAGACTGTATCTCCTAGTACGGAAAAGAGTTCAGGCGTTGCGACAACCGCAAATGTTGCAAAAGAGACTTTAGCCGACACTGTAGAATATGACATAACAGGGACTAAAACTAATTACACATTACAAGAAGGAGAGAGTCTGGTAAAATTAGCAGTGAAATTCTATGGTACAAAAAAGCTATGGCCCTATATCGTGAAACATAATAAAAACATCATTAAAGATGCCGACAGAGTACCCATAGGGACTACTCTGCGTATTCCTGAACTAACTCCTAAAAAATAAGCCTTCTTGCATTTTGCCTGCTTTCGGCATAAATAAAGCAGGCAAAATACAAGAAGTAAAAAAAAGTGCGTTCAACTGATATTCTCACTCTACAAACCTTATCTTTGTATTTTAAAATTCTTTAGCCCAATAACCTTTAAAAAGTAGAGATGCACTTTACTTTTTTAATAAAAATTAGTTGCCGCTGTTAATTAATTAGCGTAATTTTGGCTGCGTTAAATGAACAAGGCTATTTACAAGCCCGTTATTAGATCAATAAAGAAACAACTAAATAAAAACAAAATTATGGCTGAAGCAATTGACATTCGCGAACTAAACGAACGAATTGAAAGACAAAGTGCGTTCGTAACCAACTTAATGACTGGTATGGACCAGGTTATTGTAGGTCAGAAACATTTGGTAGAATCATTACTTATCGGTTTACTGTCCGATGGTCATATCCTGTTGGAAGGTGTTCCGGGTCTGGCAAAGACTCTGGCGATCAAAACGCTTGCATCTTTGATTGATGCCAAGTACAGCCGAATCCAGTTTACTCCGGACTTGCTGCCCGCCGACGTTATCGGTACCATGATTTATAGTCAGAAAGACGAACAATTCATAGCAAAGAAAGGTCCGATTTTTGCAAATTTCGTATTGGCCGATGAAATTAACCGTGCCCCGGCTAAAGTACAGAGTGCTTTGCTGGAAGCCATGCAGGAACGTCAAGTCACACTGAGCAAGGAAACCTTTATGCTACCCGAACCTTTCCTTGTAATGGCTACTCAGAACCCTATTGAACAGGAAGGTACTTATCCGCTGCCCGAAGCACAGGTGGACCGTTTTATGCTGAAAGTTGTCATCGACTATCCGAAACTGGAAGAAGAAAAGAAAATCATCCGCCAAAATATCACCGGAGAGAAAATCGAAGTTCGCCCCATTCTGAAAGCAACAGATATTATGGAAGCCCGTAAAGTGGTGCGCCAAGTCTATCTGGACGAAAAGATAGAGCAATACATCGCTGATATCGTATTCGCAACCCGTTTCCCTGAAAAATATGACTTGAAAGAACTGAAAGACATGATTGGTTTCGGTGGTTCACCGCGTGCATCTATCAATCTGGCATTGGCAGCACGTAGTTATGCATTCATCAAACGTCGCGGTTACGTGATTCCCGAAGATGTTCGTGCAGTTGCTCACGATGTGCTTCGCCACCGTATCGGCTTGACTTACGAAGCAGAAGCCATGAACATGTCTTCTGATGAAATTGTAAGCAAAATCCTGAATAAAGTGGAAGTACCCTAAGGATTGTGTTCTGAGGCAGTTCTTAATTGCTTGACAGTTAGTAAGAAGACTTGGAAACAAAAGGTTGAGTACAGAGTTCCACATGGGTGGGACCGCCATTCCACCCATGTGGAACTCCCGTTTCATCTATGTGGGACTGCCGTCCCACCTGGGTGGAACACCAAATGCATCCGTTTGAAAAACCATTCTCGATAGGAGAAAAAACAGAAACCGATGCACCGGATAAATAAACAACATAGTACGAACAGTATGGAAACAAGTGATTTATTAAAACGGGTTCGCCAGATTGAGATCAAGACACGCGGACTTTCGAACAATATCTTTGCCGGACAATATCACTCTGCATTCAAGGGAAAAGGTATGTCATTCTCGGAAGTACGTGAATATCAGTATGGTGACGACGTACGTGACATTGACTGGAACGTAACCGCCCGCTACAACAAGCCCTTTGTCAAGGTGTTTGAAGAAGAGCGCGAATTGACGGTTATGCTCTTGATTGATGTTTCGAACAGCTTGGATTTCGGTACGGTGAAGCAGTTGAAGAAGGATATGGTGACCGAGATTGCCGCTACATTGGCATTCTCGGCCATTCAAAATAACGATAAAATCGGAGTTATTTTCTTTTCAGACCGGATTGAGAAATTCATTCCGCCTAAAAAAGGCCGTAAACATATTCTTTATATCATCCGTGAACTGCTTGATTTCAAGCCCGAAAGCAAGCGTACAGATATAAAGATAGCTGTGGAATATCTGACCAACGTAATTAAAAAACGTTGCACCACCTTTATGATAAGCGACTTTATAGATGAAAACGACTTCCGCAATGCTTTGACCATTGCCAACCGGAAACATGATATCGTAGCTATCCAGGTATACGACCGCCGCATGGCAGAGTTACCTGATGTGGGACTGATGAAAGTACGCGATGCCGAAACCGGCCACGAGCAATGGATTGACACCTCGTCACGAGCTTTGCGTCGCGCACATAATGACTGGTGGATACAGCGTCAGGGAGTATTGAATGAAACATTTACCAAAAGTAATGTGGACTCTGTATCTATCCGCACGGATCAGGATTATGTGAAATCGTTGCTTAACTTATTTGCTAAACGAAATTAAAGAATATGAATATACTGAATACTAGCAAAAAGTTCTTGAAAGCTGGAGTTTGTGCAATTATGCTGATAACAGCCGGACAGGCACAGGCACAGCAGGTTACGGTAGACGCCAGCATTGACTCGCTGCAACTTCTCATTGGCGAACAGGCTAAAGTGAAGCTGGAAATCAGCATGGATGCCAAGCAAAAACTGCAACTTCCGTTCCTGCGCGATACATTGGTAAAAGGAGTGGAGATATTGGATATAGCCAAGCCTGATACCCAGATGCTGAACGATGGAAAACGTATGCTGATAAAACAGGAATATACAATAACCTCTTTTGACTCGGCACTTTACTATCTCCCCCCATTCGAGGTGATGGTAAACGGAGAGCCTTACCGGTCCAAAGCATTGGCCGTAAAAGTATATTCCATTCCGGTAGACACGCTGCATCCCGAACAATTCTTCGGACCGAAGACCGTTCGCGAAGTACCTATCACCTGGGATGACGTATCGGCCATCGTATGGCTTACCTTGCTGATGCTTGCTTTGGGCGGACTGGCTTACTATCTGTTTGTACGCTACAAGGATAACAAGCCTATCATCAAGAAGATCAAGATTGAACCGAAGTTGCCGCCACACCAGCAGGCGTTGAAGGAAATAGAGCGTATCAAGGGAGACAAAACCTTGCGTACAGCCGATCCGAAGACCTATTATACCGAGCTGACGGATGTACTCCGCACTTATATGGAAGAACGATTCGGCTTTAACGCTATGGAGATGACTTCATCCGAAATTATTGATAAGCTACAGGAAATCAACGACAAAGAATCTATCAAGGATTTGATGTATTTGTTCCAGACTGCCGACCTGGTGAAATTCGCCAAACATTCTCCGTTGATGAACGAAAATGATATGAATCTGGTAAACGCAGTAGACTTCATCAATAATACAAAAGTGGAACCAGACCCGAATGCAAAGCCCGAACCTACGGAAATCACCGTGGAGGAAAAGCGAAGCAAACAGGGCAGAATGATTCTGCTGGGCAGCATCAGCATCATTGTTATTGCTATTGTGGTAATTCTGTATAAGGTGCTGAGTGGTGTATATAACCTCTGGTTTTAACAAATAAATACTAGGAACAATGATTTTTGCAAATATTGAATATCTATTTCTGCTGGTTCTGCTCATACCTTATATAGTATGGTACGTCATGAAGTGGAAGAAAACCGAGCCTACGCTTCAGGTTTCTACCACACGCATGTATATGAAGGCACCCAAAAGCTGGAAGATTTACTTGCTGCATACTCCGTTCGTACTCCGTACGGTGGCTATCATCATGGTAATCCTGATCTTGGCACGCCCTCAGACCACAGACAACTGGCAGAATACCGAAATAGAAGGAATCGACATCATGCTGGCAGTGGACGTTTCTACCAGTATGCTGGCCGAAGACTTGAAACCCAACCGACTGGAAGCTGCCAAACAAGTAGCTTCCGAGTTTATCAACGGCCGCCCCAATGATAATATCGGTCTGACCATCTTTGCCGGTGAGAGTTTTACCCAATGTCCGCTAACGGTAGACCATGGGGTGTTGCTGAATCTGTTCAACAGCATCAAAGGCGATATCGCCCAGCGCGGACTGATTGAAGATGGTACTGCCATCGGCATGGGCATTGCTAATGCGGTGACCCGTCTGAAGGACAGCAAGGCGAAATCGAAAGTGATTATTCTGCTGACGGATGGTAGCAATAACCGTGGAGATATTTCTCCGCTGACGGCTGCCGAGATAGCCAAACAGTTCGGAATCAGGATCTACACCATCGGTGTCGGTACAAACGGAACTGCTCCTTATCCGATGCAGACCTACGCAGGGACGCAATATGTGAATGTCCCCGTCGAGATAGACGAAAAGACTTTGACCGAGATTGCAGGTACAACGAACGGAAATTATTTCCGTGCCACCAGCAATTCCAAGTTGAAGGAAGTCTATCAGGAGATAGACAAACTGGAGAAAACGAAGTTGAACGTGAAAGAATTCAGCAAACGCGAAGAAGAATATCAGGTATTCGCCTGGATTGCTTTCTTCTGCATTTTGCTTGAACTCTTGTTGCGTAACTCAGTATTAAAGAAAATACCTTAAAAAAAGAAAGTCATGTTTCGATTTGCAGACCCGAACTTTTTATATTTACTCATCCTATTGCCGTTTTTGGTGGCGCTGTATTTGTATTCCAATTATCACCGCCGCCAAAATATTCGCAAATATGGTGATCCGGCATTGCTGAAAGGGCTCATGCCGACTATTTCCAAGTATCGTCCTGACATCAAGTTTTGGCTGACTTTTGCTGCGTTGACATTGGTTATACTGATGTTGGCCCGCCCACAGTTCGGCTCAAAGATGGAAACGGTGAAACGAAGTGGAGTGGAAGCTGTCATTGCCTTGGACATTTCAAACTCCATGCTGGCAGAAGATGTGACTCCCAGTCGTTTGGACAAATCAAAGAAATTGATTTCCAGACTGGTAGATACGTTCAATAATGATAAAGTGGGATTGATTGTTTTTGCAGGTGATGCTTTCACGCAATTGCCCATCACAAGCGATTATGTTTCCGCCAAAATGTTCTTGGAAACCATTAATCCGTCATTGATAACCACACAAGGTACGGATATCGGTGCGGCCATCCGCCTGGCAATGAAGAGTTTTACTCCGCAAGAAGGAGTGGGACGTGCAATTATTGTCATTACCGATGGTGAAAATCATGAAGGTGGGGCAGTAGAAGCAGCCCAAGAAGCAGCCGAAAAAGGTATGCAGGTATTTGTATTAGGAGTAGGTTCACCGGATGGTTCTCCAATTCCAGCTGAGGACGGTAGCAACAATTTCCGTCGCGATAAGGATGGAAATGTTATCGTCACCCGCTTGAATGAGCAGATGTGCCAGGAAATAGCCAAGGCTGGCAATGGAATGTATATTCGCGTGGATAATACCAACTCTGCCGAGAAGGTATTGAACAATGAAATCGCCAAACTGTCAAAAGCTGATGTAGAAAGTCAGGTTTATACTGAATTTGATGAACAGTTCCAGGCTTTGGCATGGCTGGTGCTTATCCTGCTGGTGGTAGAAATGCTTATTTTGGAACGGAAAAATCCGCTTTTCAAAAATGTCAGACTATTTAAATAAGGAATGCTTATGTTACAAAAAACCTATATCACTCTGTTATTCTTACTTGTGGCAAGCAGTGCCTTCGCCCAAAAAACAGAAAGAGATTATCTGCGCAGCGGAAACAAGCTGTATAACGACAGCTTGTTTATCAAAGCGGAGGTAGATTATCGTAAGGCATTGGAAATTAACCCGAAATCAACAGATGCCATGTTCAATTTGGGAAACTCGCTCTTGATGCAGCAAAAAGCAAAGGAAGCGATGGAACAGTTTGAATCTGCTTCTAAGGTAGAGAAGGACAAGGATAAACTGGCACAGATTTATCATAACATGGGAGTTATCCTTCAGTCGTCCAAGCAGTATCCACAGTGTATAGAGGCTTATAAGGAATCTTTACGGAATAACCCGAAAGATGATGAAACTCGTTATAACTTGGCTTTGGCACAAAAGCTGTTGAAAGACCAACAGCAAAATCAAGACCAGAATCAGGATAAGAATCAAGATCAAAAACAAGATCAGAAAGACGACAAAAAGGATCAGAACAAAAACCAGCAAGAACAGGATAAGAAAGACCAACAAAATCAAAATCAGCAGCAACAGCAGCAAAATAAGGATGAAATGTCCAAGGAAAATGCCCAACAATTATTGAATGCTGTGATGCAAGATGAAAAGAATGTGCAAGACAAAGTTAAAAAACAACTGCAAATTCAAGGAAAGAAGTTGGATAAAGACTGGTAATTTCTTAATTTTGGCAAATAAAAAAATAATTAGATAGCAATGAGGAAAGTAATTCTCTTATTCATATTAATAACATCGGTGCTCGGAGCATGGGCAGACGGAAATGTGACGTTTACCGCTTCTGCGCCTGATGTAGTAGTAAGCGGGGATCAGTTCCGGCTGACTTATACGGTCAACACTCATAAAGTCAGGGATTTTCGTGCACCTAATATCAAGGGGTTCGATGTCTTAATGGGACCAAGCCGTTCACAGCAGAGTAGTACACAGATTATAAATGGTAATGTTACTTCTACCAGCTCCATTACTTTTACTTATATTTTGATGGCTGATAAAGAAGGAACTTACACCATTCCTGGTGCTACTATTGTGGCAGACGGACAAAACAAAACTTCAAATTCCGTACAAATCAAAGTATTACCGCCTGATCAAACAAATGGTGTTGGAGGTGGAAACAATAGCGGTGGAAGAACTTCTTCACGCAGTCAGGTTGCCGGAAGCAAAATAACCAATCAAGATTTGTTTATTACCGCAACAGCAAGTAAGACTACTGTTTATGAACAGGAAGCCATCTTGTTGACATACAAAGTCTATACACTGGTAAATCTGAGACAGTTGTACGGGAAAATGCCGGATTTGAAGAATTTCATACACAAGAAGTGGAACTTCCCCAACAAAAGACATTCTCTTTGGAACATTATAACGGAAGAAACTATAACACTACCGTGTGGAGTCAGTATGTACTTTTCCCTCCAGCAATCGGGTAAAATAGAAATTCCGGCTATTACCTTTGAAGGGGTTATAGCTCAACAAGTTGCCTCAGACGATCCTTTTGATGCTTTCTTTAATGGTGGAAGTAACTATGTGGAAGTAAAGAAAAACATTGTCACTCCTAAGCTAACCATCAATGTGAAAGCATTGCCCGATGGCAAACCGGCTAATTTCTCCGGAGGAGTAGGAGAGTTTACTATCAGTTCGTCTATAAGTACAAAAGAACTGAAAACAAATGATGCTGTAACCATTAAGTTAGTCATTTCTGGTACAGGTAATTTGAAATTGGTCAATACTCCGGAAGTAGCTTTTCCAAAGGATTTTGAAGTATACGACCCCAAGATTGACAATAAATTTACATTAACTCGCGAAGGTTTGTCAGGCAATAAGGTGATAGAATATCTAGCAATTCCAAGACATGCCGGCAATTTCACTATTCCGCCTGTCGAATTTTCCTATTTTGACTTAAAAAGCAATAGCTATAAAACAATAAAAACAGAAGCTTACAACCTAAAAGTGGAAAAAGGTGCAGGAAATGCAGATCAAGTTATTGCAGACTTTACCAACAAGGAAGATTTGAAAGTATTGGGACAAGACATCCGCTACATCAAAATGGGGGAAACTAGTTTAACTCGTAAGGGAGATTTCTTCTTTGGCTCAACAACATATTATCTATGGTATATCATTCCATTGGTTCTCTTCGTTGTTTTCGTAATTGTCTATCGTAAAAAAGCTATTGAAAATGCAAATGTAGCAAAAGTACGTACTAAAAAAGCGAATAAAGTGGCTGCCAAACGCATGAAAAATGCAGGCAGATTATTAGCTGAAAACAAACAAGAAGCATTCTATGATGAGGTGTTGAAAGCACTTTGGGGATACATCAGTGATAAGTTGAATATCCCGGTTTCTCAATTGTCTAAAGATAATATCGAGGACGAATTGACCAAATATGGTGTTGCCCCCGAACTGATTAAAGATTTCATCGGAACATTGAATGAATGCGAGTTCGCCCGCTATGCTCCGGGTAATCAGAATGAAGCTATGGATAAAGTATATTCTTCGGCTGTTGAGGTCATCAGCAAAATGGAGAATAGTATAAAACACTAAATCAAAGGAGATTATAACAATGACAAAAATATATTTCATTTTGATATTCCTGATAAGTTTTGTCACAGTCTACGCACAGAATGAATTAGACTCTGCACAGGTTACCGCCCAAACAGAAATGCCACAAAGTGCTGCTGTGCAAACTTTCCCAACAAAGACAGAAGCCGATAGTGCATATATAAGAAACGACTTTGCAGCTTCTGTAGAGATGTATGAGAATATATTAAAAAACGAGGGGGAATCTTCCGATATTTATTATAATTTAGGTAACAGCTATTATAAAATGAATAACATTGCCAAAGCTGTCCTTAATTACGAACGTGCCTTGTTGCTAAACCCAGGAAATAGTGATATTCGTTTCAACCTAGAACTGGCTCGAAGCAAAACTGTAGACAAGGTAATCCCTTCTAGTAAAATGTTTTTTGTTACCTGGACTCAATCACTTATTAATACAATGAGTGAAAAGGCATGGGCACATACAGGCATCATCATGTTTATTCTGATGATATTGGCACTGTCTTTATTTATTTTCGGAAAACGAGTAGTCTTGAAGAAAGTAGGATTTATTTCAGCAATCTTTTTCTTTCTAGTGACTATTTTAGCAAATATATTTGCCTCAGAACAAAAATCTGAATTAATTAATCATGATAACGCTATTATAATGGCTCCTAGCGTTACAGTCAAAAGTACTCCTAACCAAAGTGGAACAGACTTATTTATTCTTCATGAAGGTAGGAAAGTAATAATTAAAGATAATACGATGAAGGAGTGGAAAGAAATTAAACTGGAAGACGGTAATGTGGGATGGGTACCTACCAATGTTATTGAAATCATTTAAAACATAATCAATGGATATACAACAGTACATAGCAGCAGATAAAGAATTACTACTGAATTTGAACGGAAGCCAATCCTTATTTTGGGACGGATTCATGTGGGTAGCTACCAGTACAATTGTATGGGTACCTGTAGCTGCTATGCTGTTATATATCATAATTAAAAATAACAAAATTCAAGAAGCATTATTGACTATCGTTATGATTGCCTTAGTCATAACTTTAGCAGATCAAATAGCTTCTGGTTTATGCAAACCGTTTTTCGCACGTTTCCGCCCAACACAAGACCCCAATATTATGTATATGGTTGATATTGTAAACGGATATAGAGGAGGACGATTTGGCTTCATATCCAGTCATGCTGCCAACACATTTGCTATTTCTGTCTTTTTATCTTTACTAATTAAAAGGAAATCTCTTACTTTTATGCTTCTTTTTTGGGCCGTACTCAATTCCTATTCTAGAATCTACTTAGGAGTGCATTATCCGGGAGATATTCTTTTTGGTGCTATAGAAGGTTGTTTCATAGGATATTTGATTTATCTCCTTTATAAATTTATTCAAAAAAAAATCTTTTATAAACCACGTTGCATTTCTAATCAATACACTGCCAGCGGTTATTTGATTAGTGATATTAATTTATTCTACATAATTCTCATTTCTACTTATTTCTTCATTATTATAGCAGGTATGATTGTGACTCATACACTCAATCTATAATCAGCAAATTAACCATTATAAATTTACATATAGTCAAAAATAGCACAAAAAGATTTGTTTTATGCATTTTTTTGATTAAGTTTATACCATGATTTAAGTACTCACTTTTATAACTAAATTTAATACATCATGAGAACAATAACATTTAATGAACTGCGCAGAATCAAAGATTCATTACCTAGTGGGAGTATGCACAGAATCGCAGATGAACTCAATATGACCGTAGAAACTGTACGTAACTTTTTTGGTGGACACAATTTCAAGAATGGTAAAAGTGTTGGAATTCATTTGGAACCGGGACCAGATGGGGGACTAGTAATGCTAGATGATACAACAGTTCTTGAAAAAGCCCT
>VOFF01000237.1_pt1 | contig 40001 bp, 65 predicted proteins | sample 5384061 | NCBI WGS metagenome assembly VOFF01 (sample SAMN12384725, study PRJNA508395) | human gut metagenome | isolation source: healthy gut E | host: Homo sapiens | reverse complement strand
GTCCAGCAGCCGGTACACCCGCTCGGCGGAGGCCAAGGCGGACTGCATGGAGTTGATGACATAGGAGGCCTCGGTGAGGGGCTCGGCGGACTGGTTCACATATTGGAAGAAGGCCTGGAACACCCCCCACGGTCAGCTGGCCGCTGAGCAGCTGCCAGCCGGCAAAGACGGCAATGCCCATCTGCCCCAGGCGGTTGACCAGCCGGACGGTGGGGTTGATGGCGTTCATCATAAAGTCGGCCTTCTCCGTGGCCTGGGCCAGTTCCTCGGTGGCTCTGTGAATCTCCCCGGCGCTGGCCTGCTCCCGGCAGAAGGCCTTGATCGGTCTTAAAGTCCAGGGCGGAGAAGCTGTCGTCGAAAATGTACAGGTCGGCCCGCTTGGTCAGGGCAGGGCCGGGCGATGGCCAGCCGCTGCTTCTGGCCCCCGGAGAAGTTCCTGCCCCCCTGCTTTCCTTGGGGGATTGGGCCTGGAGTCCCCGGGCAGGCTGTCCACAAAGCCCGCCTGGGCCACCGCCAGGGCGTGGCGGAGGTCCTCCTCCCCCCGCTGCTTCTGCCTGGGGGGTTGCCGTGGCGGAGGTTCTCCCGCCACCGTCCCGGAGAAGAGCCAGGCCTTCTGGGGCACATAGGCGATCCGCTGGCGCAGGTCCTCCTGCCGTAGGGTCCGGAGGTCCGCCCCGTCAAAGCAGATGGCCCCCTGGGTCACGTCGTGGAACCGGAGCAGGAGCTTGGCGATGGTGGACTTGCCGCTGCCGGTGCTGCCGATGATGGCGGTGGTCTGGCCCCGGCGCAGGACAAAGTCCAGGTCCTGGAGGGTGGCCTCGTCGGCGTCGGCAAAAAAGCGGAACCAAGCGTGCTGGAAGGCGCAGACCGCCTCCCCTTCCGTCTGGGGCAGGCTGCCGGCGCCGTCGGTGATCTCCGGCCGGTGGGAGAGGACGGCGTCAATCCGCTCCAGACAGACCTTGGCCCGGGGCAGGAGCATGAGGACCATCTGGGCCATCATCACATAGAAGAGGATGAGCACCGCGTACTCGGTCAGGGCGGTGATGTCCCCGATCTCCATAAAGCCCCCGCCGATGCGGTTGCCCCCCAGCCAGAGGATGGCCACCACGCAGAGGTTCAGAAAGAAGATGGCCAGGCTCTCCAGCACGAAAAACAGGGTGTTGGCCTGGATGGCCGCCTGGGCGTAGTCGGTGAAGGAGCGGCGCATCCGCCCCGCCTCCCCGTGGCCTTGTTGAAAGCCCGGATCACCCGGGCCCCGGTGATGTTCTCCCGGACCACCACGCTGATCCGGTCCAGAAACCGCTGGGCCCGCGCAAAGATGGCCGAGGCCCGCCGGGTCACCAGCACCGCCCCCAGGATCACCACCAGGGTGATGCCGATGAGCAGCAGCCCCATGACGTGGTCGATGGAAAAGGCCATGAGCACCCCGATGACGCACATGAGGGGCACCGGCAGCACCATCTGCACGCTCCAGACAAAGGCCTGCTGGACCACGTTCACGTCGTTGAGGGTGCGGGTAATCATGGAGCCCGTGCCAAACCCCCTCAAAATCACTGGCGGAGAAGGTCAGGGACTTGTCGTACAGGGCGTTGCGCATGTCCCGCCCGATCCGGGCGGAGAGCCGGGCGCACAGGAAGCACCCCATTAGGGTGCCCCCTGCCGGAGACCAGGGCCACCCCCAGCATCAGCCCGCCCTTGCGCAGGATAAAGTCCAGGTCCCCCCGGCCACGCCGATGTTGATCATGTCGGCCACGATGGTGGGCAGGTACAGCGCCCCCGCCACGTCCAGGGCCATGACCAACAGGGTCAGCAGGCAGAGCCCCCGGTAGGGCTTCAAAAATCGCAGAAAGGTTCTCATGGGTTGTCGTCGTTCTCCTTTTCCTCCATTTGTTTGGCAAAGCTGTCCCGCAGGCACCGGCCGAAGTAATCCACGGCCTCCACCAGGGCGGCCACCACCGCCGGCCCGTACCGGTCCAGGGTGGCCTGGAGGGGCGGCATCCTCCGCCCCGTAGATGGGGCGGAGGACCTGGCGGGCGTAGGCCTGGCCGGCGGCGGTCAGGCAGATCTGCCGCTCCGCCGCTTCCCCGCGATGGGGACGAGGGTCAGATACCCCTTTGGCTTCGGCCTGCTTCAGGGTGGTGTTCAGGGTGGTCTTGGGCAGCCCCCACTCCTGGCAGATCTGCTTCTGGGAGTGGGGCGCCCCGTCGTCCAGGGCGTACAGCAGCCACAGCTCCGACGCCTTCACCCCCGATCCGGGTCACATCGTCGCAGTACATCTGGTCAATGCGGTTCATGGCCGTGGCCAGCGCGCGCATGATCTGTCGGTTCTCCTCCATCGGGCCCCCTCCTCAGGTAAAAATCCGGTTTCGGACCATACTATAATCCGAAACCGGATTTTTTTGTCAAGGGGATTTTCCTTTTTCTTGACATCTGTCCTCGGACCATGCTATACTCCCATTAGTTAGCTTTTTTGCTAATTTCATAATCTCATTCGTTTTCAAAGGAGGGTCATACCCATGTCCATGATTCAGAAAGAAATCAGCGATTTCCGCGTCCAGGCCTACCACCAGGGGGCATTCCAGACGGTCTCCAAGGCCGATGTCCTGGGCAAGTGGGCGGTGTTCTTCTTCTACCCCGCCGACTTTACCTTCGTCTGCCCCACGGAGCTGGAGGACCTGGCCAACAAGTACGCCGACTTCCAGGCCGCCGGCTGCGAGATCTACGCCGTCTCCTGCGACACCCACTTCGTGCACAAGGCCTGGCACGACGCCTCCGAGCGCATCCAGAAGATTCAGTACCCCATGCTGGCCGACCCTACCCAGGCCTTGGCCAAGGACTTCGAGGTCTATATCGAGGCCGACGGCGTGGCCGAGCGGGGCACCTTTGTGGTGAACCCCGAGGGGAAGATCGTGGCCTATGAGGTCAACGCCGGCAACGTGGGCCGCAACGCCGACGAGCTGCTGCGGAAGGTCCAGGCCCTCCAGTTCGTCCACGAGCACGGGGACGAGGTCTGCCCCGCCAAATGGCAGCCCGGCGCCGAGACCCTGAAGCCCAGCCTGGACTTGGTGGGGCTGCTGTGATGGACCAGAGCAGACTCTACGACGTCATCGTCATCGGGGGCGGCCCGGCGGGCCTCACCGCCGGGCTCTACCTGGCCCGGGCCCGGTACCGGGTGCTGGTGGTGGAGAAGGAGCGCTTCGGCGGCCAGATCACCATCACCGAGCAGGTGGTGAACTACCCCCTGGCGTGGCCCACACCAGCGGCACCCAGCTCACCGAGACCATGCGCCAGCAGGCCCAGTCCTTCGGGGCGGAGTTCCTCCTGGCGGAGGTCACCGGCCTGGACCTGGCGGGGGATGTGAAAACCGTCCGCACCAGCCGGGGGGGACCTGTCCTGCTTCGGCGTCCTCTGGGCCACCGGGGGCCCACCCCCGGATGGTGGGCTTCCAGGGGAGGAGGCCTTCCGGGGCCGGGGGGTGGCCTACTGCGCCACCTGCGACGGAGAGTTCTTCACCGACAAGGGAGGTCTTTGTGGTGGGGGCGGCTTTGCCGCCGCGGAGGAGAGCGTCTTCCTCACCAAATACGCCCGCCATGTGACCATCCTCATCCGGGGGGCGGACTTCTCCTGCGCCCAGTCCACCGCCCAGGCGGCCCGGGACCATGAAAAGATCACCGTCCTCCCCACACCCAGGTGGGAGGAGGTGGGGGGACGACGCCCTGCGCTACCTCCGCTACCGGAACACCGAGACCGGCCAGGTCACCGAGTACCGGCCCCCGCCGGGGAGACCTTCGGTCTGTTCGTCTTTGCCGGCTACCAGCCCGCCACGGAACTCCTCCAGGGGGTGGCGGACCTGGACGAACAGGGCTATGTCCTCACCGACCGGGGGCAGAAGACCTCCGCCGACGGCCTCTACGCCGCCGGGGATGTGTGCCAGAAGCCCCTGCGTCAGGTGGTCACCGCCGTGGGTGACGGGGCCCTGGCCGCCACGGAGCTGGAGAAGTACGCCGCGGCCGCCCAGCAGAGGACCGGCCTGCGCCCCCAGGCCCCTCAGGCGGCGCCCCCTGCCGGCGCCCAGGCGGCACAGGGACAGGGGACGGAGGCGGGCGGCCTGTTCCCCGGAGATGGCCGCCCAGCTCCAGACGGTCTTCTCCCGGATGACCGCCTCCCCTGGTGCTGGAGCTCACCCTGGACAGCACCCCCCTGTCCCAGGAGCTGGAGGCCTATATGCAGGCCCTGTGCCGGTACACGGACAAGCTCACCCTCCGCACCGATGGTACCGCCCAGGACGCCCCCTGCGTCCGGGTGTGCCGGGCCGACAGCACCTGGACCGGCCTGGCCTTCCACGGGGTGCCGGGGGCCACGAGTTCACCTCCTTTGTCCTGGGCCTCTACAACGCCGCCGGCCCGGGCCAGGCCCTGGACGAGGCCACCATGGCCGCCATCCAGGCCATCCAGCAGCCCACAGACCTCCAAATCCTGGTCTCCCTGTCCTGCACCATGTGCCCCGAGCTGGTCACCGCCGCCCAGCGGCTGGCGGCGGCCAACCCCATCACCGCCCAGGCCTATGACCTGAACCACTTCCCCGCCCTGCGGGACCAGTACAAGGTGATGAGCGTGCCCTGCCTGGTGGTCAACCACGGCCAGCAGGTGAGCTTCGGGAAAAAAATCCATCGCCCAGCTGCTGGACCTGCTGTCCTGAGCCCAGCTGAAAAAAACGAAGCAGGAGAGAGTCAAAGACTCTCTCCCTGCTTTCTCTCTGTCAAGCAGGTCCTTGGGGGCTGCCGCCGCTCTGGGCCTCCTCTTCCCCTGGGTCCCGTCCTCTGTCTTTTCCGCCCGGGCCTCCTGCCGGGCGATGAGGAGCTTCAGCCGCTCCAACCCAATGAGAATCCCCACCCCCAGGACAAAGCCCCCCCCAGGTGGAAGGTCTCCAGGTGCAGGGCCTGCTGGGGGGAGACAGGGTGGTGGGTCCCATGACAACGGCATAGAGGGACCCCGCCATGAGGCCCAGGATGAAGTAGAGCATCTTGGCCCGGTTCCGCCGCAGGGCCGCCCGAATCCACCGGATGGACACCCCCACCCCCCACCAGCACCCCCAGGGCCAGGGCGAACAGCCCGGGCAGGACCGCCAGGTCCAGGGCCAGCAGCCACCGCAGGGCGTACAGGGTGGGGGCGTACACCCCGAAGATCAGCAGGAGGGTGGACCCGGAGATCCCCGGCAGCACCATGGCCATAATGGCCAGGGCCCCGGCCACAAAGAGGTAGAGCAGCTCCCCCACCCCCAGGCTCCAGTAGTCGATGACCCCGCCCCCGGAGGCCGCCCCCCCGCACCAGGGACAGCCCGCAGACCAGGGCCACCCCCAGCAGGGTATAGGGCAGGTAGCGCCCCTTCCCCTTCAGGGCCCACCACTCGGTGCGCAGGATGAAGGGAAAGGCCGCCGCCGTCAGCCCCAGAAACAGGGAGCTGAGGAAATAGGTCTTGGTCTGGAACAGGTCGTTCAGGGCCACCACTGACAGGCACAGCCCCAGGCACCAGCCCACCCCCCAGCTTGGCCAGGTAGAGCACCGCCACCTTCCGGGCCCCGTTGTCCTTGCCGAACAGGCCGTGGAGGGCGTCGATGAATTTTTCATAAAAGCCCAGGATAAAGGCCACCGTCCCCCGGACACCCCGGGCACGCTGTCGGCCAGGGCCATGCAAAAACCGTGAAACATTTTAACAAGCATGGAACGTTCTCAACTTTCTCTATGGGGTCAGCCGTCCCCCGCCGGACGGGGGCGGTCTGCTTTCGTCAGACGAAAGTGATTATACCATAAATCTCCAGGAGAAGGGGGATTTTTAGAAAGATTTAAGAAAAAGCCGGAAAGCCAACGGCTTTCGGCTCCGCGCCCCCTGGGGCAGGGGTCAGGCTTTTTTCTTCCAATGCAGCAGAAAGGCGGAGTTGATGATCACCAGCACCGACCCGGCGTTGTGGACCAGGGCCCCCACCACCGGGTTCAGAATGCCCCCTATGGCCAGGAGAATGGCCACAAAGTTCAGGGCCATGGAAAAGGACATGTTGCACCGGATGGTCCCCATCATCCGCTTGGCCAGCCAGAGCAGGTGGGGCAACTCCTGAATGTCGTCGCTTACCAGGGCGATGTCCGCTGCGTCCACGGCGATGTCGCTGCCTACGCCTCCCATGGCGATGCCCACATAGGCTGTTTTCAGGGCGGGGGCGTCGTTGATGCCGTCCCCGATCATGCAGACCGGCTCCCCCGCCTGCTGGCAGTCGTCGATGTAGCGGAGCTTATCCTCCGGCAGGCAGCCGGCGCGGACGGTCTGGATGCCCAGCTGCCCGGCGATGTGCCCCGCCGCGTTCTCGTTGTCCCCGGTGAGCAGCACAGGTTCCGGGCCGGCGGCCCGAATCCGCTGGATCACCTGGGCCGCCTGGGGCGCAGGGTGTCCGACAGGGCCAGAAAGCCCGCCAGGGTCCCGTCCACGCCGCAGTAGATCACCGTGCAGCCCTCCCGCAGATGGGCCTGGGCCGCCGCCAGAACGCCCGGGTCCAGGGGGGATGCCCGCCTCCTCCAGGAGCTTGGGGTTCCCCGCCACCACGGAGACCCCCGCCACCTTCACCCGGACCCCCCGGCCGGGGAGCATCTGAAAATCCTCCCCTGAGGCGGCTCCTTGCCCACCGCCTGGCGGTAGCACCGGACCACCGCCATGCCCGGGTGCTCAGAGCGCAGCTCCGCACAGGCCGCGTAGGTGTACAGCAGGGGTCTCGTCCACCGTCGCCGCCTCCACGGCCACCACCTGGGGGTGCCGAAGGTCAGGGTGCCCGTCTTGTCAAAAGGTCACCTTGGACACCCCGGCCAGCCGCTCCAGGGCGTCCCCTTCCCGGACCAAAAACCCGTGGCGGGTGGCGTTGCCGATGGCCGCCATGATGGCCGTGGGCGTGGCCAGCACGAGCGCGCAGGGGCAGAACACCACGAGGATGGTGACGGCGCGGATGATTTCCCGGAAATGAGCCACGTCAGGGGGCCGCCGCAGTGAGGGCGATGACCACGATCCAGGTGGCCCAGCGGTCGGCCAGGCCCACGATCTTCGCCTTGCCCGCATCCGCCGACTGCACCAGCCGGATCATCCGCTGGATGGAGCTGTCCTCTCCCACCTTGTCGGCGCGCATGTCAAAGGCGCCGAATTGGTTCACCGTGCCGCTGGAGACCTGGTCCCCCACCCTTGTCCACGGGCAGCGATTCGCCGGTCATCACCGCCTGATTGATGGAGGTCTGGCCGCTGGTGATAACCCCGTCCACCGGGACGGTCTCCCCAGGGCGCACCTGGAGCAGGTCGCCCACCTGGACCTCCTCCGCCGGGGACCACCTTCTCCCCCGCCGGGGAGAGCACCCGGGCGGTGCGTGGGGTGAGGTGGACCAGCTTCTCAATCCCCACCCGGGCCTTGGCCACTGTCAGGTCCTCCAGCAGGCCGCCCAACTGCATGATGAAGGCCACTTCGCCGGCGGCGAAATCCTCGCCGATGACCACCGAGGCGATAAGGGCGATGGAGACGAGCACGTCCGCTTTGATGTCAAAGGCCGTGACCAGGCCGATCACCGCCTCCAGCACGATGGGGACCCCGCACAGGACAATGGCGATCCAGGCCGGGTCAAAGGGCAGGGGGAGCCAGTCAAAAGGCTGGCCAGCAGCGCCGCGCCCCCAGCACCAGGCAGGCCACGTCCCTTTCGCGTGCCCCCCAGTCCAGGAGGGCTTCCAGTTTTTCCATGGATATCTCCTCTTTTCTGTTCCGTTTGCCGGGAAGGTTATCTTCCCCCTAACTGAATACAGCCCCATTATACCCATAGGGGTATATGTTGTCAAGGGGACCCGCAAAAAAGCCGGCGGGAGGCTGTCTCCTCCCGCCGGCTGGGCCGGTGGTCAGGTCATGTTGGCAAAACGCTCCACAGCTTTGGTGAACTTGGCGATGGTGAGGTCCGGGTCCCCGTGCTCCAGGCCGTCCCGGACGCAGTGCTTGATGTGTCCCTCCAGCACCACCTGGCCCACCTTGTTCAGGGCGGACTTGGCGGCGTTGATCTGGGAGAGAATGTCCTCGCAGGGGATGTCCTCGTCCACCATCCGGTCGATGGCCTGAACCTGGCCGATGATTTTCCTGAACCGCCGGTGGAGATTGTCGGCGTCCATACACTGCCTCACGCTGCTTCCCTCCCAACCCGTGGATTTTGTAGCCCCATTATCCGGCAAGTTCCCCCATTTGTCAAGGGTCATTCCCCGGGCCGCCAGGTACTTCCGCTCGAAGTCCGGGACGGGTATGGGCTTGTTGTAGAGGTAGCCCTGGGCATAGGTACAGCCAATGTCCTCCAGGATTTGGAGCTGTTCCCGCTCCTCCACCCCCTCCGCCACGCTGTCAATGCCCAGCTGGCGGCAGATGTGGATCAAATGCTCCACCAGGATACGGGTATTCTGGTTGGAGTAGAGGTCGTTGATGATGCTCTTGTCAATCTTCAGCTCACTCAGCTGCAGGCTGGAGAGAATGGACAGGTTGCTGTACTGGGCCCCAAAGTCGTCCAGGGAGAGGCAGTAGCCGTCCCCCACAATCTCCCGGCTGATCTCCTCCAGGATGCGCCGTTCCACATCCCCAATGGACTCGGTGATCTCCAGCTTCAGCAGCCGCCGGTCCACCTGGTACCGGCTGGTGATCCCATTGATCCGGGCCAGAATCCCCTTCTCCATCAGGGTGTACCGGGAGAGGTTCAGGGGGAGATGGGGATGGGCTCCACCCCCTGCTCCCCTGCCACCGGCGGAGGGTCCGGCAGACCTCCTCCAATACAAACAGGTCGATGTGACGAATAAGCCCCGACCGCTCCAGCTGGGGGATGAACTTATCCGGTCCCACCACCCCGTGTTGGTCATCCCGGTACCGGATAAGGGCCTCGGCCCCCGAATCCGCCCGCTGGCAATCTCCGCCTTGGGTTGGAGGTATATGTGAAAATGCCCCTTGGCAAAGGCCTCCTCCAGACCCCAGAAGGCCTGCTGTCCCCAGGCCCCCTTCCCCTTTCCATGGCGCTGCTTTTTTTCCAGCTGGAGGGCCTCTCCCGCGTGGTGGACCATCCCCTGGATCTGAATGTCTTGGTCGGCCCAGGTCCAGCCGAAGGCCACCGCCCCGGGGGCCTGCTCCTCCAGCAGCTGCTGGCAGGCCTCCACATCCCCGGCAAACTTGCGGTAGGTGACATCGGTGCGGAAGACCACAAATTCATCCCCGTTTATCCGGTAGACATTTCCCGGCCCAAACCGCCGGCGCAGCACCTGGGCCACATGGCAGACCATCCGGTCCCCCGCCTCTTTGCCCCGGCGCTGGTTGAGCTCCGCCAGCTGATTCACATCCGCCCGAAGCACCCCCAGGAGGAGGAGACATCATTGGAGAAGGCCACCAGATAGTCGTTGTACCGCTCCCAGTTCAGGCAGCCGGTCAGGGGCGTCGTGGCTGCGGAGGAAAGCGTTCTGGGCCTTCCCCCCCGCTTGCTCCGCTCCCCCATCAGAAAGTGGGACAGGGAGAGAAGCATGGTGGTGCACTCCAACCGCTCCCGGGGGTTGTCGATGCCCAGGTAACCCCGGAGCTCCCCCTCCTCCAGCAGGGCCACGGCGTAGAAGGACCGTACCCCCGGGCCCGCATGTCCCGGTACTTCTCGGGAAAGACCTGCTGCAGCTGCTCCACGTCGTGGCAGGCCACCAGGTGGCGGGCCTTGAGATGCTCCAGCCACCCGGCCCCCTCCAGGGTCTGGGCGGCGGCGTTCCCCCCGGGCCTGGAGGGCAGGAGACTGCCACTGCTGGGCCGCCTGAAAGGTCCTCTCCCCCCAGTCTGGCCTGGACCACGTAGCACCGGTCCGCCCCATAAAAGCCCCCCAGCCGCTCCAGGGTGCCCTGGATGCCGTCCTCCAGGCTCTCTGCCGACAGCAGAAGGCCCGCCATCTCCAGCAGCACGTGTTCGGCGTTCTCCCTGGCCTCCTCCTGGGCCGCCGGGGCCTGATAGATCTCCAGCCGGGCAGGCCGGCGTCCCACTGAATGATTTTGTCCCGGATGAGGAACCGCCGGTGAAGGCGGACATTCTGGTTTTCCCAGGTCTTGAATCCCTGCTCACTGGGCAGGTGGTTCTGGCAGAAGACGCAGGGCTGGGAAAAAGCCCTGGAGAACCTGGTAGCACTTTCTGCCCGCGTACGCCCCCCTCCTCATACCCGAAGGCGGCCCGGGCCGGGGCATTCATATAGCGCATCTCGTAGGTCTCCAGGTCGATCACAAAGAGCATGTCCTCCAGCGCATCGAGCATGCAGTGGGTGCCCAGGTGCTCCTTGGCCGCGCACTGGAGGGGAGGTCACCGTGCCCTCCCCCTCCAGAAAGCCCTCGTCCCGGCAGCAGCTGTACCGGGCCTTCCCCCTGCTGCTTGGCGTGGTAGAGGCCGGCGTCGGCCTGACGGAACAGCTCCTCATACTGGGCCTGGCTGTGGGGGCCAGCCCCACGCCGATGGAGGCCGACACCGGGACATGGTCCTCGGCGGCCTCATAGGCGATGTTCAGCATCCGGCACAGGGCGTCCGTCTGCTCCAGGACCCACTGTTCGCTGGGGATCTCCCCAAAAACAGGACGAACTCATCCCCTCCAATCCGCCCCACCAGCCCCTTTTTGCTGGAAGGAGGCGTGGAGAATGTGGCCGATCTCCTGAAGGAGCTTGTCCCCTGAAGATGGCCGTAGCGGTCGTTGACCTGCTTAAAGTTGTCCAGGTCGATGACCAGCAGGGCGCACTGGCCGCCGCTGCCTCGGCGCTCCTGGAGAATGCGCTGGATCATGGTCTGAATGGTGGCCTTGTTGTACAGGCCCGTCACCCCGTCCTTTTCCGCCCGCTCCAGCAGGGCCAGCTCCGTCTTTTTCCGGCTGTCGATGTCCCGGACGTAGCCGAACAGGAGGATATCCCCCGTCTCCGGGTCCTCGTGTATGGTGGCCCGGAGGGCGGCCCACAGGATCTCCCCGTCAAAGTTCACGCACCGGTACTCCCCCAGATTCCCCGGTCCCCCGCCCGGTACTTGGCCAGCAGGGCCTGCCGGCGGAAGAGCGCCCGGTACCGCTTGCTCTCCTCGGCGTTGGCCAGATACTCCCCCATGAGCTGGAAGAGGCCGTCGCAGTCCTGCACCTTTTGAAACGCCGCCGGAAAGGACCGGTGGCCCCACAGCTCCTCCACCTGGTTTTTGGTCAGGTTGACCTTGCCGGAGATCAGCACATCCACCGACAGCATCTCCCGGAGCTGCTCCTCCTGCATGCAGCGGCGCTCGGCATACTTTTGGTCGGAGACATCCTCCACAATGGCCACCGCCCAGACCGGCCTCCGGCGGTCGTCAAACAGGGTGGTGTAATGGATGCGCTCCCAGCGGTAGCCCCCCGGGGGAGCGGACCTGCACCACACAGCTGGCGGTGGGCTCCCCCGGTGGAGGGCCTCGTGCATCCCCTGAAACTCCTTCACCCCGCTGGGGTGAACATAGCCGCTGTCGATCAGGCTCTGGGGGACCTGCTCCACAACAGGGCAGGCCTCCCCATGGCCCTGGGTGGAGACCGAGGAGTAGAGCCTGCGGGCCGGGATGTCATACTCCCACACGCTGATCCCCGCCTGGCGGACCGCGATCTGAAACCGTGCCTCACTCCGGCGGAGCCGGTCCTCCATGGCCTTGCGGGCGGTGATGTCCAGAATCATCCCGCTTAAAACCATGCCCCCCGTCCTCCTGGGACAGCCCGGCGCTGATGAGAAGCCACACCACCGCTCCGTCCCGGCGGACGATCCGGTACTCAAAAGAGACGGTCCCCTGGTTTTCTGCCAGGGCCCGCCGCAAGTGCTCGCTGACCCACGCCACATCCTCCGGGTGCACCAGCCCCACCGCCTGCCCATGCATCTCCTGCTCCAGCTGGCCGCGGGTGTAACCATGGATGGCATAGTAGCTGTCGTTGGCATAGAGGAGGGTAAAGCCCTCGTCCATTCTCGCCTTGAACAAGCCCCCCAGGTCACTGCGGGCAATGGACTGCAACGCGTCCTCCTCCTGCTGGGACAGGGATCGGGACCCCTCTCGTTTCTCTTCCATTTTTTCTCACCTCAACCCGCAATCGTTCGCATCGGTTCCCCTGTTCCCATAGAAAATCCTGCACCACATCCTCCAGATGGATGGGGTCCAGCTCCAGGGTGTTGCAACGTTCCACCAGCCACTCCACTGCCTGGCGATTGTGGGAGAGCCCAGAATCTCCCGCCATCGGCAACCGATGCCGTATCGGATCAAGCGACAGCCCGCTATCTCCTGGCTCTCCTTCGTCACGTAATACGTGCCCACTTCCTCAATACCTCCTTATTTTTTCCCTGCAAAAACCCACAAGACGAAAGCTTGCAGGCCCTTGAGTAAAAAAACAAGGCATACCGATTCCCCTGGAACCGGTATGGGATTGCTACAACTGGCTGTCATGCTTCCGTGCGGAGAAACGTAGACCCTATAGCTTTGCGTCACCAGCTTTCACTGGGTTTGCCCAATATTCCCTTGTAAGTCTTTGTAATGGTTAATATTACGCCGATTTGCTCCATTGTCAAGTTCTTTTTCCCCATAAAAGGGTTTCTTTTTGTACAACTTGTCACTTCCTCCCATTCTCCCGCTAAAAAAACGGCAATCTTTAGGAAATTTTTTGTGGATTTCACCTGCCCGCCCGACAGGGTTCGACCCGTTTCTCCCACCGTCTGGGGACACAAGACCAGCGGGCCGCCCGCTGATTGACAATCTCCGCCCACTATGGTACTTTTTTTTTAGTAAGTTTTTCCATCACGGACCCAGGAGGTTTTTCCATGACACACGACCTGCCCGCCCTCTGCCGGCAAATCCGGCGGGACATCCTGTCCATGACCCATGCCGCCGGCTCCGGCCATCCTGGGGCTCCCTGTCGGCGGTGGAGATTCTGGTCAGTCTCTATTTCGGCCAGATGCGCCTGGACCCCGCCCGCCCCGACGACCCCAACCGGGACCGGTTCCTGCTGTCCAAGGGCCACGCCGCCCCCTGCTGTACAGCGTGCTGGCCCGCCGGGGGTATTTTGACCCCGCCCTGCTGCCCACCCTGCGCCAGCTGGGCTCCCCCCCTGCAGGGCCATCCCCACATGGCCAAGCTCCCCGGCCTGGACTGCTCCTCCGGTTCCCTGGGCCAGGGTCTGTCCATCGCCAACGGCCTGGCCCTGGCCGCCCGGCGCACCGGCCGGACCTACCGGACCTACTGCCTGCTGGGGGACGGGGAGCTCCAGGAGGGCCAGGTGTGGGAGGCCGCCATGACGGCGGCCCACTTCGCCCTGGACACCGTCTGCGCCATTGTGGACGACAACGGGGTCCAGTTGGACGGCCCCACCTGTGAAGTGATGAATGTGGCCCCCCCTGGCGGACAAGTTCCGGGCCTTTGGCTGGCAGGTGCTCTCCGTGGACGGCCACAGCCTGGATGCCCTGGCCGAGGCCTTCCGGCAGGCCGCCGCCACCCGGGGCGTCCCACCGTGCTGCTGGCCCGCACCGTGAAGGGCAAGGGCGTGTCCTTCATGGAGGGCAAGTCCGCCTGGCACGGCAAGGCCCCCAACGACCAAGAGCTGGCCGCCGCCCTGGCAGAGCTGGCGGAAGGAGGTACCCTATGAACTGGAACCAGATTCCCCGGATTCCCCAGCGGGACGGCTACGGCCAGGGCCTGCTGGACCTGTGCGCCGCCCGCCCCGACGTGGTGGTGCTGGACGCCGACGTGGCCGCCTCCACCCGCACCAACTGGGTGCGGGACCGGTTCCCCGACCACTTTTTACAACCTGGGCATCAGCGAGCAGGACCTGGTGGGCACCGCCGCCGGCCTGGCCCTGGGGGGGCATCCCCTATGTGTCCACCTACGGGGTTTTCCTCTCCGGCCGGGCCTTTGACCAGATCCGCACCACCGTGTGCTACAACAACCTCAAGGTCCGCTTTGGCGGCCCCACGCGGGGGATCTCCGTGGGCCCTGACGGGGCCACCCACCAGGCGCTGGAGGACCTGGCCCTGGCCCGGGTGCTGCCCCACATGACGGTGATCGCCCCCTGTGACAGCGCGCAGACCCGAAAGGCCGTCCTGGCCGCCGTGGACTGGCCGGGGCCGGTCTACTTCCGCTTTGGCCGGGAGGCCGTGCCGGTGATCACCGACGAGACCACCCCCTTTACCATCGGCAAGGCCCGCCTGGTCCAGAGGGGCCGGGACTGCGCGGTGCTGGCCTGCGGGGCCATGGTCTATGAGGCCCTGGTGGCCGCCCAGGCGCTGGCGGCCCAGGGCATCTCCCCTGACGGTGGTGGACCTGCACACCATCAAACCCCTGGACGAGGCCGCCATCCAGGAGGCCGCCCGGTCCTGCAGGGGCCTTGGTCACCGCCGAGGAGCACCAGCTGGCCGGCGGACTCTTTGGGGCGGTCTCCGAGGTGGTGGTCCGCACCTGCCCGGTGCCCATGGAGGCTGTGGCCGTCCAGGACACCTTTGGGGAGAGCGGTCCCCCCCGAGGCCCTGCTGGTCCGGTACGGCCTGAACGCCGACGCCATTGCCCAGGCGGTCCGCCGCTGTCTGGCCCGGAAGGGGTGAGGCGGCCATGAGACGCGCCCTTCCCCCTCTGCTGGCCCTGGTGCTGGCCCTGGTCCTGCTCACCGGCTGCGAATTCTCCCTGGAGCGCCTGGCCCACGGCGGCGCCCCCTTCCTCCGCCCCCGGAGGACTACACCGGCCTCCAGGACGGCTTCCGCTACACCAAGACCACCCTCACCGGCCAGGAACGCTACCTCTACGACCAGCTGCTGGCCGGCCTTCAGAACCAGGAGGAGACCATCGGGGGACCTCTACCCCGACACGGAGATGATCCAGACCGCCATCGACGCCATCGACCGGGACTATCCCGAGCTCTTCTGGTTCTCCGGCACGGGGCAAATTGAGACCACCCTGCTGGCGGGCAAGCCCCTGAGGCGGCCTATACGCCGGTCTACACCATGGACCAGGCCCAGCGCCAGGCCACCCAGGCCCAGATCGACCAGTGGGCGGCGGACTGCTTTTGCCACCATCCCCCCCAGGGGGCCTCGGACTATGACAAAGCCCTGGGGGTCTTCACCTACATCATCCAGCACGCCGACTACCAGGTGGTGGACAACAACTCCATTGTCAACATCATGGTGGGCGGCGCGGGCCTGTGCGGCTGCTATGCCAAGACCACCCAATACCTGCTGGGCCTGCTGGGGGTGGACACCGCCTACATCACCGGCCAGGCCCAGGGGGAGTCCCACGCCTGGAACCTGGCCTGGCTGGACGGCACCCCCTGCTGGATCGACACCACCTGGGGCGACCCTGTCTTCACCGGCGGGGACGACAGCCAAGGGCCGGCCTATGAGTACTTCGGCCTCACCACCGACGACCTGCTGCGCACCCACACCATCGACGACAAGGTCCCCGTCCCAGACTGCACCTCCAACAGCAACAACTACTTCTTCCGCAACGGCCTCTACTTCTCCGCCTATGACCCCGACGCCCTGACCGCCCTCTTCCCAGCGGGCCCTGGCCGCCGGGCAGCGCCAGGTCAGCGTCCGCTATGCCGACGCGGCCTACCCCGCCGCCTGCGCCGCCCTGTTTGACCAGGGCCAGCTCAACACCCTGCTGGGCCGGGCCAGAGAGGCCCTGGACAGCCCCCCTGTCTCCCTGGCCGGCTCCCTCTGGTATACCCGCAATGAGACCATGGGCACCCTGTCCTTCCTGCTGCCCCTGTCCTCATCCCCCGGCGCCGCGCCGGAGGGTTCCGCCCCTAAAAACCGCGCCCCGGACCGCCATGGGTCCGGGGCGCGTTGGGTTTTGGGCGGCGGGGGCGCTCAGTCCACCTGGGGCAGGCCGGCAAAGCCCTGGGCCAGGTCGTCGTCGGTGGGGATGTAGTCGTTCATCTCCCCCGTTGTGGAACTTCTCATAGGCCACCATATCGAAGTAGCCGGTGCCGGTCAGGCCAAAGACAATGGTCTTCTCTTCGCCGGTCTCCTTGCACTTCATAGCCTCGTCGATGGCTACGCGGATGGCGTGACTGCTCTCCGGGCCGGAAGGATGCCCTCAACGCGGGCGAAGAACTCAGCGGCGTCGAAGACCTTGCTCTGCTCCACACTGGTGGCCTCAATGAGGCCGTCGTGGTAGAGCTGGCTGACCACCGGGCTCATGCCGTGGTAGCGCAGACCTCCCGCGTGGTTGGCGGAGGGATGAAGTTGCTGCCAAGCGTGTACATTTTGGCCAGCGGGCAGACCTTGCCGGTGTCACAGAAGTCGTATGCAAATTTGCCGCGGGTGAAGCTGGGGCAGGAGGCGGGCTCCACGGCGATGAAGCGGTAGTCGGCTTCTCCCCCGGAGCTTTTCGCCCATGAAGGGGGAGATGAGGCCGCCCAGGTTGTTGCCGCCGCCGGCACAGCCGATGATGATATCCGGCACAATGTTGTATTTATCCAGTGCTGCTTTGGTCTCAAGGCCGATAATGGACTGGTGCAGCAGCACCTGATTGAGCACGCTGCCCAGCACATAGCGGTAGCCGGGCTGGCTGGCGGCGGCTTCCACTGCCTCGGAAATGGCACAGCCCAGGGAGCCGGTGGTACCCGGGTGCTCGGCCAGGATCTTCCGCCCCCCGGCGGTGGTCTCCGGGGGAGGGGGTCACCGAAGCGCCATAGGTGCGCATGACCTCGCGCCGGAAAGGCTTCTGCTCGTAGCTGACCTTCACCATGTAGACCTGGCAGTCCAGCCCCAGGTAGGAACAGGCCATGGAGAGGGCAGTACCCCACTGGCCGGCGCCGGTCTCAGTGGTGACGCCTTTGAGGCCCTGGTTCTTGGCGTAATAAGCCTGGGCGATGGCGCTGTTCAGTTTGTGGGAGCCGGAGGTGTTGTTGCCCTCGAATTTGTAGTAGATTTTGGCGGGGGTCTGCAGCTTTTCCTCCAGGTAGTAGGCCCGCACCAGGGGGAGGGGCGGTACATCTTGTAGAAATCGCGATCTCCTGCGGGATGGGGATGTAGGGGTGTGGTCGTCCAGCTCCTGCTCCACCAGCTCCTGGCAGAACACCCCGCCCAGCTCCTGGGCGGTCATGGGCTGGTGGGTGCCAGGGTTCAGCAGGGGGGCGGGCTTGTTTTTCATGTCGGCGCGGACATTGTACCATGCCTGGGGCATTTCGCCTCTTCCAAGTAGATTTTGTAGGGAATTTTTGTCTCATTTGCCATGGTATTTGGCTCCTTTCTCATGTGCAGGGACAAAAAAGCTCCTGTCCCTTGCAGTATTTTTGCTGGGACAGAAGCGATAGCTTCTGCGGTGCCACCCGGCTTGGCGCAGTATTTGCGCCCACTCAGCGCACTCCAACAAGTGCCGGCACGTGGTAACGGCGTGCTCTCCCCCGTCTCCCCTACTGGCGCCTGGGCGCGTTCGGTTTGCCCTCCCGGGACCATTCCACCGGCTCACACTCTACCGCGCTCACACCGCCCGCGGCTCGCTTGGAAAGGCGAGGTCCTGTGTACTCTTCCCGTTCCTCGGTTTATGTCCGTGAGTATAGCACCTGCCTCCCCCCTTGTCAAGTCTTTTTTTTTTTCCTTTTTTCACGTTCCGCCGTTGCCGCCGCCGGCGGGTGCTATCATAGATGCCATCGTTTCCCGTGCAGGAGGTCTTTTCCCATGCCATCCCTTCACCTTCGCCCGGCGGTCCCGGAGGACGCCGGGGGAATTGCTGTCCATTTACCGCTCCTATGTGGAGCACACCGCCGTCACCTTCGAGTACGCCGTGCCCACCCCGGCCCAGTTCACCCAACGGGTGCGGGACACCCTGGCCACCCACCCCTACCTGGTGGCGGAGGCGGAGGGGACCCTGCTGGGCTATGCCTACGCCGCCCCCTTTCACCCCCGGGCAGCCTATCAGTGGGCCGCGGAGACCACCATCTACCTGCGGCAGGACCAGCGGGGCCGGGGGCTGGGCCGCCGGCTATATGGGGCCCTGGAGGCCCTGCTCACCGCCCAGAACGTCCTCAACTGCAACGCCTGCATCGCCCTGCCCCAGGTGGAGGACGAGACCCTCACCCTGGCCAGCCTCCGCTTCCACCAGCGCCTGGGTTATACCCCGGCAGGGCAGTTTCATCAGTGCGGCTATAAGTTCGGCCGCTGGTACGACATGGTCTGGATGGAAAAATTCCTGGGGCCCATTCCCCCCCCCCGGCCCCCCTTCCTGCCCTTCCCCCAGCTGGGGGAGCGGACCGCCGGCCTGCTGGCCCCTGGGCTACGGCAGCCGTTTGGTAAACCAGGCCTGCAAGGGGGCTGGAGCCGTTTGGCTATGAGCCCCACCCCAGGGCGGCGGCCAGGGTACCCTCCCGGACCCCGTACAGCCCGTGCAGGCACAGCAGGGAGAGCAGGCTGGCCACCCCCCACCAGCAGCACGTCAAAGGCCACCTTCAGGTTCCCAAAGGGAAAGGGGGTCACCCGGCACACCGCCAGCACGAACCCCTCCCCGGCCAGGGTCACCACCCCGGCCACCACTTCCAGGGCCACCCCGACGCCCACCAGGAACACCCCCGCCAGGCACAGCAGCCACCGCACCCCATAGGAGGGCACCGGGATGCCCTGGATCACCCAGACCCCCAGGTCGGTGAGGTACCCAAAGACCAGGGCCACCGGCAGCTGCAGCAGCTGGACAGGGTCGTACCGCCGGCGCAGGATTAGGAGCTGCAGCAGGATCAGCACCCCATGCAGGCAGATGGTGGCGTCCCCACGCTCAGGGGGGTGAGCAGGCTGACCACATAGGGCAGGCTGGAAATGGGGGAGGTCCCCAGCCCGGCCTGGATGGAAAAGGCAATGCCAAAGGCGGTGATCAGCAGCCCCAGGCCCAGCAGGCCATACCGCCGGACCGTCTCCTGTCTGGTTGGTTTCACAGAAATCTCCGCCTCCTCTCCGGTGCCTGGGGAAAGACCCGGACGCGCTCCTCTGCTGCGCGTCCGGGTCTTGTCGCTGTTATGTCCAGGCGGTCACATAGGTCCACAGAATCTGGTCCCCCGCCTGGACCGTCCGTGTGTCGCAGCTGTCCATCACCATCTCGCCGTTGACGGTATAGGTCCAGCCCGAGGCCTCCCCATGGGCCCCGGCAGCCAAGTCCCCGATGGCGGTGACGTAAGCGGGGCTGCCCTGGGTGGTCACCGGGCAGCCGGCAGCTTTGGCGGCGGTTTTCAATGCCTCCAGTACCGTGCTGTTCTCCGTCACCGTACAGGGAGTGGAGAACAGGGTCCCATCCGCCTCCAGCGCAACCCCTGCCGCCCTGAGCTCCGGCAGGGCCTCCGCCTGGCAGGCCACCGTCACCGTGCAGGAGACTTCCTCCCCTGCCGCCGGGGCCAGGGCCTGGCGGATTTTGGGCCAGAAAGGCAGCACCAGCAGCACCGCCAGCAGCACCACGGCGATGACAATGTTTCTCCGGCTGGCTTTCATGGCGCCTCCCCTTCCAGCGTCAGCACCGCCGCCTTGGCGGCGGCCGGCTCCGCTTCCTTCTTGCTCCTGCCCTGGCCGCTGCCGATAACCCCATCGTTGAGAAGGACCTCCATGGCAAAGACCTTGGCGTGGTCCGGCCCGGACTCTCCGGTTAAGCGATAGGAGAGCACCTGACCGCTCTCCCGCTGCACCATCTCCTGCAGCGCCGTCTTATAGTCCCGGCCGGCGGCGGTCTTCTCCTGCTCCTGGTCCAGAACCAGACGGTGGATGAGCTTGCGCACCTGGCCGATGCCCCCCCGTCCAGGTAGACGGCGGCCAGCATGGCCTCCACCGCGTCGGCCTGGATGGAGGGGGCGGGCCCGGCCGCCGCCATGGTCCTCCCCCTTGCCCAGTTTTTAGGTAACTGCCCAGGTCCAGGGCCTGGGCCACCTGCACCAGGCTTCCTTCACACACCAGGGCGGCCCGAATCCGGGTCAGGTCCCCCTCCGGCAGGTCGGGCCGGGTGCGGTAAAGGTGGTCGGCCACCACCAGCCCCAGCACGGAATCCCCAAAAATTCCAGCCGCTCATTGCTGCGCAGCCCACCGGCCCGGTGCTCGTTGGCGTAGGAGCTGTGGGTCAGGGCGTTTTCCAGCAAGCTCCGGTCCCGGAAGGAATAGCCGATCTTCTCTTCCAATGTCTTCATTCTCTTCCCCTTCAACACACAACCCCCGGCCACTGGACGGGGTTGCAGGCAGTCTTGCCAATTTTACATATCGAGTTTGCCCTGTAAGTAGCGCACCAGATCCCCCACGGTTTTGATGCCCGCCAGATCCTCCTCGCTCATCTCACCAATGTCAAATTCCTCTTCCAGGGCCATGGATAACTCCACGATATCCAGAGAATCAACGCCCAGATCTTCCTCAAAGTTGGTGTCCATGGTGATGGTATTGCCGTCCACGCCCAACTGATCCGCAATCAAGCTCTGTAATTTCTCTAAAATCATATCGAACTGCTCCTTTTTGGAATCCATTTTACTGGGGATGCTGTACTTAATATAGGGACTATTTCAGGTTCTGTCAATAGCAAATTGGAAAAATTACCCCTCTTTCTCCCCGGGTTCCAGGCGCATGTGGGCCACGTTGGCCGCGATGTCGCCCACAATGTCCGCCTGGGCCACCACCTGGGCCTGGCGGATGGCGTTGAAGAAGGCGTAGGCATTGGAGGAGCCGTGGGCCTTGATGACCGGCTGAGATGCCCAGCAGGGCGGTGCCCCCCACCTCGTTGGCGTCAAAGCGTTTCTTGAAAGCCCCGATGCTGTTTTTCAGCAGCAGGGCGGCCAGCTTGTTCTTGGTGCTGCCCAGGAGCATGTCCTTTAGGGCGTGGCTGAAGAGGGAGGCCGCCCCCTCCACGGTTTTCAGGAAGATGTTGCCGGTGAACCCGTCGGTAACCAGCACGTCTGCCGCCCCCTGGCTGATGGCCTCCCGGCCCCTCGATGTTGCCCACAAAGCGGATGCGCCCGGCCTCGTGGGCCTGGGTGAGCAGAGCGTGGGCGGCCTTCTGGAGCTCCATGCCCTTGCTTGGCTCGGTGCCGATGTTCAGCAGGCCCACCCGGGGTTCTCGATGCCCAGAAACCGCCGGGCGTAGTAAGCGCCCATAAAGGCGAACTGGAGCAGGTACTCCGGGGTGCCCTCGGCGGTGGCCCCGCAGTCAATGAGGACCATGTTCCCCCTGGCATTGGGCACCACCGGGGCCAGGGCCGCCCGGCGGATGCCCCGGATGCGTTTGATGAGCAGGGTGGCCGCCGACAGCAGGGCTCCGGTGGAACCGGCGGAGACGAAAGCCTCCCCCCGGCCCTCCTTGAGCAGGCGCAGGCCCACGGTCATGGAGGCGTCTGGCTTTGTCCTTAAAGGCCCGGGGCGGGGTTGTCCTCCATCTCAATGACCTGGCTGGCGGGGGCGATCTCCACCCCCGGGGGCGGGGCGGTGTGGCCCCAGCTTGGCCAGGCAGGCCCCGATCTCCGCCGGCCGGCCGGTGAGCAGAACCTCCACGCCCAGCTCCCGGACCGCCCGCAGGGCTCCCTCCACAGGGGCCTGGGGGCGTTGTCGCCCCCCATGGCATCCACGATGATTCTCATAGGTACGCCTTCTTTCTTGTTCCAAGTTCTTCCAACCCCGCCAGGATCTCCAGGGACCGCTGGGACAGGGCGGCGTTTTTATTCCGTTTCCCCTTCACCCGGTAGCCCAGGGGGGCATGATGCCGAAGTTGATGTTCATGGGCTGGAAGTGCTCCACCGTCTCGTTGCTCACATATAGGGCCAGGGCCCCAAGGGCGGTCTCCGGGGAAAGTCGATGGGCGCCTTTGCCCTCCAGCTCCCGGGCCAGCTCCAGGGCCGCCAGGCAGCCCGAGGCCGTGGACTCCACATAGCCCTCCACCCCGGTGATCTGCCCGGCAAAGACGATCCGGGGCTCGGTGCGCACCCGGTAATAGCGGTCCAGCAGGCGGGGGGATCCAGGTAGGTGTTTCGGTGCATCACCCCATAGCGGACGAACTCCGCCCGCTCCAGCCCGGGGATCATGGAGAACACCCGCTTCTGCTCCGGCCAGGTCAGGTGGGTCTGAAAGCCCACCAAGTTGTAAATGCTCCCGCCGGCGTTGTCCCGGCGCAGCTGCACCACGGCGAAGGGCTCCCGCCCCGTCTTCGGGTCCCGGAGGCCCCGGGGGCTTCAGGGGGCCGTAGCACAGGGTCTGCTTGCCCCGCCGGGCCATGACCTCCACCGGCATGCAGCCCTCAAAGACGTTCCTGTCCTCAAAGCCGTGGACAGGGGCCTCCTTGGCCGCGCACAGTTCCCGCCAGAAGGTCAGGTACTCCTCCTGGGTCATGGGGCAGTTGATGTAATCGGCGGTTCCCTTTGTCGTACCGGGAGGCAAACCAGGCGCTGTCCATGTCGATGCTCTCAAAGGTCACCAGGGAGCCGCCGCGTCGTAGAAGTGCAGGGCTGTGCTGCCCGGAAAGCGCCGGGCAATGTCCCCGGCCAGGGCGTCGGCGGTGAGGGGCCGGTGGCCACGATGACCTGCCCGGTCTCCGGCAGGGCGGTGACCTCCCCCTCCTCCACGGTGATGAGGGGATGGCTTCGGACCGCGTCGGTGACAGCCTGGGCGAAGGCCGTCCGGTCCACCGCCAGGGCGCCCCCGGCGGCCACCCGGTGCTCGTCGGCACACCGGAGAATGAGGGAGCCCAGCCGCCGCAGCTCCTCCTTGAAAAGGCCCACGGCGTTTTCCAGCTGGTCCGAGCGCAGGGGAGTTGGAGCACACCAGCTCCCCAAACAGGTCGGCATGGTGGGCGGGGGTCTTTTTTCCGGGGCTTCATCTCCCGCAGCACCACGGGGATGCCCGCCTGGGCCAGCTGCCAGGCGGCCTCACAGCCGGCCAGCCCGGCGCCGATGACGGTGACAGGCTCTCTCATGGCGTCTCCTCCGGCTCTCCCGGGGGTCTCCTCCGGGGCTTTCTTGGTCTTCTTGGCGGCGGTCTTTTGGCCGCCGGCTTGGCCTCCCGGCCTTGGCGGTTTTTTTGGCCGCCGGCTTTTTCCCCGGCGGTCTTCTTCTCCCCCCGCCGCCTTCTTGGCGGTGCGCTTCTTGCCGGGGCCTTCTCCGCCGCCTCTTCCGCCGGGGCGGTCTCCTGGGCAGGGGGCGGCCTGGTCCTCGGCCTTGGCCTCCTCGGTTTTCTTTTGCGGTAGCCCCCGCTTCTCCTCGGGGACAAAGGCGGGGCAGCCCTCGTGGATGCAGAAGGGCTTCTTAAAGCCCCGTCCGGACTTCTTGAACATGGTCCAGCCGCACTCCGGGCAGTTCTCCTTCACCGGCACATCCCAGGTCATAAAGTCGCGGGCCCGGCCCAGTTTGTCCCCGTTGTGCTCACAGCCGTAGTAGGTGTAGCCGTTGCGGGAGGTCTTTTTCAGCAGCCGGCTGCCGCACTTGGGGCACTTGCCAGGCATCTCAATGACCAGGGGCTTGGTGAAGGTACACTCGGGGAAGCCCGGGCAGGCCAAAAAGCGGCCGAACCGCCCGGATTTCACCACCATCTGCCGCCCGCACACGTCGCAGACCTCGTCGGAGACCTCGTCGGGGACCTTGATCCGGTGCCATCCAGATCTTTTTCCGCCTGGTTCATCTCCTGGCTGAAGTCCTGGTAGAAGTCCCGCAGGACCTTTTTCCAGTTCTCCCTCCCCGCTCTCCACCTTGTCCAGGCGGCTCTCCATGTCGGCGGTGAAATCATAGTCCACAATGTCGTGGAACTTGTCCTTCATGAGGCCCGTGACCACCTCCCCCCAGGGGCGTGGTGTGGAGGGCTGCCGTCCTTGACCACATACTCCCGGTCCATAATGGTGGAAATGGTGGGGGCGTAGGTGGAGGGGCGGCCAATGCCCCTTCTCCTCCAGGGCCCGGATGAGGGTGGCCTCGGTGTACCGGGTGGGGGCTGGGTGAACTTCTGCTCCTGGGCTTGGTGGCCGCCTTGGTCAGGGGGCTCCCCCCTCCTGGAGGTTGGGCAGGCGGGTCTGGAGCTCTCCCCCGTCCTCGTCCCGCCCCTCCTCGTACACCGCCAGAAAGCCCGGGAACTTCACCTCGGACCGGCTGGCCTTGAACACATAACCGGCGCTGGTCACCTCGATGCCCACGCTGTCATAGACCGCGTTGGCCATCTGGCAGGCCAAAAAGCGGCTCCAGATGAGCTTATACAGGCGGAACTGCTCGCTGGTCAGGTCCTTCTTGATGCTCTCCGGGGTGAGCTCCACATTGGAGGGGCGGATGGCCTCGTGACCGTCCTGGGCCCCGGCCTTGGCCTTAAACTGCCGGGGGCCGCCGGGAGGTAGTCCTGGCCATACCGGGCCCCAGCAAAAACTGACCGGGCGGCGGCCACCGCCTCGTCGGACAGGCGCAGGGAGTCGGTTCTCATGTAGGTGATGAGACCCACCGTCCCCTCCCCTCGATGTCCACGCCCTCATAGAGCTGCTGGGCCACAGCCATGGTGCGGCGGGGCGTCATATTGAGCTTGCGGCTGGCCTCCTGCTGGAGGGTGGAGGTGGTGAAGGGAGGGCGCGGGGGAGCGGTTTTTGTCCTGCCGCTTGATCCGGCTGACCGAAAAGGGGGCGTCCTGGATGGCGGCCAGGACCTCCTCCACCTGCTCCCGGGACTTGAGCTCCAGCTTCTTTTCCCGGCCGTAAAACTGGGTCTTAAAAGCTGCCCTGGTTGGGGGCGATCCGGTCCAGGGTGACCTCCAGGGTCCAATACTCCTGGGGGACAAAGGCCCGGATCTCCTCCTCCCGCTCCCCCACCAGCCGGGTGGCCACCGACTGGACCCGCCCGGCGGACAGGCCCCGCCGGATTTTTCGCCACAGCAGGGGGGAGAGTTCATAGCCCACGATGCGGTCCAGGATGCGCCGCGCCTGCTGGGCGTCCACCAGGTTCTGGTCGATGGCCCGGGGGGCGGCAATAGAGTCGTTGACCACCTTTTGGTGATCTCGTTGAAGGTGACCCGATAGGTCTTGTCGTCCGGGGATACCCAGCAATTCCTTCAGATGCCAGGAAATGGCCTCCCCTTCCCGATCCGGGTCGGTGGCCAGATAGACCTTTTTTGCTGTGGTCCGCCGCGTCCTTGAGCTGGGCGATGGTCTCCTCCTTCCCCTTGATGGGGCCACATGGTGTCCTTTGGATATTTTCAATGGTTTATCCTTTGGGTAGGGGCTTTCGCATTTCCCTCCACCACGTCCCAGGCGCCGGCTGGATCAGCCCGGCCCCCTGCTCCCCGCCGGATCTCATCCCCTGGGGGTGGGTACGGTTTCTTTCAGCTCCACCAGGGTGGTGAACCGCCGCCCCGCCTCCGCCACCCACTGGCGGACCTGGGCGAACAGGGGGCCCCGCCGGGCTGCCCGGCCTCCACCAAGTCGTCGGAGGACTGTTCCCCCCCTGGGCAGCGCCCGGAGCAGGGCGCCTGGTCGTCGGTGAGGGCCTCCGAGGTCCTTGCCCAGGTCCACCACCAGGCGGGCCGGGGCGGGTTCCTTCTGCTGGGGGCCGGGGGGGCGGACTCTCCCGCCCCTCCAGCCGGTTACCGCCCCGGGGCCAAGGGTGGGATGCCCGGTGGGGGCCGCATATTCCTCCACCCCAGGGGGATCACTCTCCCCGCCGGATCAGGCCGTTGGGCCCCCTGGCTCAGGGGGGCGTCGATCCCCCGGGGACGGCGAACGCTCCAGGGCCCATCGGGCGGTGATGGCTGGTCTGGCTCCCCCTCCACCACCAGGGCTCAGGCCGGCGATGAGGCGGTTACGCACAAAAATGGGGGCCGTGGGCTGCCCAGGGGACCGAGCACCCCCGGCCGCCGCCCGTCCTGGCCCCATGTCCGGCCCCCGCTGCCCAGCACCGACACCACCCGGCCGCCGCCCCTGCGCCCCGCGTCCACCCCCTGGGCCATGCCGCTGACCACCAGGGCCCCCTGCCGGGCCAAATCCAGCCCCAGCCGGCCGGCGGCCATGATTCCATAGGGGCTGGCCTGGCGGGCCCCCACCAGGGCCACGGGCGGCCTCCTGGTCCATCTGGGGCAGCCTTCCCCGGCCATAGAGCACGCAGGGAGCGCTGTCCAGCTGGCCCAGCCGCTGGGGATAGGCCGCGTCCTGGCAGGTGAGAACCCAGATGCCCAGGGCCTCGCACTGGGCCAGAATCTGGTCCGCCTGGGACAAGTCCTTGTCCTCCAGGGCCTGCCGGACCTTCTCCGGGAGGCCCGGACAGGCCTGAAGCTCCTCCCGCCCGGCAAAGTAGGCCCCCTCCGGGGTGCCAAAATGATGCAGAATCCGGGCAGCGTACATCCCCGGGGCAGGTCCCCGGGTGCTCAGCCAAACCCAGTGGCGCAGACTGCTCAACTGCCGCCCCTCCCTTCTGCCGATGGCACAATATCCTCATCCCACCGGGCCGAACCCCATCTGCCACAGCACCACCGTGCCGGCGGCCGCGGCGTTGAGGGACTCGCAGCGCTCTGTCATGGGAATTTGCAAGGTCTTTTTCACTGGCCGCCAGCACCGCCGGCGACACCCCCGGCCCTCGCTGCCGATGACCACCGCGGCCCGGCCCAGAGGCAGGGTGCGGATGTCCTGGGTGTCCTCCCCCAGGGCAGTGGCATACAGGGGAAGGCCCCCCGGGCCAGCCGGGGCAGCAGGTCCTCCAGCTTCCCCTCCCATACGGGGAGCCGGAAGCAGGCCCCCATGGAGGCCCCGGAGGGTCTTGGGACTCCAGGGATCGGCGCAGCCGGGCAGCAGAAGGAGGCCGTCGGCCCCAAAGGCGTCCGCCGTGCGCCACAAGGTTCCCAGGTTCCCCGGGTCCTGGAGGCCATCCAGCACCAAATACCGGCTGCCGGTCAGCTCCTCCGGCAGGGCCCGGGCGGGCAGACGCGCCAGAAAGGGGACCTGCTGGGGCGTCTCGGTGGGGGCCACGGACCGCAGCAGGTCCCCGGCACCTCCACCTGGCGGACCCCCCTGGGGAATCCCAGCGGGGGATGGGTCCCGGTCTGCCACAGAATGGTCTCCAGCCCGGCCCCCCACCGGAGGGCCTCGGCCAGCATCTTGGGCCCCTCACACACCATGACCCCCTCCCGCCGCCGGTACTTTCGGTCCCCGGTCAGCTTGCGGATGCGGGTGATGAGGGGATTGGTTCTGCTTGTAATACTCTCCATCGCTCCTCCAACCGCCTCTTGGGCGGGGAATGCCACAACATACCGGCAGAATCCCCTGCCGGTATGCTGTATTGTTGATATTTCCATGGGACGGGGCCCCGGGCACGCGCCATACCGCTTGCGCCTGGACCCCGCCTGACCGCCTGCCCCCGTTCCGGCATGGCAGTCAGGTTTGACAAGATCACGGACCTGGTGATCCGTGGAATCATACAAAAGACAACTATAGCATAAGCCCCCGAATATTCAAGTCAACGGTTTTTCGCATACTTTCTATTTTTTTCATACCTTATATATAAAAAAGAAGATCATCCAGTCAGAGGATCAGCTACAAATTAAACAGGCGGGCAGGGCGCTGCACCATTGGTCCGTCCACCGTCCCGCCTCCCCGGCAAATGGCCCCGCTCCTCGAAACAACGGGAGGCATCTGCCTCCCCGGCAACGCTGAAACCCCCGATTTCTATTGACCCCGGTGCTCTTGTGTGCTATACTTCGGTTAGCGTAAGCAAACTCCGTTCTGCGCCGCCCGGGCTGTGGTCGTGCAGGGGCTTTCGCGGCAGGCGGCAGACTTCCGCAGGGGCAGCGGCCCCTATCTTTTTGATTTTAAGTTAGCTTAAGCTAACCAAAAAGGAGGTTTCTCAATGAAGGAAAAAAAAGAAGAGCAGTGTGGCAATCCTGCTGGACTATGCAGGCAGCCACAAGGGGCTGACCTTCCTGGGCCTGGCTCTGTCGGCGGTGTCTATGCTGCTGAGCATGGTGCCCTACCTCTGTATCTGGCTGGTGGCCCGGGACCTGATCGCCGTGGCACCGGACTGGACCCAGGCACAGGGCATCACCCGGTACGGCTGGCTGGCCTTTGCGTTTGCGGTGGGGGGCATTTTGCTGTACTTCGCGGGGCTGATGTGCACGCACCTGGCGGCGTTCCGCACGGCGGCGAACATCCGCAAGCGGGGGTGGCGCGCATGATGCAAGCGCCGCTGGGGCTTATTTCGACGCGAACGCCTCGGGCCTCATCCGGGGGCGGCTGGACGCGGCGGCGGCGGAGACGGAAACGCTGCTGGCCCACAACCTGGCGGACATCGTGGGCACCATCACCCTGTTTGTGTCCATGCTGGTGCTGATGTTTGTGTTTGACTGGCGGATGGGCGCGGCCTGTCTGCTGGCAGCAGTGATCTCCATCATCGCCATGTTCTCCATGATGGGGGCAAAAACGCCAGAATCATGGCAGAATACCAGGCAGCTCAGGATCGGATGACCAAGGCGGGCACCGAGTATGTCCGCGGCATCCCGGTGGTGAAGATTTTCCAGCAGACGGTCTATTCCTTCAAGGCTTTCCAGCAGGCCATCGAGGATTACAGCAACAAATCCGAATACTATCAGGCCAATGTGTGCCGGATCCCCAGTCCATCAACTTGACCTTTACCGAGGGGGCTTTCGTGTTCTTGGTGCCGGTGGCGCTGTTCTTGGCGCCCAGCGCCCTGGCCGGCGGCGATTTTGCCGGATTTGTCACCAATTTCGCCTTCTACGCGGTCTTCTCCGCCATCCTCTCCACGGCCCTCGCCAGGATCATGTTTGCCTCCGCCGGCATGATGCTGGCCAGCACCACCCTGGGCCGCATTGACCAGGTCATGTGCGCCCCCCACGCTGAAAAAAGCCTCCCCGGCCCCAGAAACCCCAGGACAGCCGCGTGGAGTTTGCAGACGTGAGCTTCACCTACGACGGCGCGCGGCCTCCCCCGCCCTCTCCCATCTCTCCTTCACAGCGCAGCCGGGGCAGACGGTGGCGCTGGTGGGCCCGTCCGGCGGCGGCAAGACCACTGCGGCCAGCCTGATCCCCCGGTTCTGGGATGCCACCTCCGGGGTGGTGAAGGTGGGCGGCGTGGACGTGACGCAGATAGACCCCCCCATGTGCTCATGGACCAGATCGCCTTTGTCTTCCAGAACAGCCGCCTGTTCAAGACGTCCATTCTGGAAAATATCCGGGCCGCCCGGCCGGAGGCCACCCAGGCGCAGGTGGAGGCGGCGTTGATGGCCGCCCAGTGCGGGGATATCCTGGAAAAACTGCCCCAGGGCATCGACACGCAGATCGGCACGGAGGGACCTACCTCTCCGGCGGGGAGCAGCAGCGCATCGCCCTGGCCCGAGCGATTCTGAAGGACGCGCCCATCGTGGTGCTGGACGAGGCCACCGCCTTCGCCGACCCTGGAGAACGAGGCACTGATCCAGAAGGCCCTGTCCGAACTGACCCGCGGGCGCACGGTTATTATGATAGCGCACCGCCTGTCCACCGTGGTGGGGGGCGGATCAGATTCTTGTCCTGGACAAGGGCCGCATCGTGGAGCAGGGGTCTCATTCGGTGCTCTCCACCGCAGGCGGACTGTATGCCCGGATGTGGGCCGATTACAACCAGGCCGTCCAGTGGAAGATCACCAGCGAAAAGGAGGTAGAGTAATGTTCGGTGAAAAATTTCAGCGGAAATACGCCTTGACAGACCAAGGCGTGCGGAACACCAAGAAGGGCACGTTCTGGACCTTTCTGGTCAACCTGATCGTCATGGGCGGCATGGGCATCCTGTACCTGCTCATGTACAAGCTGATGGACACCTTAACAGAGGGCCGGCCGCTGCCCAGCGCCCCTCCACTCCTCGGCCTGGTGGTTCTGTTTGTTCTCCTGTCCTTCCTCACCCATTTGCAGCAGTATAAGGCAACCTACGGCCTTGTGTACAACGAGGTAAAGACAACCCGCCTGGGCCTGGCAGAGCGCCTGCGCAAGCTGCCCCTGGGGTACTTCGGCAAGCGCGACCTGGCCGACCTCACCGAGACCATCATGGGCGACGTCAACCGCATGGAGCACGTCTGGAGCCATGTGCTGGGCTATCTCTACGGCTCCTACCTCTCCACGGCGCTCATCGCGGTGTGCCTGCTGGTCTATGACTGGCAACTGGCCATCGCCTGCCTGTGGGGGTGCCGGTGGCCTTCGGCCTGCTGTTCGGCACCCGCAGGCTCTCCGCCCGCAGCTCTGAGCGGACGAAAACGGCCGCTGTCCGCGTCTCCGACGGCATACAGGAGGCGCTGGAGAACGTGCGGGAGATCCGCGCCACCAATCAGGAGGGGCGGTACCTTGCCGGGCTGGATCAGAAGATAGACGAGCATGAGAAGGTCATGATCCGCGGCGAGCTGGGTACGGGCGTGTTCGTCAACGCCGCCAGCGTCATCATGCGGCTGGGCGTGGCCACGACCATCCTGGTGGGCGCCGACCGGATTCTCTCCGGCCAGATTGACTTTATGCTGCTGTTCCTGTTCCTGCTGGTCATCACCCGCGTCTATGCGCCCTTTGACCAGAGCCTGGCGCTCATCGCCGAGATGTTTGTCTCCCCAGGTGTCCGCCGACCGCATGACGGAAATCTACAACACGCCGGTGGCGGAGGGCACCGCGCACTTCCAGCCCCAGGGGCACGACATTGTGTTCCGCCAGGTGGGCTTTGCCTACGACAAGAAAAAAGTCCTGGACGGTGTGAGCTTCACCGCCAAGGAGGGGGAGGTCACCGCCCTGGTGGGCCCCTCCGGCTCCGGCAAGAGCACCTGTGCCCGCCTGGCCGCCCGGCTGTGGGACGCCACCGAGGGCACCATCCAGGTGGGTGGGGTGGACATCTCCACGGTGGACCCGGAGGCCCTCCTGCGCTCCTACTCCATGGTGTTCCAGGACGTGGTGCTCTTTGACGACACCGTCATGGAAAACATCCGGCTGGGCCGCCGGGGGGCCACCGACGAGGAGGTGCGGACTGCGGCGGAGGCCGCCAACTGCGGGGAATTCATCCGCAGGCTGCCCCAGGGCTATGACACCCCCCATCGGGGAGAACGGAGCCAAGCTCTCCGGCGGGGAGCGTCAGCGCATCGCCATCGCCCGGGCCATGTTGAAGGACGCCCCGGTGGTGCTGCTGGATGAGGCCACCGCCAGCCTGGACGTGGAGAACGAGACCAAGGTCCAGGGCGCCCTCTCCCGCCTGCTGGCCGGCAAAACCGTGCTGGTCATCGCCCACCGGATGCGCACCGTGGCCGGGGCGGACCGCATCGTGGTGCTGGACAACGGCCGCGTGGCCGAGCAGGGCACCCCCCGCCGAGCTGATGGCCCGCGGCGGACTCTACCGCCGCATGGTGGAGCTCCAGAGCCAGAGCGCCCAGTGGCAGCTGAACCAAGCGTAATCCCAGACAAAGACAACGCCGACAGCCGGGGACCCCTCACAGGGGCCCCCGGCTGTCGGCATATCGTGCCGTTTTTCGTTCAAGCGGTGTAAAACAGGGGTAACATCGTGTGCAACGGGCCTGACAGGCCATGCGGCCCGTCCTGCTCAGTACAGCTTTGCCCCCTGCCGGAATCCGGTCATCCACCATCAGCAGGTTCAGCCCTTCCCGGCCGTTTTCTTCATGCACCGCCGAAATCAGCATCCCTCCGAATCAATGCCCATCATCTTTCTGGGGGAAGGTTTACAATGGCGATGGCGGTTTTCCCCACCAGCTCCTCCGGTTCATAATACTCATGGATTCCGCTCAAAATGGTGCGTCTGCGTTCCGTTCCATCGTCTAATGTGAACTTCAGGAGTTTCTTGGACTTGGGCACCACCTCACAGGCCTCGATCTTCACAGCGCGGAAGTCCGACTTGGCAAACGTGTCGAAGTCAACCATTTCCTCAAAGAGGGGTTCTATTTTCACCTGGGAAAAATCCACCTTTTCCGCCACAGGCTTGGGCGCAGCGGCCCCCGGAATTGACGCTGTTTTCTTTCTTCGCGCTGTCCAGGGGCTTCATGGTGGGGAAGAGAATCACGTCCCGGATGGAGTCTGCCCCGGTCAGGAGCATGACGCACCGGTCGATGCCGATGCCCAGGCCGCCCGTGGGGGGGCAGACCGTACTCCAGGGCGGTGATAAAGTCATCGTCCATCATGCCAGCTTCGCTATCGCCCTTATCCCGCAGCTCCACCTGCTTCTGGAAGCGCTGCTTCTGGTCGATAGGGTCATTCAGCTCGGAGAAGGCGTTGCCCATCTCGCTGTGGCAGACGAAGCACTCGAACCGCTCCGTCAGCCGGGGATCCTTGGGGGAGCGCTTGGCCAGGGGGGGAGACATCCACCGGGTGCATGGTGATGAAGGTGGGCTGCACCATCTTCTCCTCCACCTTCTGGTCGTAGCACTCATAGAGGGCGTGGCCCCAGGTGCGCTCCACGCTCCATGTCCACCCCCACGCTCCTGGCGGCGGCCACCGCCTCCTCGTCTCCCTTGATGGCCATGAAGTCCACCCCCAGGTACTGCTGGACCGCCTGGGCCATGGTCAGCCGGGGGCCAGCCAGGGGCCAGGCTGATCTGCTCCCCCTGCCAGGTGACCTCATAGGTCCCCAGGATCTTCTGGGCGGCGGAGGAGAGGAAGGCCTCAAACAGGTCCATCATATCATGGAAGTCGGCATAGGCCTCGTAGAGCTCGATGGTGGTGAATTCCGGGTTGTGCTTGGTATCCATGCCCTCGTTGCGGAAAATGCGACCGATCTCGTACACCCGCTCCAGGCCGCCCACGATCAGCCGCTTTAAGTGCAGCTCGGTGGCGATGCGCATATACATATCCAGGTCCAGGGTGTTGTGGTGGGTGATGAAGGGCCGGGCGGTCGCGCCGCCGGAGATGGTGTTGAGGACGGGGGTCTCCACCTCCATGTACCCCCGCTCGTCCAGGAAAGCCCGGAGATAGCGAATGAACTGGCTGCGGATCTCAAAGTTCCTGCGCACCTCGGGGTTCATAATCAGATCCACGTACCGCTGGCGATAGCGCAGGTCCTTGTCCGTCAGGCCGTGGAACTTCTCAGGCAGGGGGCGCAGGGACTTGGACAGGAGAGTGACGTTCTTGCACCGCACGCTCATCTCCCCCCGCTGGGTCCGGAAGACCTCGCCTTCCACCCCCACCAGGTCGCCGATGTCGTACTTTTTTTGAAGGCGTTGTACACCGCCTCGTCCATCTCGTCCTTGCGGGCATACAGCTGGATGCGCCCGGACCTGTCCTGCAGATCGCAGAAGGAGACCTTACCCATGCCCCGCTTGGACATGAGCCGCCCGGCCACGGACACAGCCTGCCCCTCCATCTGGTCAAAGTGGTCCTTAATCTGCTGGGTGTGGGCGGACACGGTAAACTTGGTCTGCTGGAAGGGGTCCTTCCCCTCCTTTTGGAGGGCGGCCAGCTTCTCCCGGCGCACCTGGAGAATCTGGGACAGGTCCTGTTCCTGCTCCTGGGGGTTGTCCTTTCTGTTCTTCTCTGCCATGTTTCGCAGCTCCTTTATCTTTCTGGGTTGGTTATCTCTGGATCTCCACAATCTGATAGCGGATGTTGCCGGCGGGGGCCTCCACCACCACCTCTTCCCCGGCGTTCTTGCCCAGAAGGGCCTTGCCGAAGGGGAGTCCTCGGAGATGCGCCCGTTCATGGGGTCGGCCTCCTGGGAGCCCACAATTTGATAGTGCAAGGTCTCATCAAACTCCAAGTCCTTCACCACCACGTTGTTGCCCACGTGGACCATGTCCATGTGGTTCTCCTGCTCCTCAATGAGGGTGTAGTTGGACAAAATCTCATCCAGTTCCGCAATGCGGGAATAGAGCTTGCCCTGCTCGGTCTTGGCCTCGTCGTACTCGCTGTTCTCGCTCAGATCCCCGAAGGAGCGGGCCTCCTTGATGAGCTCCGCCACTTCCTTCTCCCGCACGGTTTTCAAATACGTGAGCTCCTGCTTCAGTTCCTCCAGGCGCTCCGCGCTCAGTCTATATTCCTTTGCCATGGTGACACACCTTCCAATTCTTAATGGGGTCGCGTTACAATGGGACGCCGGGGGCCATACACATTATAAATATAATACTCCGTTTACATGTCTAAGTATTATAGGAACTTTCTCCCGGTCTGTCAAGGGATGGACCTGCCCTTCGGCAGCGTACCGGGTTTTTCCCCTGGAAAATCGCAGGGTTCCCCAGGTTTCCCGCCGGGGAAGGGTCCCTCCCGGCCGGCCGGACCGGGCCCCTCACTTCTCCATGGCCTGAATGGCCGCCTGCAGCTGTTCGTCCTCCTGGGGCTCCAGCTGCCCGGCCAGCAGCTTCTGCTCATCCTCCTCCGACAGGGAGCACAGGGGGTCCGGCGTCAGCCCGGTGCCGATCAGGGGAGACCCCGCCGCCGGTGTAGTACCGGGCGGTGGACAGCCCAATGGCGCTGCCGTCGGGCAGGTCGAAGAGCACCTGGGAGAAGCCCTTGCCGCTGGTCTGCTCCCCGGCCACCACCGCCCCGGCGGACTCCTGAGCTGGGCGGCCAAGAACTCCGCCGCGCTGTAACTGTTCCTGTTCACCAGCACCGCCATGGGCAGGTCCACACAGTCGGCGTCGGAGGTGTAGACCGTCTCCTTTCCCCGTCGGAACCCGGTTGATGAAAATTTTCCCCGGGCAGCAGGTCATCCAGGATCTCCGTGAGCTCGGTGACATATCCCCCGGGTTATTCCGCACGTCAAAGACCAGGGCCCGGGCCCCTGGGCCTGGGCTCCGCCACCCCCTGCTTCACCAGGTCGGCGGTGCCGGCGTAGAAGTTCTGGATGGTCACCAGCCCCACCTGGTCCTCCAGCAGCTTCCAGGCGGCGGTGATCCCATGGACCTGTTTCCGCTGGAGCTCCACCGTCCGGCGGGTGCCGTCGGCGGCCTCCACCTCCAGGGTGAGCCAGGTGCCCTCCTCCCCCCTTGATGGCCTCCACCGCCTCCTCCCGGGTCTCCGGCTGGATGGCCTGGCCGTCCACGGCGCGGATGATCTCCCCCACCTGCAAGCCGGCCTCCTGGGCGGGGCTGCCCGCTGTGACTCCCACGATCTCCAGCCCGTCCGACGCTCTTGGCTCACGGTGACGCCGATGCCCACATAGGCGTTGCCCGGGCCTCCCGGGTCCGCTGGGCCTCCTCCTGGTCCAGGTAGTAGGACCACCGGTCCCCCCCAGGGAATCCACCATGGTCTCCAAGGTGGCCGAGAGGTTCTCCGCCGGGTCATACTCCCCCACAAACCGCTTCTCAAATGAGCTGATGGGCCTGGAGCAGGGTCCGCCCGTCCTGGCCCAGCAAGTGCCAGGTGATCCCCAGGGTGGCCACCCCGCCCAGCAGAAAGCAGAGCAGGCAGACTTACTCCCTTTCCAACGATTCGTTTCGTGTTGTTGCGCTGCATGGCGTTTCCTCCTTCTCGCCCCCCGCCGGCGGATGCCGGCGAAAGCGGCGGCCGCAGCCGCCGCTTTGCCTGATGGGTTGTCGCTTTTTCCCGGTCTCAATACGGCAGCACTGTGGCCACCAGGGAGAAAGCACCAGGGACAGGCACAGGACCACCGCAACCACTGCGGCAATGCGCTTTGCAGGCGCATGGGGTCCCGGCGCTTGGTCTTTTGCTTGCTCATGGGCTGTGCGTCGCCTCCTTGACTGCGTTATACCTTCAGGAACTTCCGAATGGCCATCACCGAACCGCCGGCGCCGATGACGAAGCCCGCAGCCAGGAAGACCAGCAAAATCCAGTGGGACATGCTGGAGAAGGGCAGGGTGCTGATAATGCCCAGCAGGTCGCTCTGGTCAATGGCTTTGACGATGAGGCCATAAATGCCCCACTGGCAGAAGAAGGCGATGATGCCCCCGGTCAGGCCCAGGATCATCCCCTCCACCAGGAAGGGCCACCGGACAAACCAGTTGGTGGCGCCGCACATCTTCATAATGGCGATCTCCTCCCGCCGGGTGAAGGTGGCCAGCTTGATGGTGTTGGCGATGATGGAGATGGAGATGAGCACCAGCATCACCACCAGAATGATGGCCAAAGCGGTGGCCACATTGCGCAGCATGACAAAGCCGTCGGCAATTTCCAGGGAGGCCTGCACCTTGGCAATGCCATCAATGTCCTTCACCTGGTCCACCGTCTCCTGCATCAGCTGGATGTCCACCACATGAATTTCATACCGGTCCCGAAGGGTGTCGGACTCCACGTTGTCAAACAGGTCCTGCCGTTCCTGGTTTGCCTTAAAGTTGGCCAGGGCCTCCTCCTTGGTGACAAAGTGGATGTCCGCCACATTGGGTACGGCCTTAATCTGACTTTCCAGCGCCTGGGCCTGGGCCCGGGTGAGGGAGTCGTCAATGTACGCCAGGAACTGGTTGTCGTCCTCCAAATCGCCCAGCACATGGTTGGCGTTGATGGCGATCAGGGAGAAGGAACCCATAATCAGCAGGCAGGCCACGGTCATGCACACCGCCGCAATGGACATGAGTCCATGGGTAAATATACTCCGGAAGCCCCCGGATATGATACCAAATCTGTCTATCTCCCAGGGCCGTAATACCCGCCTGTCCCGTCGCTGATGATCCTGCCGCTCTCAATGGCCACCACCCGCTTGCCGAACCGGTTGACCAGCTCCCGCTCGTGGGTGACCACCAGGATGGTGGTGCCCATGTCGTTGATCTTCTCCAGCAGGGACATGATCTCCAGGGAGCGGGCGGGGTCCAGGTTCCCCGTGGGCTCGTCGGCAATAATCATGCTGGGGTTGTTGACCAGAGCCCGGGCGATGGCGACGCGCTGCTGCTCGCCGCCGCCGGAGAGCTGGGTGGGCAGCCGCCCCCTTATTGGTCAGGCCCCACCAGGTCCAATACATAGGGGATCCGCCGGCGGATCCCCTGGGGTGGTGGCGCCCACCGCCCGCATGGCCAAGGTCAATGTTCTCATACACCGTCTTTTTCTCAATCAGCCGGAAATCCTGGAAGACCACGCCAATGGTCCGGCGCATCAGGGGAATCTGCTTTTCGCTGATGTCGTTGAGGTTGTATCCATTGACCATCAGCTTGCCCCGGGTGGGAGAGATCTCCGCTGTGATGAGCTTGATGATGGTGGACTTTCCGGAACCCGAGGGGCCCACCAGAAAGACGAACTCCCCGTTGTCGATGCGCATGCTGACCCCTTTCAGGGCTTTTGGTGCCGTTTTGATACTCCTTGTGAATGTCTCTCAGACGAATCAAAAGTAACACTCCTTTATCTATCTTTGTGCTGTATTCGGTTGTCCTCCCCGGCGCCCCGCACCCTGGGGACCGGTTGGCGGCGGTGCCCCCGAACCCTTACGACTCGATCCCCCGGATTCATGAGACCAGATACTTTTTCACCATCAGGGCCACCTTGAAGGTAATGGCGTCGTCGAATTCCCGCAGGTCCAGGCCGGTAAGCTTCTTGATCTTCTCCAGCCGGTATACCAACGTATTTCGATGGACAAAGAGCTTCCGGGCCGTTTCGGACACGTTCAGGTTGTTCTCAAAGAACTTGTTGATGGTGAAGCAGCGTCTCCTGGTCCAGGGCGTCGATGGGATTCTTTTTAAAGACCTCCTGGAGGAACATCCCACATCACCGTGGGGGCAGCTGATAGATCAGCCGGCCGATGCCCAGGTTCTCATAGTTGATGATGGTCTTCTCGGTGTCGAAGACCTTGCCCACGTCGATGGCCACCTGGGCCTCCTTAGTAGGCGCGGGCCAGATCCCGGATGTGGCCCACGATGGTGCCGATGCCGATGGTGGTCTTGATCTTCAGGTTCTGGGCCAGGGCGTCCTCAATGCTCTTGGCAATGCGGTAGATCTCCTTTGCCGTCGCCCCCTCAGTGAGGGTCTTGATGACAGCGATGTCCGTCTCGTTGATGGAGATGACAAAATCCTCCTGGCTGTCGGAGAACAGGCTCTGACCACGTCCACCGCCGCGATCTCCGCCGAGCCCACCTGGCGGATCAGAAAGACCGCCCGGGGGGCTCGGAGACGAAGTGCAGCTCCTTGGCGCGCACGTAGATGTCGCCCAGCAGGATGTTGTCGGAGATGATGGCCTTCACAAAGGCGGTCTTGTCGTGCTTCTCCTCATAGTAGGCCTTGGCGCTGTTCAGGGCCACCGTCACCATGGAGCAGATGAGCTTGGCCTGCTCGTCACTGCCCTGGACAAAGGCGGCATAATCGTAGTGGGACCCCCGGCTGACCAACGGTTTGAAGGTCTTGTCCCCGTAGATCACCACGGCGGACTCATTCACATTTAAGGCGGAAGCAGCGCCCTCCCATTTCTCACCGATCCAGGTCAGCTGGTTGCAGGACACCACGGTGCCCTGGTCGTCGATGACGCCGATGACCCGGTCCGTGCACTCCTTCATTTGGAGCACAATGCTTTGAAATACTCTGCTGGACATGTCTATTTCCTCCTCATATTTGCTCTCAAAAGGGGGTTTTTCCTGGTTTCTACGTACGAAAATTAGAATTCCCCATGATGGCATCATAGAATAGCCTATATTATAGCGGTTCCTTTCGAGCGATTTCAATAGCTTTTTCGTGAATCTTTGTGGAAAATGCCGAAATAATTCCTTTTATCGTCCAAGACTGGCTTTTTTTCCCGGGGTCAACGGCCGCCAAGCCCCTGCCGGAAGGGCCGGGTCCAGGGTCAGGGGCCCCATGGACAGGCGTTTGAGATAGGTCACAGGCTTCCCTCGGGCGGCCAGCATGCGCTTGACCTGGTGATACTTCCTCCCGGAGGGTCACCAAGCCCCCCTGGCTGGGCGGGTCCAGCACCGTCAGGTCCGCCGGCTGGCACACCGTCCCGTCGGCCAGGGTCACTCCCGCATGAAAGGCCCGCCGGTCCTGCTGGTCCAGCCGGCCGTCCACCTCCACATAGTAGACCTTGTCCACATGCCGCCCCGGCGCCAAAAAGGGCGTGGGCCAGAGGTCCGTCATTGGTGAGCAGGAGCAGCCCCTCGGTGTCCTTGTCCAGCCGCCCCACGGGAAACAGCGCCCGCCGCCGCAGATGCTGGGGCAGCAGGTCCAGCACCGTCCGCTCCCGGGGTCCTGGGTGGAGGAGACCACCCCGGCGGGCTTGTGGAGCATCACATAAACCCCCTGCTCCCGTGGCAATGGGCCGGCCATCCACTGTGACGGGGTGCCTTCGGCCACCTTGTCCTCCGGGTCCCTTGGTCCGGGCGCCCCCTACCTGGACCCGGCCCGCCTTGACCAACGCCTTGGCCTCTTTCCGGGACCACTGGCCCGTGGCCGCCAACAGCTTGTCCAACCGCTCCATGGTCTCTCCCCTCCTGTACCCGTTGTTTTCGCCATTGTATCATATTTTTTTCCGCCGTGGACATAGAGTAAGGAGAAGATTTTCGCCGCCGGTCCCCTTCCCGGCCGCCGGCGCCGCACTGAGAGGAGCTACCATCCATGATCATCATCACCAAGAAACTCCATCCCCGCCGCCTGGTGGCCGGCTGCGCCCTGTTCGCCCTGGCCCTGGGGTTCTGGGGGCCGGCCTGGGACTGGTGCGGGACAGCCAGAGCGCCGCGGCCGTGGCCGACCTGCAAGTGGACCCCCGGGGCATCAAAACCAACGCCGACCGGGTGGCCTTTCTGGAGGGCTACGGCTGGATCGTCTCCCCCAGAGCCTGCCGCCGTAGAGGACATCCGCCTCCCGGACACCTTCGACGCCTCCTACGACGAGTACCTGTCCCTCCAGAAATCCCAGGGCTTCGACCTGTCCCAGTACGCCGGCAAAACCGTCAAACGCTATACCTATCAGGTCTCCAACTACCCCGGTTTACAGGAAAATATCTGGGCCAGTCTTCTCCTCTATAAAAAAGAGGTCATCGGCGGGAGATCTACTCCAACGAGGGGGGACGGCTTCATCCAGGCCCTGCCCTACCCCGCCAAAACCTGAACGGGTCCCCCCTGCAAACAAAGACAACGCCGCCCGCCGTTATCCCACGGTGGGCGGCGTTTCTGCACCGCATTCAGCTGGCGGCGCGCCGCAGCACCC